>Ga0255338_1000118_pt1 | contig 352536 bp, 314 predicted proteins | sample MeOH1_35cm_T4_19_FD_203715 | JGI IMG/M metagenome (GOLD analysis project Ga0255338, IMG submission 203715) | Sandy soil microbial communities from University of British Columbia, Vancouver, Canada - MeOH1_35cm_T4_195 | ecosystem: Engineered > Artificial ecosystem > Sand microcosm >... | reverse complement strand
GCGCGAACGCCTCCGGACGCTGGTCCGGCTGGCCGGTCTCCGGGTTGCGCGCATGCAGGTGCAGGATCGCCGCACCCGCCTCCGCCGCCGCCAGCGCGTCGGTGACGATCTCGTCCGGCGTGATCGGAAGATAAGGCGACATGGTGGGCGTGTGGATGGCACCCGTCACGGCGCAGGTGATGATCACTTTCTTGGATCTTGCCAACGTTCTCTCCCTCGACTGGCGGCTCATCGCGCCACCTTATTGACTAAAGACTCATTACATATTGAGCCGATTGTCAATAGGCTCCCGAAGAGCTACAGGAATTGGCAACAGGACCTGGCTTGGACCATGTGCCGGCCAGCTTGGAGCGAGAGGGCGGGCCACCGAGGGGATCGCCCTCCAGCCGATCGGAGCGCAGGGTGAAAAAGCCGCTTGTCATCAAGGAGAAGCCCGAGCCGCGGCGCAGCTCCACCGCGACCCGTACGGTCGGCGCCAAGCGCCCCGCCGCGCGCACGCGGCTCGATCCCGCGGTGCGGGAGCGCATGATCCTCGACGCGGCGGTGGAGTTCTTCGCCGAGCACGGCTTCGAGGCGCAGACCAAGGACCTCGCCGAGCGTATCGGCGTCTCGCAGGGCCTCATCTTCCGCTATTTCGGCACCAAGCAGAATCTTGTGGAGCGGGTGTACCAGAACGTGTTCCTGCAACGCTGGTCACCGCAGTGGGAACAGGATCTCAAGGACCGCGCCGTCCCCTTCCCCGAACGCCTCGAGCGCTTCTACCTCGCTTATTTCGACGCCGTGGACGAGTATCACTGGATCCGCGTGTCGCTCTATGCGAGCCTCGCCGGCCACGACATCACCAATCGCTACGTGCAGAGCCACGTCAACCGGCTGCTGGAAATCATCCTGCGCGAGCTGCGCGACTATCGCGGACTGGTGGTGGAAGGCGCCATCGAGCCCCTCGAATACGAGCTCGCATGGCACCTCCACTCGACCTTTATCTATTACTTGATCCGCAAATACATCCACCGACTTCCGGCCATGGAGGACAAGTCGGTCATGGTGGCGCGGATCATTCGCTCCTTCCTGCACGAATTCGAAACGGCCCCGGTGAAGGCGCTGAAGCCGGCCCGGCCGCGCGCGCGCAAGGCGCCCCCCGAGCCCTGAGCGGACGATCTCCCGGGAGCGCTCAGGCCGCATCCGCCGGCGGCCGGCCGCTCTTGAAGGCGGCGAAGGCGAGCACCGTGAGCGGCGTCGCCAGCACGATGCCCATGACGCCGAAGAAATTGCCGAACGCGACCACCGCGAACAAGGTGACCGCCGGCGGCAGGGAAACCATGCGCTGCTGGAGCAGGGGGGTGATGATGTTGCTCTCCGTCTGCTGCACGATGACGAAGACCAGCAGCGTCCACAGGCCGGTATCCACCCCCAGCGTCAGGGCGATGAGCACCGCCGGCGCCGCCGAGACCACCGGCCCTACCATGGGCACGAACTCCGCCAGCCCCGCGAACAGGGCCAGCGCCAGCGACGAGGGCACGCCGACGATGCTGAGGCCGGCGAACGTCAACAGGCCCACCACCACCATGGCGATGAGCTGGGCCTTCAGGAAGTGCCTGAGATCGAGGGAAATGGCATCGAGCTTGTGCTCGACCGCCGGCCGCTCGTCCTTCGACCAGCAGGACAGGAACATGCGCCGGTAGAGATCCGGCGAGGCGGCGAAATAGATGCCGCCCACCACCACCAGGAACACGCCCAGCAGCACCTGGAATACGTTGGTGGTCACCCCCTGCACCGCGGAGATCAGCGTATCGCTGCTCGGCGCCGCCGCCTCCGCCCGCTTGATCAGGTCGCTGCCGAGGCCTTCCAGATGGAAGCGCTGCTCGAAGGCGGCCCAGGCGGCCGGCAGCTCGTTCAACAGCTCGGTGACCTGCGTCTGGATGGTGGAGCCGAACAGGTAGAGCGCCAGCCCGGTGCCGCCGAACGCGAGCAACGCCACCGGAAACACGGCGTAGCGCTCGGGACAGCGGGTCAGCCGCGCGAACGGCTCGGCCAATGCATGCAGGGCCAGCGACAGCAGGATCGCGGCGAACACCTGCAGAATGACGTCGATGATCTTGAAGGAGAAATAGGCCAGGGCGAGCACAACGCAAGCCACGGCGACGCGCCGTGCCACCAGCCAGTCGGAAGCCATGATCCCCCTCGCGCTCCTGTCGCCGCCCGCGGGCAGTATAGGGCCCGGGTCGCCGCCCGCCACCGGAGTGTTTGACGCCCGCCTCAGAACGGGCGGAAGACAGCCGAGACGAAATCGAGGGTCCGGCAGGCGGCCTTGTCGTGGGGATCCTCGATCAGGCGCGTCATGGCATCCAGCGTCCGCGCCGCGAGGAAGCCCCGCCAGGAGGTGCTCTTCGGCGGCGCCAGCGCGTGGTGACGCAGCGTCGGCTTCAGCGTGCCGTCGATCTCCGCGACGCCTTCGGCGGAGAGCGTGGGCCAGGGCGCGCCGAGCTGGGCCTCGGCGCGGGCCATGGTGCCCTTCCAGTCGGCCATCAGCTCGTCGAAGGCGATGACCGTGCGGCGCTGGCCGCGGGTCGCCCGCTCGGCGTCGAGGGTGTAGCGCAGCCAGATGCCGAGGCCCTTGGCGGCTGAGAAGCCATCGCGCTTGGTGACCGAGGCCGCCACTTCCACCGGGTTGCGCAGCGCCAGCACCGGGGAGATGCGGTAGCCGGCCTCTTCCAGCACCGGCCGGTAGATGCCCATCAGGCGCGAGATGCGCGGGTCCTTGAGGACGATGGCGGGCGCGCCGCCATATTCCTCGGCGATGGCGCGGCGCACCTCGCCGGTCAAGCCGCGCCGTTGCGCCACGTCCACCAGGTCGGCGGCCATGGCCTTGCGCGACGACCACTTGTGGCCGCAGGCCTTCAGGATGCGCTCGTCGAGGTCCATGAAGACCTCCGATTCCCAGAATCCGGCCTCGTTGGCCTCGGTGGCGGCCATCAGCGTCTTGGGCGCGGAGAAGCCCATGAGGTTGATGATGCGGGTCAGGGCCGATGTCCCGCTGCGATGCATGCCGAGCACCAGGACGGCGCGCTTGTCGAGTGTCACACGTGCTTCCTCGAATGGCGTGACGCAGCCGGGCCGGCCGCCCTCCAGCCCATCCCGTCGGAGATCCGGCGAGAGCGGCCGAGGGTCGCTCTCATTTCGCCTGATGCCATAAACTTACTGTCACGCGGCTTCAACCGCCACGACGCCGGGAATCGCCTTGATGGCACCGGCGATCTGCGGCGAAACGGGGTATTTGCCGGGCAGGCTCACCTCCACCTCGGCCTTGGCGTCCTCCATCAGCAGGATGAGGCTCACGTCGCCGGAGCCCGCCTCCCCCGCCTTGCCGTCGCTGAGGCGGCGGGCGATGCCCTCGATGGGCTCGGGCGAGCGCAGGAAGATGCGCAGCCCCTTCTGGTGGCGGGCGGTGACCGGGTCCAGCCGTTCGCACGAATTGATGCGCACGCGCACATCCTCGCCGTTCAGCTCGGCGGCGACCATCATGAGCAGCGGCGTGCCGGGTTCCAGCAGATCGCGAAAGTGCGCGAGGCCTTCGGAGAAGATCACCGCCTCATAGTGGCCGGAGGGGTCGGAAAGGCCGACGATGCCCATGCGCGTGCCGGACTTGGTGCGCCGCTCCTGCTTCGAGACCACCGTCGCCGCGAGGCGCCCCGCCGCCGCGCCGGAGCGCACGGCCCGGGCGAAATCGGAGAAGGCCTGCACCCGCATCTTCTTCAGCGCATCCGCATAATCGTCCAAAGGATGGCCGGTGAGGAAAAAGCCGATGGTGTCGTATTCTCGCTGCAAGCGCTCGGAGGGCAGCCAGGGCGCCACGTCCGGAATGGGCAGGGCGGCGGCGGAGGGACCCGAGCCGAACATGTCGTTCTGGCCGGATTGGGCATTGGCCTCCACGCGCTGCGCCTCGGCCACGATGGAATCGATGGCGGCGAACGCGCGGGCGCGATTCTTCTCCAGGACGTCGAAGCAGCCGGCGGCCATCAGGCTCTCCAGCGTGCGCTTGTTGACGAGCTTGACCGGCAGGCGGCAGGCGAAATCGGAAAAGTCGCGGAACGCCCGCTCCCCACGCGCCGCCACCAGGGCCTCCACCGCCGCGCCGCCCACGCCCTTGATGGCGGCCATGGCGTAGATGATCTTGCCGTCCTTCACCGCGAACTCGCGGACGGACAGGTTGATGTTGGGCGGCACCACCTCGATGCCCAGCCGCTGCGCCTCCTGCCGGAATTCCGCGAGCTTGTCCGTGTTGCCCATGTCGAGGGTCATGGAAGCAGCGAGGAACTCGGTGGGATAATTCGCCTTCAGCCACGCCGTCTGGTAGGCGACGAGGGCATAGGCGGCGGCGTGGGACTTGTTGAAGCCGTAGTCGGCGAACTTGGCCAGCAGGTCGAAGATGGTGTCGGCCTGCGCCTTCTCGATGCCCCGCCCGGCGGCGCCGGAGACGAAGCGCTCGCGCTGCTTCTCCATCTCGGCGCGGATCTTCTTGCCCATGGCGCGGCGCAGAAGGTCGGCTTCGCCCAGCGAGTAGCCCGCCATGGCCTGGGCGATCTGCATCACCTGTTCCTGGTAGATGATGACGCCGAACGTCTCCTTCAGGTACGGCTCCAGCATGGGGTGGAGATAGTCGGGCTGGGCGCGGCCGTGCTTGCAGTCGCAATAGACCGGGATGTTGGCCATGGGGCCGGGCCGGTAGAGGGCGACGAGGGCGATGAGGTCCTCGACCCGGTCGGCCTTCATGTCCACAAGGGCGCGGCGCATGCCCGCGCTTTCCACCTGGAACACGCCCACCGTCTCGCCCTTGCCCAGCATGGCGTAGGTCTTGGGGTCGTCGAGGGGGATCTTGGAGATATCGAGCTCGATGCCGCGCTGGTGGACCAGCTTCACCGCCTTGTCGATGGTGGTCAGCGTCTTCAGGCCGAGGAAGTCGAACTTCACCAGCCCCGCCTGCTCCACCCACTTCATGTTGTACTGGGTGACCGGCATGTCGGACTTGGGATCGCGATAGAGCGGCACCAGCTCGTGGAGCTGGCGGTCGCCGATCACGATGCCCGCCGCATGGGTGGAGGCGTGGCGGTTGAGGCCCTCGAGGCGCACGGCGATGTCGAAGGCGCGCTTGACCACCTCCTCCTGGTCGCGGGTCGCCTGGAGGCGCGGCTCATCCTCGATGGCCTGCTTGAGGGTGACGGGATTGGCCGGGTTCTGCGGCACCAGCTTGCAGAGCTTGTCCACCTGCCCGTAGGGCATTTCCAGCACGCGTCCCACGTCGCGCAGCACGCCGCGCGCCTGGAGCGTGCCGAAGGTGATGATCTGCGCCACCTGCGCCCGGCCGTAGCGCTCCTGCACGTAATGGATCACCTCGTCGCGGCGCTCCTGGCAGAAGTCCACGTCGAAGTCGGGCATGGACACGCGGTCCGGATTCAGGAAGCGCTCGAACAGCAGGCCGAAGCGCAGCGGGTCAAGGTCGGTGATCTGCAGCGAATAGGCGACCAGCGAGCCGGCGCCGGAGCCGCGCCCCGGCCCCACCGGAATGTCATGGGCCTTGGCCCACTTGATGAAGTCCGACACGATGAGGAAGTAGCCGGGGAACTTCATCTTGGTGATCACGGAGAGCTCGTAGGCGAGCCGCTCCTCGTAGACCTTGACGTCGAGGCCCGGCGCGGGCCCGTGCTTGGCGAGGCGCTGGGCGAGCCCCTCCCGCGCCTGCCGCTCCAGCTCCGCCGCCTCCTCCGCCAGGGGGTCCCCATGGCCGCCGCCGGAGGTGAAGCGCGGCAGGATGGGCTTTACCGTCCGCACCCGATAGGCGCAGCGCCGGGCGATCTCCACCGTGTTGGCCGTGGCCTCGGGCAGGTCGGCGAACAGCTCCAGCATCTCCTTGCGGGTCTTGAAGCGGTGCTCGGCCGTCAGCCGCCGCCGGTCACCCTCGGCCACGAGGCGGCCTTCGGCGATGCACAGGAGGGCGTCGTGGGCCTCATAGTCGGTCTGGCTGGCGAAGAAGGGCTCGTTGGCGGCCACCAGCGGGACGCCCTTCGCATAGGCGAGTTCGAGCAGGCCGGCTTCCGCGAGGCGCTCGGCGTCGGTCTCATGGCGCTGGACCTCCACGTAGAGCCGGTCGCGGAAGAGCGAGGCGAGCAGGTCGAGCCGCTCCGCCGCCAGCTCCGGGTGGCCGCTGACGAGGGCCTTGTCGAGGGGGCCGGCGGGGCCGCCGGTCAGGGCGATGAGGCCGTCGCTCGCCTCGGCGAGCCAGTCGACAAGGATGCGCGGCTCGTCCTCGCTGGCGGTCTCCAGGAAAGCGCGGGACACCAGCTTCATCAGGTTGCGCCAGCCCGGCTCCGACTGGGCCAGCAGAACGATGCGCGGCCGCTTCGGCCGGATCGCCCCGCGCGGCCCGGGCGGGTCCGGCAGATCGAGCGCGAGGGAGACGCCGGCGATGGGCTGGATGCCCGAGCCCGACATCTTCTCGGAGAATTCCAGGGCGCCGAAGAGGTTGCCGGTGTCGGTCAGGGCGATGGCCGGCTGCGCGTCCGCCTTCACCAGGTCGGCCAGCTTGCCGATGGAAAGCGCCCCCTCCAGCAGCGAGTAGGAGGAATGGACGTGCAGGTGGATGAAGCCGGGATCGGACATGGGGTCTCGGTGGGGGGCGAGTCGGGCGCCCCGCAGGATAGCGCGATTTCCGCGCAGGCGGTCCGCCACCGTGGAGAGGGAGCCGGCCACCCCCGCTATCTACAGGCGTCGGCGCCTCTTTGGAATTTGGCCGGAAGCCTTTCCGCCCGTCATGGCCGGGATCGTCCCCGGCGCCTTTCTGACGCCCTCGCCCATTGCCACCGGCGCGAAAATCTCCGACACCGACCCCACGGGAAAGGCAGGCCGGGCATGTTCAGGTCCTTCATCGGCAGCTGGCAGTTCTGGGCGCTCGGGTCGGCGGCCTTTGCCGCGCTGACCGCCATCTTCGCCAAGGTGGGGGTCGCGGGCGTCCATTCGGATCTGGCGACCTTCCTGCGGACCCTCGTCATCCTCGCCCTCGTCGCCACCATGGTGTGGATCGGCGGCACCTGGCAGCCACCGGCGGAGATTCCTGGCCGGACCTGGCTGTTCCTGGTGCTGTCCGGCCTCGCCACCGGAGCCTCCTGGCTGTGCTACTTCCGCGCCCTGAAGGCAGGCGACGCCGCCCGCGTGGCGCCGGTGGACAAGCTCAGCGTGGTGCTGGTGGCGATTTTCGGCGTCGTCTTCCTGGGCGAGCGCCTGTCGGCGGCGGCGGCGCTCGGCGTTGCCCTCATCGCGGCCGGGGCGGTGCTGGTGGCGGTGGGCTGATCCACATCAGGCGCCGAGCCTATCGTACAGCTCGGCATAGACCGCGCGCAGCGCCTCCGGCAGGTCGTCGGCCACGAGGCCGGGCCCGGCGCTGCGCGCCGCCTGCCCGTGCAACCACACCGCCGCGCAGGCGGCGTCGAAGGTGGGCATGCCCTGCGCCAGCAGGCCGGTGGCGATCCCCGCCAGCACGTCGCCGGCACCGGCGGTGGCGAGCCAGGCCGGCGCATTCTCGGCGATGGCGGCCCGTCCGTCTGGGGCGGCCACCACCGTGTCCGGCCCCTTGAGCACCACCACCGCGCCGAGCCGGACGGCGGCCGCGCGCGTGCGCGCGAGCTTGGACGGAGCTTCCAGCACCTGCGGATCGCCACGGAACATGCGGGCGAACTCGCCCTCATGGGGCGTGACGATCAAGCCGTCGGTGCGCGCGGCGATGGCGGCGAGCGCCCAGGGCACGCCGGCATAGCTGGTGAGGGCGTCGGCATCGAGCACCAGCCGGCGGCCGGGGGCGGCGATCTCGATCTTCTCCCGCGTCGCCGCGCCGGAGCCGAGGCCGGGGCCGAGCACCACCGTGCCGAGCCTGCGATCGGACAGAAGGCCGGCCAGGGCTGGCGCATCCTCGACGGGGCGCGGCATCAGCGCCGCATAGGAGGCGGCATGCAGCGCCAGCGCATCGGGCGGGCAGGCGACCGTGACCAGCCCCGCCCCGGCGCGCAGCGCCCCGCGGGCGGCGAGCCGGGCGGCGCCGCAGGTCCACGGGCCGCCGCTCACCACCACCGCATGGCCACGGTCATATTTGTGGCCCATGGCCGCCGGCAGCGGAAAGGCATCCCGCCACAGATCCGGCATGTTCACGAAGGTCGCCGGGCGGATGACCGCCAGAGCCTCGTCGGGAATGCCGATATCGGCGACCCGCACCCGGCCGCACAGGCTGCGCCCGGGTTCCAGCAGGTGGCCAGGCTTGCGGCGGAAGAAGGTGACCGTCTCCTTCGCCGGCGCCGCGGCTCCCCGCACCTTGCCCGTCGCCCCGTCGAGCCCCGACGGGAGGTCCACCGCGACAACCGGCCGCCCCGAGGCCGCCATGCGCTGCACCAGCGCCTTCGCCGCGCCGTCGAGATCGCGCGTCAGGCCGGCGCCGTAGAGGGCATCCACAATGACGCCCGCATCGGTGAGGTCGAGGACCGCCGGCTCCTCCACCGGGCCGCGCCAGCGCTCCGCGGCGCGCCGGGCATCGCCGGCGAGCTGCGCCACCGTGCCCAGCAGCGCCACGCGCACCCTGAAGCCGCGCTGGGTCAGCACGCGCGCCGCGACGAAGCCGTCGCCGCCATTGTTCCCCGGCCCGCAGAGCACCACCACGCGCGTGGAGAGTGGAAAGCGCGCCACCGCATCGGCGACGGCGGTACCGGCGCGCTCCATCAGCGTAAAGGATGGAATGCCCATCTCGACGGCGTAGCGGTCGGCCCGGGCCATTTCCTGTGGATCGAGAAGTGCGTGCACGAACAGACCCCCTGCCCCCAATATGCTCAGTTGATGCCCACAAAGTGCACGTCGCCCCGTGCGCACTCGCCTAAAATATTATCACTCAGCCTATTTCATAATCATAAGCAGCGCTGCTCCTCGGCGGCGCCCGGCATGGGCACATGGGCCGGTTCATGGCACATATCCTGCTTTAATGGTGCCGGCTTGACCATGCGGCGGTGGCCCGGCCCGGGAGATGGAGCGGATGAAGAAGATCGAGGCAATCATTAAGCCCTTCAAGCTCGACGAGGTGAAGGAAGCCCTCCAGGACGTGGGTCTGCAAGGCATTACCGTCACCGAGGCGAAGGGCTTCGGCCGGCAGAAGGGCCATACCGAGCTCTACCGCGGCGCGGAATATGTGGTGGACTTCCTGCCCAAGGTGAAGATTGAGGTGGTCCTCTCCGACGATATGGTAGACAGGGCCGTCGAAGCCATTCGCCGGGCCGCCCAGACCGGGCGTATCGGCGACGGAAAGATCTTCGTATCCTCAATCGAGGAGGCGATCCGCATCCGCACCGGCGAATCCGGCCTCGACGCGATCTGACGCGTCCAATAAAAACCTGCAGGCCAGCAGAAAGGTACAACCCATGACAATCAAGACGGCCAAGGACGTCCTCGACACCATCAAGGCCGAGGACGTGAAGTACGTCGATCTGCGCTTCACCGATCCGCGCGGCAAGTGGCAGCATGTTACCTTTGACATCAGCATGGTCGATGACGAGTTCCTGACCGAGGGGACCGCCTTCGACGGGTCGTCCATCGCCGGCTGGAAGGCGATCAACGAGTCCGACATGCTGCTGATGCCGGATCCGGCGACGACCTGCATCGACCCCTTCTTCTCCGAGACCACCCTCTCGATCGTCTGCGACGTGCTGGAGCCGACCACCGGCCAGCCCTACGGCCGCGACCCGCGCTCCATCGCGAAGAAGGCCGAGGCCTACGCCAAGTCCACCGGCATCGGCGACGCCGTGTATTTCGGTCCCGAGGCCGAGTTCTTCATCTTCGACGACGTCCGCTTCAAGGCGGACCCGTACAACACCGGCTTCAAGCTCGACTCCATCGAGCTGCCGACCAATGGCGACACCGAGTATGAGGGCGGCAACCTCGGCCACCGGGTGAAGACCAAGGGCGGCTACTTCCCCGTGCCCCCCATCGACTCGGCGCAGGACATGCGCTCGGAGATGCTCGCCGCCATGGCGAAGATGGGCGCCAAGGTCGAGAAGCACCACCACGAGGTGGCTTCCGCCCAGCACGAGCTCGGCCTCAAGTTCGGCCCGCTGGTGACCATGGCCGACCACCTTCAGGTCTACAAGTACTGCATCCACCAGGTGGCCAACATCTACGGCAAGACGGCGACCTTCATGCCGAAGCCGGTGTTCGGCGACAACGGCTCGGGCATGCATGTCCACCAGTCCATCTGGAAGGAAGGCAAGCCCCTGTTCGCCGGTGACAAGTATGCGGACCTCAGCGAATACTGCCTGTGGTACATCGGCGGCATCATCAAGCATGCCAAGTCGCTGAACGCCTTCACCAACCCGCTGACCAACTCCTACAAGCGCCTGGTCCCGGGCTATGAGGCCCCGGTGTTGCTCGCCTATTCGGCGCGCAACCGCTCGGCCTCCTGCCGCATTCCGTACACCAACAATCCGAAGGCCAAGCGCGTCGAGGTCCGCTTCCCCGATCCGGGCGCGAACCCCTACCTCGCCTTCGCGGCCCTGTTCATGGCCGGCATGGACGGCATCCTGAACCGGATCGACCCCGGCTCCGCCATGGACAAGGACCTGTACGACCTGCCGCCGGCCGAGCTGAAGCAGATCCCCACCGTGTGCGGCTCGCTGCGCGAGGCCCTCGCCTCCCTCGAGGCGGACCACGACTACCTGCTCAAGGGCGACGTGTTCCAGAAGGACTTCATCGAGTCCTACATCGAGCTGAAGATGACCGAGGTGATGCGCTTCGAGATGACGCCGCACCCGGTCGAATTCGAGATGTACTATTCGGTCTGATCGACCGCCGGGTCCGGCGTCCGCGCCGGACCTTGCCTTTTCGGGACCATCCCGTCTTCGTGAACTTCTCCAGCTGGGGCGCCCTCACCGGTGCCCCTTCTTTTTGCCCGGGTGCCCGCCCTCAATGGCCGAGCATGAGGCTGCCGGCGATCAGGATCGCCTCGCCCGCCACCACCCCGGCGAAGATGGAGCGCCGCACCAGCATGAACGCCGCGACCCCGCCGACCACGGCGCCGATTCGCAAGGCGAGGGGCATGTCGGCGAGCACACCGGCGGGCGCGAACAGGAGCCGAGCCACCACGGCCGCGAGCAAGGCGGTGGCCACCGCCTTCACCCAGTGGAGGAGCGCGCTGCCCTCCTCCACCCGCCGCCCGGCCAGAATGGCGAGGGAGCGCCAGATCTCGGTGGGCAGGAAGCCGACGAGGATCACCACCAGCAGGGCCGAGCCTTCGGTCCAGCCGCCGCTCATCGCCGCCGCTCCCAAAGCCGGCCCAGCCCATAGGCGAGCGTGCCCCCGCCGATGCCGGCGATCAGCAGGTCGAGGCCCCCCTCGAAGTGGAGGGTCAGCGGCATGATCAGGAGGCCGGCGGCGAGGGCGAGCCAGTCGGTGGGCGTCGCCGCATTGCGCACCATCAGCACCGTAAAGGATAGGGGCGTGAGCAGCAGCAGCCCGGCGGCCAGCGGCACCGGCACCTCGGAGGCCACATGGTAGCCGGTGAGCGTGCCGAGGAGACTGATACCGATCAGCGCATTCCCCAGCCCCAGCACGAAGGGAACGCGCGCCTCGCCCGGCAGGCGGGGCAGCAGGCGAAGACCTTCGAGCCAGACCGTCATGGCGACATAATGGGCACAGATCAGCTCGGCCGGCAGGCTGCGGCGGGTGCCGCGCATATGGGGCGCGATGGACACCACCATGGGCAGGAGGCGCATGGAGGACAGCGCCACGGCGAGCGCGAGGGCCGGCAGCGCCGTGCCGGACACCAGGCCGCCGATCAGGATGAGCTGCGCCGGCAGGGCCCATATGAGAAAGGTGGAGGCGAGCCCGGCGAACAGCGGAAAGCCGACGCTCTGCAGCACCGCGCCGAAGCCGAGATAGCTGGCGAACAGGACCAGGGCCGGCACGGAGAGCGCGTGCCCGGCGCCGCGCAGGAACCAGGCGGCCGGCGCGTGGTGCTCCCGGTGCGGAGAGGAGTGAGCTGGGCTGGACACACGGCACTCGTGGCTGGGGAGGGGCTGTGGCGAGCGGTCGCAGACGGCGATCCGTCCCTGCCATAGCACCAAGCCGCCCGGCCACGGAACCGCGCTCAGCGCAGAGGTCGGCAAAAGGGCATGCGCGGCCCCACGCGTGACGCCCACGGCGGCAATGGAAGATCCGCGCCCGCCCGATTGCCCCCCCGATTGCCCCCGTCGTCCCGGAACGCCATCTTGGGCCCAGCGTCTCGAATCGGTCGCCTGCCGTGCTCATCGTTGAAATCCCGTACCGCGACCCGTTCGCCGCCTTCCACGCCTTCGCCGGTGCGCCCCATTGCGCCTTCCTCGATAGCGCCGCCCCGGGCGACCCGCGGGCGCGCTGGTCCTACATCGCGGCCGACCCGTTCCAGGTGATCGCCTCGGATGCGGCCGGCGTCACGGTGGACGGCGCGCGGGTCGCGGGAACGCCGTTCGACGTCCTCGCCCAGGCGCTCGCCGCCTGCCCGCTCGCGCCGGTGCCCTCCCCGGTGCCGTTCCGCACCGGGGCCGTCGGCTTCCTCGGCTACGAGCTCGGCCGGCACCTGGAGCGGTTGCCCCCGCCCCGCCCGGCGTCACCGGCCCTGCCGGAGATGGTTCTCGGCCTCTACGACACGATCCTGGCCTTCGACCGGCAGGCCCAGCGCGCCTATCTCCTCTCCAGCGGCCTGCCAAAGACGGGCAGCGCCGGGGAGGCCCGCGCCCGGCGGCGAGCGGACGAGATGATCGAGCGCCTCGCCGGCGCGCCGGCCGCGGCACCGCCCGCCGACTTCACCCGGCGCGGCCACTTCAAGCCCGATCAGCCGCGCGCAAAGGTGGAGGCCTCCATCGCCCGGGTGATCGAGTACATCCACGCCGGCGACATCTTCCAGGCCAACCTCACCCAGCAGATGCGGGCACCGGTGCCGGACGGCCTGCCGGACCTCGCCCTTTACGCCCGCCTGCGCGCGCTGAGCCCGTCGCCCTTCGCCGCCTTCCTGCGCTGCGGGGCCGACATGAGCGTGCTCAGCGCCTCGCCCGAGCGCTTCCTCTCGCTCGCGCCCGACGGCCGGGTGGAGACGCGGCCCATCAAGGGCACCCGCCCGCGCGGGGCGGACCCGGCCGAGGATGCGGCCCTGGCGGCGGAGCTTCTGGCCTCGCCGAAGGACCGGGCCGAGAACCTGATGATCGTGGACCTGCTGCGCAACGACCTCTCCCGCGTATCGCAGGTGGGCAGCGTGAAGGTGCCGGTGCTGTGTGGCCTGGAGACCTTCGCCAGCGTTCATCACCTCGTCTCGGTGGTGGAGAGCCGGCTGAAGGCCGGTCTCGGCCCGGTGGACCTGCTGAAGGCCTGCTTTCCCGGCGGCTCCATCACCGGCGCGCCGAAGATCCGCGCCATGGAGATCATCCACGAGCTGGAACCCACGCCGCGCGGGGTCTATTGCGGCTCGGTGGCCTGGATCGGCTTTGACGGCGCCATGGATTCCTCCATCGTCATCCGCACCATCACCCGCAAGGGCGATACCCTGCTCGCCCAGGCGGGCGGCGGCATCGTCGCGGATTCCGATCCGGCCGCCGAATACGAGGAGAGCCTCGTGAAGCTCTCGCCCTTGCTGCGCGCGCTGTCCGGGGACATGCGATGAAACTCTGGCTCTCCGGCGCGCTGGTGGAGGAGGCGCAGGCGTGCGTCTCGCCCCTCGACCGCGGCTTCACCCTGGGCGACGGCCTGTTCGAGACCCTGCGGGTGAAGGCCGGCGCGATCCTGCGACGCGAGGCACATCTCGCGCGCCTCGCCGCCGGCGCGCGGGTGCTGGGCCTTGCCCTGCCCGCCGCCGGCCTCGGCGCGGCCCTCTCGGCCACGGCGGAGGCGAACGCCCTCTCCGATGGCGTGCTGCGCCTCACCATTACGCGCGGCCTGGGTCCGCGCGGGGTGCTGCCCCCGGCGGCTCCGGTGCCCACCGTCGTCATCACCGCCGCTCCCCTGCCGCCGCCTTCGCCGCCGGCGCGCCTCGTGATCGCCGAGGGCACGCGGCGCAACGAGCGCTCGCCCCTGTCGCGGGTCAAATCCCTGAACTATCTCGACAACATCCTCGCCCGGCAGGAGGCCGCCGGGTGGGGCGCCGACGACGCGGTTCTCCTCAACACGCGGGACCGGGTGGCCGAGACCTCCATCGCCAACCTGTTCGCGGTGCTCGGCGGGGAGCTGGTGACGCCGCCCTTGTCGGAAGGCGTGCTGCCGGGGGTGATGCGGGCCGCCGTGCTGGCCGAGGGCGCCATCGAGCGGCCGATGACCCTCGCGGAGCTGGTGACGGCGAGCGAGATCTTCCTCACCTCTGCCCTCGGCATCCGCTCCGTCCGGGCGCTGAAGGGCCGGGATCTTCCGGGCTTTGGGGTGGCGGAGCGCCTGCGCGGGCGCATCGTCGGCGCGTGATGGCGTCCCTGCCCGCCTTCGCCACCCAACGCCTGCGGCTGCGCCCCTGGCGTTCCTCCGACCGTGACGGGCTGTGGCGCATGCAGTCCAACCCCGCCACCATGAAATTCCTCATGCCGGTGCCCGACCGCGCCGCGAGCGACGCGGTGGCGGACCGGGCAGAGGCGCATTTCACCCGGAACGGCTTCGGGCTGTGGGTCGTGGAGGTGCCGGGCGTCACCGACTTCGCCGGCTATGCCGGGCTGGTTCACGTGCCTTATGAGGAGCACTTCACGCCGGCCGTGGAGATCGGCTGGCGCTTCGACCCCGCCTTCTGGGGCCATGGCTATGCCACCGAGGCGGCGCGCGCCTGCCTTGGCTACGGCTTCGGGCCGCTGGGGCTGGAGGAAATCGTCGCCATCACCGTCCCCGCCAACCGCCGCTCGCGGGCGGTGATGGAGCGGCTCGGCATGACGCAGGTGGACGGTGGCGATTTCGACCTGCCCTCCATCCCCGAGGGCCACCCCCTGCGCCGGCAGGTGCTCTACCGGCTACGGGGCGGGCAGGGATGAGCGTGGACGAGCCCGAGCCGGGGACGGACCGCCGATGACGATACGCTCGCGGCACGCACCGTGAGGTTCACGGCACGCTGACGGTTCGACCGCGGGGCGTCATCCCGCCTTCGCTCGGCCCGGCGCGCGCCTGTTGAAAATGCGCCGGAGCCGGTCGACGGCTGAAGCGACCTTGCCCGCGCTCCCTCGGGTGCAAACGAAAAGAGGCGGCCGAAGCCGCCTCTTGCCCGATTGTGGACGGCGAAGGTGTCAGGCCTTCACCAGTGGCAGCTTCGGCACCGGGCTGCCGGAGCGGCCCGAGCCACCCGGCTTGGGGCCGCCCTTCGGCGACGGCCGGCCCGGCTTGGCGGACTTCGCCTTGCTGGCCGGCTTGCGCCGCTTGGCCGGAGCCGCGACGATCTTGTCCGGCTTGGGGGTGACGGGGCCTTCGGGGAACTCGAAGCCGAGCTTCGACTCCTTGCCTTCGCCCTCCACCACCACGCGGACATGCCCGCCGTTCTTGAGCGCGCCGAACAGCACCAGGTCGGCGAGCGGGGTCTTGATGAACTCCTGGATCACGCGGGCCATGGGCCGCGCGCCCATCTGCTCGTCGTAGCCGCGATCCACCAGCCAGGTGCCCGCCTCGTCGGAGAGCTCGATGGTGACATTGCGATCCGCCAGCTGGGCTTCCAGCTGGAGCACGAACTTCTCCACCACCTGGGTGATGATGTCCGTGCTGAGGTGGCCGAACGCGATCACCGCGTCGAGCCGGTTGCGGAACTCCGGCGCGAAGGTGCGGTTGATGGCCTCCGAATCGTCGCCCTCGCGCTTGCTGCGGGTGAAGCCGTAGGCCGGCTTCGACAGGTCCGCCGCGCCTGCGTTCGTGGTCATGATGAGAATCACGTTGCGGAAGTCGATCTGCTTGCCGTTGTGGTCGGTCAGCTTCCCGTGGTCCATCACCTGCAGCAGGATGTTGAAGAGGTCCGGATGGGCCTTCTCGATCTCGTCCAGCAGCAGCACGCAATGCGGATTCTGGTCGACGCCGTCGGTGAGCAGGCCGCCCTGGTCGAAGCCCACATAGCCGGGAGGCGCGCCGATCAGGCGGCTCACGGTGTGGCGCTCCATGTACTCCGACATGTCGAAGCGCAGGAGCTGCACGCCGAGAACGGAGGCCAGCTGCTTGGCCACCTCGGTCTTGCCGACGCCGGTGGGGCCGGAGAACAGGTAGCTGCCGATGGGCTTCTCCGGCTCCCTGAGGCCCGCGCGGGCGAGCTTGATGGAGGCGGCGAGCGCATCGATGGCCTTGTCCTGCCCGTAGACCACGCGCTTGAGGGTGGTCTGCAGGTTGCCGAGGACCTCTGCATCGTCCTTGGAGACGGTCTTGGGCGGGATCCGCGCCATGGTGGCGATGGTCGCCTCGATCTCCTTCAGGCCGATGGTCTTCTTGCGCTTGGCCTCCGGCAGCAGCATCTGCGCTGCACCGGACTCGTCGATCACGTCGATCGCCTTGTCCGGCAGCTTGCGGTCATGGATGTAGCGGGCCGAGAGCTCCACCGCGGCCTTGATGGCCTCGTTGGTGTAGCGCAGCTTGTGGTAGTCCTCGAAGCAGGGCTTCAGGCCCTTCAGGATCTCGATGGCATCGGCCACGGAGGGCTCGGCCACGTCGATCTTCTGGAAGCGGCGGACCAGCGCCCGGTCCTTCTCGAAATACTGACGGTATTCCTTGTAGGTGGTGGAGCCCATGCACCGCAGGGAGCCGGAGGCGAGCGCCGGCTTCAGCAGGTTGGACGCGTCCATGGCCCCGCCCGAGGTCGCACCCGCGCCGATGACGGTGTGGATCTCGTCGATGAACATGATCGCGTTCGGATAGGCCTCGATCTCCTTCACCACCTGCTTGAGGCGCTCCTCGAAATCGCCGCGATAGCGCGTGCCGGCGAGCAGCGCGCCCATGTCGAGGGAGAAGACGGTGGCGGTGGCGAGCACCTCCGGTACGTCGCCGTCATTGATCCGCTTGGCGAGGCCCTCGGCGATGGCGGTCTTGCCCACGCCGGGGTCGCCCACGAACAGCGGGTTGTTCTTCTGCCGGCGGCAGAGCACCTGGATGGTGCGCTCGATCTCCTTGTCGCGGCCGATGAGGGGATCGATCTTGCCCTCGTGCGCCTTCTTGTTGAGGTTCACGCAATAGGCATCGAGGGCGTCGGCCTTCTTCTTGGTGTCGTCGCCGGCCTTGGTTTCCGTCTCCTCGTCGGCGCCGCGCACGGGGCGGCTCTCCGACATGCCGGAGCGCTTGGCGATGCCGTGGGAGATGTAGTTGACCGCATCGTACCGCGTCATGTCCTGCTCCTGCAGGAAATAGGCGGCGTGGCTCTCGCGCTCGGCGAAGATGGCGACCAGCACGTTGGCCCCGGTCACCTCCTCGCGGCCGGACGACTGCACATGGATCACCGCGCGCTGGATGACGCGCTGGAAACCCGCGGTGGGCTTGGAATCGTCGGAGCCGGACTGGACGAGATTCTCCAGTTCCGTGTCCACGTATTCGATGAGATTGCGACGAAGCTTCTCCATGTCCACGTTGCAGGCCCGCATCACGGCCGCAGCGTCCTGGTCATCGACCAGGGAGAGAAGCAGATGCTCGAGGGTCGCGTATTCGTGGTGGCGTTCGTTGGCGAGGGCCAGAGCGCGATGGAGCGACTGTTCGAGGCTGCGAGAGAATGTAGGCATCGACACCTCTTTCGCGCATCGCTCCCGGCCTGGATGACCCCCGCGGCTTTAAGGAGCGTGTGCACCATTCACACAAACTTCGTACCGGATGCCGCAGTGCGCAAGTCCCTCATTTGCCGGAAACGCCTCCCCGCCCCTTCCCGCTGCCCCTTGCCGCCTTGCTGCTACGCCGCGCCCAGCCTCGGCTTGCACCGGGTTCAGGCACGCTTCGAGCCGACTACTTTTTTTCCATCACGCACTGGAGGGGGTGCTGATGCTTGCGGGCGAAGTCCATCACCTGGGTCACCTTGGTCTCCGCGACCTCGTAGGTGAAGACGCCGCACTCGCCGACACCATGATGGTGCACATGGAGCATGATGCGGTTGGCCTCCTCGCGGTTCTTGTTGAAGAACCGCTCCAGCACATGCACCACGAATTCCATGGGCGTGTAGTCGTCGTTCAGCAGCAGCACGCGATAAAGGCTCGGCCGCTTGGTCTGCGGCTTGGTGCGGGTGATGACGGCGGTACCGGGGCCGTCGCCGCGCCTTGGCTTGTCCGGCCCGGCCATCCTGGCGGGGCGCATCGACCGGCGCGAAGAAATCAAAAGGGAAGTATGCATGATGTCCGTCGCGCGCTGTCCCGCGCCTCCAGCTGACGCTTGGAGCGAGGCGCAGGTCCAATGGGCTGGAATATAGGAAACGTGACGCTTTTGCGCCAGTGCCGGCCGGCGCGAAAAGCCGCTCCGCATGGGCGCATCCATTCCCCGCGCATCCATCCGGCCCGCGCCGAAGACGCGCCCTCGCGCGGCGTCGCCATGGCAGGCAAGCTTCAGGGTGCGGTCGGGACGATGCTCGTCGGCACGGATGCGGGAGCCTGCAAAAAAGCGGAGCTCGAAAAAATAAAGGGCCCGAATGGATCGGACCCTGGATCGCCGGCGCTGCGTAACGCGAGACTGCGCCTTCTGCGAATGTGACCGGTCGGGGGAGACGCTACGAAAGACAGCCCCGACCGTTCCGGGTCACTGAGTGACCTTGAAAGGCGTCTCGAAGGGCTTGTACGCGCCGAAGCTGCTCTCGAAGGGCTTGTAAGCCTCTTTCGCCAGCTCGGTGTAGAGTTCGCCGATCTTGGTGGCCTGGGCCACGGCGCCCTCATAAGCCGACTTCAGATAGGTCTGCTGGATCTCGATGGCCTGCTCGAGGGTCTTGGCGCCGAGCAGCTTCTCGAGGGCAGCGGTGCCCTGCTCGAAGGAGGTCTTGGTGTAATCCGCGATCTCAACCGCGATCGCCTGGGCGCTCTTGGAGAGCGTGCCGAAGCTCTTCACAGCGGCTTCAATGTTGTCCTTGCTGAGCTTCTGCAGCTCTTCCGGGCTCTGAACCATGGGTGTCCCCTTTGCTTGCCGGCCTGACGCTCCGGCCTCGCGTCGAGCGGATTATCGCTCCGCTCAGTTGTGGATATTATGCACTGCACCATAGAAGTCAAGCGATTTTGTGCACCGCACAATATGGCAGTGACGCCCGGTTTACGCCTTGGTAACTCCGCGTTTCTACGGTCAGAGCCTGGTCGCTTCCTCAAGCTCTCGGTGCGACGCAAAAGCCTCGGTCAAGGCTCGTCGACCAAACGGGCGCGGGAAATGGTTCGAATTCTGCGACCGACGATACGGGGCACACGTAGATGCGTACATCGTCCGCCGGCCTTCCTTTCGCTGCGAAAGCCCTTGCTTTCGCGGTGCTCGCGGCCTTTTCCCTGACCGCGACCCTGGCCGAAGCGAAGCCGCGCAAGAAGACCTACGTGGAGCGCTCCCGGGACCGCTCGAAGGCGAAGCCCACGTCGAGCGCATCCGCGGCCGCCCGCGAGGACGCCGGCCGCTGGCATTACGGTTCTTCCGCCATCATCGTGGACGCGAATACCGGCAAGGTGCTCTACGAGGACAATGCGGACGCCCTGCGACATCCTGCCTCAGTCACCAAGATCATGACCCTCTATCTGCTGTTCGAGCAGTTGGAGGCCGGCGCTCTCAAGCTCGACAGCCCCCTCGACGTCTCGGCCAAGGCGGCCTCGCAGCAGCCATCCAAGCTCGGCGTGCGGCCGGGGTCCACCATCGAGGTGGAGGACGCCATCAAGGCGCTGGTCACCCGCTCGGCCAATGACGTGGCGGTGGTCATCGCGGAGAATCTCGGCGGTTCGGAATCCGACTTCGCCGACATGATGACGCGCAAGGCCCGCGCCCTCGGCATGAGCCGCACCGTGTTCCGCAACGCCTCCGGCCTGCCGAACCCGAACCAGGTGACCACGGCGCGCGACCTCTCCATTCTCGGCCGCGCCATCCAGGACCGTTTCCCCAAGCAATACAAGTACTTCTCGACCCGCACCTTTTATTACCGCGGTCAGGCCATTGGCAATCACAACCGCCTGCTCGGGCGGATCGAGGGCGTGGACGGCATCAAGACCGGCTACACCCAGGCCTCCGGCTTCAACCTCGTCACCTCGGTCAAGCGCGACGGCCGCTTCCTTGTGGGCGTGGTGCTGGGCGGGTCCAGCGCCGGCTCGCGTGACGCACGCATGACCAGCCTGATCAGCCAGAACCTGTCCGTCGCCTATGCCGGCATGCGCACCGCGCCGAGAGTCACCGAGGTGGCGGAGGCCGCGATCCCGGTGAGCACCGCCTCCATCTTCCCGGCGCCGAAGCCGGTGGCCGTCGCCCGCACCGAGGAGATGCCACACGCCGTGGCGCCCCTGCCCAAGCCGCAGGTGGCGGAGCTCGCCCCGGAGCCGGTGACCACTGCTTCGCTCGGCGGCGCCGGCGGCAAGGTGCAGCCCGGCTCGTCGGAGCCGATCCGACCGGTCACGGTGAAGACCGTCTCCATCTCCCGCACGACCGCCTCCGCCTCCGCCGCGGCGGCTCCTGCTCCTGCTCCTGCTCCTGCCCCCACGCCCGCGCCGGCCGTCGCCATGGCCCCCGCGAACCCCGGAACGCCGAAGGGCGTGCTCGGCTATCTCGGCCCGTCGGGTGCCGCGCTCTCGCCCGCCGCCGCCGCCGCGCAGGCGGCCGCCGAGGGTCGCTCCCGCAACACCCATCCGAAGACCGCGGATGCGGCACCGGCCGTCGCGCCCGCGTCCAAGGACCAGACCCGCTATGCCCCGCCGGCGCCGCGCGCCGCGCCCGATGCCTCCGAACAGGCGCTGCGCGCCGCGCGCATCGCCGCCATGGAGCCGGACGACCCCTACGCCCGGACCCTGCGCGCCGCACAGTCGACGTCCGGAAGCTCGGCGGCGGCAAAGCCCGTGCGCACCGCCTCCCTCGCCCCGATGGCGGTGTCGTCGGCCCCGGCCGCCCCGGCTCCGGCACGGACCGCCGCGGTCACGCATTCCGGTTGGCAGATCCAGATCGGCGCCTTTGGCGGCGAGCGCGAGGCGCGGGCCAAGCTGGATGCCGCCAAGGCCCGGGCCAAGTCCATCCTCGGCGGCGCCGACGGCTTCACGGAGAAGGTGGCGAAGTCCGGCTCCGACCTCTACCGCGCCCGCTTCGCCGGCCTCAGCGAGAAGTCGGCCCGCGAGGCCTGCCGTTTACTCAAGCGTAACGACTTCGACTGCATGACTATTAGGAATTGAAGTCGCGCGCGAGAATCAGGCATGTTTGCTCAAGATCACGTCCTTGGCTCGATTGATCTTCGCCGCCAGATAGCTGGATCCGCCATGATCGGGGTGGAACTTCTTCATCAGGTCCCGGTGAGTCGCGCGGACGCTGGCAGCGTCCGCTCCCGGCTGAAGGCCAAGGACCTGATAGGCTTCCTCTTCGGTCATCGTGCCGCTGTCCGCGGCCGCGCGGCCCATGTTCCCGCCACCCGCGTCGCCCTGCGCGTGTTCACGCCAGGCGGGCGCCCGGCGGTCGAGATAAGCTTCGAGTAAAGCAAGGGACTGCGCGTCGCACATGGCGCGCAGGGCGAGCAGCTCCGGCACATCCACCGTATCCAGCCCGCGTCCCGCATAAGGCCCGGCCACGATCTGGCCACTCATCGCCCCCGTGGCATGATCGAGCTGCATTTCCAGGACCGCCGTGCGCACCCGCGACGTGCGGCCGGCCCGCCGCTTGCGGAACAGGCTTCCGAGAAAGCCCCCCACCCCGTTCGGGTCGAGCCGGCCGAGCAGGGCGATGCCCACCACCGCGAGTGGCACGGCCGCGGTGAAGCGGCCCATGGCCAGCGCGCCCACCGCACCCAGCATGGCGGCATAGGCCAGCGAGCGCATGAGGATGGCGGCGAGCACCTTGGGATCGCTCTTGGTCCATACCTTCAGGCCGTAGAGGCCGATGGCCAGCAACAACGCCCCGGCGATCAGGCTGATCACGCAAAACTCCTTCTCATGCCATCGGCGCCGGTCTTCGACCGGCGCCGGGTGGATTTTGCTCCGGCGCCGCGCGGCTCAGGCAGGACCCAATGAGCCGAGCTTATCGGCCCTTGAGATCGGGCGGGCAACGGCAGGCACCGGTCCGCGCCCGGCTCAGCGGCCGGCGCCACCGGTGCCCAATGCCGCAAGCAGATGCCGCGCGCCCGCATCATTGCGCGCGGACAGGGCGGGACGCCCGCCCGCCGCATAGGCGGCGACGGCGGCGAGCAGCTGGCGCAGCTCCGCCGCCGCCCGGGCGTCGAAGTGGCAATAGGCGCCGCCGGTGACCGCCGCAAGCCGGCGGAACACCTCCTCGACACGGGTGTCATCGCCTTCCTGGAACATGAACAGGCGCACGCCGCGCAGGGCCAGCTGGCCGGCCGCGGCATCGAGCGTGGCCACGTCCTCCTCCAGCGCGTCGCCGACGAACACCGCCGCCTTGAGGCCCGAACGCTCCGCCTCCCGCGCCAGATGGCCGAGCACCCGGTGGATCTGGGTGAGGCCGGGCAGGCAGGAGATGCGGCGCATCAGGCCGCCGAGGGTCGCAGCGTCGCGCACGAAGGGCGAGGCCCGGCATTCGCTGCCGCCGCGATAATAGACGATCTGCATGTCCAGCCCGCCATGGGCGGATGCGGCCGCGAACATGTCCGCCTGGATGTCGCAGGCGAGCGTCCAGGTGGGCTGCCGCGACCCGGTGGCATCCAGCGCGAAGGCGAGGCGCCCACGCCCGTCGGCCGGTCGCGCCGGCGGCATGGCACGGGCGGCGGCGAGGAAGCGCTCCACCTCGTCGGCGCGCGACACCTGCGCGCCCTGATCCTGCTTCAGCGGCACGCCTGTGCCGGATGTCCCGTCCCGCTTGCCCATCTCGACCTCTTTTTCCACACATAGGCCGACGCCGACGCGGAACCAAGGGGCGGCCGACGGCGGGGCCTTGCGATGCTGCGCGCGCGAAGACGGTTGATGACGACGGGACGACGCCCTATCTCCTCTCCGCGGCGGCACCGAGCGCGGGCCGCTACGGCGAGGGCTGGGACGATGGCGACGTTGCCGAAGGTGGTGGGCCGCATCCGTGATCTGCGGGCGGCGGTGGGCGGCTTCAAGGCGGAGGGGGCGCAGGTCGCGCTCGTTCCCACCATGGGGGCCCTTCATGCCGGGCATGTGGCGCTGGCGGAGAAGGCGCGGGAGATCGCCCAGCGCACGGTGGTCTCCATCTTCGTCAATCCCACCCAGTTCGCGCCGCACGAGGATTTCTCACGCTATCCCCGCACGCTGGAGGAAGACCTGTTCAAGCTCGCAGATGTGGGCGTGGATCTGGTCTACGCCCCGACGGCCACCGAGATGTATCCCGCAGGCTTCGCCGCGCGCATCGAGGTGGGTGGCCCCTCGGCGGGGCTCGAAAGCGATTTCCGGCCGCATTTCTTCGGCGGGGTCGCCACCGTGGTGGGCAAGCTCTTCATCCAGTGCGCCCCGCACTTCGCGGTGTTCGGCGAGAAGGACTACCAGCAGCTCAAGGTGGTGACCCGCCTGTCGCGCGACCTCGACCTCGGGGTGGAGGTGGTCGGCCTGCCCACCATCCGCGAGGAGGACGGGCTGGCCCTGTCGTCGCGCAACGCCTATCTCGACGAGGAGCAGCGCCGGATCGCGCCGGTCATCTACACCGCCCTCGCCCGCGCCGCCGACGCGATCCGTTCCGGCGCACCGGCCGATGCGGCGGTGGCCACGGCGCGCGGAATGATCGAGGCGCTCGGCCTGAAGGTGGACTATGTGGCCGCCCGCAACGCCGACACGCTGGCACCCCTGAAGGATCGCGGCGAGCCCGTCCGCCTGCTCGCCGCCGCCTGGCTCGGCGACACCCGTCTCATCGACAACATTCCCGTGTGAGCCTGCGGCGCGGCGGCGCGCCCTCGCTCAGACCGCGCCCACATAGCTCGCCGCAAATCCGACGATGACGAGCAGAACACCCACGGCGAGGATGACCAGCACGCGGCCGGAGGTGACGCCCTGGCGCGCCTTGGAGGATGCCGTTACCGGCGCACCCTGGCTGGTCCGGCCGTCGGGACTGCGGAACTCGCGCTCCTGGCGCGCCTCGTTGGGATCCTGCATGGCGATCTCCTTATCCGGTGGGCTTGCGCTGACCGATAGGAACGCCGCTGACGACGGATGGGTTTCCTCCACCCTTTCGGCGCCGCCCCCCACGGCCCCCTCCGATCCGGCCGGAGGGTGAGAGGTGACGCCGAAGCGATACCAGGCCGATGCCGTGGCAGGCCGAGCCGCCAGTCCCGGCCGGGGCCTCAGTGCAGGATCTGGCTGAGGAACAGCCGGGTGCGCTCGTGCTGCGGGTTGGAGAAGAAGGCGTTGGGCTCGTTCATCTCGATGATCTGGCCCGCATCCATGAAGATCACCCGGTTCGCCACCTGCCGGGCGAAGCCCATCTCGTGGGTCACACACAGCATGGTCATGCCGTCCTGGGCGAGGCTCACCATGGTGTCGAGCACCTCCTTCACCATTTCCGGATCCAGCGCCGAGGTGGGTTCGTCGAACAGCATGATGCGCGGGCGCATGCACAGCGCCCGCGCGATGGCCACGCGCTGCTGCTGGCCGCCGGAGAGCTGGCCGGGATATTTGGCGGCCTGGTGCGGGATCTTCACCTTCTCCAGGAAGTGCATCGCCAGGTCCTCGGCCTCCTTCTTCGGCATCTTGCGCACCCACATGGGGGCGAGCGTGCAGTTCTCGAGGATGGTGAGGTGCGGGAACAGGTTGAAGTGCTGGAAGCACATGCCCACCTCGCGGCGGACCTCGTCGATGCGCTTCAGGTCGTCGGTGAGCTCGATGCCGTCGACGATGATGCGGCCCTTCTGGTGCTCCTCCAGCCGGTTGATGCAGCGGATGAGGGTGGACTTGCCCGAGCCCGAAGGCCCGCAGATGACCACGCGCTCGCCACGCCCCACCGTGAGGTGGACGTCGCGCAGCACGTGGAAGTCGCCGTACCACTTGTTCACGCCGATCATCTCGACGGCGACCTTGGGGGCGTCGGCTTCCACCTCGGCAATAACGGGATCAGTACTCACGTCGCGCCCCTTCCTGGAGCCCGATCCGGTCCCATGGCCGCCATGGGACGGGAAAAACGGGCGCCGCCTTTGAGTTTCAGAGACGGATTTGCCGGTGAGGTTGGCCAACCCCGCCGGATCCGGCGAAAACGCGTCAGAGCCGGATCCGATCGGTGAATCCGCCTCTTTCAAAAAACGAGAGGGCAATTCACCGGCCCGAGGGAAACAGAACCCGTTTCCCTCGGGCCGGATCGCGCTCTAGTGCCGCTGCGCCCGGTCGAGGCGCTTCTCCAACGCCATGGAATAGCGGGACATGCCGAAGCAGAAGACGAAATAGACGATGCCGGCGAAGCCGAAGCCGGTGAACAGGGTGGTTGGCGAGGCCCAGTTGGGATCGGTGAAGGCCGCGCGCATGGCGCCGAGAAGGTCGAAGATCGACACGATCAGCACCAGTGTCGTGTCCTTGAACAGGCCGATGAAGTTGTTGACGATGCCGGGGATCACCAGCTTCAGCGCCTGCGGCAGCACCACCAGCCGCATCATGAGGGAGGGCCGAAGGCCCACCGCCATGGCGCCCTCGTACTGGCCCTTAGGGATGGCCTGGAGGCCGCCGCGCACCACTTCTGCCATGTAGGCCGAGGCGAACAGGGCGACGCCCACCAGCGCCCGCAGCAGCCCGTCGATGGTGAAGCGGCCGGGCAGGAACAAGGGCAGCATGTAGGTGGCGAAGAACAGCACGGTGATGAGCGGCACGCCGCGCCAGAACTCGATGAAGATGATCGAGGCGGCCTTCACCAGCGGCAGGCTGGAGCGCCGCCCGAGCGCCAGCAGGATGCCGAAGGGCAGCGATACGGTGATGCCGGTGACCGCGATCACCAGGGTGACGAGCAGCCCGCCCCACAGGCGGGTTTCCACCTGCGGCAGGCCGAGGGGCACGTCCACCACGAACAGCACCACGGCGAGCACGGCGAAGACCGTGAGCGTTGTCTTCGCCGCCGAGCGCGCGCCTTCCGCCCCGGAGAGGAAGCGGGAGATGCCATAGACGATGGCGGTGACAAGCACGGTGGAGGCGACGAAGTCGAGCCAGAATGCGATGCTCAGGCCGCTCTTGGCGGCGGGCGCCGGAAACAGGGCGCCGAAACCGAGATTGCCGAGCAGGAAGCGCTGGAGATCGAGGTCGCCGCCGGTGAGCAGCACGAACGCCGCCACCGGAAACACGCCGAAGAAGGCGATGGCGTTGAGCCGCTTGTAGGGCAGCTTCTGGATCAGCAGCGGCAGCAGCAGGAGGGCGCCGAGCCAGTAGACCACGTTCACCCGCCAGCGCTCCGCGGCGGGATAGAAGCCGTAGATGAGCTGGTCCAGCTTAGCCCAGACGAAGGGCCAGCAGGCCCCCACCGGCCGGCCGAGCTTTTCGGCGAGGCAGGCGTCGCGGCTGGTGCCGGTCCACACCGCGTCCACGATGAAGAACTTTATCAGCGGCGGCACGGTCGCATAGACGAGCCAGATGCCGAAGAGGGTGAGCAGCACCTGCGGCACCGAGCCGACCAGGTGCGCGCGCACCCATCGCACCGGCCCGCGGGTGGAGACGGGGGCCGGCTCCGGCTCCCGCAGGCTGGCGGAGACAAAGGGCTTCACGGGCGCCGAGCGGCCGGGGGGAAGCGAAGCGGTCGTATCCGTCATCTCACCGCTCCACCAGCGCGACGCGCTTGTTATACCAGCCCATGATGGTCGAGGTGACGATCGAGATGGTGAGATAGACCGCCATGGTGACCGCGATGATCTCGATGGCCTGTCCGGTCTGGTTCAGCGTCGAGCCGGCGAACACCGCGAACAGGTCCGGATAGCCCACCGCGACCCCGAGCGAGGAGTTCTTGGTCAGGTTCAGATATTGGCTGGTGAGCGGCGGCACGATCACCCGCATGGCCTGCGGAATGACGACGAGGCGCAGCGTCGGGCCGGTGCGAAGGCCGAGGGAATGGGCCGCCTCGGTCTGTCCCTTGGACACCGCCATGATGCCGGAGCGCACGATCTCGGCGATGAAGCCACCGGTATAGATGGAGAGCGCCAGCAGCAGCGACACGAATTCGGGGATGACGCGCAGCCCGCCCACGAAGTTGAAGCCGCGCAGCTCCGGCTTCTCGACGGTCACCGGAAAGCCGGCGGCGGCCGAGGCGGCGAGCGGCAGCAGGATGACCAGCGCCAGGCCGGTCCAGAACACCGGGAAGGGTTTTCCCGTCGCCTCGCGCCGCTTCTTGGCCCACAGGCCGATGGCGATGCTCGCCACCACCGCCACGATCAGGGCGTAGAGGATCGCCATCGACCCGTCCTCGAAGATGGGCCGGGGGACGACGAGGCCGCGATTGTTCACGAACACCGAGGGGGCCGCCAGGCTCGCGGCGAAGGCGGAGAGCGGACCGCCGAGAAAGCCGAGCCCGATGCCGGACAGGCCCGAGCCGATGGCGCCGAGCACGGGCTGGATGCCGAAGCCCCAGCTCTGCCGCGGCCCCGGCAGGGTCGACAGCACCGCCAGGTACCAGAACAGGATCTGGAACAAAGGCGGCAGGTTGCGGGTGATCTCCACGTAGGCGGAGGCCAGCGCCTTGATCACCACGTTCTTGGAAAGGCGCGCCACCCCCATGAGGAAGCCGATGATGGTGGCCAGCACGATGCCGAGGAAGGCCACCAGCAGCGTGTTGAGCAGGCCCACCATGAAGGCGCGGCCATAGCTCATGTTCTCATTGTAGGGAATCAGCGTCTGGCTGATGGCGAAGCCGGCGCGGTTGTCGAGGAAGCCGAAGCCGGAGGCGATGCCGAGCCGGGTGAGGTTGGACTGGGCATTGGCGTAGAAGGACCAGGCCAGCCAGATGAGGATGAGCGCCAGAACGATCTGGATCACCGAGGAACGCAGCTTGGGATCCGTCCACGACCACCTCCGGCTGGGGGCCGGCGGTGGTCCGGAAAGGCGAGCATCCGACATGGTACCCCCGAAGCAAGGAAGGGGAGCCTTTGGCCCCTGTTTTTGTCGGGACGGGCGCCGGTCGGCGTCCGTCCCTCGCATGCGATAAGGAAATCAGGTGCTCACGATGCGCGCGTCGCGCCCTCAGCGGACCGGGGGGGCGTACTGGATGCCGCCCTTGGTCCACAGGTTGTTCAGCCCGCGCTCGATGGCGAGCGGCGTGGCCGGGCCGACATTGCGGTCATAGATCTCGCCGTAATTGCCGGTGGCCTTGACGATGCGCACCACCCAGTCAGGGGTGAGGCCGATGCCCTCGCCATACTTGCCGTCGGTGCCGAGCAGGCGCTTGATGTCGGGGTTCTGGGAGTTGACCTGCTCGTCGACGTTCTTCTGCGTGATGCCGAGCTCCTCGGCGTTCAGCAGGGCGAAATAGGTCCACTTCACGAGATCGAACCACTGGTCGTCGCCGTGGCGCACCAGCGGGCCGAGGGGCTCCTTGGAGATGGTCTCCGGCAACAGCACGTGGTCCGCCGGATTGGTGAGCTTGAGGCGCACCGACGCGAGCTGCGAGCGGTCGGAGGTGAACACGTCGCAGCGGCCGGATTCGTAGGCCTTGACCGTCTCGTCGATGGTCGCGAACGCGATCACTTCGCGGTATTTCATGTTGTTGGCGCGGAAATAGTCGCCGACATTCAGCTCGTTGGAGGTGCCCTGCTGCACGCAGATGGACGCCTCCTGCAGCTCCTTGGCCGACTTCAGGCCCACGGTCTTGCGGATCAGGAAGCCCTGGCCGTCATAATACATGACGCCGGCGAAGTTGAAGCCGAGGGTGGTGTCGCGGGACATGGTCCAGGTGGTGTTGCGCGACAGCACGTCGATGGCGCCGGAAGTGAGCGCCGTGAAGCGGTCCTTGGCCGAGAGGGGCGTGAACTTCACTTTCGTGGGATCGTTGAAGATTGCTGCCGCGATGGCGCGGCAGAAGTCCACGTCGAGGCCGCTCCACTCGTTCTTGTCGTTCGGATTGGAGAATCCGGGGAGCCCCTGGGTCACGCCACAAGTCAGAGCGCCTCTCGCCTTCACGTCGTCGAGGGTCGCTGCATTGACGGCGCCAGCCAGCGACAGGAGCCCTGCTGCTGCGAAGAGGATGCGTTTCACGGAAGGTTCCTTCTTTGGGATGACGCCCCTGCGGACCGGCCCCGCGCCGATCGCGCTGCTGTGCAGCATGTCACGGCTCGACGGGAGGGTCCAAGACGTCTATCCCGCCCATCTCAAACCCTCGGCGCGGAGCGGTCAATAGTACCGGACGGCCGCGCGATACCATTGGGACAGGAGACTGCGATGGCTGGCGGTTCCGAAACGAAGGCTGGGGCGAACGCGGAGCTTCAGCCTGCGACTAAAGTCGTACATGCCGGCCGCGACCCGCAGCGCTTCGACGGGTTCGTGAATACCCCGGTGGTGCGCGGCTCCACGGTGCTTTCCGCGACATATGACGGCCTCGTCCACCATCGCGGCCGCTACAGCTACGGGCGGCGCGGCAATCCCACCACCGAAAGCTTCGAGGCGGCGCTGAAGGCCCTCGAGGGCGGCGACGGCGTCGCCCTCACCCCTTCGGGGCTGTCCGCCGTTTCCCTCTCCCTGCTGTCCGTGCTCGACGCCGGCGACCACCTGCTCATGGTGGACACGGCCTACCGCCCCACCCGCACCTTCTGCGACCAGGTGCTGAAGCGGCTCGGCATCGAGACCAGCTATTACGATCCCCTCGCCGGCGCCGACATCGAGGCGTTCATCCGCGGCAACACCCGCGCCATCTTCCTCGAATCGCCCGGCTCGCAGAGCTTCGAGATGCAGGATGTGCCGGCCATCGCCGCGGTGGCGCGGGCGCGCGGCATCACCACCCTCATCGACAACACCTGGGCGACGCCGCTCTACTTCAAGCCGCATGCGGCGGGCGTGGACATCTCCATCCAGGCCGGCACGAAATATATCGGCGGCCACGCGGATCTGAACCTCGGCACCATCTCGGCGGTCGGGGCGGCCTGGAAGAAGGTGATCGCCACCCATGGCACCATGGGCATCACCATCAGCCCGGACGATGCCGCCCTTGGGGCGCGCGGCCTGCGCACGCTGGCGGTGCGGCTCGATCGGCACTGGCGCTCGGGCCTCGAAGTGGCCGAATGGCTGGCCGCCCGGCCCGAGGTCTCCCGCGTGCTGCACCCGGCGCTCCCCACCGATCCGGGCCATGCCATCTGGAAGCGCGACTTCGCCGGCGCGACCGGGCTGTTCAGCTTCATCCTGAAGGATGTGCCGGACCGCGCCGTGGCCGCCTTCTTCGATGCCCTCACCCTGTTCGGCATGGGCTATTCGTGGGGCGGCTACGAGAGCCTCGCCATTCCCTTCAACTGCGCCGACTACCGCACCGCGACGCCGTGGGACGTGGAAGGCCCGGCCGTGCGCCTGCACATCGGCCTCGAAGACGTCGCCGACCTCAAGGCGGACCTCGACCAGGCCTTCGCCAGGATGCACGCGGCGCAGTGAGGGGCGCGCGCGCCCTCCCCGCAGGCCGTTCCCTCAGGTCACGGCACGGTTCGCCCGGCGCTCGCGCAGGGCGAACTGCAGGTTGCGGATGTAGATGAAGGTGGACAGCGCCTGGCCGGCGATGAAGACCGGGTCGCGCCGGTAGAGCGCGTAAATCAGCAGCAACGTGCCGCCGCCCAGGGAGAAGGTCCAGAAGGCGAACGGAATCACCGAGCGCTGCGCCTTCTCGCTGGCGATCCACTGCACCACGAAGCGCATGGTGAACATGATCTGGGCCACGAAGCCCAGAACCACCCACCAATCGAGCTGCGCCACGAACACGTCGTGCAGGTAGTCGCCGACCTGATGTACAAGCTCGACCAGCATCTCAATTCCGCTCCACCACGTTCGGCACCCGCCGCCGCCGGATCAGCCACCACACGCCGAACAGATCGGCGATGCCGACCCACAGCCGGTTCCAGAAGCCGTATTTGGAGACACCGTGCCAGCGCTCCCGGTCCACCACCTGCACGGTGCGGATCTCGTAGCCCTCGCGCTTCACCAACGCCGACATGAAGCGGTGCAGACCATCGAACATGGGCAGGCGCAAGTGCACCTCGCGTCGCACCACCTTGAGGCCGCAGCCGGTATCCCTGGTGCCGTCATTGAGCAGGCCGCCGCGGACGCGGTTGGCGAGGCGCGACTGGAAGCGCTTGAAGCGCGTGTCCTTGCGGCCCTGCCGCTCGCCCTGGACGAGGCCGACGACCGGACCGCCCGCATCCATCACCCGGATCATCTCGGGCAGGTAGGCGGGATTGTTCTGGCCGTCGCCATCGAGCAGCAGCAGCAGGTCGCCCCTCGCCGCGCGCGCGCCGGTGTCGACGCCGGCGGACTTCCCGCAGGACTTTTCGTGCACCAGAATGCGCAGATAGGGCCGCGTGCGGCCTGCCTCGCGCAGGTTGGCGAGGGTGGCGTCGGTGGAGCCGTCGTCCACGAAGATGAGCTCGAACGGCTCGAACGCGAGCGCCGCGTCGAGCTCGGCGATGAGCGGGATGACGTTCTCCGCCTCGTCTTTCACGGCAATCACCACCGACAGCCGGGGGGCTGCGGTCGCGTGGACTTCGGAAATGGTCAAGGTCTCGCCTCTTCAACAGGGACGGCGGGGCGGGTTGCGGCGTTGGCTGCGCCGTTGGGCACGAGGCAGCCGAGCCTGCGGGCGGAAGGCCCGGCCATGGGCGCAACACGACCCTCGGGGTCGACGGTGAACACCACGCGGCGCGCGGCGAACGCCTTCACCACCAGCAGCGCGCACGCACTGCCGATGGCCGCACCGGCGATCACGTCGCTCGGATAATGGGAGCCGAGCACGATGCGCGTCGCCACCACCGGCACGGCCAGCGCCAGGAGCACCCCGCGCGCCCGGGGAAACAGCGCCGCGAACGCGACGGCGGCGGCCAGCGCGGTGGTGGAATGGCCCGACGGGAAGGAGGCGAAGCTCGACTTCCACACCAGCCAGTCGAAGGTGAGCTGGGGATTGGGTCCCGGCAAGTGGAACGCCGCGTGCGGCCGCGCGCGGCCGAGCAGGTGCTTCACCACCGCCACCGCGAGGCCCACGGGGGCGATGGCGAGAAACAGGAAGCCGAGGCGCGCCAGCACGCTCGCGGCCACGCGCCGGCCCATGGCGTCGAGGCCGGGCATGAGCGCCAGCACATAGACGATGGCGATGCCCAGCGGCCATAGCACAGTGCCGCTGAAGCCGAGGTCGGTGAGGCGCTCCGACAGGATCACCAGCCAGACCGGCAGCTTCGGCCGCAGGCCCGTCACCAGCGGATCGAGCAGAATCATGGAGGCGGCCACCAGCCCCGCCACCAGCGCCACGAGCGCCAGCCCTTCCATGGGGCCGGCGAGGCCGATGCGGGGCGCGGGCGCACGCCGCGGCCGCCGCCACAGATAGGCCAGCGCCTGCCACAGGCCGGGGAGAATGCCGGCGAAAGCCGTGCCAATCTTCCGCCAGTCGTCCCGGGGCGGCGTCTCCCCCCGGGGTCTCATGCCCTGGTGACGCGGTCCCTCCCCGGTGCCCGCGTCCCCGGTCGCCGGCGCGCTCACTGGGCCGCCTCGTCGGAGCGGAACACGGTGATCGCCACCGGCCGCCCGCCGTTATAGGCGAAGCCCGAAATGGTGGCGACGGCGTGGTACTTCAGCTCCAGGGTCGCCGCGTGCTTCTCGAACGACGGGGTGAAGCGGTCGTCGATGAAGGCGAGCGCGCAGCCCCCCTTCTTCAGCAGCGCCGCCGCCTCGTTGGGCAGGCCGTAATTGATCTTGGTACCCACCAGGAAGACGAGGCTCGGCTCCTGGTAGGGGAAGGAGGCGACGTTCTCCGCCGGGCAGCCCTGCTCCCGCACCACGGCGGCGAGGCGCTCGGAGATCCACAGGGCGCGCATCTGCGGCAGCATGGCCTGGTAGACCGCCACGTACAGCACCAGCGCACCACACACCGCCGTGAGGAACGCGCCCTCCGCGCCGCCCTTGGGGAAGGCGAGCGCGGCCATCCACAGCAGCACGATGGCGAGGAGCAGCAGCGGCCAGGCGGCGAGGCCGAAGCCGCTGCCCAGCCAGAAGAAGCCGAAGCCGAGCCCCAGCGACACGATGATGGCGAACACCGGCCAGAATCGGGCCAGCGCCGCCAGCCGGCTGCCCGGCCTAGCCAGGGCGCCCCGCTCCAGGGCCATGACGGCGAGGATGGCGAGCGCCGGATAGAGCGGCAGCACGTAGTGGGGCAGCTTGGTGGCGGCGACCTCGAAGGCGATCCAGCTCGGCACCACCCAGCACAGGAGGAAGCGCACCTTCTCGTCGCGCCGTGCGCGCCAGGCGAAGGGCACGGCCATGGCGACCAGCACGACGGCCGGCCAGAACGTGCCCCAGGCGGCGAGGAAATAGGTGCCGGGCGGGCCCCAGTGCCCCTCCTGCCCTTCCGTCACCTTGCCCAGCATGTCGACGCCCACCGCGTGCTGGTAGAAGGCGCCGCCGGTGACGTAATAGATCGCCACGAACCACGGCAGCACCAGAAGCAGGCACCACGCCAGCCCGGCCAAAGGCTTGAGCGGCTTCAGGAACGCCCCCGAGCGCTCGACGATGGCCAGCGCCGCCACGGTGAGGCCCACGAACAGCGGCGCCATGGGCCCCTTGACCAGGATGCCGGCGGCGAGCGCGGTCCAGAAGATGGCGGCGAGCTTCAGGTCCCCCTTCCGCCCGGCGGCCGGCAGCGCATAGGCCCGCGCCAGGGCGCCGAAGGACGCCATGATGGTGAACAGCAGGACCGCATCGGTCTTGGCGAGGCGCGCCTCCACCCCCAGCAGCACGCAGCTCGCCATCATGAGGCCGGCGAGGAGCGCGCCCCGACGCGAGACGAAGACGAGCGCCGTCCAGTAGGTCAGCAGCACGGCACCGATGGCGGCGAACAGGGAGGGCAGGCGGTAGAGCCAGATGGAGCCGCGCGCCGAGGGGCCGATCACCGCCTCGCCGGCCTTCACCGTCGCGGCCTGGAGCCAGTAGATGCCGATGGGCTTCTTGTGGCGGGCCTGGGTGTGGAAGCGGATGTCCACGAAGTTCCCGCTCTCCAGCATCTGCTTCGTGGCCTGGGCGAAGCGGGCCTCGTCGCGGTCGATGGGAGAAAGCTGGAAGAAGCCGGGCAGGAAGGCGAGGAGCGACACCGCCACCAGAAGGAGGCTGGCGCGGCCGTGACGCGCCGGCGCCCCGTCGAGGATGCGCACGAGGCGTCGCGGAAGGTCGAGGACGAACGCCCGCCGCTGGCCGGACGCAGGCTCGGAGATGGCCATGCTTCTGTTTGGATCCGCTCGAATTGGGCGCGGACAATAGCAGAAACGCCCGTGCCGGAAAGGCCCGGACGAGGGGTGCGACAAGCGCCCTCCGGCCGGCGCGGACCTGATGCAGACGAAACGCGGCGAAGGCATGGCACGCCGCAACTCTCCGGGGGCTCGTCCGCCCGGCCGTTCCCGGCGGGTCCCTACTTGGTGAGGATCAGCTTGTTCTGCGAGGTGAGGCGCAACTGGTAGGTGTGCTCACCGTGCGCGATGGTGATGAGGCGCCCGGCGGCAAACAGGTCGCGGCTGTCGAGCTGCGCATCCACCATGGGAATGGCGCGCCGGGGCCCGCAGCCCGCCTCGCCGCGCCAGTGCCCTCCCATGTCCGTGCCGTCGTGCTCCAGCCCGCCATGCTCCTGCCCGCCATGCTCCCGGCCGTCGTGCCGGGCATGAACCCGATGTTCAAATTCAGACATTTTGAACCGCTCCAGATTTGGAAGCACCCTCGTCGCAACCCGGACAGTTGCCGGCCACTTTAGAAGTATTCAATACTAGAATACCACATGCTTATCCTTGAGTAATACATTGTCGCCGGCTGATCAAGCCGCTTGCACCCATGTGGATACAGATGCGCGACAGCGAGCCCCGCGTCTCAAGCCTGGGCGTGGGGAGGGCACGTCCCGTCGTCGCCGCCGGTATTACGGGCGGGCCCGCGCGCGAGCCGGCTTTGCCGGGCGGCGGGGACGCGCGGGCCCGGTTTGCGCGACGTCGCTCGAAGCGGCGTCAAAGCATTTCGAGGGAGGTCTTGCGGCGCGGCGCCGGGAAGGCGCGATCGATGGCTGCGAGGTCCTCGGCATCCAGCACGAGGGCCCGGGCGCCGGCGTTCATCTCCACATGGGCGATGCGACTCGCCTTCGGGATGGCGATCACGTCGCCGCGCCGCATCACCCAGGCCAGCGCCACCTGGAACGGATCGACCCCGTGCTTTTTCGCCACCGCCCCCAGCGCGCCGCCCCGCGGCAGGCGCGCCTGCTCGATGGGGCTGTAGGCCATGACCGGGATCCGCGCGGCCGCGAGCTGCGGGAAGAGGTCGAACTCCGGCCCCCGCCGGCTCGGATTGTACAGCACCTGGTTGGCGGCGCAGGCCTCTCCGCCGGGGGTGGCGAGAAGCTCGTCCATGTCGGCGGCGTCGAGGTTGCTCACCCCCCACATGCGGATCTTGCCCGCGGCCTGGAGCGCCTCGAAGCCGGCGATGGTGTCGGCGAAAGGGTGGTTGCCGCGCCAGTGCAGCAGATAAAGGTCGATGACCTCCGTCTTCAGCCGCCGCAGGCTGCGCTCGCAGGCGGAGATGACGCCCGAGCGGCTGCCGTTGTGCGGATAGACCTTGCTGACGAGGAACACTTCCCCGCGCCGCCCGGCCATGGCCTCGGCCACCACCTCCTCCGCCCCGCCGTCGGCATACATTTCCGCCGTGTCGATCAGGGTCAGGCCGAGGTCGAGCCCGGCACGCAGGGCCACCACCTCCCCGGCCCGCGCCGCCGCGCGTTCCCCCATGTACCAGGTCCCCTGGCCGAGGGCCGGCACCGTCTCGCCGTTGGGGAATGTGACCGTCCGCATCTTCCGCCCCGCCTCGTTCGGCTGCGACCTTAGCCCAGCCCTCAGGAAGGTCCAGAGGCCGACGCGGCCGACCCGTTTGCATCCGCGCGTCCATACTCTACAAGAACAAAAACGGCGGGCGCGCGCTGCGACGGTGCCCGGTTACGGCATGCCGGGAGACGACGGAGTGACGGACGCGGGCACGGCAAACCGGCGGAAGGCAGTCAGGATCCGGCTTCTCGCGCCCCTGTTGCTGCTGGCCCTTGGCGCCTGCGCCAATCCGGAAGGCGTGCTGGTGCCGCTGAACCCCGGCACGCCGGCGGGCGACCGGGTGGACATGCTGGTGGCCACCACCCGCGCGCCCTCGCCGGCGGAGGGCGTGGTGTTCACCGGCGAGCGGGGCGATGGCCTCGCCTTTACCAATATCGTCGTCTCCATCCCGCCGGATCGGGCGGTCGGCTCCATCCAGTGGCCGCGGCAGGTGCCCGCGGATCCCGCGCGGGACTTCGCGGTGACGCGGGTGGACCCCCTCGCCCGCAGCCAGGTGCTGCCCTGGTTCCAGGGCCAGCCGCGCGCCAAGCGCCGGGTGCTGGTGTTCGTCCACGGCTTCAACACGCGCTTCGATGCCTCGGTGTTCCGCTTCGCCCAGTTCGTGCACGACACCGGCACCGACTACGTGCCGGTGCTGTTCTCCTGGCCGTCGCGCGGGCGGGTGGGCGACTATATCTATGACCGCGAGAGCACCAATTTCTCCCGCTCCGACCTGGCCTATGTCCTCGCCACCGCGGCGAAGAGCCCGCACGTGGACGAGGTGGTGGTGCTGGCCCACTCCATGGGCGCGTGGCTGGCGGTGGAGGCGCTGCGCCAGCTCACTCTGGCGCAGGGGCGGGTGCCGGCGAAAATCTCCAACGTCATCCTCGCCTCGCCGGACCTCGACATCGACGTGTTCGAACGGCAGGTGCGCGAGTTGGGGCCGAAGCGGCCGCATCTGACCATCTTCGTCTCGCGCAACGACCAGGCCCTGGGCCTGTCGCGCTTCCTCGCCGGCCAGGTGACGCGCGTGGGGTCCGTGGACCTGACCGATCCGGCCTATGCCGCCCGGCTGGAGCAGGCGACGGGGATCACCGTGCTCGACCTCACCGCCCTGCAGGGGGGAGACGCGCTGAACCACAGCAAGTTCGCCACCCAGCCGGACATGGTGCGCCTCCTCGGCGACCGGCTGATGGCCGGCCAGACCATCGCCGACGACGCGAGCCCCGGCGCCACCGCCGTCCAGGCCCTGGGCGGCGCCGTCGGCACCGTGGTCACCGCGCCGATCCAGGTGTTCGCGGCCGGGCGGAACTGAGCGCTCCGATCAACGGACAGGATCGCGAACAGCGCCCCACGCGTCGGCGCAGAGAAGCCCGGCCTCAACCCGTGCGCAGACAGAACCCTTCCCTTCGGCCTTGAAAACTTCGGCACCTTCAAGGCCTTCGCATCAGAAACGGCGCCGGCGCGCCGCTGGCCAGGATCCCCTGCCCCGGAAGCAAGGCGGCTCAGGGGCGCGCCTTGACGATCTCGGGCACGACCTCCGCCGGAGGTGTGTTGCGGCTCCTGCCGCAGCGCACGATGCCATCGATCACCACCATGCCCACGCCCGGCAGGTCGCCGGCGGAGATGCTGGAGAGCAGGTCCTTGCCGGAGCTGCACTGCGCCCGCGCCAGGAAGACGAGGTCCGCCGCGCGGCCGGCTTCGAGGCGGCCGCCGTCCAGGCGCTGGATGCGGGCGGTGTTGCCGGTGGCAAAGCAGATGGCCGCTTCCGGCGGGATGTCGGCGAGCCCGCAAAGGAGGCTCATCACCCGGAGGATGCCGAGCGGCTGCACGCCGGAGCCGGCGGGGGAATCGGTGCCGAGGATCACCCGGTCGAGGCAGCCCAGCTCGGCGGCGGTGCGGGCGGCGAACACCGCCATCTTCTCGTTGCCGTTGTGGACGATCTCGATGGCCCGGGGGGAACGCTCGATCAGCTCGCGGATCTCATCCGGCGGCAAGGCGGTGTGGCCGCCGTTGATGTGGCCGATCACGTCCGCATCGGAGGCGAGCACCACGTTCTTGTCGATCATGCCCGAGCCGGGGATGGACGGCCCGCCGGTGTGGATGATGGTGCGCATGCCGTATTTGCGCGCCCATGCCACCGCCTGGCGCGCCTCGTCCGCCTCCTTCACCGTGCCGAGGCCGATCTCGGCGATGCGGTCCACGCCGATGGCGGCGAGCTCGGCGAAGTCGGCCTCGCTCATGCCGCGCTCCACCACCACCGCGCCGGCATGGACCTTCATGCCGGAAGGATGGAAGGTGCTGAAGGCGCGTTGGGCGGTGATGGCCAGCGCCTTGGCGCCGATCACGTCCCGCGGGCGCCCGGGCAGGTGCACCTCGCCCACGGAGACCAGCGTGGTCACGCCGCCATGGACCATGGAATCGATCCAGCCGATCTGGTTCTGCCGTGGCGTCCAGTCGCCGAACACCGGGTGCGAATGGCTGTCGATGAGGCCCGGCGCCACCGCCGCGCCGTGGGCGTCGATCACCGTATCGGCGCCTTCGGTGTCGCAATCAGCGAAGGCGCCGACGGCGGTGATCCGTCCGCCCTCGCACACCAGCGTATCCGCCGCGAGGATGGGGTTGGCGAGGTCGCCCGAAAGGGCAAGCCCGATGTTGCGGACGACAAGCTTGCCGGCCGAAGGTGCGGCCTGGTCATGGGCCATGGTTGGCTCCCTGTTCGCTGAGGGGCTCAGACGAGCCCGTCGGTGCCCACCACCTGGTCGAGCGTCAGGCCGCCGACGCGGGGCGCGGGCCGGCCGCTGTCGGTGACGGCGATGGCCACCACGATCTCGCCGCGGCGTGGCGCATCGCCGATGCGGGCCTCCACCGCATCGAAATGGCTGCGCACCCGCGCCGCATCCTTGTGGCCGAGGGGTACGTCGATGGCGGTGCCGGGGCCGCCCATCTTCTTGGCGGAGGGGATGAGGGCCGCCCCGCCGCCCACCGTGGCGCGCAGGCTGGTGCCCAGCTTGGGATGCAGGATGGCGGCGGCATGCTCCAGCTCGCCCTGGTCGCCCACGATCACCCCCTTGCCATAGCTGTGCGCCGCCTCCGGCGCGATGCCGAGGGCCTCCACGCAGCGCCGGCCGAGCAGGTCGCCCAGCTCCAGGCCGATGTCGGAGAGGTCCGAGAGGTCCTCGGCATAGGTGCCGGCGAACGGGTTGGCGATCACCGCCATGGCCACGGCGCGGCGGGTGGGCGGATCCACCGGGCGGCCCATCTGCGAATGGATCTCGTCAATCTGCACGACGACCTTGCGGATTTCTGCCTTCATCACCCTCACCTCAGTCCGTCCATTGCGGAAATCTGGTCCGCGCGCAGGCCGCCCAGGCGGTCGTGCACGCGGGGGCCGCTGGTCATGGCCAGCACGAAGACGATCTCGTCCGGCTGTGGCGCGCCGGGCACCTGCACCTCGAAGGCGTCGAAATGGCTGCGCACGTAGCTGGCATTGGTGTGGGTGATGGGCACGTCCAGCGTCGCGCCCGGCCCCGCCACCTTCTTGGCCGAGGGCACGATGGCCCTGGCATCGCCGAGCAGGGCGCGCATGGCATAGCCGCCCGGGACGTGCCAGAGGGCGCCGTGCTCCAATTCGCCATCAGTGCCCACCAGCGAGCCCTTGCCATAGCCATCGATGGCCGACAGCGGCACCCCCAGCGCCGCGCTGGTGCGCCGTGCCATCTCCAGGCCCAGGGGCTTCAGCGCCTCCATCATGGGCACGATGTCGGGCTCGTAGCGGCCGGCGAAGGGATTGCGCAACACGATGCCCACCGCCGCGCGCCGCCGTGGCACGGCCGGAGGCGGGCCGAATTCGTGATGGATCTCCTCCATCTGGGTGAAGGTCCGCAGAAGCTCAATCATCGAGGGGTCCCGAGGCGGAAGGAAGGGTCAGCGGCCCCGCAAGGCCAGCGGCAGCAGGAAGATGAGGCCGGCCAGCGAGGCGAAGACGAGGAGGGTGGAGATGGCCGCGACCGAGGGGTCGGCATAGGCCAGGAGCTGCTGCATCAGCCGCAGCGGCAGGGTGTCGCCGCGAGTGATGAAGAGGGAGAGCGAGAAATTGTCGAAAGAGATCAGGAAGGCCGAGACCCCGCCCGCGATCACCCCGCCGCGGATCATGGGCAGGGTCACGCGGAAGAAAGTGCCCACCGGACCCACCCCGAGATTCAGGGAGGCGCGCTCCAGCGAGCCGTCGTGGTTGGCCAGGGCCGCGCTCACCATGGCCACCACGTAGGGCACGCCGAGCACCGCGTGACCGAGCGTCGCGGCGAGGATGCCGGGCCGCATGTCGTAGACCGCCAGCGTGAACAAAAGGCCGAGGCCAAGCACGATGGCCGGCATGGCGATGGGCAGCATCACCACCGCCTGCACCGCCGCACGCCCACGGAACCGGTAGCGGTGCAGCGCGATGGCCGCCCCGGTGCCGGCGATGGTGGCGAGCGCGGCATTGCCGAGGCCGATGATGGCGGAAACCGTCAGCCCCTCGATATATTGCGGCGTCTGGAGCGCCACCGCGAACCAGCGCAGGCTGAAGCCCGGAATGGGGAACTCCAGCCGGTCGCCGCTGGAGAAGGCGACGATGCCGGCGATGATGATGGGTCCCATGAGGAACAGCACCACCAGCGCCGCGAAGAAGCGGCTGGCAAGGCCAGGGGTGGAATAGCTCTGCGAGGTCGCCATCGGTTCCCCCTCAGATGCTCGCCCACGGCGCGACGCGCCGGACGATGAGGTTGGCCGTGAGGAGGAACAGAGCCACCGCCGCCAGCACCAGCGTGGCCATGGCCCCGGCGAGCGCCCAGCTGGCATTGGTGCTGGACTCGTAGAAGATGGCCGGAGCCAGCATCTGGAACCGGGTGGAGCCCATCAAGGCCGGGATCACATAGTCCGAGAGCACGCCGGCGAACACCAGCTGCATGCCCGCCACCGCTCCCGGGAGCGAAATGGGCATGACCACGCGGAACCAGGTGAACCAGCGCCCGCCGCCGAGATTGGCCGAGGCGCGCAGCATGGTCTCGTCCACCTTCCGGAGCGAGGTGACCAGCGGCAGGATCATCAGCGGCAGGTAGCGGTGGATGAGGCCGAGGCCCATGCCGCTCACCTCGTTCATGATGTGCACCGGCTGGCTCACCAGGCCCAGGCGGATGAGCGCCTGGTTGAGCATGCCGCTGTCGGAGACGATCACCATCCAGCCGAACACCCGCATGATGACGCTGACATAGATGGGCAGGTACACCGCCCACAGCAGGAACGCCCGGCCCGAGCCGGACGACTGCGCCAGCAGCCAGGCGAAGGGATAGGAGATGGCCAAAGCCAGCAGCGCGACGCCGCCCGCCGCCAGAAGGGTGTTGGTGAAAACGGTGAGGTAATAGCTGTCGCTCAGCACCTTGGCGTAGTTGGCGAAGGTGAAGCCCGGCACCAGGATCCCCATGGGGTCGTCGATATAGACGCTGTTGCGCGCGGTAATGGCGATGGGGATGACGAAGAACGGGATGAGCAGCGCGCCGGTGGGCGCGAGCCAGAGCCAGGGCGTGAGGCTGTTGCGCGTTGCCATGGCGCTCACCCGGCCGCGCCGAGCCGGCAGGCCGCCGGATCGAAGTCCAGATAGACGGCGTCGCCCACCCGCACGGCCAGTTGCTGGACACCCGCCTGAGCCGGGCGGTCCACCACGATCTGGGCATCGCCGAGAAAGACGATGACCCGTTCCTGCGCGCCGAGGAAGGTGCGCAGGGTGACGATGCCGGGGGCCGTGGGATGCACAGGCGTCGGCGTCGGCGACAGGGCGATGTCCTCGGCCCGCAGGTCAAGGCTCACCGGACCCGCCCCGGACCCGGCGACGATCTCCTCGGGCGCGATGAAATCGAGGGCCGGCGGCACCCGCATGCGATGCCCGGCCCCCTCGGCCACGAGGACGCCGGCGAGGCGGTTGGTGGTGCCGAGGAAGCGCAGCACGGAGCTGGATTTGGGCGCGCGGTAGACCTCCTCCGGCGTGCCGATCTGGGCAATGCGGCCGCCCTGCATGATGGCGATGCGGTCGGCCAGCGCGAAAGCCTCGCGCTGGTCATGGGTGACGAGGACGGTGGTGACCCTGAGGCGGCGCAGCAGCAGCGACAGCTCCAGCTGCATGTCTTCGCGCAAGTTGCGGTCAAGGGCACTGAAGGCCTCGTCCAGCAGCAGCATGTCCGGGCGCACGGCCAGCGCCCGGGCGACGGCCACGCGCTGGCGCTGGCCGCCCGAGAGCTGGGCTGGAAAACGCGTCTCCAGGCCGCCGAGGTGCAGCAGCGCCACCATCTCGGCGACCCGCGCGCGGATCTCCGCTTTGTCGAGGCGGCGGGCGTGGAGGCCGTAGGCGATGTTGTCCGTCACCGTCATGTGCGGAAACATGGCGTAGTGCTGGAACACCATCGCCACGTTGCGCTTGTGCGGCGCAATGCCGGTGATGGCCTTGCCGCGCAGGCTGATGGTGCCGTAGTCCGGTGTCTCGAAACCGGCGATCATGTTGAGCAAGGTGGACTTGCCGCAGCCCGAGGCGCCGAGCAGCGCCACGATCTCCCCGCGCCGCAGCGCGAGGCTGCAGCGGTCCACCGCCACATGGCCGTCGAACGACTTGCACAGATTGTCGAGCACCAGCTCGGGTGGCTCCATGCCGGCTCCGCTGCCTGTCGTGTCCGCCGGCATGGTGACCATGGCGTTCAACTCTGGACCTCGCGGGTGTAGCGATCGAGCCACTCCTTTTGCCGGAGCGCGGCGAACTCCTCGTCCTGGAACCAGACCAGCGAAGCATCCGCATTCACCAGCGGAGCGACGTCCGGGGGAATGGTCACGTCGGCGCGCACCGGGGTGGCGAGCAGGTTGGTGACCATGGCCGCCTGCGACGGCTTGGTGAGAGTGAAGTTCATGTAGGTCTTGGCCTGCGCGATGCGCGGGGAATTGACCGGGATGCACAGATCGTAAGGCACCGCGAGCACGCCCTCCTTGGGCGAGCACTTCACCACCTGCGGCGCCTTGCGCGTGGTGTTGGCGATGCGGATGGCAAACTGCGGGGCGATGCCGATGTCGCCGCGCTCGATCAGCATGTTGGGCTGGCTGCCGTCGGCATAGAAGGAGCGGACGGCGGGCTTCAGCGCCTTGAGACGCGCGAAGGCCTCGTTGAGGCCGGCTTCCGATTTCATGTCGCCGGCGATGGCCTTCACCAGGCAGGCGAGGAAGCCGAAGGCCGAGGAGCCATTGACGGCGCTCGGCAGCATGATCTTGCCCTTCATGTCGTCGCGCCACAGGTCGAGCCAGGACGTGACGGGGGTCGGGATCTGCTTGGTGTCCACCATCAGGTCGAAGGTGTCGAGCATGGTCGCCACGCCCCAGCCGCCCTCCGGGATGATGTGGGGCAGAAGGTGCGGCGCCTCGGCGAAGTCAGTGGGCTTCACCGGCGCGAACAGTCCGCCCTTCATGCCGCGCAGGCCCCAGGCGCGCGAGATCATCACCAGGTCGAAGGGCGGGTCCGCCTTCTGGGTCTGGATCTTGGCGCTGGCGCTGGGCGAGATCTCGACGTCGTAGATGACCTTGATGCCGGTCGCCTGCTCGAACGGCTTGGCGATGATGTCGCCGAGCACCTGATAGGGGCCGCCGAAATGGGTGACGCGTAGCGTCACGTCTTCGGCGCGGGCCGAGCGCCCGGCCGACGCCGCGCCGAGGGCGCCGAAAGCGGCGGCGCCAAGGGCGAGGCGTGCGCCACCTGCCAGCAGGTCTCTGCGCTTGATATCAAAGGTCATCGCGCTCTCCGTCGATCGAATTCGGGGCTGTCCGGGACGTGGACCAAGGCTGTTGCTTACTCAATTGAGGCGCATGCGACGCAGCGCGTCGCGATTGACGGTAATGCCGAGGCCGGGCCCGTCGGGCACCGGAAGGGTGCCTTCCGTATCCAGCAGGCAGGGATGGGCGACGGGCTGCTCGGTCAGGTCATCGTGGAGCGGTGTGCGCAGCAGGCTGCATTCCATGATGCGGAATTCCGGCAGCGCCGCCGCCAGATGCAGCGCGGCGGCAGCCTTGACCGGGCCCCCCGCATGATGGGGCGCGAATGGCACACCGAGGCTAGCGGCGGCCATCGCCGCCCGCATGAAGCCGGTAATGCCTCCGATGCGCCCGCAATCCGGCTGGAGCAGATCCACGGCGCCGGCGGAAACCAGGGCGATGGCGCCACGCGGGCCGTATTCACTCTCGCCCGCCGCCAGCGGCAGGATGCCATGGGCATTCAGCCGCGCGAGCCCTGCCACGTCGGCGGGATCCAGTGGCTCTTCCAGCCACAGATACCCAAGCTCGGCAAGGCGGCGGGCGAGCGTGACCGCCGCAGGAAAATCAAAGGCGCCGTTGGGATCGGCAACCAGGGCGACGCCTTCACCCACCGCGTCGCGGATAAGGGCCACGCGGGCGAGCGCCGCGTCGAGGGGCGGCGAGATCTTGACCTTGATCTGGCGGAAGCCGAGGGCGACGGCCCGCTCCGCCACGGCGACGGCCTGCGCGTCGGGGATCCAGCCGATAAAGGACGCATAAGCCGGTACCCGGCTGCGCCCATGACCGGCCAGCAGCGTATGGATGGGCGCGTCGAGGCGCTGGCCGAGCAGATCCCACAAGGCGATGTCGATGGCAGAAATTGCCTCGGCTCCCGCTCCGCCCACCGGCGTCACAAGCGCACGGCGCATCTGCTCCCATAAGCCGCCGATGGCGTTTTCATCGGCGCCCAGCAGGAGCGGAGACAGGGTGGCCTCGACAATGCTGGCGGCGGCCTGTGGCGCGGCCGGCGAGAAGGCTTCCCCAAAGCCGCTGCGCCCATCCTTGGTGACAACCTCCACCACGAGGCCTTTCACGGAGCCGGACCGGCCCGACCAGGCCGGCTGAGGCGTCGCGAGCGGATAGGCGGTCAGGGCGGCTATGGTCATCCGGGTCTCCAAGATCACCAAGAGATCGCAGTTGAAGCGCAGGACATTCGTTCGATATCAAATTATTATTCGTCGAACTATGTAGACGTTATTGCGGTATGAAAGGCGTGTCAATTCAAGGGGTATCCCAAATTTTATGCGCCTGCCGGCAGGTGGGGCGCCAAAATTTGTGCAACCGCAAGCCTATGCGGCAATCCGCTCTCGGGAAGCGGCGAAGTCGCCAGGATGCGTTGCCATGACACGGAATACAGGTTATTCGGGAAACGTTTCGGGAATGCGCTCGCGCAACGTCCAAAACCATTTTACATCGAATGATTAGCGGAGGCGACGCGGCATGGTCAGGATTGGGACCCGCAGCAAGGACAGGACCTCCACGCCCGCCGAGACGGAACCTGATGCCGGAGAAATCCCTGCACCGGCTCCGGCGCGAACCGGCAGGCGCAAGGGTGCGGCAGAGGGGGGCGCCAAGAAAGGGACCGCGAAGGCGGGGCAGCTTCAGGTGCCCATCAACGCCATCGTCGAGCAGTGGCATCGCGAGAGGCCGGACCTCGACCCCGAGCCGATGCGGCTGTTCGGCGCCCTGGCGCAGGCACACCTTCTGACCACGCCCTACATGAACAACGTGCTGGAGCAGCACGGCCTCGTGCGGGGCACGTTCGATGTGCTTTCCGCCTTGCGCCGGGCGGGCCTGCCTTATTCCCTGACCCCCAAGCAACTGGCAGAATCCCTGCTGCTGAGCGGGGCCGGAATGACCAACCGGCTCGACCGGCTGGAAAGCCTCAACCTCATCGCCCGCCTGCCCGAACCGAACGACCGGCGCAGCCTCAAGATCCAGCTCACCCAGAAGGGTGTGAAGCTGATAGATGAGATCATCCCGAAGTTCGTGGAGGCGCAACACCGCCTCGTCGCCCGCCTTGGCCTGGCGGACACCGAAATGCTGCTGGGCCTGCTGGAGCGCCTCTCCGCGGCCCTCATGGAAGACATCGGGGCCGAACCTTCAGCGTGACCATTTCCGGGCGATTGACAGGATGAAAAGCGCATCCTATGGTCAATTAGTTCGATATCGAATTATATGATATTGAACGAGTTGCGACCGAGCGCATTCCCTTGCCCTGACCTGTGCCCGGCCGCCCCCATGTTGGATCGGGACACGAGATGCTTCGCCCCAGTCACCTTTCCGTGGTCGACATGCACGCCCATTACGTGGCACCCGACCTCATCCACGAAGCGGAGCGCCACGGCACGGACTATGGCGTGAGCATAATGCGTGACGCGGATGGCCGCGCCCGCCTCGCCTTCGCCGACGGCACCGTGCTGCGCCCCTTCTTCCACGAATTGTGCGACCTTAGCGTCCGCGTGTTCGGCATGGACGCCGCGGGCATCGGCCTGCAGGTGGTGTCCACCTGGACCGACATGGCCGGCGACCAGATCCCCCCGGCGCAGGGCGCGCGGTGGTCGCGGCTTCAGAACGAGACTCTCGCGGCCGATGCGGCCAAGTCCGGAGACCGTTTCGCGGCCATGGGCACGCTGCCCCTGCAGGATGTTTCGCTCGCATTGGCGGAACTGGACCACATGGCGCGGAATCTCGGCATCCGGTCGGTGGAGATCGGCACCAACATCAATGGGCGCGATCTCGACCATCCGGACTTCCGGCCCCTGTGGAAGCGCCTGTGCGATCTCGACATGCTGGTGCTGCTGCATCCCCCCTTCAAGCCCGTGGGCGAGGGCCGCAACGGCGACTATTTCCTCAACAATCTCATCTCATTCCCGGTGGACACCACCATCGCCGCCGCACGCCTCATGTTCAGCGGCATCCTCGATGATCTGCCATGGCTCAAGATCTGCCTTGCCCATGCGGGGGGCTTCCTGCCCTACCAAATCGGCCGCATGGACCGGGGCTTCGCGGCCCATCCGGCCTGCAGCCGCAGCCTCGGCACGGCACCTTCCCGCCTGCTGGACCGCTTCTTCTACGACACGCTTACCCATGACGATGCCGCCCTTGCCTTCCTGGTGACGCAGGTGGGAGCGGAGCGGGTGGTCTATGGCAGCGATTATCCGTTCGAAATGCTGGATCCCACCGGCCCGGAACGGGTGCGCCGGCTGGGGCTCGGCACGGCGCAGGAAGATGCGGTGCTCGGCGGCACCATCCGGGACCTCCTTTCCGCGGCCGATGCGCCGCTTGCACAGGGAGAGGGCTGACATGCGGCGCGACATCCGGATTGCGGTCATCGGCGCGGGGCTCGGTGGCATGACCACGGCCGGCCTGCTCCAGCGTGCCGGCTTCAAGGTGCAGGTGTTCGAACAGGCGGCCGCCTTCTCCCGCATTGGCGCCGGCATCCACCTCAGCCCCAATGTGATGAAGGTGATGCGCCGCCTGGGCATCGAGACGACGCTCGCAGACATCGGCCTGCATCCCGACGCCTTCGTGAGCCGCAAGTGGGACACGGGCGAGGTGTTGTTCGAACTGCCGTTCCACCCGCAGAACGAGGCGCATTTCGGCGCCGCCTACATCAACGTGCACCGGGGCGACCTGCATCAGGTGCTGGAATCCGCCCTCGATCACGGCACGGTCGCCTTCGGCCACAAGCTGCGCGCGATGGAGGAGCGGCACGGCGTCGTGCACCTCGCCTTCGAGAACGGAGCGAAGGCCGAGGCGGATCTCGTCATCGGCGCGGACGGGGTGAATTCCCGCGTACGGGAATATCTGCTCGGCACGGAAAAGCCGCGCTATAGCGGCCACGTCGCCCACCGCGCGGTGTTCCCGGCGGCGCTGCTGAACGGCCTGCCCATCCGCGCCTGCACCAAATGGTGGGGCGAGGGCAGCCACATCCTCGTCTATTACATGACCCAGGCGCGGGAGGAGGTCTACGTAGTCTCCAGCGTGCCCCATCGCGAATGGACCTCGCCCCAGTCCTTCCTGCCGTGCGACCGCGACGCCTTCATCGCCGCCTTCGACGGCTACCATCCCGAGTTGCAGCAGGTGGTGGCGGCGGCGCCGGAGGTGACCATGTGGCCGGTGTTCGACCGCGAGCCGGTGGATTGCTGGAGCCGGGGCAACGTGGTGCTGCTGGGCGACGCCTGCCACCCGCTGCGGCCCTACATGGCCTCCGGCGCCGCCATGGCCATCGAGGACGGCGCGGTGCTCGCCCGCTGCCTCGCCGACATCGGCCATGACGACCCCGCCACGGCGTTCTCCTGGTACGCCGCAAACCGCATGCCGCGCACCAACAAGGTGCAGCGCATCTCCGTGGCCAACACCTGGTTCCGCGGCCCCACCGATCCCGACTGGCTGTTCTGCTACGACGCCTGCGCCGTGCCGCTCCTGGCACCGCAGGAGGCCCCGAGGGAACTGGCCTGACCTGCGGGTCGGCAACACGGCGAGGCATCCATGACAGCCTTCATCTGCACCACCTGCGGCACCCAATATGCCCCGACGCCGGAGCCTCCGGCCCGGTGCCTGATCTGCGAGGAGGAGCGCCAGTTCGTGGCCGCCACCGGCCAGGCCTGGACCACGCTGGAGCGCCTCCAGGTGACCCACAGCCCCATCTTTCGCTACGAAGGCGAGCTGATGGCGCTGGGCATCGCCCCCGCCTTCGGCATCAACCAGCGCGCGCTCCTCGTGCCCACGCCCGCCGGGACCGTGATGTGGGACTGCGTCAGCCTGGTGAGCCCGGCCATGGTGGATCTCATCAAGGGCCTCGGCGGCCTCACCGCCATCGCCATCTCCCACCCGCATTATTACACCACGCTGGTGGACTGGAGCCGCGCCTTCGGCGGCATCCCCGTCTATCTCCACAAGGCGGATGCGGAATGGGTGATGCGCCCGGATCCCTCAATCCGCTTCTGGGAGGGGGAAACGCTGGAGATCGCGCCCGGCTTCACGTTGGTGCGCAGCGGCGGCCATTTCGAGGGCGGCACGGTGGCCCACTGGGCGGCGGGCGCAGGCGGGCGCGGCGCGCTGCTCTCCGGCGACCTCCTCCAGGTGGTGGCGGACCGCAAGCACCTGGGCTTCATGCGCTCCTATCCGAACTTCATCCCGCTCGGCGCGCAAGCGGTGGCGCAGGTGGCGGCGCGGGTCGCGCCGTTCGCCTATGACGCGATTTATGGCGCCTTCTGGAACGGCCTCATCCCCGCCGGGGCGCAGGAGGCCATGGCCCGCTCCGTGGCGCGGCACATCGCGTGGCTCGATCGCCCGGCCCCCTGACGCCCGACGCCTGCGCGGCCCGTGCGCGAACCCACCCGGCTCCGGTCGCGTACCGGGGCCGATGGCAAGAGGACCCGCCATGAATATCGATCTGCCGGATGTGCATGCCGAGGCCGAGGCCGCCTTCCTCAGCTATGAGGCGGCGCTGGTCGCCAACGATCTCGATGCGCTGCGGGACCTGTTCTGGGACAGCCCGCTCACCCTGCGCTTCGGCGCCGCGGAGCACCTCTACGGCCGCGACGCCATCGTCGCCTTCCGTGCGGCCCGCCCCGCCGCGCCGCGGCCGCGCGCGCTCCTGTCCTACGTGGTCACCACCTTCGGCACCCATATGGCGAGCGCCAATGCGGTGTTCCGCAACGAGGGGGAGACCCGCATCGGCCGCCAGAGCCAGGCCTGGGTGCGCCTGCCGGAGGGCTGGCGCATCGTCAGCGCCCATGTCTCCTACGCGGACCCGGGCGTGCTTGATGCACCCTGAGGCCCAGCGGTCCATCCACGCGCCGACCGTCTTGGCCGACAATGCCGTTCCCCTGCCCTCCCCAAACTGGCGAGCCCCATGAGCGCCCTGTTCTCCCCCCTGGCCCTGCGGGGCGTCACGCTGGCCAACCGCATCGTCGTGTCCCCCATGTGCCAATATTCGGCGGACGAGGGCGCCGCCACCGACTGGCACCTGATCCACCTCGGCCAGATGGCCCTTTCCGGCGCGGGCCTGCTGTGCCTGGAGGCGACGGCGGTGGAGCCGGCCGGCCGCATCTCTCCGCACGACCTCGGCCTGTGGGACGACCGCACCGAAGCAGCCCTCGCCCGCGTTCTCACCGCGGTGCGCGCCTATTCGCGCATGCCGGTCGCGGTGCAGCTCGGCCATGCGGGGCGCAAGGCGTCGAGCAATGTGCCCTGGAAGGGCGGCGCCCTGCTCCCGCCGGAGGCGGGCGGCTGGCATCCCTTCGCTCCGTCCGCCGTGCCCCACAAGGAGAGCGAACCGCCGCCCCAGGCGCTGGACGCGGAGGGCCTCGCGCGGGTGCGCACGGCCTTCGTGTCGGCGGCACGAAGGGCGGCGCGCCTCGGCATCGACGCCATCGAGCTCCATGGCGCCCACGGCTATCTGCTGCACCAGTTCCTCTCGCCCCTCGCCAACCGGCGCACCGATGCCTATGGCGGCTCGCTGGAGAACCGCATGCGCTTCCCGCTGGAGGTGTTCGATGCCGTGCGCGCCGCGTTTCCGGACGACCGGCCGGTGGGCATGCGCATCTCCGCCACCGACTGGGTGGAGGGCGGCTGGGACCTCGACCAGTCCATCGTCTTCGCCCGCGCGCTGAAGGCCCATGGCGCGGACTTCATCGACGTGTCGTCGGGGGGAGTGTCCCCCCTGCAGAAGATCACCCTCGGTGCCGGCTACCAGGTGCCATTCGCGGCGGCGGTGAAGGCGGCGACGGGCATGCCCACCGTGGCGGTGGGGCTCATCACCCAGCCGGCCCTGGCGGAGCGCATCGTCGCCACGGGCGAGGCCGACATGGTGGCCCTGGCCCGCGGCCTCCTCTACGACCCGCGCTGGCCCTGGCATGCGGCGGCGGAGCTGGGCGCCAGCGTGGAGGCCGCCCCCCAATACTGGCGCTGCCAGCCCTCCGGCAATCGTCAGCTGTTCGGCGAGACCCTTACGGGCGCGCGCTGACGCCCGGCCGTCGCAGACCGACGACGCGCACCTTCACCATGGCGCCGCGTGAGCGCGGAAGCGTTTCGCGTCACGCGACCTGCGCGTGACGGCGGGTTCCTAGCGATCGATGCGGCGCTCCATGTCGAGCGCCCATTCCCCGGCATCCTTGCGGCGCAGGAACGTCTCGCTGACGTACTGCCCCTTCCGACGGATCTGGGTTCTCCAGGAGCCGGATTTTAGTTTAGTGAGGGTCGCCAATCCGTGCGCGCTCTGTGTGCACCGCACTCACGCGTCGAAAAATCGGAAATTGGGGCGTATCGTGGCGAAAAATCGAGTGCACACGACGCGGCCCAATGCCTTGAAGCTACAAAGATAATGTCGAAAAATCAATCATTTGGATTTGCCATTGCGCCCATGATGGATTGGACGGACCGGCACTGCCGCGCCTTCCATCGTACCTTCTCGCGCCATGCGCGGCTTTATACGGAAATGGTCACCGCCCCCGCCATCCTGCATGGCGACCGCGACCGGCTGCTCGGCTTCGCGGCGAACGAACACCCGGTGGCGGTGCAGCTCGGCGGCAGCGATCCGGCGCAGCTCGCGCAGGCGGCCCGCATCTGCGCCGATTTCGGCTATGACGAGATCAACCTGAACGTGGGCTGCCCCTCCGACCGGGTGCAGGGCGGCAATTTCGGCGCCTGCCTCATGCGCGAGCCCGGCACCGTCGCCGACAGCGTCGCCGCCATGAAGGCCGCCGTCGCCATCCCGGTCACCGTGAAGTGCCGCATCGGCGTGGACGAGCAGGACCCCGAGGAAGCCCTGGACACCCTCGCCGACGCGGTGGTGGCGGCGGGAGTGGACGGGCTCATCGTCCATGCCCGCAAGGCGTGGCTGAATGGCCTGTCGCCCCGCGAGAACCGGGATATCCCGCCCCTCGACTACGACCGGGTGCGGCGGCTGAAAGCGCGCCTGCCGGACCTGCCCATCTCCCTCAATGGGGGCCTGACCAGCCTGGAGCAGGGGCTGGCCGAGGGCCACGGCCTCGACGGCATGATGCTGGGGCGGGCGGCCTACCATGAGCCGGAGCTGCTGCACGCGGTGGACCCGCTCCTCTTCGGCGCCCCCGCACCTCATGCGGATACCTTCGCGGCGCTGGAGGCGTTCGAACCCTATGTGGCGCGGCACCTTGAGGCCGGCGGCCGCCTCAGCGACATCACCCGCCACATGCTGGGCCTGTTCGGCGGCCGCAAGGGCGCGCGCATCTTCCGCCGGCGCCTGTCGACCGAGGCCATCATGCCGGGCGCCGGGCTCGATGTGCTGCGCTCCGCCGTGGACGAGGTGCGCCGGCGCGATCCCATCGCCGCCTGATCGGCCCGCCGCCGCCTCCCCATTGCGCCAGGCCTGCGTGGAATGCGCGGCTTGGCCCGCGCCGCATGCGGCGAGGATGGTGGACAGAAGACCGAATCCACGCCACTTGATCGCCCCCGTCTTCCCGTTTCCGGTCCGCGCCGGCTGAACCGGCCGTCGCGCGACCGGTGTTCCGCCTGCCCCGGACATCCCATGCTGCAATCCGTCCCCCTCGATGAACTGGCCGTCCTGCTCGCCGCGCTTCTGGCGGGCGGCGTGCTCACCGGGCTGATCGCCGGGCTGTTCGGCGTGGGCGGGGGCGGGGTCATCGTGCCGGTGCTCTACGAGGTGTTCGGCATCATCGGGGTGAGCGATTCCGTGCGGATGCAACTGTGTGTCGGCACCTCGCTGGCGGTCATCATCCCCACCGCCATCACCTCCCAACGGGCCCACATGGCCAAGGGCGCGGTGCTGCCGGGGGTGGTGCGCACCTGGCGCGCGCCGGCCATCATCGGCATCATCGCCGGAAGCGCCATCGCGGCGGTGGCGCCGGGACGGGTGCTGCAGGCCGCCTTCGTGCTGGTCATCGGCCTGCTCGGGCTGAAAAGCCTCGTCGGCCGCAACGACATCACAGTCTCCGACCACCTGCCGGGCGCCGGCGCCATGCGGGCCTACGGCTTCTTCATCGGCCTGGCCTCGTCCCTGGTGGGGATCTCCGGCGGCGGCATCGCCACCAACATCCTGCTGCTGTACGGCGTGCCGATCCACGCGGCGGTGGCCACGTCCGCCGGCATCGGCATCATCATCCCCATCCCCGGCGTCATCGGCTATGCCATCGCCGGCTGGCCGCACCTGTCCGAGCTGCCGCCCTTGTCCATCGGCTACGTGTCGGTGATCGGCTTCCTGTGCATCGCGCCCCTGGCCGCCTTCGTCGCGCCGTTCGGGGCGCGCCTCGCACACCGGCTCGCCCGCCGGCACCTGGAGATGGCCTTCGGCCTGTTCATGCTGCTGATCGCGGCGCGCTTCCTCTACGCCGTGATCACCGGCTGACCGCTCACCAGCGGTGGGAGAAGCCGGCGGTGATGCTCTTGTTGAGGGTCGAGCCCGTATCGGCGAGCGAGGTGGTGACGCTGACGTCGCCGAACAGCTTCTGCTGCGCGCTCACCGAGGGCAGCAGCTTCGGGGTCTCCTGCGTCGCCTTGGTGGCCAGGGAGAAGGTGGTGCCTGTCTCGGCCAGCTTCAGGCTCACCGTCTTGTCGGTCTCCCACGCCTGCGCTCCGCCGGCGACCGCATAGCTGTCGGCGAACACCGCGTCGATGCCGTCCACGAGGGGAATGGTGCGCTCGAAGGTGGTGGCGACCTTGCCCCTGGCGTCCGTGGGGCTGAGCGAGACATTCACCGTATTCTTCTGCCACAGCATCCAGTCGGGCAGGCTCCGCAGCGAGACCTTGGCATAAGCGGTGCCGGCAAGATCGCTCGCCCCGGCGGCCGGGACGGGCGCGGCGCTCGCCGCCGCCGTCGACAGGTCCATGCCGAACACGGTGCCCAGGTCGTCCACCGCGCTGGAATAGGTCATGGACGTGGTGCCGTCCGCGTTGAGGGACGTCTTCGCCACCACCTGCCCGTCCGCCAGCGCAGGGCCGGCGAGCGCGACGAGGACGGGCAAAAGGAGCGCGGTGCGGGGCATCATCGGCATCCTCCGGCAGAACGGGCGCGGGCGGCGCCGCGGGTATCGGGTTCATCCCAGATGCATGCGGAGAAGTTAAGGCAGCCTTGCCGAAGGCCGCCGCCCCCCGCTGCATGCAATCCGCGCATGGCTCGCGCCGGCCGAACGCACGCCGGTGCCTTGCGGGCGGGCGAGCGGGGTCCTATCCCGCCACCGGGAGGACCAAGATGCCAGATCGACAGGAAACCCAGACCGCCACCTTTGCCTTGCTTGCCCGCATCGCGGACGCGCTGGAGCGCCTCGCCCCCGCCCCCATCGCCAAGCCCGATTTCGATGCCGCCGACGCGTTCGTGTGGGCCACCGAGCCCGCCCGCTTCGAGCCGGTGCCGCGGGTGAACCGGGTGGAGATGGAGCTGCTGCAGGGCATCGACCGCGTGCGCGACCAGCTGATCGAGAACACCGAGCGCTTCGCCCGCGGCCTGCCGGCCAACAACGCCCTGCTGTGGGGCGCCCGCGGCATGGGCAAGAGCTCGCTGGTCAAGGCCGCCCATGCGTCCATCAACCGCGCGCAGGCATCCCCGGACGGCCCCCGGCTGAAGCTGGTGGAGATCCATCGCGAGGATATCGAGAGCCTGCCGCTGCTCATGGGGCTGGTGCGCCGCTCCGCCCACCGTTTCATCGTCTTCTGCGACGACCTGTCCTTCGACGCGGATGATACCTCCTACAAGTCGCTCAAGGCGGTGCTGGAGGGTGGCATCGAGGGGCGTCCGGACAATGTGATCTTCTACGCCACCTCCAACCGGCGCCACCTGCTGCCCCGGGACATGATGGAGAACGAGCGCTCCACCGCCATCAATCCCGGCGAGGCGGTGGAGGAGAAGGTCTCCCTCTCCGACCGGTTCGGCCTGTGGCTGGGCTTCCACAAGTGCAGCCAGGACGAATACCTCGCCATGGTGGCGGCCTATGTGGCGCACCACGGCCTGCCGATCGGCGAAGAGGCATGGCGGCCGCAGGCGCTCGAATGGGCGACCACCCGTGGCGCCCGCTCGGGCCGCACCGCCTATCAGTTCGTGCAGGACCTCGCCGGCCGCCTCGGCGTGCCGCTCAAGGCGGCGTGAATCGGAAGGGCCGCCGTCCCTCGCGGGAACCGGCGGCCCTTATTCCTGAGACGGCCTGACGATCGCGAGCGGATCCGTCGGCCGGTCACCCTCAGTTCTTTGCGACGATGCAGTCCCCACCCTGGGCGTGGAGCGCCTGGCAGAGCTGGTTGGCCTGGTCGCGCGTGGCGAACGGTCCCACCTGGGCGCGGAAGAAGATGCCCCGGTCACCCAGGTCGGCCTTCTTCACGCTTGCCCGGTAGCTGCCGAGAATGTTCGGGTATTTCTGCTGGAGCGCGCGCCAGGAGCCGTTGGCGTCCGCCTCGGTGCGCTGGGACGCCACCTGCACCACATAGGCACCGTTGGCCAGCGGGGTCGGCATGGCGGTGGCGTTGGATGCGCCGGCATTCTGCGCCGCGGCGGCGGTCGCCGCGCTGGCCGGGTCGGGCAGCGAGGACGCGGGATTGGCCGCATAAGCCGTCACCGGAGAGGCCGACACCGCCGGCGCGGCGCTGTCGGCCCGGACGGCGAGGGTGCGGACCTTCTTCGGCTCGTTGAGGCTGGGGGCGCCGGCTGCGGACACCTGGGCCTGGGTGGACGCCTGGGCCTGGGTGGACGCCTGGGCCTGGGCGGACGGCGCCGGCTGGGACGGTGCGCCGGCATCCGGAGCGGCGGCGTAGGACTTGGAGACGGCGGCGGTCACGTCCACCGGCTGCTCCTCGCGCGGCACCACCCGCTCGTTGGCGGCGGTGGTATTGCCGCCGAGGCGGTCGTAGATGAGCTTCTGCTGCGGATCGGCCGGCGGCGGGGTCGGATTGACGGTCTTGGACGAGCCCGCGTCGGCCTTGATCACCGGCGGCGATCCGCTGGCACTCATCGCGTGCTTGCCCACCGCCATGTTGTAGGCGAATACGCCCGCCGCGCCGGCCACCAGCAGGCCGAGGATGGAGACGCCGAGCAGCAGCGCCATGCGCCCCCTGCGGCGGCGCGGCTCCTGATCGTAGATATCCTCGCCGTGGGGGGGCATATAGCCCTCGTCGGCGTATTCAGGATCGTAGGCGTCGTCGTAATCGTCGTAGGCGTCGTCGTCCCGGCGGGGGGCGGAGTAGGCGTAGGCCGCCTGGTCGTCATCCTCGTCGTCACGATCATCGCGGCGCGTGCCGTAGGCTCGGGCGTCCTCGTAGCGGGCGTCCGCCGGGCGAGCCTCGCCATAGCGCGGCTCGGCGGGACGCGCAGCAGCCCCTTGGCGCGGATCTTGGCCACGACCATAAGCGGCGCGATCATCATAGGTGTGATCATCGTCGTCATCGTCGGCATAGGCCTGAGGGGCGGCATATCCCTGCGAGGCATAGGACTGCCCGCCGCGGGCCTGCGTGGCCGCCGGCCGGGCCGGGACATCGTCCTCGTAGTCGTCCTCGTCGTCGACCACGGCCGGCTGCGGACGCGCCGGCATGGTCCGCGCGAGGGAGCCGTAGCCGAGCCGAACCGTCCCGTCCTGGGTGGGATAGGGCGAAGATGCCTCGGTCTGCGTGCGGTAGGCGGGGGAAGACGGCGCAACGCGGGCCGGAGCACTTGCGTACCGGGCGGCGGCGGGAGCGGCCTGCGGGGCGGGCGCCCAGTCGGTCGCATCGTCGTCCGCATCGTCCTCTTCGTAATAGGCAGCCGGCTGGGCGGCGGGCTGGCGCGCGGCCGGAGCGGCATAAGCGGGTGCGCGCTGCGCCTGGCGAGGATCGGCATGGGCCGGCTGCGGCACGGCGGCCGGGCGCGGCGCCGTCAGCTGGCGCTGAGGGGCCTGCTGCGGCGGCATGTCGGAGAAATCGTCGAACGGATCGTTGTCACCGATCAGTCGGGCAAGCTCGGCGAGGGGGTCACCCCCGCCCGAGGAAGCTGGCGCGCTGCGTTCGCGCATCACGCGCTCCGCGGCACCATCGTCACGCCGGTAGCGGAACCTGCTTTCGTCGCCCATATCGCCTCGATGCGTTGTCGTTCGCCCCGGAGGGGGGATCCCGGCCCAGGCACTACCGCCCTGTCGGGGCGCGGGGCGGGCAATCATTTCATCTCGTCAACGGCCTCCACCCCCAGCACTTTGAGACCCGAGGCGAGCACCGCAGCCACGCCATGGACCAATGCCAAGCGCGCCGAGCTCAACTCTCGATCATTCTCCATAATGAAGCGTAAATGTGGCAAGTCTTTTCCACGGTTCCACTGGCCGTGAAACTCGCTGGCCAAATCGTGCAGGAAGAACGCGATGCGATGGGGCTCCCGCGCCGCCGCCGCCTGCTCGATGAGCCGCGGCCAGCCGGCCAGCCGGCGCAGCACGAGAAGTTCGCCCTCGTCGTCGAGTCGGTCGAGCGGCGCCCCGGCGAACGCCGCCGCTTCCCGCGGCAGGTCCTTGAACGCCTCGGCCGCGTTGCGCAGGATCGACTTGGCGCGGGCGTGGGCATACTGCACGTAGAACACCGGGTTCTCGCGCGACTGCTCGATCACCTTGGCCAGGTCGAAGTCGAGCGGCGCGTCGTTCTTGCGGAACAGCATCATGAAGCGCACCGCGTCGCGCCCCACCTCGTCCACCACCTCGCGCAGGGTGACGAACGAGCCCGCGCGCTTGGACATGCGCACTGGCTCGCCGGCGCGGAACAGGCGCACCAGCTGGATCAACTCCACATCCAGCGACGCCCTGCCGCCGGATACCGCCTTCACCGCCGCCTGCATGCGCTTCACATAGCCGCCGTGGTCGGCGCCCCAGACGTCGATCATCTTCAGGAAGCCGCGGTCCACCTTGTCCTTGTGGTAGGTGATGTCGCCGGCAAAATAGGTGTAGCTGCCGTCCGACTTCTTCAGCGGCCGGTCCACGTCGTCGCCGAAGTCGGTGGAGCGGAACAGGGTCTGCTCGCGATCCTCCCAATCCTCGATGGGCGCGCCCTTGGGCGGCGGCAGGCGGCCCTCATAGACCTCGCCGGTGGTGCGCAGGGCCTCGATGGTGGCGCCCACCTTGTCCACGGCGCCCACCGAAAGGGACCGTTCGGAGAAGAACACGTCGAACTCGATACCCAGCGCCGCGAGGTCGTCGCGGATCATCACCATCATGGCGCCGATGGCGAAGCTGCGGAAGATCGGCAGCCATTCGGCTTCCGGCGCCTCCATGTATTCGCCGCCGTGCATCCGGGCCAGCTCCTGGCCCACGGGCACGAGATAGTCGCCCGGATAGAGCCCGTCCGGAATGTCCGCCGGCTCCCCGGTCACCGCCTCACGGTAGCGCAGGAAGGCGGAACGGCCCAGCACGTCCACCTGCGCGCCGGCATCGTTGATGTAATATTCCTTGGTCACGGCGAAGCCGGCGAAATCCAGCAGCCGCGCCAGCGCGTCGCCGAACACCGCGCCCCGGCAATGGCCCACATGCATGGGCCCCGTGGGGTTGGCGGAGACGTATTCCACGTTCACCTTCTCGCCGGCCCCGAGCGGGGAGCGGCCGAAATCCAGGCCCTGCCGCAGCAGCGCCGCGAGCACGGCGGGCCAGAAGGTGGCGTCGAGGCCGATATTGATGAAGCCCGGCCCGGCCACGTCCACCTTGGCGACGCCCTGCACCTGCCTGAGCTTGCCGGCGATGCGCTCGGCGAGGTCGCGCGGCTTCACGGCCGCATCCTTGGCCAGCACCATGGCGGCGTTGGTGGCGAGGTCGCCGTGGCTCGCATCGCGCGGCGGCTCGACCACCACGCGGGCGAGGTCGAGGCCCTGGGAGACCTGTCCTTCGGCGGCAAGGGCGGCGACGGCTGCGCGCACGTGATCGGCGAAGATCGCGTAGACGTTCATGGGGTGGGGTCCGATCGGGTTGGTTGCCGGGCGCCTATCGCAAGTCCGGCGTCAAGTCAAAGAAGCGGGCGTGCTGGTCGAGGGCGTAGCGGTCGGTCATGCCGGCGATGTAGTCGGCCACGCGGCGCGCCATCCGCTCGGAACCGAGGCCGTCGATGTCGTCATGCCAGGAGGAGGGCATATCCTTGGGATGGCTCAGGAAATGGCCGTAGAGATCACGCACCACCTGCTGCGCGTCGGCCATGATGCGGTTGACCCGCTCGTGTCGGTACATGCGCGGGAAAAGAAAGCCCTTCACCGCCTTTTCCTTCTCCCGCATGGCCGGCGAGAAGCCCACCACCGGGCCGTCCAGCGCCCGCACCGCCTCGGCCGAGGCGACGCCGGCGGCATCCGCCCGCCGCTCGCTTTCCGCCACCACGTCCTCGATGAGGCGGGTGATGACGCGCCGGAACACCTCGTTCACCGTGCGCGGCAGATCGAGGCCGCGATAGCGCTGGCGCACCTCGGCGATGGCCTCGCCCAGGAGCGGCAGCTCGGCGAGGTCGTCGAGGGTGAACATGCCGGCCCTGAGGCCATCGTCGAAATCGTGCACGTCATAGGCGATGTCGTCGGCGATGGCCGCCGCCTGCGCCTCGGCCGAGGCGTGGCTCCACAATTCCAGGTCCTGCTGCGCGGAATGCACGCGGATGGCGTGGGGCAGGCCGTCGCGGTAGCGGCCGATGCCCCGCCCCTGCCGGTCGGTGAGCGGGCCATTGTGCTTGGCGATGCCCTCCAGGGTCTCCCAGGTGAGGTTGAGGCCGTCGAACTGGGCGTAGCGCCGCTCGATGCGCGTCACCACGCGCAGCGACTGGGCGTTGTGGTCGAAACCGCCCTGCCCCTTCAGGCAGGCATCCAGCGCCCGCTCGCCCGCATGGGCGAAGGGCGGGTGACCGAGGTCGTGGGCCAGCGCCAGGGCCTCCGCCAGGTCCTCGTCGAGGCCGAGCGCCCGGGCGATGGAGCGCGCCACCTGCGCCACCTCCAGCGTGTGGGTGAGGCGGGTGCGGTAATGGTCGCCCTCGTTGAACACGAAGACCTGGGTCTTGTGCTTCAACCGGCGGAAGGCGGTGGAATGGATGATGCGGTCGCAGTCGCGCCGGAACGGGCTGCGCGGCGGCATCTCCGGTTCCGGAAAGAGGCGGCCGCGCGCCTCGAGGGCATCGCAGGCCCAGGCCACGCGGGGCCTTGCGCCGGAAACCGCCATCTTCGCCCCCTCCCCTCGGTCCTCTTGCCGGCCCGTCCGCCAGCGGCCGGCAGAGGGCGCATGCCGGAGCGGGATGCCCCGTGCCGGCGCTTTTTGCAGTGCATCCCTTTAATTCAGGGACCGTTGGCCTTACCTTAAGGGCCATTGCCAGCTTCATTTCATAAAGTCGATACCATGGACACCACCCTCGCCCCGACCCAGGCCGCCGATGTTCCCGCGGTCGAACTCGAATTCACCGTCACCGACGCGGCGGCCCGCCGCATCGGGCAGATCCTTTCCCCTGAGCCGCCCGGCACCTTCCTGCGGCTCAGCGTGGAAGGCGGCGGCTGCTCCGGCTTCTCGTACAAGTACGACGTGACCCGCGAGCAGACCGAGGACGACCTCGTGATCGAGAAGGAAGGCGCCAAGATCGTCGTCGACCGCCTCTCGCTCGACTACATCAAGGGCTCCCAGCTCGACTACAAGGCGGACCTCATGGGCTCCGCCTTCAAGATCTCCAACCCCCTCGCCACGGCGAAGTGCGGCTGCGGATCGAGCTTCGCGGTCTGAGCCGCGCACGGCGGGCATGAGGACCTGCGCCCCCCGGCATCCGGGGGCGCGCAAGTCCATGCCTGTCCATCGATGCCTGTCCATCCATGCCTGTCCATCGACGACGGCAGGGCGCGCGAAACCTCCCCATTCGGGTCGCCATCCGGCTTGTCCGGTTGGCCCACCGCGCGGCTGCGCCCAAAGCCCTGCGTCGCTCAAAGTCCTGCGTCGTTCCCGACCGCCGGGTGGATGCCCCGGACGAGCCGGGCCATGACGGTTGCTTTCGGATCGGATGCGCCGCCGCCTCATCCCGCCCGCTGCGCGCCCCCTCTCCCCTTGCGGGAGAGGGCTGGGGTGAGGGGTGGCAGGGCGTCGGGAAACAGGGGCGCAAACGGAGACCCCCCTCACCCCCGACCCCTCTCCCCCAAGGGGAGAGGGGAGGAGCACCGCGGGTTCGGCACGGGATGTTCCACCCCCCACACATCCGTCACCCTCCGGCTTGTCCGGAGGGTCCACGGTTCCGCATGAGGGGATTCGGACGGGGGCAGCGTGGATGCCCCGGACGAGCCGGGGCATGACGGGTGCATTGGACGCAATGCTTGGGACGCAGACGCGGGGCGCGACAGGCGCCAGGCGCCGGACCTCGCCATGACCGCAGACGGGCGCTATCCCCACCCTACGGCGCCACGTTGAGCGGTACCGCCCGGGTCCACGGGCGCGGCAGGCCCTTGGGCCAGTCGTCGCCGTAGCAGGGGAAGAATCGCTCGGTGCGGGCGAAGATGATCAGGTCTGGCTTGAAGCGCCTCACGTCGTCGAAGCTGAAATCGCAATTGCCAGTCACCCGCGCCGAGGCGTGCATCCAGCCCACCACGCTCACGTCCGCGTTGGCGAACAGGCGCGGCCACGTCACCGCGGTGAACGAATCGCCCATGATCAGCACCCGCTGGCCGGTCGGCGCGTAGTCGCGCACCACGGACTTGAACGCGATATGCTCGTTGTGGTGCGACAGGGCCGGGTCGAAGCGCGGCTTGGCCGAGCGGTCGGTGATCTGGAGGCGGAAATTCTCCTCCTTCACGTCGGGCGGCATGCGCATGGCGCGCAGCAGGTCGCCACGCGGCGCCTCGTGGAGTTCCCCCACCAGCTGGGCCGGGTCGACCTGCCAGCCGGGATGCCCCGCCGCTGCCATCACCGCATTGAACGCGAGCACGCTGGAGCGGTTGTTCCAGTGGGTATCGGTGAGCAGGTACCGGGGCCGGGGACTGGCGCGCAGCACCGCCCTGAGATCCACCGTCGCCACGCCCTCGGCCTTCAAGCCCTGCAGGGCGAGGTCGTATTCGGTGACCGGATAGGCAAGCGCGTCGGTCCAGGCGGGCAGCGCCTCCAGCTCCACCGACTGGGCGTTGGGCGGGATCGCCACCACGATGCGCGTGCCCTGGGGCGCCAGCACCCGCTGCATCTCGCCCACCATGGTCACGAAGCGCTCCACGTTGGCGGTCCGCACCAGGGCGCCGGAGGATTGCTGCGGCGTCTGCTCGCGCCCCCAGAACAGCTGCCCGTCGCGCCCGGCATAGAAGGGCCGGCTGTCGGGCGAGCGCAGGTCCGCGCGCAGCTCGCGGCGCAGCACCGGCAGGGTGGCGCGGAAGCCGAAATTGTCCTGGATGTAGGTGCCGATGTTGCGGAACCAGTAGTTCAGCTTCTTGTCCCAGCTGAATTCGGCCGGGACCTTCACCCGCCAATCCCCCCGTGCCAGGGGGTCGGGGATGAGGTTCGACACCAGCAGGAAGCCGAACAGGCCGGCGACCATCAGGCCCATGTAGCGGCGGTGGCGCGCGAGCATCGTCATGATCCGTCCTCCGCTCAGAACCGGTAATAAAGGAATGGGGTGGCGGTGGTGCCGCCCACCCAGGCGATGCTCGCCAGCATCAGCACGGCGACGAGGGCATAGTCCGCCACGCTGGCCAAGGCCCCCTCCCCCGCCAACGCCTTCCAGCGCGGCCAACGGAAGAAGCCGATGAGGCCGCCCGCGACCAGCGTGACGACAGCGAGCGGGGTGAGCCCGAAGCCCAGCGCCATGGAGGCGCGGCTGAAGCCGTGGAGGCCGACGAGGCCGCCAAACATGTCGACGGCGCCGGGGAAACTGTCGGCGCGGAACCAGACCCAGCCCAGCATGACCACCAGCACGGTATAAAGATGGGCGAGGACGCCCGGCGCCCGCTTCAGCCAGCGGCCGAGGAAGGCGCGCTCGATGATGAGGAAGGCGCCGTGGTGCGCGCCCCAGATCACGAAGTTCCAGCTTGCTCCGTGCCACAGGCCGCAGAGCAGGAACACGGCGGACAAATTGATGTAGGTACGCAGCTCGCCGCGCCGGTTGCCGCCCAGCGGGATGTAGAGATAGTCGCGCAGGAAGGCGGACAGGCTCATGTGCCAGCGGCGCCAGAAATCGGTAATCGAGTGCGCCGTATAGGGCAGGCGGAAGTTGCGCGGCAGCACGAAGCCCACCATCACGCCGAGGCCCACCGCCATGGTGGAATAGCCGGCGAAGTCGAAATAGATCTGCACCGTGTAGGCATAAAGGCCCAGCCACGCCTCCACGAAGGTGGGGTGCGTGGTGGTGTCGAACACCCCGTCCACCAGCCGCGCCACCTCGTCGGCGATGAGCACCTTCCAGGCGAGGCCGATGGCGAACAGCCGCGCCCCGGCCGAGAACCGCCCCAGCGTGACGCGCCGCTCGGAGAGCTGCCGCGCCACGGTGGCGTAGCGCACGATGGGGCCGGCCACGAGCTGCGGGAACATGCACATGTAGAGCGCGAACTGGGCCGGGTCGCGATTGGCGTGCACCTTCCGCTTGTAGATGTCCGCGAGGTACGAGATGGCGTGGAAGGAATAGAAGGAGATGCCCAGCGGCAGCGAGATCCTCGGCAGCGGCAGGGCGAAGCCGGCCGGCGCGACCAGCGCGTTCAGGTTCTCCACCAGGAAGCCGGTATATTTGAAGATGCCGAGCAGGATCAGGTTGAAGGCGACGCCGCCAGCGAGCAGGCGCTGGCGGCCCGGGCCCTCGCGCCCGTCGATGGCGCGGGCGAGGAAGAAGTTGATCGCCACCGAGCCCAGAAGAATGAGGATGTGCGGCGTATAGCCAGCCGCGTAGAAGACGAGCGAAAAGGCAAGAAAGATGTAGTTCCGCGTCGTGACGGTCTTCGCGGAGAAGTAGGTGACGAGGAACAGAGGGAAGAAATAGAACAGGAATTCGATGGACGCGAACGTCATGCCGCTCTGCCGCCTGTGAGGGACAAGGGGCGTTCCTGCCACTCTTTTCCCGCGCTCGCAACCCTTGCGGGGAATGGCGAGCGCTCCCCTCGCGCCTCGGCCGACTGCGGCGATAGCGGCAGGAGAGCCGTGGCCCATCCTCCGGAATCGCCGCGCCGCCCCTCTCCGCCGCATCGCCCGCCGGCGTCCCCGCCGACTGCAGCGGGGCGGAATGCGAGCCGGGTCCCCGCGCAAGGGCTCGCCGCGCGGCGGGCGGTGCCTCTTCCCCTCTCCCTCGCGGGAGAGGGTGGATCGCGGCAAAGCCGCGAGACGGGTGAGGGGAATGGTGCCGCTTGGCGCAGAGTTCCGACGTGGAGAGCGCCTGCCACCCCTCACCCCAACCCTCTCCCGCAAGGGGAGAGGGGGCGAGCCGGTGCCTGGGTCGCATCACGCCCCCGATGAGTCGGCCGCCTGCTGTCTTTCTCCCCGCCTCCCGTCAGCCCCCTCCCCCGCTTCCGGTCCCCGCCCTCTGGCGCCCGGCTCCGGCCCGGGGCTATCCTCCCGCCCGAAGGAGCCCGGCCCCATGCGCATCGCCACCTGGAACGTCAATTCCGTCCGCCAGCGTCTCGACCACGCGGTGAAGTGGCTGTCGGAGACGCGGCCGGACATCGTCTGCCTCCAGGAGATCAAGTGCCAGACCGAGGCGTTCCCGAAGGAGCCGTTCGAGGCGCTGGGCTACAACGTTTCCGTCCACGGCCAGAAGGGCTTCAACGGCGTCGCCGTCCTCTCCCGCCTGCCGCTGGAGGACGTGACCCATGGCCTCGCCGGCGACGACGGGGACGAACAGGCCCGCTTCATCGAGGCGGTGGTGTCGGTGAAGGGCGGGGTGGTGCGGGTCGCCTGCCTCTATTTGCCCAACGGCAACCCGCCCGACACCGAGAAATACCCCTACAAGCTCGGCTTCATGCAGCGCCTGCACGATTTTGCCGCCGACCGCCTCGCGCTGGAGGAGCCGCTGATCCTCGCCGGCGACTTCAACGTGATCCCCGAGCCGCGCGACGCCGCCGACCCCGCCGCCTGGGTGAACGACGCCTTGTTCCTGCCGCGCACCCGCACCGCCTTCCGCGCCCTGACCCATCTCGGCCTCACCGACGCGCTGCGCGCCACCTCGGACGCGGAGCGGCTCTATACCTTCTGGGACTACCAGGCCGGCGCCTGGCAAAGGGACAACGGCATCCGCATCGATCACCTGCTGCTTTCCCCTCAGGCGGCGGACAAGCTCATCGCCACCGGCGTCGACAAGCACGTGCGGGCCTGGGAGAAGCCCTCCGACCATGTGCCGGTCTGGGCCGATTTCGCCATCGCGGCGTGACGCCATGAACGGGAACGCCATGAAGGGGAACGCCATGGCGCCCCTGACCGGCGGCTGCCTGTGCGGCCGGCTGCGCTATGGCGTCCGGCGGGTGCAGAGCGCCTACTGGTGCCATTGCACCATGTGCCGGCGGGTGTCCGGGGCCGGCGCGCTGCCGTGGGCCACCGTGATGCGGCAGGACTTCGCCTTCACCCAAGGCACCCCGGCCACCTATGCCTCCTCGCCCGGCGTGGTGCGCGCCTTCTGCGGCACTTGCGGCAGCCCGATCCTGTTCGACATGGCGGCGGAGGCGGCGGTGGATGTCACCCTCGGCACGCTGGACGATCCCGACGCGGTTCGGCCCGACCATCACATCTGGGCCGAAACCGCCCTTCAGATGAGCGCGGGGCTGGGGGCCGGACTGCCGCGCCACGCCGCCGAGCGGCCGGCGGAGCCGGAATAGTCCCGCCCGAGCGCCGCCACGAGGCTTTCCAGGCTTTTCAGGTCGTGCACCGGGCGGAAATCGTCCACGTGCGGCAGCATGGCCTTTACCCCCCGCGCCTTCGGCTCGAAGCCCTCGTAGCGCAAGAGCGGGTTGAGCCAGACGAGGCGCCGACACGAGCGCTTCAGGCGCGCCATCTCGGCCGCGAGCTGCGGGTCCACGTCCCGCTCCAGCCCATCGGTGAACAGCAGCACCACCGGGTTCTGCGCCATCACCCGCCGCGACCACAGCCGGTTGAAGGCGTGGAGGGAGGGCGCGATGCGGGTGCCGCCGGCCCAGTCCTGCGCCACCTCGGCCACCGCCTTCAGGGCCGCGTCGGGATCGCGCCGGCGCAGGGCCCGCGTCGCATTGGTGAGCCGGGTGCCGAACAGGAACACGCCGACGCGCCGCTTCGCCCCCAAGGCGTGCAGGAAATGCAGGATCGGCCGCGAATAGTCCGCCATGGAGCCGGAGATATCCACCAGCGCCACCACCGGCGGAGGCTTGAGGCGCGGGCCGCGCCGCTTCAGTTGCAGCAGGTCGCCGCCGGTCGCGAGCGCGGCCCGCAGGGAGGCGCGGAAATCCACGCGGCGGCCACGGGGATCGCCGGCGAGGCGCCGGGTGCGGGCGCGGTCGTCGGGCATGCGCAGGGCGGCGATGCGCCGGCGCGCCTCGGCCAGCTCGGCGGCGGTCATCTCGGCGAAGTCCCTCGTGCGCAGCACGTCCTCGCTGGAGGCGGACAGCCGCGCCTCCACCTCGATGCGCGGCTTGTCCGGCGGGCGTGGCGTGCCGACGCCGGAGAACAGCGCCTCCTCCACCCGCCGGAGCACGCTCTCGCGCTTCTTCTCCCGCTGCGGTACCGCCACCGGCGACAGCAGCGCCATGAGCTTCTCCTGGTGCGCCCGCCGCCGCCAGAACAGGCGGAACGCCTGGTCGAACACCGGGCTGTCCTCGTGGCGGGAGACGAAGAGCGCGTGGAGGGTCCAGTAGAAGTCGGCGCGCGAGCCGATGCCCGCCACCTCCACCGCCGCGACCGCATCCAGCACCCGCCCCGGCCCCACGGAGAGCCCGGCCGCCCGCAGGGCACGGCCGAAATAGGCGATGTTGTCGGCCAGGCGGCCGCCGGCGACGGCTCTCGCCCCGGGGGTCGTCGCCTCGGGGCTCACTCGGCCGCCCGCGCCGCCTGCCGCGCCTCCTCGATGAGGCGGGCGATGCGGGGGGCGTCGGTGGCGGCGATGTCGTCCTGGTACTTCAGCAGCACGCCCAGCGTGTCGCCCACCAGCGCCGGATCGAGGGCGACCGCGTCGAGCTCCACCAGGGCCGAGGCCCAGTCCAGGGTCTCGGCGATGCCCGGCAGCTTGAACAGATCCTCCCGCCGCAGCGCCTGGACGAAGGCCACCACCTCGGCCGCAAGCCGCGCCGGGGCATCCGGCAGCCGCGCCCTGAGGATGGCCAGCTCACGCGCGGCGTCCGGATAGTCCACCCAGTGGTAGAGACACCGCCGCTTCAGCGCGTCATGGATCTCGCGGGTGCGGTTGGAGGTGAGGACGATGATGGGCGGCGCGGCCGCCTTTACCGTTCCAAGCTCGGGAATGGTGATCTGGTGGTCCGCGAGCACTTCCAGGAGAAACGCCTCGAAGGCCTCGTCGGTGCGGTCCAGCTCGTCCACCAGCAGCACCGGCGGACCCTCCGGCTGCGGCTCCAGCGCCTCCAGCAGCGGACGGCGCAGCAGATAGCGCTGCGAAAACACATCCGCCGCGATGGACGCCTTGTCGGTCTCCCCCGCCGCCTCGGCGAGGCGGATGGCGATCATCTGCGCCGCGTGGTTCCACTCGTAGACGGCGGCGGAAAGATCCAGCCCCTCGTAGCATTGCAGGCGGATGAGCCGGCGGCCGAGGGCGGCGGCCAGCGTCTTCGCCACCTCGGTCTTGCCCACCCCGGCCTCGCCCTCCAGCAGCAGCGGACGGCCCATGCGCAAGGCGAGGAAAACCACGGTGGCAAGGGCACGATCCGCCACATAGCCCTGCCCCGTGAGCAGGGCGAGGGTGTCGTCGATGGAGCCGGGAAGCCCCGCCCGGGTCGGACGCGCGGTCATGGCCGAAGACTAGAGCGCGATCCCATCGGATGGAAACAGAAACTGTTTTCATCCGATGGAGGAACCACTCTCTAAACCATTGAATTGAGGCCGGTTCATCACTCACGTCGTATCATGCGGCGATATGATGTGCGTGGATCCGGCTCTGGGACCGATCGACATTCAGATCGACCGGCGCCCTCCCTGCACCACCGTCATGGCCGGGCTTGTCCCGGCCATGACGGTGGCCGAAGAAAAACGCGGACACTGAAGGTCGATCGGTCCTGGAGGGCGCCGAGATCCGATGGCAACGCCCGGCTCGGGCATCGGTCCGCGGCGCGGTCGGGCTACGGTGCGCGCCTGCCTGCCAGAAGGCGCATCTGGATGGCGGCGAGGCGGTGCCGGACGAGGTCGCCGAGCGCGGCGATGGCGCGCAGCTTCCAGCTCGGAGCCGAGAGGAAGCCGCCGCGCCGGGCCGTGCGGATCATGTGCCGCGCCACCGCCTCCGCGCTCAGCGGCGGCCCGCCCGCGGCGAAGGCGGCGATGGCGCGCGGGCGACGGGACAGCTCGTGAGCGAGCTGCGGCGTATCCGTGTCCGGCGGCACCGCCACCGTGACGCCCACCCCCGCCACGGCAAGCTCGATCCGCAGCACCTCGCCAAGCCCGCGCACCGCGAACTTCGTGGCGCAATAGCCGCCATAGCCGGCAACTCCGAACAGGCCCGCGCCCGAGGAGACCAGAATGATATGGCCGCGCCCCGCCTCCGCCATGGCCGGCGCCGCGGCGCGGACCAGATGGCAGGTGCCGAGCAGGTTGGTCGCGACCTGCTCCTCCAGCAGCGCCGGATCCTGATCGAGAAAGAAGCCGGGCTCCACGATGCCGGCGCTGGCGATGACCCAGAGCGGCGGCCCGAACTCCGCCGCCAGCGCGTCGACCACCCGCGCGCAGCGCGGCCCGTCGCGCACGTCGAGGCTGCGCGCCTCCACCGCGATGCCCTCCGCCCGCAAGGCGCCGGCCGCGGCGGCAAGCCTCGCCTCGTCGCGACCGAGGAGCGCCACGCGGCACCCCTCACCGCCCAGAAGCCGGGCGCAGGCGAGGCCGATGCCGCTCGACCCGCCGCTGATGACCGCGAGCGGGTGATTCATGTCCGCGTCCGTCATGCCCGCGCCGCCATACCCCCTGTGCTACCGCCGGGCCGTTTTTCCCCCGGCGCCACAGGACGCCATCCCCATACCAGTGGCCCGGTTATGCGACCAGTCGTCCCAATGTTGCACAACCGCAACACTCCCTTAAACGTTGTATGGCTAGGTCGATCTCGCCAATCGCGACATGTATAACAGCGACGGTATCGTAGCGGCGGACGAGAATCTGAATTTTCATGCAGGCTTACGCTCGAATTCTTGCATTCGCGCTCCTGTGCGGGAGCCTGCTTGGCTGTACCGCGCTGCCATCGTCGGGGCCATCGCGGGTCGATCTGGAGACGGCCCAGCCGGAGGACGACCAGCGGTACCTGCTGGTGGATGTGGATGATCGCACCCTCTATCTCCTGGCCCAGGAGCGCCCCGCCACGTTCGGGGCGCGCTTCGGCGACTACCGGCCCCCGAGCCGCTATGTGGTCGGCGTCGGTGACAGCCTGACGGTGACCATCTGGGAGGCGGCGGCCGGCGGCCTGTTCTCCGGGCCGGTGATCGACCGCCTCGGCACCGGCTCGCGCAGCGCCGCGATCCCGGAGCAACAAGTGGCGCAGGACGGCTCGATCACCGTGCCCTATGCCGGCCGGATCCCGGTGGCGGGCAAGACCACGGCGCAGATCGAGGCCACCATCGTCGACCGCCTCTCCGGCAAGGCCATCGAGCCGCAGGTGGTGGTGGTGGTGTCGAAGAGCGTCAGCAACGCCGCGACCGTGCTCGGCGAGGTCACCACCGGCGCGGTGGTGCCCCTGTCCCCGCGCGGCGACCGGGTGCTGGACGTGATCGCCGCGGCCGGGGGCATCAAGGTTCCGGCCCACGAGGTGTTCGTGCGGCTCAGCCGCAGCGGCGCCACCGTGACCGTGCCCATGCAGGTCCTGCTGAACAATCCGGCCGAGGACGTCTATGTCCGCCCGCAGGACAAGATCGTGCTCATCCGCGATCCGCAGACCTTCACCGTGTTCGGTGCCGCCGGCAATCCCACCATCGTGCCATTCGACGCGGTGGGCATCACCCTCGAAGAATCGATCGCCCGCGTGGGCGGCCTGCTCGATGCCCGCGCCGATCCGTCCGGCGTGTACCTGATGCGCATCGAGCCGGTGCGCTTCGCCGCGCAATTGCGGCCGGATGCCCGGCCGCTGCAGAGCCAGGGCTATGTGCGCGTGATCTATCGCTGGAACATGCGTGATCCCAACGCCCTGTTCCTCGCCCGCAGCTTCCAGATCCGCAACAAGGATGCGATCTACATCGCCAATGCGCCGCTGGCGGACCTGCAGAAGATCACCTCCCTCTTCAACGCCGTGGCTCAGCCCGTGGTGAGCACCGCCGTGGTGGCGCAGTAGCGGGCGCGGCGATGAGCTCCCCGGCGCACGCGCACAGCGGGATCTCCAAGGCGCTCCAGCCGGGTCAGGCGGAGGCGGGTGGGGCGGAGGCGGTGCGCCGTACCGTCCGGCCGATCGCGCAGATGCCGTTGGTGGTGCTCCGCCGCCTGGCGCCGATCATGCGCCCGGTCGCCCGCCGCATCGCCACCCTCGCGCCCCTCCTTGCGCCGAGCCCCCTGCCCGCTGGTGTCCGGGCTGGAACCGCGCCCGGAGCGAGTGCCCGGCTGCTGACGCTCACCCGCGCGCAGGTGGCCCTGGCGAGCTTTCTCCTCGCGGTGGTGCTGCCGACGGCGGCAACTTTCCTTTATCTCTGGCTCGTGGCGATGCCGCAGTTCCGTTCGGAGGCGCGCCTCGTGGTGCGCGGCAACCTGGAGACCATCGCCAACTCCGGCGCGCCGACCTCGGGCAACGGCGTCCCGCAGGTGCCCAACAGCCAGGAAGCCCGCGTGGTGGTGGACTATCTCAAGAGCCGCGCCATGGTCGATGCGCTGCAGCAGCAGTTCGACCTGCGCCGCGTGTTCGGCGTATCGGGGCGCGACCCTGTCTTCGCCCTCGCCGCCGACGCCAGCATGGAGGACGTGCTCGCCTACTGGAACCGGCAGGTGAGCGTGAGCCTGGAATCCCTGTCGGGGGTGATCAAGGTCCAGGTCGACGCCTTCAGCCCGGAGAGCGCCGCGCTGCTCGCCGCCTTCATCCTGCGGCAGGCGGAGGCGGTGACCAACGAGCTCACCACCCGCAACCGCGGCGACCGCGTGCTCCAGGCGCAGGCGGAGGAACGCAGCGCCTTCGCCGAGCTCGCCCTCGTCCGCACCGAGCTCGAGCAGTTCCGCAACGTGCAGGGCACCATCGACCCCACCCGCTCCGCCCTCAATTCCTTCACGACCATCGCCAAGCTGCGCGACCAGCGCTCGTCGCTCAACACCGACCTTTCCGCCGCCCGCGCCCGCCTTGACGAGGATTCCCCCGTGGTGCGGGCGCTCAAGGAGCGGCTGCGCTCGCTGGACGAGAAGATCGCCGCCCTGGATTCCGCACTGCTGGGTGGAACGGCTCGGCCGCAGGAGGGCAGCAGCGCCAACCTCGCCGCCTCCGCCGCCATCGAGATGCGCCGGCGGATGGCCGAGCAGCGGCTCCAGCGCGCCGAGGCGGAGCTGATGGACGCCCGCGCGCAGCAGGCGCAGAAGCAGGTCTACATCCTCACCTTCATGGCGCCTTCCATGCCCGCCGACCGCGCCTTTCCCCATCCGTTCCTGCAGGCCGCCGCCGTGTTCGGCATCCTGGCCGCGGCCTGGGCGGTGATCGCCCTTTACGTGACCAGCGTCTACGCCCGCAGCCGGTGAGAGGCGTCAGGCCGACGCGGTCGCCACCGGCGCCTCCTCGGTCACCTCGTCGGCGCGCGCGAACACTTCGGTGATATCCGTGAAGAGCTGCACGTCCGCCGCGAGCAAATCGTGCACCACCGGCCATTCGCGCACCTGCGCCTCCAGTTCCTTCACCTGCCGCGACCAGGACAAGGGCGGCACTTCGGGCAAGGGGATCTCCAGCACCGCCGCGAGGGTGTCCCAATAGGCCTCCACCTCGCTGGAGAGGCCCACCACGTCCATCTCGGACAGGATGTCGAGGGCGTTCTCCACCGCCGTGGTCTCCAGCTGATCATCCGAGCCACGGCAGGTGAGCAGGCGCGCGAGCGGGCTTGCGATCAGCGAGCGCTCGAACGGCGTCAGCGTGCCGATCCAGGTCTGAAGGTCGCCCATCTTCTGGACATTGGCGCGCGAGAGGCTCTCCACCAGCGGCCGGTAGGCCTCGTTGAGCACCGAATAGGCGAGGTTCGGCGTCTTCACCGCCCAGCGCAGCACGAGGAGCTGCTCCGCCAGTTCCTCGAACGGATCGCGCACCAGCACCGAGCACTTGAACCCGCGATCGCGCAGCAGCGGCTCGTAGGCGCGGTAGTACAGCCGCCCGGTGGCGAAGATCGAGGGGGTGAAGGCGATGCCGAGGATGGACTTCACCGCCTCCTCGGGAATGCGGTCGAGCCGCGTGAAGGTCATGTGGAACAGGCTCTGAAACGGCTCGTTCAGCGCCGCCTGCGGCACCAGCCGGGTCTCCAGCCGGAAGAACTTGAGATCCGTCCGCGCCGCCGCCGGCCGACGGCGGTAGATGCGGATGTTGGTGGCATCGTCGTAGAGCTCGAGGTCCTGCACCTCGGACAGGTTCGACAGGATCTGCTCGTCGATCACGAAGCCGCAGATTCCGGTCTCGTGCAGCCCCTGCTCGCGCAGCAGCGGGCGCAGCACGCTGGCCGACACCACCTTCTTCAGCTCGCCACCGGCGAACACCGCCACGTGGGGCGTGCTCGCCGGATTGTCGGGCATGATCCAGCCGACGATGCGCGAACCTGCATCCTCGTCGATGCTAAACAGCACGGCACGGCTCCGGGTTGGCGTCGGTCATGCCTCGTCCCTCCTCAGTGGCGGTGGTCGCGGATGACCGCGAGGAGGATCATCGCATTGATCCAGAAGATGCCCGCGAGGGCGAACACGAACAGGCCGGTCTTCCACCATTTCGGCTCGGAGGCAGTGGTCGGCAGGCTCGGCGGCACGAAGACGTTGACGAAGGCGCTCTGCGCCCGTGCCCGCCGCTCCGCCTCCTGCAGGCCGGCAACAGCGATGGACTGGAGGGTCTCGGCGAAGCGAACCTCCAGCTCTGCCTCCTCGTAGGACGCAAGGGCGTCCACCGCCGAGCGCCGCGCGCCGGGCTCGGCGAGGCGCGCCCGGAAGTCGGCGATCTCCGAATCCACCGCCCGCACCCGGTCGCGCAGCACGCCGAGGGTGGGCCCGTCCGGGGCCGAAAGGCGTTCCAGCGCGCGCATTTCCCGGTCGGCGGAGATGCGCTCCTGCTCCAGCCGCAGCAGGCTCGCGCCGAGGGCGTCGGCCGCCTGGACGGGATCGACCGAGCGTTGGCGCCCGCGCCATTCCTGCTGGCTCACCAGCGCCTGCTCGTAGCGCCGTCTGGCGCGGTCCAGCTGTTCGCGCGCCCGGCCCACGCTATCGGCGCGGGCGCGCACGACGATGTCGTTGAGCAGGCGCTCGCCGTCCGTCACCACCCGCTCGCCGAGGGTGCGCGCATCCTGTGGCGAGAAGGCCCGCACCCGCAGCAGCACGATCTCCGACCGGCGGTCCACGGCGGCGGTGACGTGCCGGTTCCAGTAGCGCCACAGGTCCTCGAGGCTGGCGTCGGCGCCGAGGGCGGACCAGCGGTCGATGCCGGCGCGGGAGAAGAAGCGGCGCAGCCAGCCCTCCTCGTCGAGCCGGGCGACATAGGACCGGCTGGTCACGTAATTGGTAAAGATGAAGGGCGCCTGCGACTGCTGGCTGGTGCCGAGCCCGCCGAGCAGGTTGGAGAGGCCCCGCAGGATGCCGCCCGCCGCCCCCTTGGCGCCCTCGTCGCCGGGATCGGCCCCGGCCCGCTCCGGAATGGCCTCGCGGATGGCGAGGCGGGCCTCGGACACATAGACCGGCGAGGCGACGAAGGCGGCGAAGATCGCGGCCAGCACGGCCGGCACCAGGACGCAGGCCACGAAGGACAGGCGCAGCAGGCGGAACCAGCGCGAGGAGGCCGAGGCGCCGGTTCCATACGTCCGCGGCAGCCGCCGCCAGCGCAGGGCGGGCCGCACGAACGGCCGCGCGACAAGGGCGCGTCCCCGCTCCAGAAGGATCCGGATGGGCGGCGCGGCGGGCAGCCCGGCCATCCTCACCGCGCCTTCAGGATCACGACGTCCTGGAAGTCGTGAAGAGCGCCGACGGCGATGCCCGCCACCTCGAACCACCGCCCCCACACCGCGCGCACATAGGCCTCTGACACGAAGGTGATGCCGTAGTCGTAGGCGGCGCTGGTGAGATGGCCGTTCTGGAGGATGAAGGCATAGCCGGGCCCCGCCGCCAGCTCCGCCGCGGCGGCGTCGAGGGCCGGTCGGGGGATGGACAGCATCTCGAAGATGCGCGCCTCGCCACGCGCCCGCTCCAACGCCCGCGCCCCGTGGATGGAGAGCAGCAGCACCGCCCCCGGCCGGGCGACACGCGCCAGCTCGGCGAGATAGAACAGGTGGTCCTTCTCGCTCAGATGGCTGAAGACGGAGACGGACACGACGGCGTCGAAGCTATCGGCAGGGGACGGAAGCGGCTTGCGGGGCGCGGTGAGCACCGCTTCCACATGAGCGAGGTTCTCCGCCACCCAGGCGATGTGGCGCGGGTCCACGTCCATGCCCACGTAGCGCCCGCCAAAGCCGTGGAAGAGCCGGGCGAGGCGGCCGACCCCCACGCCGAAATCGAGGATCGACGGGCAGGTGCGCAGCGGCCGCGGGCTGATGCGCTCCAGGGCGCGCATGAAGTCGACGCCGTGGCTGGCGAAGTCGCGCGGCTCGGTCAGCCCGGTGGTGTTGTGCATGAGATCGGCCGGCGGGAACGGGGCGATCTCGCCTTCCACCGGGACGATGCCGTCGCGCAGCAGGTTGCGTTCGAGCCAGCGGTCGAAATCCCCGGCGATGCCCGCCGGCTCACGCTCCAGCACCGCTGCCCCCGCCTTGATCTCGCCCGCCATCGCCTTCACGCATCGCCCTCATTCGCCGCCCGGACCCGTCGCCCCGGCACGGACGCGATCATAAAGCGCCACCACATCCGCCACCATAGCGCGCGAGGTACGTCCATATTGCGTCTGCGCCCCCAGCTCGCGCGCAAGGCCCGGCGTCGCCGCGAACCGCCCCAGAAGTCCGGCCAGGTCGTCCACGGACCCCGTGGGGAAGCTGAAGCCGTTGCGCCCTTCCTCCACGAACTCGCTCATGCCCTCCACCCGCGAGACGAGGACCGGCGTGTGGGTCGCCAGCGCCTGGAGCAGGATCAGCGGGCTGTTCTCCACCCAGGTGGAGGGAATGGCCAGCACGTCCATCTCCCCCAGCACCGCGGCGATGCGCTCCATGGGAAAGGTGCCGCGGAAGGTCACCGGCAGGCCGGCGGCCAGCTCCCGCAGGCGGCCGGCATAGGCCGGGTCCATGGCTTCGTCGCCATGGATGTCCAGCGTCAGGGCCGGCGAGCCCACCCGCCGCAGGGCCTCGATGAGCAGATGCGGCCCCTTGTGAGCGGCGAGCTGGCCGACGAAGCCGATGCGCGTCGGCCCCGGCGGGCGCTCGGGCTTGGGCGCGCGGTCGATGTCGATGCCGAACCGGCTGAGCTCCAGCGGCACCGGGATGCCCGCCTTGCGATAGGCCTCCAGCAGGAACCGCGTCGGCGCCAGCGCCCCGGCATAGGCGCCGTAGGCGGCGCGCAAATGGTCCGGCCGCGCGCGCAGCGCGGCGATGGTGGGCGCCTCGGGGCCGGCGAGCCGGGGCACGCGGGCGAGCACCCGGGGCACGATCGCGCGGCGCAGGCGCCCGGCCGACCCCTCGTCCGCCGCCTGCTGCGGAAACAGCGCGCAGGCGAGGCAATTGGAGCGCTGCCGGTTCGGCCCGGCGCAGAGCGCGCCGTCCGGCGTGCTGAGCTTGTTGTTGTAGCAGAAGCCGAAAAAGTCGGTGAAGGTCGCCACCGTGGTCAAGCCCAGCCGCCGCGTCACGTCGAGGAGCGCGGTGGTGTGGTTGATGAGGTGGCACACATGGACGATGTCCGGCCGCACGTCGCGCAGGATGCGTTCATGGACGAAATGCAGGTCCGGCAGGTCATAGGTGTCGCGCACGCCGCGGTTCGGGATGACGTTGCGGTCGATGCGGATCACCGGGATGCCGTCGAAGCTGTCGCGCTCGGCGAGCGTGGACTGGCGCGGCTCGCCGGGAAAGGTGGCGGTGACCACGACCGGCTCGTGCCCGAGCGACGCGAGCTCGCGGGCTAGGTTCCGTGTGTAACTTTCGGTCCCGTAAAAATGCCCGGGATAATAGCAGTGGACGAAAAGGGCGACGCGCATTCCAGACCCAACTCCGCACGCAACTCGCCGATCAGCATCTCGATGCCGAGGTCGAGGTCGATGGTCGGACCCCAGCCGATTCGCTCCCGCGCGCGCTCGATATCCAGCACCGATGCCTTCACGTCAAAGGCGCGCGCCGCGGCCTGGTGGACGGCGAGGCGACGCCCGAGCACCGCCTCGAGCTTGACGATGACCTGTTTCAGGGAATGCCCGACCCCGGAGCCGATGTTGATCGGGCCTTGAACGTTCCGCCGGCCGCCGGCGGCGACCAGGGCGGCGACCACGTCATCCACGTGGATGTAGTCGCGCACCACGTCCCCGTCCCCGTAGAGGGTCACCGGCTCGCCGCGCAGGCCGGCGCGGGCGAACAGGGTCACGGCGCCGAGGCCCTTCTTCTCGTTCTGGCCGGCGCCGTAGCAATTGCTGAAGCGCAGCGCGATGCCGTCCACGCCGTGCACGGCGCGATACTTCTCGATGTAGTGCTCCACCGTGAGCTTGGAGATGCCATAGGCGCTCACCGGCCGCGTCAGGTGCCGCTCGCTCACCGGCAGGGCATCGGGCGGGCCGTAGACGCTGCCGCCGGAGGAGGCGAACACGATGCGCACGCCGGGCGCCCGGCGTGCCGCCTCCAGCATGCGCACGGTGCCCACCACGTTGTCGGTGACGTCCTGCGCCGGATCATGGGAGGCGCTGGAGGGAATGGTGGACCAGGCCAAGTGGTAGACCGTGTCGACCTGCCGGAGCAGCTCGTCCCACCCATCGAACGAGGCGAGGTCCACGACCTTCCACTGCACCCCCGGCCAGGCCGGCCGCTCACCTGCGGCCCGCGTGGTGGCGATGATGCCCACCGAGAGCCGCGACAGCCGTTCGCAGAGCCGCCGTCCGATCAGCCCGGTACCCCCGACAACCAGACTTGTCATCCCCACCCCACCGACGCGATGCTCTTGCGCTCCGCGTCCCCTGACATCCGGCGATCGCCGATCCGGGGCACCCGCTCCGGCCGGCACAGGAAAGACCGTGGGATTTCCCTGGACGCCGCATGACGCCCCTTGGGAAGGACCCATCCCCCTGTGATACCACCCTAGCGCGAGCACTACCCTGACGCCACCGAATGTTACTGCGGTGCGGAAATTCCTCCCGGCGTGCGGCGGGAAAATCACACCTCTGGGTAGAATTGAGCCGGCGGAAAGCCCGGCATGGGGTCCGCCTCGCGCCCCAGCGCCTCGGCATAGACCTGCGCGTAGGCGCGAATCATTCCGTCGAGGGAGAAGCGGCGCGCGCGCTCCATGTTGGCGCGGGACAGGGCGGCCATGCGCTCGGGCTGGTCGAGCAGGCCCACGAGGATATCGGCGAGCGCGCCGCCGGTGGCGCCGAGCGTCTCGTCGCCGCCTAGGATCTCCGGCAGGGCGCCGGTGCGCAGGCCCGCCACCGCCTGCCCCATGGCCATGGCGAAGGGGGTCACCTGCCCGAAGCTCTCCCGCACCACCGGTGCCACGAAGGTGCGGAACTGCCGGTAGAGCTGCGGCAATTGATCGAACGGCACCACCCCGGTGAACTCGAAATTGCGCCGGACGCCGGCCGCGCTCACCCGCGCGAAGTAGACCGGCAGCAGCTCGCCGTCCCCCACCACCAGGATGCGCGTGCGCGGGCGCCGCTGGGCGACCTCGATGAGCGGCTCGATCGAGGCGTCGTCCAGCTTGTCGCGGGCGAGGCGATAGACCATGCCGATGGTGTCCGCCGCCCCCGGGGCCCACGCGGCCGGCGGCCGGAAGCGGTCGAGGTCGATGCCTGGATGGATGACGCGCCCGTTGCCCACGTCGGGCGCGAAGGTGACGCGGATATAGTTCGAAACGAACAGATAGGCGTGGATGCGCGGGTCGCGCAGCGGCTCGACCGGCGTATTCACGTTTTCCAGGATCACGGCGGAGGTCGCCTTCGCCGCGTCGAGGGCCGCCTCGTACCACGGCCGATCGCCCTCGCCCCAGTAATGCAGGTGCACCATGTCCGGCTTCACCGCGTCGAGCAGCGCCGCGAAGGCCGTGGCGGGGGTGCCGAGGGGCAGGTGGTGCAGCACCATGCCCTCGTGCCGGCCGTTGGGGGGCAGGGCCGCGGTGACCACCTGCATCTCGTAGCGGTGCCCCAGGCGCTCGTGCAGGTCCACCACCAGCTGCGTCGACCCGCCGACGAAGACGTTGGGGATGACGTGCAGCACGCGCGGGCGCTCGCCCACCGGGGCATGGCGCGGACGCACCCGATACACCACCCCCCGGTGCCCGAGCATGAGCCCGGCGAAATCGCGCGCCATGTGCCGCGCCGCGCGCAGCGGCCGCACGCGCGGGTGCCAGGCGCCGGAGGCGTCCTGCACGAGGCCGGTGCTGGTGATGACGCCGGCGCGCGCCATCTCCCGGAGGAAGGCGAGCGAGGGCCCCGGCGACACGACGAGGTCGCGCAGCCGCGCCAGCGGCAGCGGCAGGTCGCGCGGCGGGCGCTGGTTCGCGTGGACCTGCTGGAGGATGTGGCCGACGAGGTTCGCGTGCACCTGCATGGCCGCCACCTGCTCCCGCAGGGCCTCCTGGCCGGCGAGGAGGGCGGCGTTCTGGCGGGCGAGGTCCTCGATCCGCCCGTTGAGCGCGGCGATCGCTTCGGGAAGCGCCGCCACGGCATCCCCCTGCGCCCTCTCCTCCCCGCCCCCGCGATCCTCGGCGAATGGGGGCGTACTGGCAGGAAGCAGTCGGGTCATCCGGGCGTCGATCTGGGGTGGTGGAACGGGGGAGCGGATCGCAAATTGGATCGCCGCAAGATAGACACGGAAGGTGTCCGAATGCTAGTAGCCACATGACAGTGAGCGCGAAGGTTGAAGCTGCGGTCCCCGCGGGAGTGGCGAGGGTGGGAAGGTGAACCAGACCGTCGCATCGCCCGTGCAGAGGTTGCCGGAGCAGCACGCCGCACCCGACGTCCTGCTCAAGCGCAATTCCCGCATCCGCGAGGAGCTGCGCCGCCAGGCGCGGCAGGCGCGCATGCGCCAGTCGGTGGTGCGCCCGTCCGGCGCCGCCTTCTGGAGCGCCGAGGCGCGCGCTATCGCCGAGTTCCGGCTGCCGCTCATGGCGAGCTTCATCACCATCGTGGTGGTGCCGTCCTTGCTGGTGGCGTTCTACTTCGTCTTCATCGCCTCCAGCCAGTATCTCTCCGAGGCGCGCTTCGCCGTGCGCGCCGCCGAGCATTCGGGGCTGGAAAGCCTCAGCGGCGCCTCCGCCTTGCAGGGGCTCTCGGAGGTGCAGGATTCCCTCATCATCGCCAACTACGTGAAGAGCCTCGCGGTGGTGGAGGCGCTGGAGCAGCGCGTCGGCCTGCGCGCGCTGTTCTCCCGCCCGGGGATCGACTGGATCTCGCGCTTCAATCCCGACCGGCCCATCGAGCGGCTGGAGAAGAGCTGGCGCAGCCAGATCGCGACGGCGATCGAGGCGCCCTCCGGCATCATCACGGTGCGGGTCTGGGCCTTCTCGCCGGAGGATTCGCTCGCGATCGCCCAGGCCATCGTCGGCCTCAGCGAGGACATGGTGAACAAGCTCGGCGAGCGCACCCGCGAGGACGCCATCGCCCAGAGCCGGACCGAGCTGGAGCGCGCCGAGGCGCGGCTGCGCCGGGCCCGCGCCGCCTTGCGCGACCTGCGCAACGAGGTGGGTGTGATCGATCCCGCCCGCACCAACGAAGGCATCGCCAAGCTGGTCGGCGACCTGGAAAGCGATCTCCTGCTCATCGACCAGGAGCTGGCCACCGCGCGGCGCACCCTGAGCCCGGAGGCGCCGCAGTTCGCGCTGCTGGAGGCGCGCCGGCAGGCGACGCGGGAGAACATCGCCCTGCTCAAGGCGCGCCTCACCGTCGCCGCCGGCGGCGACAAGGACACGCTTTCGGCGGTGATGACCCGCTACGACACCCTCGACCTGGAGCGCCAGATCGCCGAGCGGCAGTACACCGCGGCGGCGGCGGCGCAGGAACAGGCACGCATCGCGGCGGAGCGGCAGGGCATGTACCTCGCCACCTTCGTCAAGCCGGTGCTGGCGCAGGAGGCGGACTATCCCCACCGCTTCTGGCTGCCGCTGGCGGCGGCGCTGGTGTTCTGCCTGATCTGGCTGGTGATCGTCTCGGTGTTCGAGATCATGCGGCACCTGAAGGCGTGAGGCGGGCATGATCGTCATCGACCGCCTGACCAAGACCTACTGGACCCACTTCCGCCGCAAGGTGGTGCTGAGCAACGTGTCGGTGAACCTCGACCCCAAGCTCAGCTACGGCCTGCTGGGCCAGAACGGCGCCGGGAAGTCCACCTTCCTCAAGCTGATCGCCGGCACCGAGGCGCCCACCTCCGGGCGCATCCACCGCTCGGTGCGCATGTCCTGGCCGCTGGGATTTGCCGGCGGCTTCCATCCGCTGATGACGGGGCGGGAGAACGTGCGCTTCCTCGCCCGCGTCTACGATGCCGACATCGCCGAGGTCACCGACTTCGTCGAGGATTTCAGCGAGCTCGGCCGCGACCTCGACATGCCGGTGAAGACCTATTCCTCCGGCATGACCTCGCGCCTCGCCTTCGCCGTGTCCATGGCCATCGAGTTCGATTTCTACCTGGTGGACGAGATCACCGCGGTGGGCGATTCCCGCTTCCAGCTCAAATGCGCGCGCGCCTTCGCCGAGCGCCGGGCGCGGGCCGGCCTGATCATGGCCTCGCACTCCACCGGCACCATCAAGGACTATTGCGGCGCCGGCATGGTGCTGCAGAAGGGGCGGCTGATGGTGTTCGAGGACATCAACGATGCCATCGAGGTGCATCGCCAGGCCATGGAGGCATGAGCATGACCGCCCCCGACACCTCCAACCCCCGTCCCGCCCTCGACGGCTGGTCCACCGCCTCGGCGATGCATGCGCGGGTGGTGGGGGCGGTGATCATGCGCGACCTCCAGACCCGCTTCGGCACCGGCTATCTGGGGTTTCTGCTAGGGCTGATCATGCCACTGGGGCACCTCACGATCGCGATCGTAGTGACCACCCTGCTCGGACGCCCCGCGCCGCTGGGCACGGACGGGCCGGTCTTCCTGATGACGGGCGTCCTGCCCTTCATCCTTTGGCTCTATGGCCACCGACAGATCATGCTCACCCTGCTGCAAAATCGCCCCTTGCTGTATTTCCCTGGCGTCGATGTATTCGACCTCTTCTCAGCGCGCATGATTTTGGAAATCACCAGCGGGACGCTGGTGGTGGTTATCGTCCTCGCAACGCTCGCAATTCTCGGCCATGATCTCACTGTCGGGGATTGGCCGGCCTTTCTTTATGGCCTGATCTTGTCCTGGCTCCTTGGCGTCGCGACCGGGCTGATCTTCGGCGGATTGGGAACAATGTGGTCCGCCACGATCATCGCCGGAAACATCATCGGCCCGCTGCTGTGGGTGACGTCCGGCGTGCTTTTCCTCCCGGATGGCCTTCCAGACAAGATACGCGACGCCCTCGCATATAACCCCCTTTGCCAGATCATTGATGGCGTTAGAGTTGCTTATTTTTCTGAGTATTCCAGCTCTTTTTATAACCCACTTATTTTAAACACTTCAATTTTAATTCTATTATCCATCGGAATGGTACTAGTTCCCATGACACGGCGCGTCATCTAACCACCAATCAACCAACGGGCCTTTTCTTCATTACGCTGCAATAGAAGGCGGGCCCCGAACGAAGAAACCCGAAGCGGAAAACGACCATGCCAAAGAGCGCTTGCGCGATCGTGGTGAAGAATGCGGGATATAAGTTCGCCGAATGGATCGCGTACCAGTTCGTACTAGGCTTCGACGCCGTATTGGTGCTCGACAACGGCTCCACCGACAACACTCGCGAGATCGCCCGACAGTTTAGCCCCCGGTTCGACGTACGTGTCTCCGACTGGAATCGGACCGACCCGGCCTACCAGCGAGCCGGCTATGACCACATCATCCGCTCGTCTCAGAACGAGTTCGATTGGGTCGCTTGCATAGATTCGGACGAATTTCTCGTCCTGCCGGAGGGCAAGGGGCTGAAGGGTCTTCTCGACACCCCTGATGACGTGGCCGGGATTCGGGTCCCGTGGGCCATGTTCGGCTCCTCCGGCTTGGAGGCGGCACCGAACGACCTCGTGATCCGTTCGTTTCTCCGGCGGGCTTCGCACGAGTTCGGACCGAACAAACACATCAAGAGCATCGTTCGCCCGGCCAGCTATATTGCTTGCGGAAACGTGCATTTTTTTGAGCTCAACGGTCGGTATGTCGACATGTTACACAAACAAGTCACCGTGAGCAGCGCACTACAGGAAAATCCTCCAGATTATAGCGGCGGCCAATTAAATCATTATTTCGTGCAGTCAAAAGCCGACTGGGCCGAAAAACTATCGCGCGGCTACCATGACTGCCAACGAAATCCGGACGAATTCTTTTACTACGATCGAAACGAAATTTTCGACGATGGCGCCGCACGGCTAGCGTCCGAGGTCGAATTGATCATTCGCGGTCTTTTCCCGACATCCATTTGGAGTGTCGGATGACACGCCACAGAGGGGGCGGCAACTAAGGCAATGCATACGACCATCGAGGTTTTGCCGACATTCGTACGGGAGCGCGCCGCCCTCAGGCCACCCAAGCGCCTGCTGTATCCCAACTATGCGGACAATGACGGCCTCATTCCCCCACCGGAAAATGCATCGGGGCTGGAAAAGCCCATTCACCGGAGCCGCAAGGCGGATCACTTCCGGCTGCTGCATGAGCGCGACGCGCGCATCGCCGGCTTCAGGGCCGTGATCACCCGGGACGACCGCCTCCTCGTGGACGAAAGCGAGGTCGACCGCTTCTCGTATGACGCGCTGTTCGACAAGCTGGCTGGCCCCCAGAACGAGGACATGACCTTCCGCATCGAGAACGGCGCGGCTCACATCCAGTTCGAGACCGATCCCATCGTGATCGACCGCCCGGTCATCTTCCTCGGATCGGACGAGCCTTCGAACTTCGGCTCATGGATCTACCGGATCCTTCCGAAGGTCATCGACGCCCCGTACCGGGACTATCCCGTTCTCGTCTACAACAACGCACCGTGGATGAACGGCCTTCTCGGCCGCATGTTCCACGGCAATGTCTCGGTCATCAACCACTGGCCGAGACGCTGCTACCTGCTGCGCGAGGCCATTATCCCGACCTTGCGAAATGTGGACGTGTATTTCGACGAGGAAGTTCGGACGTTCTACAAGTATGCAGCCGCGGCGATCGATGGAAAGTCGCCGCTTGAGAAGGTATATCTCTCCCGGCGCGGACAGAAGGGCCGCCCTCTGCTGAACGAGGACGAACTGGAAGAGCGCCTCGGCGCGCGGGGCTTCCACATCGTGAGGCCGGAAACCCTGAGCATTTCGGATCAGATCCGGATCATGCGGGATGCCCGCGTCATCGTCTGCCCCGGCGGCTCCGGCCTCTTCTCCATGGTCTTCGCCACTTCGGCGGAGTTCGTCCTCGACATCGAGTCCGGGACGGAGTGGCTGTACGCCCACCACAATCTGCTGCGGTCCACCGCCAAGCCGCACACCATCCTCTTTGGCGAGCGCGAGCCGGAGCACACCTCCCCGCACGCCCCGTGGCGCGTGGACGTCCACGCCGTCCTCACCGCCCTCGCCCATGCGGGGGCATGAGCAACGGGGCCGGCCTCCTCAGGCGGAAGCGGCCTGCGGCTCGGGCTGCTCCTGCGCCAGCGCGTCCAGGCGGGCGTCGGTGGCCAGTCCGGCACCCTTTAGGATGGACAGGTAGGCCCGCGCCAGCGCCCGGCGCTTGTGCCGGTAGCCGTCGGCATCGAAGGGGAAAAGCTCCGGCAGCGCCTCCAGCGTCAGGGGAAGCGGCATGTCCGCCGCCGCGCGCACGGGAATGCCCATGGTCTCGCACAGCTCGGCGGTGCGGCTGTCATGGGCGACGCAGCCCACCGCGATGCCCGCCTGCAGCCCGAGCATGATGCCGTGGAAGCGTGGCCCGATGACGAAATCATGCCGCGCGAGCCAGCCCATCCAGGCCGGCACGTTGCCGAAGCACAGCATGTTCCGGCGCGACCAGAGGGCGAACTCCTCCTCCGCCAGACGTGGCCGGAAATAGCTGCGCAGCAGCTCGAACTCGTCCGGGGAGATGCGGGCGAACTCCCCCTGCCCCAGCCGCACCATCAGGTTGTCGTGCTGCACGATGCAGGAGCCGCCGGTGGCGTCCACGAGATCGAGGATGGCGCGCTCGATCTCGGCGAGGGCGGGCCAGTGGGGCTGGCCCACCGCCGCCGCCACGCGCCGGACCGGCGCCGCCCGGCGCGCCGCCACCAGCCCGGCGACATCGTCGTCCAGATTGGTGAAATTGGACGGGCAGCCGATGACCACCGCCCGCGCCGCGACCCCGAACCGCTCCAGCTGGACGAGGGTATAGGCGCCGCGCACCCCGATATTGGGCGCCGCGCCCGGCGCATGCCCCGCCACCACGTCGAGCCAGCGGCGGGTGCCTTGGGGAATCTCGGTGTCCCGGGCGCGGTCGGCCGCCTGCGCGCCAAGGCCGAGGGCGATGATCGGCAGGCCCACCGCCGCGAGGTGGTCCGCATGCTCGCCGAGGTCCACATGCCGGCCGAGCTGGTTGGCGCAGGCAATCACCACGAGATCGGCGCACGCCTTCAGCTCGTCCACCGGAGCATGCCACGGCACCACACGCCCCTGGCGCATCAGGTGCAGGTCGATGGCGTTCACAAAGGCGAGGTTGCCGGTGTTGCCGCCGAGGCGGGCATCCAGTTCCTCGGCGCCGATTCGGTAGCTGTTCGCAAGGCCCGCCGACGAGCCCATCACCGCAACTCTCAGCTGAGCCTCCCTAGGGCCGACGAATTGACGCAACGTCCGGCCGCGATGGATTATGCCTTACGTTGGCGCAACTTCCACCCCCTGCCGGCGGCGGAATCCGTGCTGCGCTGCGGCGAGGAAATTGACAGCGGCGATCTCTGACCGCTAATTGTGGCCCCGGGTTTCTGCACTTCAGGGTGCGGGTCAGTCAGGTCTGGGCGGCAACGAAATACCAATGGGCTGGCTCCTCCATCGCCTCGCACGCGGGCTTTTCGTGCGCGGGCCTTCCGCACGCGAGCCTTCCGTCTCCGGGCAGCAGCCTGCGGTTGCGCTGCCCGGGCCCGGCGGACCGACGCAGGGACCGACACCGGACTTGCCGCCGCTCCCCGAGGCGGGCGTCCAGGCGGATGGGCCGCTGTGGCCGCCGCTGCTCCACACGGAGGCGAAGGGCCGGCCACTCTCCGGGGCGGGCCTCGACCGGATCTTCCGCTCCGACGACTTCGTCCTCATCACCGGCTGGGTCTGTGGCGACAGCGATGTCGCCCTCGTCACGGACGATGGCGCTGCGTCGGCGCCGGCCGTCCTGGTGGAGGTGCCCCGCCCGGACGTGGCCGCCGCCTATGCCTTTCCGGCGCCCGTGCGCGGCTTTCTCGCCCTCTGGCGCGGCCCCCTGCCCGCCGGCACGACCGTGCGTGCCCGCGTCGGCGCCGGCCGCGAGCGCGCCCTCGCCCTTGCCGACTTTCCCGCCGCGCGGCTTGAGGCGGATCTCGCGCGCATCCTGCGGGAATACGCGCCAGCCCGCGGCGCCCTGTTCGACGCGCTGCGCGATTTCCCCGTTCATTTGAAGCACGTGGCCTGGGCCGCGACGCCGTCGCCGCATCCCGGCGGTCCGCGCGGGCATATCGACATCCTCAATGCCGTGCCCGGCGCCGGCGGCCTGTGCGCGGGATGGACCCTGGGACGGGTCGATTTCTTCCTGGTGGACGATGCCGGCGGATGCCTGCCGCTGGCCGGCCGGGCCCTGCGCTGGAACCGGCCGGACATCTTCCACGGCTTCGAGGCCGACTACGGCGCGGACTGCGCCGACGCCGGCTTCCTCCAGGCGCTGCCGGAAACGCTCCGGGAGAAGGCCGCGGTGCGGCTCGTCGCCCGCTCCGGCACCGAGCTTGTGCTCGTCCACGAGCGCCCGCTGGAGCTCGCGCCCCTCGATGCGGTGGGATTTGCCCGCTGGTCGTTCGCCCTGCCGGTGCCCCCCGAGCGCATGGTGGAGCGCTTCGCCGGCCACGACGGCGCGGTGCTGCGGCGGCTGGTGGCGCGCAGCCGGACCCACACGGCCGCGAACGCCCCCCTCGTCAAGCGCATCGGCCCGCAGGTGGAGGCGCCGGAGGTGTCGCTGCTGGTGCCGCTCTTCGGCCGCTACGACTTCGTCGACCACCAGCTGCTCGAATTCGCCTACGACCCGTTCATCACCCGGCGCTGCGAGGTGATCTACATCGTCGACGACCCCAACATCGCCGCCCCCGTGCTGTCGGCGATGGAGGGCTGGTGGCAGCTCTACGGCGTGCCGCTCACCGTGGTGTGGGGCGGGCGCAACCGCGGCTTTTCCGGCGCCAACAATCTCGGCCTGTCGGTGGCGCGCGGGCGGCAGGTGCTGTTCCTCAATTCCGACGTGGTGCCCACCGCCCCCGGCTGGCTGGAAAAGCTCAGCCGGCGGCTGGACGCCCATCCCGGCCACGGCCTGCTCGGCGCGCGGCTGCTGTTCCCCGGCGGCGGGCTGCAGCACGACGGCATGGCGTTCGAGTTCAACCGCACCTACGGCGTGTGGCTGAACCAGCATCCCGGCAAGGGCCTGCCCGCCCCCGTGGCGACGGACGGCGCGGTGGTGGACTGGCCCGCCGCCACCGGCGCCTGCCTCATCGGCCGGCGGGAAGAGATCGGCGCCCTCGGCGGCTTCAGCGAGGACTATCTCATCGGCGACTTCGAGGATTCCGACCTGTGCCTCAAGGTGGAGGCGGCGGGGCGGAAGATCGGCGTTTGCCCGGACATCGCGCTCACCCACCTGGAGCGCCAGTCCTTCGGCCTGCACGGGTCGGGCGAGTTCCGGGTGCGGGTGATGCTGTTCAACGCCTGGCTCCACCAGGAGCGGTGGGGCGAGGCCCTCGCCCGCCATGCCGTCGCCCGGGATATCCGCGCCCAGGATGCCCGCGCCGGCCATGCCGGCGCGCAAGCGGAGGCCGCGTGGTGATCGGAACCATCCTCGTCATCGCCCACGGCCACCGCGAGTTCAGCACCGGCGGCGCCGAAGTCGCCGCCCACCAGCTGTTCGAGGCGCTGCGCCGCATGGGCGTGGCGCGCAAGGTGGCGCTGCTGGCGCGGCACGCGGGTCCGGAGCAGTCCGGGCTCATCTCGGTGCTGCGCGAGGACGAATATCTCTGGCGCACCGGCATGGGCGACTGGTTCAAGTTCCGCAGCGCCGTGCCGGAAGCGGTGCCGGCCGCCTTCCGGCGCTTCCTCGCCGGGCTGAAGCCGGACATCGTCTTCGTGCACCATTATGCGCATATGGGCCTGGAGATGCTGCGCGAGATCCGCCGCACCTGCCCCAACGCGCGCATCGTGCTGACGCTGCATGAATTCCTCGCCATCTGCGCCAATAACGGCCAGATGGTGAAGCCCGGCACGCGGGAGCTGTGCTTCGGCGAGAGCCTGCAGGCCTGCGCCGGCTGCTTCCCGGAGCGCAGCGAGGAGGATTTCTGGCTGCGCAAGCACTTCGTGCGCCGCCATTTCGATGCGGTGGACCGCTTCATCGCCCCCTCGGACTTCCTGCGCCGGCGCTACGTGGCCTGGGGCCTGCCGGAAGGGCGCATCCGCGTCATCGAGAACGGCCAGCCACGCGGCGCGCGCCTGCCGCCGCGGCCCCTGCCGCCGGGCGGGACGCGCAACCGCTTCGCCTTCTTCGGGCAGGTGACGCCGTTCAAGGGCGTCGACGTGCTGCTCGCCGCCCTCGCCCATCTGCCGCGCCGGCTGCGCAAGGAGCTCCACCTGGAGGTGCACGGCGCCAATCTGGAGGCCCAGGCCGAGGACTTCCGCGCCCGCGTCGAGGCGCTGCGTGGTCCGCTCATGGAGGACGGCGTGCTCCACTGGCCGGGGGCGTACCACCGGGACGACCTCGCCCGCCGCATGGCGCGCATCGACTGGGTGGTGGTGCCGTCCGTCTGGTGGGAAAATTCTCCCGTGGTGATCCAGGAGGCCCGCCGCTTCGGCCGGCCGATCCTCTGCTCCAACATCGGTGGCATGGCGGAGCACGTGCGGGACGGCCTGGACGGCCTGCACGTGGGCGTCGGCAACACCGCCGACTGGGGCGAGACCATGCTGTCCGCGGCGGCGGACGCGGACCGGTGGGAGCGCATGCACCAGAACATGCAGCCGCCGGTCGACGTGGAAGAGGCTGCCCGCGACTATCTCGCCTGGGCGGTGGGGGGGTGATTCGGCGGCCGACGCCGCCGATGGCCGGCCCCGCCCGGCGTCGGCGATCCCCCTGACGTGAGCGGCCGCAGATCACGCTCGCGTGATATCTCCCGGAGGTACCTGACTAAATGCTCATGTCTTGGGCATCGGGACCGATCTCCCGCCATGATTGCACCGGATTTTTCCTCGACCAGCCTCCGGTGCTGGGATATAGCTGAAAGACTGGGCGACGAGAGAAAGTTCATGTCAAGGTCAGGGCGCAACACAACTTCCCCGCACTGCGGAGAAGAAATTGAACTTGCACGTAAACTGGAATCTGCTGACGAAGTCAGGATGATGAACGCGTTCATTGTCACAGCGTCTGCTCTGGAACACTGAATTTTTCCGGGGCACGGACAAGAACATTGAACCGATCTTCTCCATATGACATCGCCGTCATTGGCCACGCGTGTCGGCTGCCCGGCGCTTCTGATGTAACGGAACTGTGGGCGCTGCTCCGCGCCGGGGGCTCGGCGGTGAGCGATGCCCCGGTCGGCCGCTGGCCGGTGGAGCGGGCCCTCCATCCGCGGCGGACAGAGCCGGGCTTCAGCTACACCTTTGCCGGCGGCTATATCGCGGACCCCTTCGCGTTCGATCCGTCCGTCTTCGGCATTTCCCCGCGCGAGGCGCAGCAGATCGACCCGCAGCAGCGCCTGCTGCTGGAGGTGGTCTGGGAGGCGCTGGAGGATGCCGGCCTGCCGCCGTCGCGAACGGCCCGGCAGGACATCGGCGTCTATGTGGGCGCCTCGAACGTGGACTACCAGGCCGGCGCCTCCGGCGACCCGGCGGCGATCGAGAGCCATTTCATGACAGGCAATTCCCTGTCGATCGTCTCGAACCGCATCTCCTACATCTTCGACTGGCGGGGGCCGAGCTTCACGGTGGACTCCGCCTGCTCGTCCTCCTTCGTGGCGCTTGCCCAGGCGGCGGCGGCCCTGGAGGCGGGGATGATCGACACCGCCGTGGTGGCGGGGGTGAACCTGCTGCTGTCGCCGGCCCCGTTCATCGGCTTCTCGCGCGCCTCCATGCTGTCGCCCACCGGCCGCTGCCGCCCCTTCTCCGCCGCCGCCGACGGCTATGTGCGCTCGGAGGGGGCCATCGCCCTGGTCCTGCGCCGCGGCGCGGATGCGCGGGGGGATGGCAGCCGCATCCATGCGCAGGTGGTCGCCGCCGGGGTGAACTCGGACGGCCGGACCTCCGGCATCTCCCTGCCCTCCATCGAGGGGCAGAGCGAGCTGATGGGCGCCACCTACCGCAGCCTCGGCATCGGCGGCGACGCTCTCGCCTTCGTCGAGGCGCATGGAACCGGCACCCCGGTGGGCGACCCCATCGAGGCGCGCGCCATCGGCGGCGCCCTCGCCGTGGGGCGCGCGGCGCCGCTTCCGGTGGGCTCGGTGAAGTCCAATATCGGCCACCTGGAATGCGTGTCGGGCCTGGCCGGATTCCTCAAGGCATCGCTGGCCCTGAAGCACCGCGTGCTGCCGCGCACGCTGCACCTGGAACAGCTCAATCCGAACATTCCCTTCACCGAGCTGAACCTCGATCCGGCGCGGGCGGAGACGATCCTCGACCCGGTCCGCACGCCGTTCGCCGGCATCTGCAACTACGGCTTCGGCGGCACCAATGCCCATGTGGTGCTGCGCGCTCCGGACGACCTGCCGGCCCTGCCGGACACCACGCCGGAACCCGCTTCGGCGCGGTTCCTGGCCCTCTCTGCCCGGTCGCAGGACGCGCTGCGCGCCCTCGCCGGCGCCTATGCCGGGCGCCTGGAGGCCGGCGATGCCGCCCCGGCGGAGATCGCCGGCGCCGCCCGTCACCAGCGGGACCTCCTCGACCAGCGCCTCGCCGTGCCGGTGAGCGAACCGGCGGCGATGGCCGCCGCCCTGCGCCGCTTCGCCCGCGGCGACCTCGCGGAGCCGGGCGTGGCCTCGGGCAAGGCGACGCCGAGGACCGGGAAGGCCGTGTTCGTCTATAGCGGCAATGGCGCCCAGTGGGTCGGCATGGGCCGCGCCGCCTACGCCCGCAACGCCGCCTACCGCGCCTGCTTCGGGGAGGTGGACCGGCTTTACATGCAGGTCGGGGGATGGTCGCTCGTCGCGGCGCTGCACGCGGGCGACCTCGCCGATCGCATCGCCCACACCTCGGTGGCCCAGCCACTCATCTTCGCCATCCAGGCCGCGACCACCGCCGCCCTGGCGGAGGAAGGCCTGGCGCCCGATATCGTCCTCGGCCACAGCGTCGGGGACGTGGCGGCGGCGCTGGCAAGTGGCGCGCTCGATCTTGAATCGGCGGTCCATCTCATCCACCACCGCAGCCTCCGACAGGAAAGCGTGGCCGGCCGCGGCCGGATGATCGCCCTGGCGGCAGGGGAGGAGCAGGCCGCCGCCTTCGTCGCCGACCTCGGCAGCGCGGACCTCGAGATCGCCGCGGTGAACGGCCCGCGCTCGGTGACCCTCAGCGGTTCCGAGGAGGCCATCGTCCTGGCGGAGAAGGCGGCCCGGCTCCGTCGCCTCGCCACGGTGCAGCTCGGCATCGACTATCCTTTCCATTCCCACCTGCTGGACGGGGCCGAGGCTGGCATCCGCGACGACCTGCGGGCACTCGCCCCCCGCGACACGCGCATCACCTTCGTCTCCACCGTCACCGGCGACGTGCTGCCGGGCACGGCGCTGGACGCCAGCTACTGGTGGCGCAACATCCGCAACCCGGTGCGCTTCGCCGACGCCCTGGCGCGGGCCGGAGCGCTGGGCGGCACCCATTTCCTGGAGATCGGCCCGCGCCCCATCCTCGTCTCGGCGGCGGGTGAGACCCTGAGGCAGGCCGGCTATGCGGCCGAATGCTTCGGCAGCCTGTCGGAGCGCGACGACGAGGGCGACGGCGATCCCGTGCGCGCCACCGCCGCGCGCGCCTTCGTGCGCGGTATGCGCATGGACGAGGCGCGCGCCTTCGGGCCGGCGCCGGGCGCGCCGCTCCCCCTGCCGCATTATCCCTGGCAGCGCCAGCGCTTCATCCTGTCCGGCACATCCGAGGCCCTCGACCTCTACGGGGCGACGGTCGCTGCCACGCCGACCCATCCCCTGCTCGGCCGGCGGGTCAGCGCCGGCGTGCCGGAGTGGCTCGGCTTCATCGACTCGCAGATCATCCCCTATCTCGCCGACCACAAGGTGGAGGGCGAGGCGGTCGTGCCCGGCGCCGCCCTCGCGGAGATGATGCTGGCGGTGGGCCGGGAGGCGTTCGGCGCCGTGCCGGTGGAATTGTCCGCCTTCGACATCCTGCGCCCGCTCACCCTCGCCGAGGGGAGCATGCGCGAGGTCTCGACCCGCCTCGACGAGGCGACCCACACCTGCGAGATCTGGGCCCGGCGGCGGCTGGGCGGCGGCGAATTCGCGCTCCACGCCACCGGCCATCTCGCCCCCGCCGCCGGCAAGCCGGTGCGCCTGCCACCGCCCGATCCGGGCCGGTTGAGGGCTGTCGCCGCCGAAACCATCTATGCGGCGGCGATCCGGTGCGGCCTGGACTACGGCCCGAGCTTCCGCAAGGTGCTGGGGACGCTGCGGGACGACGACGGCAGCGTGAGCCGCCTCGCCACCGGCGCCCTTCCCCTCGGCATGTTCCAGGACCTGCACGTCATCGATCCCACCTCCCTCGATGCGGCGCTCCACCCCCTGTTCCTCGATGCCCGGCTGCGCGACGGCGAGGTCCGCACGCACCTGCCCGTGCGCATCGGCGCCCTGCGCCTGTGGCAGGCGCGAACCCCCGTCACCGAAAGCATCCTGCGCCGGCGGCGGGAGAACCGCTTCACCTCCTCGGTGGACATCACCCTCATCGCCGCCGACGGCTCGGTGGTGGCGGAAGTGGAGGGGCTGGTGCTGCGCGAGGTGGTCCTCGCCCGACGCAACGACGCGGAACGGCTGTTCCGCATGGAGCTGGAGCCCGTCCGCATCGCGCCGGCCGCGCCCGCCTCCGGTCCCGCGGCGGCGCCCGCGCCGCCCCTCGCCACCGACGCCCTCCTGCTGCTGCGCGCCTTCGTGCGCTCGCAGGCCTACGAGACTGCCCGGCGGCTCGCCGTGGGCGACGACGTCTCCCCCGCCACCCTTGTCGCGCACGGCCGCCTTTCGCCGGAGGCGCAGGACCGCTTCACCCCCCTGCTGGACCATCTCGCCACCTACGGCCTCGCCGTCGCGGCGGGACCGGGCTGGCGCCTGCTGCCGGCTGAGCTGCCCGCATCCACCATCCTCCTGCGCACCCTGGTGGCGCGTTTCCCGGAAGCGAACGCGGAGATCCGGCTCGCCGCCCATTTCCAGGCGAGCCTGCCGGACGCGCTGGAGAAGGGCGTCCCGTGGCGCCTGCCCGCGGCCCTGGCGGAGCAGTTCGAGGAGGACGGCCTCGCCTTCCGCGCCGGCCTCGAGGCCATCCGGCGCACGGTGACGACGCGGATCGCCGCCTGCGCGCCCGCGCGGCCGCATGTGGTCGTCGCCCGCCCCTGGACGGCGGGCCTCATGCGCACCCTCCTGCCCTTCATGCAGGCGGATGCGATCCGCGTCACCCTGGCCGGGGCGGACGGGGCGGCCTTCGATCGGATCGCCTCGCGCTCCGGCATGGGGGCCCTCGGCTTCCTTGACACGACGCAGGACGACACACACCCGACACCGGCCGACGTCGTGGTCGGTGTCGCCTCCGGCGGCCTGTTCGGCGGCGACCCCTCCGAGGGCGCGCGCCTCGCCGCCCTCGCCGCCGGCGCGCACCTGGCGGTGGTGCACCCGGCGCCCGATCCGGCCCTTGACCTCCTGCTCGGCGCCTCCGCCGCACCGCATCTCGTGCCGTCGCGGGCGGAGCTGGAAGCGCTCCTCCAGCGCATCGGCGGCCTCGTCAACGAGGCGGAATTGCTGGCGGACGGCGCGTCCGCGCTGCTCACCGGCACCCTGCCCGCAACCGCCTCCGCGCCTGCGCCGGCACCGGTCGCCGTCTTGTGGAGCGGTGCCGCGCGCGCCTTCGCGCAGCTCATCCGGGAGGCCGAGCCCGGCACCACCCTCCTCGGCAGCGGCGATGCCCTGCCTGCCCGGCCCACCGGCGGCGCCCTGGTGGTGCCCGTCGCCTTCGAGCCCGATCCCCCCGCCCGCACAGGGCTCGCGTCCGCCCTCATGGACCTGAAGGCGGTGTTCGCGAAGGCGAGTGCCGCCGGCGACGCCTTCCGGCTGTGGATCGTCACCGCGCGCGGCCGCACGGCCGAAGGCGCCCCGCTCGATCCGCGGGCGACCGCCGTCTGCGCCTTCGCCCGCGTGGCGATGAACGAGCATCCCGGCCTCGATATCCGCCTTATCGACGTGGATGCCTTCGATGCCGAGGCGGCCCGCCGCGTGCTCGGCCTCGTCCGCCTCGACAGCCCGGAGACAGAGCGCGTCTCCACCCGGCAGGGCGAGCGCGCCGCGCGGGTGCTGCGCGGCGCCGGCGCATTGCGCGCCGAGATCTCGGACACGCTCAGGGTTCGCCTCGACGTGCCCCAGCAGGGCGCGCTCGGCTCCATGGAATGGTGCGTGGCCGACCGGGTCGCGCCGTCCGACGGCGAGATCGAGATCGAGGTCGCCGCCACCGGCCTCAATTTCCGCGACGTGATGCTGGCGCTGGGCGCCCTCGACGACGACATCCTCGGCCCGGGCCTCACCGGCGCCTCCCTCGGCTTCGAATGCGCCGGCACGGTGGTGCGGGTCGGCCGCGATGCCGGGGACCACAAGGTGGGCGATACGGTGATGGGCTTTGCCCCCGATGCCTTTTCCTCCCACGTCACCGTGCCGGCCTGGTTCGCCTTCCCCATTCCGGACGGGGTGCCGCCCGAGGCGGCCGCCGCGGTTCCGGTGGCCTTCGCCACCGCCTGGTATGCCCTTGTCGAATGCGCCCGGCTCGCCCCCGGCGAGACGGTGCTGGTGCACGGGGCGGCCGGCGGGGTCGGCCTCGCCGCGGTCGAGATCGCCCATAGCCGCGGCGCCCGCGTGATCGCGACCGCCGGCACGCCGGAAAAGGCGGCGCTGCTGCGGGCTCTCGGCGTCGAGGCCGTGTTCAACTCCCGCGACCTGGCCTTCGCCCGCGAGATCGCCCAGGCCTATGGCGCGGTGGACGTGGTGCTGAATTCACTGGCCGGTCCGGCGATGGCGGCAAGCCTGCGACTGGTGAAGCCGTTCGGCCGCTTCGTCGAGCTCGGCAAGCGCGACTTCCTCGCCAACACCGCCGTGGGCCTGCGCCCGTTCGCGCGGAACCTGAGCTATTTCGGCATCGACCTCGACCAGCTTCTCGCCCACGATCCCGGCCGGGCGAAGGCGATGATGCGCGACATTGGCGCCGCCTTCGCGGACGGGACGCTGAAGCCCATTTCCTACCGCGTCGTGGCCGGGGAGGCGGTGGAAGACGCCTTTCGCCACATGCAGGCGGCCCGGCACGTGGGCAAGCTCGTGGTCCGCCCGCCGCGGGAGGGCCGCGTCCGGCCGGCGCCTGCTCCCGCTTTGGTCCTGCGCGAAGGGGTGCATCTGGTGGTGGGCGGTACGCGCGGCTTCGGGTTCGAGACCGCCCTCTTCCTCGCGGCGCGGACGATGGGGGTGGTGGTGGTGGCCTCCCGCGCCGGGGCCTGCGCGCCCGAGATCAAGGCGCGCATCGATGCGGCGCGCCGCGCCGGCGCCCGCATCGTGATCGAGCGGCTCGACGCGCGGGACGCGGATGCGGTTGCCGCCCTCGTCGCGCGGCTGGTGGCCGAGCACGGCCCGCTCCGGGGCATCTACCACACTGCCATGGTGCTGGAGGACGGCATCATCCAGAATCTCACGCCGGAGAGCCTCGCCAGCGTCCTCGCCCCCAAGGTGGACGGCGTGGTCGCGCTCGATCGGGTCACGCAGGCCCATCCGGTGGACCAGTTCGTGGTCTATTCCTCGGCCTCCGCCATGATCGGCAGCCCCGGCCAGGGCGCCTATGTGGCGGCCAACGCCTTCCTGGAAGGGGTGGTGCGCAATCGCCGCGCCCGGGGTGAGAGCGGCCTCGCGGTCGCGTGGGGCGCCATCTCCGATGCCGGCGTCCTCGCCCAGGACGAGGCGCTGGGGCTGCGCCTCCAGCGGGCGACCGGCGTGGCAGGCATCCCGGCGCGGGACGCCCTGGCCTTCCTCCAGCGACTGATGGCCCAGGGCGGCGAAGCCGAGCCGGTGAACGTCTACGCGCAGGTGAACCAGACCGCCATCGCCAGCCAGCTTCCGGTGCTGAAGACGCCCAGCTTCCCCCGCCTCTTCGCCGGCACGGCCCACGGGACCACGGGCGAGAGCGGCAACCTTCAGGAACAGCTGGAAGGCCGGACGGACGCCGAAGCCCTCGGCCTGCTCTGCGAGGTGCTGGCGCGCGAGACCGCCGCCATCCTGCGCCTGCCGGCGGACGCGGTGGATGCCGGCGCCGTGCTGTCCGACCTTGGCATGGATTCGCTCATGGCGCTGGAGCTGCGGCTGACGCTGGAGAAGAAGTTCGGCCTGGAACTGCCGCTGCTCGGCATCGGCGGCGGGCGCACGCTGGCGGACCTCGCCGGCCTCGCCCTCGCCGGCCTCAGGGGCGCGCCGGCCGCGCAGGCGCCCGCCGCAACGGACGGCGCCGATCCACTCGCCATTCCGGCACCCGATGCCGCGCTGATCGCCCAGCACGGCATCCGCCTCGATGCCGATGGCGCCGGCACGCTGCTCGGCGCCATCGAGGAGAAGCGCACGACGGCGGGAGGCCTCCCGTGACCGCGCGGGGCGGCCTGTCGGACGCGGAACTGGCCCGGCTGATGAACGAGATGCGCGAGGGGCCCCGGCCCACGGCGCCCGCCGCTCTTCCCGCCAGCCCGGCCCACGACGCGCTCCTCTCCTTCTCCACCCTGCCCCGGTTCGCGGAACTGCGGACCCAGAGCGCCGCCGCCGAGGTGCTGGGCATCGAGAACCCCTACCACCGCCTGCACGAGGCACGGGCCGGCGCCGTCTCGCGCATGGCCGGGCGGGAGATCGTCAACTTCGCCTCCTACGACTATCTCGGCCTCAACGGCGACCCGCGCATCACCCGGGCGGTGGTCGAGGCGGCGGAGGCGTGGGGCACCAGCGTCTCGGCGAGCCGCCTGTCGGCAGGTGAGCGGCCGGCGCATCGCGCGCTGGAGGAGGCCCTGGCCGGCGTCTACGCGGCGGAGGATGCGCTCGCCTTCGTCAGCGGGCACGCCACGCCGCTGGCCGTGCTGCCGACCCTGATGGGTCCCAAGGACCTCATCGTCACCGACGCCCTCATGCACAATTCGGTGGTGCTCGGCGCCCAGTATTCCGGCGCCACGCGCCGCTCATTCCCGCACAACGACCTCGACGCGCTGGAAGCGATGCTCGCCCGCGACCGCGACCATTTCGCCCGCGTGCTGCTCATCAGCGAGGGCCTCTTTTCCATGGACGGGGACGGGCCGGACCTGAAGCGCCTGGTGGCGCTCAAGCAACGCTTCGGCTGCTGGCTGATGATCGACGACGCCCACGGGCTCGGCGTGCTCGGGTGCACCGGGCGCGGCCTTGCGGAACACCAAAGCGTGGACCCGCGCGGCGTGGACATCTGGTTCGGCACCCTGTCGAAGACCCTGGTCAGCTGCGGCGGCTACATCGCCGGACCTTCGGCGCTGATCGCCTACCTGAAGGCCTTCGCACCCGGCATGGTCTACAGCGTGGGGCTGCCGGTGCCGGTGGCGGAGGCGGCGCGCACCGCCCTCGCCATCATGCTGGAGGAGCCGGGCCGCGTCGCCCACCTCCAGGCGAACAGCATCGCCTTCCGGGATGGCGCGGCGGCCGCCGGCTTCGACGTGGGAACGTCCTGGGGCACCGGCATCGTGCCGGTGATGGTGGGTGAGACCATCAAGACCGTGCTGCTGGCGCAGAAGCTACTGGAGCGCGGTATCAATGCCTTCCCGGTGCTGCCGCCGGGGGTTCCCGACCGCTCGGCGCGGCTGCGCTTCTTCATCTCCACAGCCCACCGGCCGGAGCATCTCGACGCGGCCCTCGACGCCCTTCGGGAAGAGGGCGCGCGGCTCGGTATCGTTGGGTCCTGACCGCCTTCACGCGACACGCCGGTTGCGGGCGACGATGCCCTCCACGGCTTCGAGCCACGCCGCGACCGCCGCATCCCAGCCGATGGAATTCCGGTGCGCCACCAGCGCCTCGCGCAGTTCGGCCCGAACCGCCGCATGTTCCGCAACGCGCGCCACCGCAGCCACGAAGCCCTTAAGGTCCGCCGGCTCGAACAGGAGGCCGGTGCGGCCGTCGGCGATCTGGTCGGGAAGGCCGCCGGCGCGCGGAGCGATCACTGGCGTTCCGCTGGCCTGTGCTTCATAGACCGCCAGGCTCGCATTCTCGTGGCGCGACGCGGTGGCGTAGAGATCGGCGTTGGCGAGCAGCCCCGGCATGCGCGCCCGCGGCACCGCCCCCAGCAGGTGCCCTTGGGGGACGGCGGTGGCGAGGAGCTGCGCCACACGGGGCCGGAGCGCTCCCTCCCCCGCGACCACGACGGCGAGCCGGTCGCCGAGCCGCCGGCCCAAAGCGGGCAACGCCCCTTCCCAGAAGCGCCATCCCTTGTCCGCCGTGAGCCGCCCCACGACGAGCAGCACGAAGCGACCGTCGGTCTCCGGCAGCCCCCATTCCCGCGCCCAATAGCCCGGCTGGCGCAAGGCCGGCGTGAAGAGGGAGGTGTCCGCGCCGTTGAACCGGCCGCACACGCCGGTGCGGAGCCCGAAGGATTCCAACCGCCGGTGGGTCTCGGCGCTGGGCACGAGGGTCGCGTCATAGAGCGCATAGAGCCGCGCCACCGCCCGCCACCCGATGGCGCCGAGCGGCCGCAAGGCGCCATCACCCACCGCATAGTCCACGAAATTCGTGTGGAAGAAGGCGATGCTGGGCACGCCGTGGCGGCGCGCATAGGCGCGGGCGGGAATGCGCTTCAGCCCGAGGGCGAGGCGCTCCGGCTCGTCCACGTGGATCACGTCCGGCCGGAAGGCGGCGAGGGCCGTCTCGATCTCGCCGTGGGCCGCGCGCACCGCATTTCGGTCACCATGGGCACCGCCGAACGGCGCGCTGGCGAGCGCCACATGCTCGACCCCTTCCGGCAATGCGCCGATGCCACCGAGGGCGGGACCGGGACGCGGCGCGAGGAGCAGAACGCGGTGCCCGCGGGCGGCGAGGCGCATCACCCGCTCGTGCACGCTCACCGTCACGCCGTCGAGCACCGGCAGGTAGCCGGAGCTGATCAGGGCGATCTTCATGCCGGCGCGCGGCTCGCCGGGGCCGGAAGCGCGCCGAAGCGCCCGTAGAGATCGAGCACGTCGCGCGCCATGTCCTGCTCGGTGCGATCGAACACGGTCGATGCGCTCATGGCGCGGGCAAGGCCCGGATCATCCACAAAGCGGCGCAGAATCTGCGCCAGGGCGTCCACGTCGCCGCGGGGGAAGGAAAAACCGTTCACCCCCTCGGCGACGAACTCGGTCATGCCGGCCACGTCTGAGACCACCACCGGCGTATGTGTCGCGAGGGCCTTCAGCAGCGTGAGCGGGGCATTCTCGAACCAGGTGGACGGCAGGACGGCCACGTCCAGCTCCGCCATCACATCGGCGGTTGCAGCCGCGTCGAAGGTGCCGCGGAAGGTGACCGGCATGGGCGCCGCCACCTCCCGCAGATCGCGGGCATAGTCGGGCGCGAGTTGCTCCGAGCCCCAGATGTCGAGGGTGAAGGCCTCTGGCGGCAGCAGCCGCAGCGCCTGGAGCAGCAGGTGCGGGCCCTTGTGGTACATGAGCTGGCCGATGAAGCCGAAGCGCACGGGCCCGGCCGGCCGCGGCGGCTTCGGCCGCCGGTCGATGTCCACGCCGAACACGCTGCGCACGAGGGGCGTCGGCGGGCCGTTGGCTCGGAATACGTCCTCCAGGAAGCCGGTGGGGGCGATGGCGGCGCGGTAGCGGCCCATGGCAGCCCTCAGCACGTCCGGCCGGCGCACCACCGCGCGCGCGTCGGTTCCGATCGGCGGCGGCAAGAAAACGTGCAGCCGGGCGGCGAAGGCGGCGGCGAAATCGCGCATCCCCGGATGGGAAACGGCCCGCCAGAACGGCGTGGGCTGCTCGATCGCCCTGAGCGAGAGGCCGCACCGCATGCAATTGAGGCGCGCCGCATCGGGGCCGCGGCACAGCCCGCCGCCGGGGATCTCCAGCGTCGCGGTGAGGCAGATGTTGAAGAAGTCGGTCAGCGTGGCAAAGGTGGGAATGCCCAGCGCGGCGGTCACCTCCGGCAGGACCGCCGTGAAGTTCCCGAGATGGCAGACATGCACCACGTCCGGCGCGATCTCCCGCAGGATGCGGGTCAGGAGCGGCGCGAGGGAGGGCTGGTCGTAGCTGTCCCGCGCCGAGCGCGGCGGCGTCCGGTTGCGGTCGATGCGCAGCACCGGGATGCCGGCATGCACGTAGCGCTCGACCTCCTCCGCCTGGGGCGACTCCCCCGCCTCGCGGGCGGTCACCACGACCGGCAGGTGGCCAAGCTCCGCGAACCGCCGCGCCAGCGTCAGGGTATAGGCTTCGGTGCCATAGACATGGTCGGGATAGAAGGCATGGACGAACAGAGCCACCCTGAGGGGCCGGAAGGGATGCGGCAGGTGGTCGTGATCGTGAAACTGGCGCATCGGCCCCTGTGTCGTGACGCGTGGCGATCCGGCCAGCTTCGGCACGGCCCGCGGATCACGTGGAATTGCCTTCCCCGTACCTCAGGTTGCTAACACCGAACGGTACGGCAATCCAGCTTGCGCGATCAAAAATCGCCACGGCCATCGCGCTGGGCGGCTAGACCTTGGTGCGGAACGGCGTGAAATCCGTTCCCACGTCATAGACGTCGATCCCCTCCCGCCGCTTCATGAAGGCCACGATCTTGTAGGTGACGGGGGTGAGCAGCACTTCCCAGCCCACCTTCATCAGGTAGTTGCTCACCATCACCGCGACCACGAGATGCGTCTCCCATACGCCTAGGAAGGCCAGCGGATAAAAGATGAGGCTGTCCACGGCCTGCCCCACCACGGTCGAGCCGATGGTGCGCGTCCACAGGTGGCGGCCGCCGGTGAGAACCTTCATCAAGGCAAGGACATAGGCGTTGACGAACTCGCCGCACCAGAAGGCGAGGATGGAGGCGGCGAAGATGCGCGGCGTCTGGCCGAAGACGGTGGTCAGCGCATCCTGCGCCGGCCAGCCGGGGGCCGGCGGCATGGCCACCACCGCGGCCGCCATGGCCGCCGCGTAGATGGAGGCGACGAACCCCACCCACACCACGCGCCGGGCGCGGGCATAGCCGTAGACCTCGGTGAGCACGTCGCCGAGCACGTAGGAGAGTGGAAAGAACAGCACTGCCGAACCGAAGATCACCGGCCCGATGTACGGCACCTGCACCACCGAGACCTTCGCCGCGCCGATGAGGTTGGAGCAGATGAGGATGACCGAGAAGGCCACCATGCAATAATCGTAATAGCGCAGGCGCCGCCCTTCGAGGGCGCTTGCCTCGACGGCGCGGATGCCGGACGGCTCGCGCACCCCCGGAACGGAGGGGATGGCATCTTTGGGGAAGGGTTTCACGGGGCAGCCTCTATGCTGCGCCGCATTAGAACCCAATTGCCAGCGCCCGACTAGATTCGCCCGACGAGATTGCCCTGCGGGGAGATTGCCCTGCGGTGCGGCGGCTCAGCGCTCGAGCACGCCCACCAGTTCCACATGGGCCGAATAGCGGAACTGATCCACCGGCGTCACATGCCGCAGGTGGAAGCCGCCGGCGGCGAGGACGCGCGCGTCACGGGCGAAGGTGGCGGCGTTGCAGGACACATAGACGACGCGCGCCAACTTCGCGCGGGCGAGTTCGGCCACCTGGGCCTCCGCGCCCTGGCGCGGCGGGTCGAGCACCACCGCATCGAAGGCGGAAAGCTCCGCCGGCATGAGCGGGCGGCGGAAGAGGTCGCGGGCCTCCCCCTCCACGCCGCGCAGGCCGGAGGTTGCACGAGCCGCCTTCAGCAGCGCGGCGAGCGCCCCCTGATGGCTTTCGACCGCAAACACGCGGGCCGTCTCGGCGAGCCGCAGCGCGAACGTGCCGGCCCCGGCAAAGAGGTCGGCGACCCGCTTCGCCCCGGCGGTCGCGGCGAGCACCGCCTCCGCCAGCACGCGCTCGCCCTCGGCCGTGGCCTGGAGGAAGGCGGCGGGTGGCAGTTCCACCTCGGCCCGGCCCATGGCGAGGCGCGGCGGCGTGCGCTGGAGCAGCAGCTCGCCATGGCGGGTCAGCCGTGCCAGGTCGAAGCGCGCGGCGAGCCCGGCGAGTTCACCCACGAGGACCGGCGGCAGCGGCCCGGAGCCGCGCACATCCATGTCGAGCCCGGTATCGGTGGCGACCACCTGCACGTCCAGCGGCTTCTTCAGCGGCGCCAGCGCCTGCGCCACCGCGCGGGCGGCCGGCAGGGCGGCATGAAGGCTCGGCGCCAGCACCGGACAGGCGCCGATCTCCACCATGGCGTGGGAGCGCCGCTCCGCGAAGCCCACCACGGTGCGCGCCCCGTATTGCCGGGCGTGGAAGATCACCCTCCGCCGCCCGGCCCCGTGGGCATCCACGATCGGCCGGACCTCGGTCCCGACACCCTCGCGGGCGAGCGCTTCCGCCACGAGGCCGCGCTTCCAGGCGAGATAGGGGGCGATCTGCCAGTGCTGGAGCAGGCAGCCGCCGCAATGGCCGAAATGGGGGCAGAAGGGCGTGGCGCGCTCCGGGCTCGACCGCAGCACCTCGTCCACGACGAAGCGGTCCTTCTCGATGTGCCCGCGCACCTCTTCGCCCGACAGGGTGTAGGGCGCGAACAGCGGTCCGGCAGGCCCCTGGGCGAGGCCGTCGCCCTGCGCGCCCATGCGATCGATGGTGATCTCGGTCACGGCCTTGCCGCCCCGACGAGGAATTCACGGTTGCCGTCTCCCCCCTCGATGGGTGAGGGAACCCGGCCGAGGACCCGCCAGCCGAGGGCCGCGATCTCGCCTTCTACCCGGGCGCAGACCGCCTCGTGCACCGCCGCGTCGCGGACCACGCCCTTGCGCACGGCGGCGCGGCCTGCCTCGAACTGCGGTTTCACCAGCGCCACCAGGCTCGCCCGCGGGGCGGCAAAGGCGAGCGCCGGCGGCAGCACGAGCGCCAGCGAGATGAAGCTCACGTCCACCACCACGAGATCCACCGGCTCGGGGATGGCGGCGCGTTCCAGGGTGCGGATGTCCGTGCCCTCCATCAGCTGCACCTCCGGCCGGGCGGCGAGGCGGGGATGGAGCTGGGCGCGCCCCACATCCACCGCATGGATGCGCCGCGCGCCCCGCCGTAGCAGCACCTCGGTAAAGCCGCCGGTGGATGCGCCCACGTCCAGGGCGACGAGGCCGCGGGGATCGATGCCGAACGCATCGAGACCGGCGGCGAGCTTCAACGCGCCGCGGGACACGAAGTCGTGAACATCTTCCGCGCTGATCGAGGCGGCGGGGTTCACCTCGGCCGAGGGCTTCGCCACCACTACCCCGTCGGCGCGCACGAGCCCCGCCGCGATGGCCGCCTGGGCGCGGGCACGGCTCTCGAACAACCCAAGCTCCACCAGCAGGCGATCGATGCGCACCCGCCCCGATGCCCCCGCGCGAGGCGACTCGGCCGGGGAGTGGGCGCCGCGTTCAGGAAGCTCGGGCATGGTGAATTGGGCCGCGGGGTTTCAACACATTTCCCGCGCGTGTTGTCGCGGCGGGCGGGACGCCGTGATATGCGATGGCGTCGGGGGACGCAAACATCACTCGTCTATGGGGTGATTGAAGGCACCGGGACGCATGCGCGTCTTCGGGGCACGGCATTCCTTGGGATCGTGCACGGGCGAGGACCGAGAATCCATGCGGGCATGGCTGCTCACGAAAGTGCTCGTCGCGATCGCGGCGCTCATCGCGACCCCTGTCCTTGCCGCGCCCAAGAGCAGCAAGGGGACGGCGCAAGAGCCCAAGAAGGATGCCAAGAAGGAGACCAAGGGCGAGAAGGCGGATCCGCGCGTCTGGGTCCTCGCCAGAGGCGAGGATACGATCGTGCTGCGCTTCGGCCTGCCCCGCGCCGCCGATCCGGTGTTCGCCGTCGCCTGCCAGCCGGGCGCCCAGCTCATCCAGTTCACGGTGGAGGTCGCCTCGGGCAAGGTGAAGGCTGGCGATGGCGTCGCCCTGTCGCTCGCCGCCGGCAAGCGCCGGCTGGAGCTCGCCGCCTCGGCCTTCCGCGGCGCGGCGGATGGGCGCGTGGTCGTGGAGGCGGCCGTTTCTCTGGAGGGGCGGGTGCTCGACCTTTTTTCCGAGGGCGAAACCCTGGTCGTGAAGATGCCCGGCGCCAGCGACAGCTACCCCCTGGCTGGCGCCAAGGCCAAGCTTCCGGACTTCCGCCGCGCCTGCCTCATCGGCCGATGATTCCCGCGCGCCATAGATTTCATCGCAAAGTCAGAAGCTTACGGCACGGCTTCCCCTTTGCTGCGCAGCCGGTATGATCCGCCGCCGCAAAAACTGGACCCACACCCATGCTTCGTCCCGCTCTTGCCCTCTGCACCCTTCTCGCGCTCGCCGGACCAGCGGCCGCCCAGCAGAAGATGACCTGGCACCTGCAGGAAGGCGAGGAGACGACCGCCCTCGTCTTCGGCGTGCCGGACAGCGACGAGGGCGCCATCTTCTTCCTGTGCAAGCCGGGCACGCCCGGGCTCACGGTGCAGTCCATGATCGGCTCCAAGGGCATCGAGCGCGGCGCCAGCACGGCCCTGGTCCTCACTGTCGGCGCCACCAAGAAGAGCCTCGTCGGCAAGGGCGTCGCAGGGGAGGAGGGCGAGCAGGTGGACGTGGAGGCGCCCGCCCAGATGGCCGACCTCAAGGCTTTCGCCAAGGCAGGCGGCACCTTGACGATCGAGGTGAAGGGCGCCAAGCGCGCCATTTCCCTCTCGGGTGTCGGCCCCCTGGTCGCCAAGTTCGAGGCCGCCTGCAAGGCGAAGCCGGCGCCCAAGGCCGAGCCGGGCAGCGAGCCGAAGGCCGGTCCCAAGACGTGATCTCACAAGACGTGATCTCACAAGACCTGATTCCATGACCCGACCCGCGGCCGCTCCGGATCGGCCGCGGAATGCGCCGCCGCCCCGCAGTCCTCACGCGGCGGCCGAGAGGCCCCCTGCCTGCTCGATGAAGCGGGCCACCACGTCCACCCCCACGCCGTTGCGGATGGAGGCGAAGACGTAGGGCCGCCCGGCGCGCATGCGAATGGTGTCCGCCTCCATGACCGAGAGGTCGGCGCCCACCATGGGGGCAAGGTCGGTCTTGTTCACCACCAGCAGGTCGGACCTTGTGATGCCGGGTCCTCCCTTGCGCGGGATCTTCTCGCCGCCCGCCACGTCGATCACGTAGATGGTGATGTCCGCCAGCTCCGGCGAGAAGGTCGCGGCGAGATTGTCGCCGCCGGATTCGATCAGCACGAGATCGAGGTTGGGGAAGCGGGCCTGCATGTCCGCCACCGCCCGCAGATTGATGGAGGCATCCTCGCGGATGGCGGTGTGCGGGCAGCCGCCCGTCTCCACGCCCAGGATGCGCTCCGGCGGCAGGGCCCCGGCCACGGTGAGAAGCCGGGCGTCCTCCTTCGTGTAGATGTCGTTGGTGATGGCGCAGATGTCGTAGCGCGCGCGGAAGGCCTTGCACAACGCCTCCATGAGCGCGGTCTTGCCAGACCCCACGGGGCCGCCGACGCCGACGCGGAGCGGAGATTTGCCGGAACTCATGAGCGGAACAGCCTCGTATATTGGGTTTCGTGGCGGAAGCTGCCGAGATCGGCGCGGAAAGTGGCGCTACCGATATCGTCGAGGGTGAGCGCGGGGATGTCCGCGGCGAGCGCGCCAATGGAGGCGGCACGGCCGGCCACCACGCGCGTGCCCGCCGTCTGCCCGATGGGCGCCAGCCGCACCGCGGCGGAGACGAGGTTCTGCACGGTGGCGAGCAGGAACGCTTCGAGCGTCGCGCCGAGCGGCAGGCCGTGGGCGCCCGCGGCAAGGCCGACGGCGACGGGATAAGCCACTTCGCCGGTGAGCGGTGCGACGATGCCGTCCAGGGCCGCGCCCGGCCATGCCGCGCGCACGGCATCCAGAAAGGAGCGGCCCTGCTGGCACGTCTCCAGCCTCAGCTCGGCGGAGGGCGCGAGGGCGACGGCAAGGGCGTTGACCTCGGCGAGAGCCGCGCAATCGCCCGCGACGGCCGCCCTGTGCGCATGGGCCAGGAGGATGCCATCCGAGCGGACGAAGCCCTGCGTCAGCAGGTCGGCGAGGAAGGCCGCGAGGCTTTTCTCGTCCGTCACGTCACCGGCCGCGACCGCCCATTCGAGGGTGTGGGAATAGGCGTAGGCGCCCACCGGAAATGCGGGGGAGAGCCAGGCGAAGAGCGGCAGGAGCGACACCGCCCCGGCCTCCTTCCGGGCGGAGGGCGCTTCCCCCTCCCCGCTCGTTTCCAGCGCGGGCGGAGGTGACGCATCCCCGCAGGGTGATCCACTATCGCCAGAAGGTGATGATGCGTCGCCGCCGCCGGCACCGACCACCGAGCCCTCGTTCCCTGCCGGGGAGAACCGGGAGGGGGGCATCTCGCACCGTTCACGGACTGGCGCAGGTGGCGCGGCCGGCATGCCCCGTTCAGCCATGCTTGTGATCGTGCCCGCAGCCAGGGCCATGGACATGCCCATGCTCCGAGTGGGCGGGTTTCGCCTCTACGTGATCGTGGTGACCATGATCGTGGTGACCGTGATCGTGGCCGCAGGCGCAATCTGCACCGTGCTCGTGATGCGCGTGGGAATGGTCGTGGTGCTCGTGCGCGGAATGCTCATGCCCGGAATGCTCGTGCGCATGGTCATGGGCGTCGTGGCCGTGTCCGCCATGGGCCTCCGCCGCCTCGTAGGCCCCCTTCTCGGGCCGGAACGGCCGCACCACCTTCGTCACTGCCGCGCCGAGGCCGCGCACCATCTCGGTCAGCACGTGGTCGTCCACGAAATAGACCGCGCTCTCCGTGATCTCGGCCGGCACGTGCCGGTTGCCGAGATGCCAGGCCACCTTCATGAGCCGGAGCGGATTGACGGTGGTGACCTCCACCAGCTCCTCCGGCGCCGCCTTGATGCGGACGAGCCGGCCGTCCTCCAGCTTCACCGCGTCGCCATCGTCGAGCACCGTCGCCTTGTCGAGATCGAGCAGGAACGCAGTACCGCCATCGCCGGTCATGGCGAAGCGGCGGCGGTGGCGGGCGAGGTGATCGAGGGTGATCTCGTCCGCCACCTTCTCGGCGCGGACGGCGGGACGGCGGACGACGGCGGTGGCGCGGATCATGCCTTCACTCCATAAGCGCCCCCGAACACCGCCCGGCCCGAAACGAGGCTCAGGGCCGGCTTGCGCTCAGGTGGCGCTGTCCTGTCGATTCTGGTTGGTCTCGAACAGGAACCACAGGCGCTTTTCGGCCTCGTCCACATATTCTTCCAGCAGGCTGGCCGTGGCAATGTCCTCCGCATCGTCGGCCACTTCATGGGCGGCCCGCATGGACTTGATGGCCGCCTTGTTGTCGGCGATCAGCTCCGTGAACATGGCTTCCGGCGCGACATAGGCCGCGTTGTTCTCCTTGAGGCCGGTGAGCTTCAGGATCTCGCCGTAGGAATGCACCGTCTGGCAGCCGATCTTGCGCACGCGCTCGGCCAGCGGGTCGATGGTTTCCTCGATGGCGGAGGCCTGCTCGTCCAGCAGCAGGTGATAGTCGCGGAAGTGCTTGCCGCTGACGTGCCAGTGGAAATTCTTGGTCTTCAGATAGAGCACGAAGGTGTCGGCAAGCACGCGGTTCAGGGCGTCGGCCACCTTCTGCGCCTTCAGGTGATCGAGATCGGTGGGGGTGGCGAGTGCCGCAGTCGCGGCAACAGCAGAAGGCTTGGCCGTCTTCTTGGACAATGAACGCACGTTCGACATGGGCTGGCTCCTCAATCGGCGAGTTGCAACACCCGCTAGAAGCAAGGAGCCATGGCAAAGGTTCCGGCCGCGCGACGTCTTTCGCGCCGGGTGCTCAGAACAGAAAATACCTTTGCGCCATGGGCAGCACCTCGGCCGGCTCGCAGACCAGCAGCTCGCCATCCGCCCGCACGTCGTAGGTCTCGGGGTCCACCTCGATATGGGGCGTGGCGTCGTTGTTGATCATGCTCTTCTTGGAGATCCCCGAGCGGGTGTTCTCCACCGCCACCAGCTCCTTCTGGATGCCGAGGCGGGACGCCAGCCCGTCCTCCACCGCCGCCTTCGAGACGAAGGTGAGCGAGGTGTGGGTGCGGGCCCGGCCATAGGCACCGAACATGGGCCGGTAATGCACCGGCTGGGGCGTGGGGATGGAGGCGTTGGGATCGCCCATCTGCGCCATGGCGATGGCCCCGCCCTTGATGACGAGATCCGGCTTCACGCCGAAGAAGGCCGGTGTCCACAAAACGAGGTCGGCGAGCTTGCCCGGCTCCACCGAGCCGATGTGCCTCGACATGCCGTGGGCGATGGCGGGATTGATGGTGTATTTGGCTATGTAGCGGCGGGCGCGCAGGTTGTCGCTGTCGGTCTCGCCCGGCAGCTTGCCGCGCTGGCGCTTCATCTTGTCCGCCGTCTGCCAGGTGCGGATGATCACCTCGCCCACCCGCCCCATGGCCTGGCTGTCCGAACTCATCATGGAGAGGGCGCCGAGGTCGTGCAGGATGTCCTCGGCCGCGATGGTTTCCTTGCGGATGCGGCTCTCGGCGAAGGCAAGGTCCTCGGCGATCTCCGGATCGAGATGGTGGCACACCATGAGCATGTCGAGATGCTCGTCGATGGTGTTGCGGGTATAGGGGCGGGTCGGATTGGTGGAGGAGGGCAGGACGTTCGCCAGCCCCGCCACCTTGATGATGTCCGGCGCATGTCCGCCGCCCGCCCCCTCGGTGTGGAAGGCATGGATGGTGCGGCCCTTGAAGGCGGCGATGGTGTCCTCCACGAAGCCCGACTCGTTGAGCGTGTCCGTGTGGATCATCACCTGCACGTCGAGCGCGTCAGCCACCGACAGGCAACAGTCGATGGCGGACGGCGTCGTCCCCCAGTCCTCATGGAGCTTGAGCGCGCAGGCGCCGGCCAGCACCATTTCCTCCAGCGCCGCAGGCAGGGAGGCATTGCCCTTGCCGGCGAAGGCGAGGTTCATGGGGAAGGAATCCGCCGCCTCGATCATCCGGGCGATGTGCCACGGCCCCGGTGTGCAGGTGGTGGCGAAGGTGCCTGTGGCCGGCCCCGTGCCGCCGCCCAGCATGGTGGTGACGCCCGAGGCCAGCGCCTCCTCGATCTGCTGCGGGCAGATGAAGTGAATGTGGCTGTCGAAGCCGCCGGCGGTGAGGATCTTTCCCTCCCCGGCGATCACTTCCGTGCCCGGGCCGATGATGATGTCGACGCCCGACTGCACATCCGGGTTGCCGGCCTTGCCGAGGCGGACGATGCGCCCGTTCTTCAACCCCACGTCGGCCTTCACCACACCCCAGTGGTCGAGCACCACGGCATTGGTGATGACGGTGTCGACCGCCCCGTCGGCGTTGGCCACCTGCGACTGGCCCATGCCGTCGCGAATCACCTTGCCGCCGCCGAACTTCACCTCCTCGCCATAGGTGGTGAAATCTTTCTCGATCTCGATGAACAGCGAGGTGTCGGCAAGCCGCACCTTGTCGCCCACGGTGGGGCCGAACATGTGGGCATAGGCGGCGCGGGGCATCTTGGACGAGGACATGGGACGGTTCCTTACTTGCTCGCGCCGTCGTACTCGGTGGGGGTCAGCGTCTTCACGTCCACGCCATCGAGGCAGCGGGCGTTGATCGCCACCATTTCGGCGCCGTCGGGCGCCGTGCCTCTGGCAAAGGATTCGATGCCGCAGGTGGAGCAGAACAGGTGCCGGATCTTGCCCGTGTTGAACAGGTATTCGGTGGTCTTCCCCTCCCCGGCCAGCAGACTGAAGGCACCGGCGGGAGCGAAGGCGAAGATGCTGCCCAGCCTGCCGCAGCGGGAGCAGTTGCAGCTGACCGTGTGGTCGAGATCCACATCCACCTCGTAGCGGACGCTGCCGCACTGGCAGCCGCCCAGATAGTGCCGGACCGTCATTTCAGAGCTTCCCCGCCACCGCGCCCCGGAACCCGTAGACCTCCCGCTTGCCGCCGAAGGGCACCAGCGTGACCTCCCGCGTGGCGCCGGGCTCGAAGCGCACCGCCGTGCCGGGGGCGATGTCGAGGCGCATGCCGCGGGTCTTCTCCCGCTCGAAGGCAAGGGCCGGGTTGGTCTCGAAGAAATGGTAGTGGCTGCCCACCTGGATCGGCCGGTCGCCGGTATTGGCCACGCTGACGCGCACCCGCTCCGCGCCCGCGTTGAAATGGATGTCGCCTTCCTGCGGCACCAGCTCGCCGGGAACCAGGTCGGACGGCGCCCCCCGGATGGGGTGGTGCACGGTGACGAGCTTGGTGCCGTCCGGAAAGGTCGCCTCCACCTGGATGTCGTGGATCATCTCGGCGATGCCCTCCATCACCTGGTCGGAGGTGATGACCTTGGCGCCCGCCTCCATCAGCTCCGCCACCGTCCGCCCGTCGCGGGCGCCTTCCACCACGAAATCGGTGATGAGCGCGACCGCCTCGGGGTGGTTCAGCTTCACGCCGCGGGCAAGGCGCTTGCGCGCCACCTCCGCGGCCATGGCGATGAAGAGCTTGTCCTTCTCGCGCGGCGTGAGAATCATCTCGTGGGTCCTTCAAGTCTTGGCATCGCTTCACACGTGGGCAGCAGGGGCATGCTCAGAAAAAGACGCCCCGGTTCGCGGAATCCCACGTCACGTTCCCTCCTGCGGCGCGCGCCGCGCTCAGCACACAGCAGAAGGCAGTAAATTCCTCGGCTGGCAGGGGTCCGATCCGGAATGGCGCCGCCGGAGGCGCCCCCACGCCCAAGAGGTCGATGAAGCCCGCCTTGTTGTCCACATCGTAATAGATGCGCCACCGGTCGAATTGCTGCATCTCGCCTCTCCCATCAGGTGGCCCACACGCGGGGCAAGGGTGCCTTCCGGAAGGCCATCAGAAACGAGGTCGCCGCGCGGCGCAACGTCCCGATGTCGGGGCAGAGCCAGCGCACGGCGAGAATCCCGTTCCAGGCGCTGGCGCCGGCCTCGCTGGGCACGGATTCGAGCAGGGCGCGCACCTCCTCGAGCCGCGCCTCGGCGTCGGGCGCGATGTAGAGGAGCGTCGCCATCGCCCGCGCGCCCGCCGACACGGCCGGCCGCTCCAGAAGCGTGCCGATGGGGCCTTCGAGCCGGAAGGCGTCGGCGAACACGAGGGCGCCGCCGCGGCGGATGCGCCAGTGGTCCTCGATATGCCCCTCCCCCATCGCGTCGCCATGGGCGAGGCGGCCGAGCATGAGCGCCTCGAACGACAGGAAGGTGGCATCCGGTGCGACATCCACCTCGTAACGGCGCTTCAGACGGGCCCGGTCGAACAGGATGGTTTCCTGCGGCAACCATTCCAGCAGGCCCCCGTCCTGAACGGACAACCGCACCGCGATCTCCGCCAGCGGGCCGTCCGATCGATAGACCTTCTCCGCCGCCGGGGTGGAGACGGTGAGGTGCGCGCCGGCAGCCGTATCCGCCGTGATGCTGAAGCGGTCGCCGCAGCACACCCCCCCGGCGGTGTTGACGATGACGGCTTCCAGCCCCGGCCCGCCCCGCGGCACGCGCAGGCGCAAGGCTCCGCCCTCCGCGAGGTCGGCGACCCGGGTTAAGGCACCGAAGCGCGCGGCGGCGATGCGGACCCGGCCTTCGCTGCGCTGACGGACCGGCGCGGCCGGCGTCCCGTCAGATCGCCATGAGGCGGCGGACATCGTCGCCATCAAGCCCGCTCCTGTCGCCGCTCGCTACCACCTCGCCTCGGTCCATCAGGATGAAGCTGTCGGCGAGATCACGCGCGAATTCGAAATACTGCTCCACCAGGATGATGGCCATATCTCCCTTGTCCCGCAGATAGGAGATGGCGCGGCCGATATCCTTGATGATGGAGGGCTGGATGCCCTCCGTGGGCTCGTCGAGCACCAAAAGGCGTGGGCGGGTCACCAGCGCCCGGCCGATGGCGAGCTGCTGCTGCTGCCCGCCGGACAGGTCGCCGCCCCGCCGTCGCAGCATGGAGTTCAGCACCGGGAAGAGGTCGAACACCTCCTGCGGCACGAACTTGTCCTTGCCGGCGAGGCGCGCATAGCCGGTCTCCAGGTTCTCCTTCACCGACAAAAGCGGGAACACCTCGCGCCCCTGGGGCACGAAGCCGATGCCGAGGGCGGCGCGGTCGGGGGTCGAGAGGCGGGAGATCTCCTTGCCTTCCAGCGTGATCGAGCCGCCAGCGATGGGCCGCTGGCCGACGATGGCCCGCAGCAGCGAGGTCTTGCCCACGCCGTTGCGGCCGAGCACGCAGGTGACCTTGCCCGCGTGCGCCTCCACCGACACCTTCTTCAAGGTGTGGGCGGCGCCGTAATAGAGGTCGAGGTTCTCAACCTTCAGCATGGGGATGCTCCGAGCGCGAGCCGGTGGCGCTCCCCTCTCCCCTTGCGGGAGAGGGGTTGGGGGTGAAGGGGGCGGGCAGGTTCCATTCACTCGGCAGATGGGTGCCGACGGCGGCAAACCCCTCACCCCATCCCTCTCCCGCAAGGGGAGAGGGGGCTTCAGAGCGACAAGCCATCCCTCACCTCCCCAGATACACTTCGATGACGCGCTCGTCGGCGCTCACCTGGTCGAGCGGGCCCTCGGCGAGCACGGAACCTTCGTGCAGCACCGTGACCTTCACGTCGAGGTCGCGGACGAACTGCATGTCATGCTCCACCACCACCACCGAGCGCGTCTGGGCGATCTCGCGCAGGAGGACCGCCGTGTCGGCCGTCTCCTGGTCGGTCATGCCGGCGGCGGGCTCGTCCACCAGCAGCAGGCGCGGTTCCTGTGCCAGCAGCATGCCGATCTCCAGCCACTGCTTCTGGCCGTGGCTGAGGTCGCCGGCGCGGCGGAAGCGGCTGTCCTTCAGCCGCACCCGCTCCAGCAGCTCGTCGATGCGCTCGCGCTCGTGGGGCGTGCGGCGCCAGTAGATGTTGGAGAAGGGCCGCCGGTCCTCCTTCAGGGCGAGCAGGACGTTGTCCTCCACCGTGTGCATGTCGAAGACGGTGGGCGTCTGGAACTTGCGGCCGATGCCGAGCTGGGCGATGGCCGCCTCGTCGAGGCTGGTGAGGTCCTGCGTCCCGGCGAACAGGGCGACCCCCTGGTTGGGGCGGGTCTTGCCGGTGATCACGTCCATCATAGTGGTCTTGCCGGCGCCATTGGGACCGATGATGGCCCGCATCTCCGCCTCGCCGATGACGAGGGAGAGCGCGTTGAGAGCGCGGAAGCCGTCGAAGGAGACGGTGATGTTGTCGAGATAGAGCAGCGCCGACGTCAGCGCCCTGGGATTGGGCGCGGCGCTGGCCGCCGCCACCTCCCGCATCTCCGCTTCCAGCGCGAGGGCGCCGTGGGACTTCACCACATAGGGCTCGGAGGATTGCATCTGGCTGGTTTCGAAGCTCATGGCGCTCACTCCGCCGGCTCGGGGCTGGGCGTCGGGGCGGTCCGTCGCGCCTTCCATCGTTCGGAGATGCTGGAGGCGAGCCCCAGCACGCCCTTGGGCAGGAACAGCGTCACCAGCACGAACAGGGCTCCGAGGCCGAACAGCCAGGCCTCCGGAAACACGCCGGTGAACCAGGTCTTGCCCGCATTGACGACGAGGGCGCCGAGGGCTGCCCCCACCAGGGTGCCGCGCCCACCCACCGCCACCCAGATCACCATCTCGATGGACTGGGCGGGAGCGAACTCGGACGGGTTGATGATGCCCACCTGCGGCACGTAGAGCGCGCCCGCGACGCCGGCCAGCATGGCCGAGAGCACCCAGGCGACCAGCTTGTAGTTCTCCACCCGATAGCCGAGGAACCGCGTGCGGCTCTCGGTATCGCGCACGGCGACAAGCACCTTGCCGTACTTGGAGGTGACCAGCGCCCGGCACAAAAGATATCCCGCCGCCAGCGCCAAAGCGGAGGTGACGAACAGGACGAGGCGCGTCGACGGCGCAGAGATGGGAAATCCGAGGATGTCCTTGAAGTCGGTCAGGCCGTTATTGCCGCCGAAGCCCATGTCGTTGCGGAAGAAGGCAAGCATGAGGGCGAAGGTCATGGCCTGAGTGATGATGGAGAGGTAGACGCCCGTCACCCGCGAGCGGAAGGCGAACCAGCCGAAGACGAAGGCGAGCGCCCCCGGCACCAGCACCACCATGAGCATGGCGAAGGGGAAGATGTCGAAGCCCTGCCAGAACCAGGGCAATTCCTTGTAGTTCAGGAACACCATGAAGTCGGGCAGGACCGGGTTGCCGTAGACGCCGCGCGGGCCGATCTGGCGCATGAGGTACATGCCCATGGCATAGCCGCCGAGGGCGAAGAAGGCGCCGTGGCCGAGGGACAGCACCCCGCAATAGCCCCAGACTAGGTCCACGGCGACGGCGAGCAGCGCGTAGCACAGGTACTTGCCCAGCAGCGGGATCATGTAGTCCGGCACATGCAGCGGGTTGCCCGGCGGCAAGAGCAGGTTGGACGCGGGAATGAGCACCGCCGCGGCCAGGACGATGATGAGGAAGATGCCGCCGGTGCGGTCGATGATGCCGGGGCGGTTCATGCTGGGTCTCGTGCTCACGATTCCACCGCCCGGCCCTTGAGCGCGAACAGACCGCGCGGGCGCTTCTGGATGAACAGGATGATGAAGACGAGCAGCAGGATCTTGCCCAGCACCGCGCCGGCGAAGGGCTCCAGCAGCTTGTTGGCGATGCCTAGGGTGAAGGCGCCGACCAGCGTGCCCCAGAGGTTCCCCACCCCGCCGAACACCACCACCATGAAGCTGTCGATGATATAGCCCTGCCCGAGGTTGGGGCTCACATTGTCGATCTGCGACAGCGCCACCCCGGCGATTCCGGCGATGCCGGAGCCGAGGCCGAAGGTGAGCGCGTCGATGCGGCCGGTGCGGATGCCCATGGCCGCCGCCATGCGCCGGTTCTGCGTCACCGCCCGCACATAGAGGCCGAGCGGCGTTCGCTTCAGCACCAGCAGCAGGGCGAAGAACACCATGAGGGCGAAGACGATGATCCACAGGCGGTTGTAGGTGATGGACAATTGCCCCACCTGGAACGCCCCGGACATCCAGGACGGGGCCCCCACCTCCTGGTTGGTGGGCCCGAACACGGAGCGCACCGCCTGCTGCAGGATCAGCGACACGCCCCACGTGGCGAGCAGGGTCTCCAGCGGCCGGCCGTAGAGGAAGCGGATGACCGTCCGCTCGATGAGGATGCCCACCAGCGCCGTGAACAGGAAGGCCAGCGGCAGGGCGATGGCCAGCGACCAGTCGAACAGCCAGGGCGCCGACTGACGGATGACGTTCTGCACCATGAAGGTGGTGTAGGCGCCCAGCATCACCATCTCGCCATGGGCCATGTTGATGACGCCCATGACGCCGAAGGTGATGGCGAGGCCGATGGCCGCGAGCAGCAGCACCGAGCCCAGCGACAGCCCGTACCACACGTTCTGCGCCACCGCCCAGAACTTGAGGTTCTGCTCCACCTTGGCGATGCCCGCATCGGCCGCGGTCCTGAGGGCCGGCGGGGAATCGGCCGGCAGGGAGCGCAGCAGGCTGATGGCCTCCTGGTCACCCCGGGCGGTGATCTTCTGGATGGCGACGCGGCGCTCGGCCTCCGGCGCATCGGCCTTGCCGATGAGGATGGCCGCCCGCGCCTGCTCCAGCGCCTCCTTGATGGAAGGCACCGTCTCCTTGGCGATGGCGGCTTCCACCGTCGGCAGCGTCACCGGATCGCGCGACTTGAACACGGCAGCCGCCGCATCGGCGCGGCGGGCGGGATCGGGGTTGAGCAGCGAGAGCGCGCCGGAGGCGGCGTCGATGGCGCGGCGCACCCGGTTGTTGGCGCGCACCGGCGTCAGCGTCGCGGGCGGTGCCGCCACGGCGGCGCCGGTCGCCGCATCCACCACGCCCGAGCGGGCACGGATGTACACGCTCTTGGTGGCCGGATCGAAGACCAGCCGCCCTTCACCGAGCGCGTCCACCACAGCGGCGGCCTGGGCGCTGCCGCTGGCGGCGAGCGCCACCAGGGCGTCGGCGGTGTCGGAATAGCTGTCGTTCGCGAACTTCGCGACGATGGCCGAAATGTCGGGCTGGCCCTGGGCTCGCACGGCGCCGCCGAAGAGTGCGGCCATGAGGAGGACGAGGACGGGAAGCGCGAGGGTCCGCAGCGCGAAAGCCGGCGGAACGGGAAGGCGCAGGCGCATCATGAAGGGCATCCGCTCCGGAGCCCGCCTCCCTCGGGCCGCATCGCGGCCAGACGGGACAACGACCTCCACGCTCGAGACGTGGGACGGCCCCACCGATCGGGTCGACCGGACCCGGGGGAAGCCGGCCCAAACGCTGCCGGCCGGGGCCGACGGTTTGCGACGGGTAGAGCGACAAGGCTCCCCCTCCCCTTGCGGGGAGAGGGAGGGGCGCCCCGGAGGGGACGGTACGAGAGGAGTCCGAAGATCAACTGCCTTGAAAACTCACGCCTGCTCGGCCGAAGGGATCGCCTTCGACGATCACCTCATCGCGCTCACTTGGCGGACGAGAGGCAGACGTTCTTGGTGGTGTCGAAGTTGCCGCAATTGTACTTCACCCAGTCGGCAACCAGGTTCTTGGAGCCTTCGAGATAGCGCGACCAGGCTTCACCCGGGATGAGGTCCTTGGTCTTCCACACCACGTCGAACTGCCCATTGCCCTCGATCTCGCCGATGAAGACGGGCTTGGTGATGTGGTGGTTGGGGAGCATCTCGGAGACGCCGCCGGTGAGGTTGGCCTGCTTGATGCCCGGCAGCGCCGCGATCACCTTGTCCTGGTCCACCGTGCCGGCCTTCTCCACCGCCTTCACCCACATGTTGAAGCCGATATAGTGGGCCTCCATGGGGTCGTTGGTAACGCGCTTCGGGTCCTTGGTGAAGGCGTGCCACTTGGCGATGAAGTCCTTGTTCGCCGGCGTGTCGATGGACATGAAGTAGTTCCATGCCGCGAGGTGGCCGAGGAGCGGCTTGGTGTCGATGCCGGCAACCTCTTCCTCGCCCACCGAGAAGGCCACCACCGGGATGTCCTTGGCCTGGATGCCCTGGTTGGCGAGCTCCTTGTAGAACGGTACGTTTGCGTCACCGTTGATGGTGGAGACCACTGCGGTCTTCTTGCCCGCGGAGCCGAACTTCTTGATGTCGGAGACGATGGTCTGCCAGTCGGAATGACCGAACGGCGTGTAGTTGATCATGATGTCCTCGGCCTTCACGCCGCGGGACTTCAGGTAAGCCTCAAGGATCTTGTTGGTGGTGCGGGGATAGACGTAGTCCGTGCCCGCGAGCACCCAGCGCTCCACCTTCTCGTCGTTGGCGAGGTAGTCCACCGCCGGGATCGCCTGCTGGTTCGGGGCGGCGCCGGTGTAGAAGACGTTGCGCTCGCTCTCCTCACCCTCGTACTGCACGGGATAGAAGAGGATGTTGTTCAGTTCCTTGAATACCGGCAGCACCGACTTGCGCGACACCGAGGTCCAGCAGCCGAACACGGCGGCGACCTTGTCCTTGGTGATGAGCTCGCGCGCCTTCTCGGCGAACAGCGGCCAGTTGGAGGCGGGATCCACCACCACCGCCTCGAGCTTCTTGCCCAGCAGGCCGCCCTTCTTGTTCTGCTCCTCGATGAGCATGAGCATCGCATCCTTCAGCGTGGTCTCGCTGATGGCCATGGTGCCCGAAAGAGAATGCAGGATGCCGACCTTGATGGTCTCCTGCGCCTTCGCCGCGCCGATTCCCATCGTCCCCGCGATGACGGCAGCGGCGGCCAGCGCCCCCAGTCCCTTGGTCGCCTGTCCCAGCAAACCGAGCATACGCTCTCTCCCCTGTTGTGAGGCCGGCACGAACCAGCCGTAGGTGTGATCAGCAAGGCGTGTGCCATGCAACAGGGTGCGGGGGATTCAACCGGGACGAGAAATGCGGATCGGACGGCGCGGGAGGCCGCCCCGCCCGCGAAATCGCCAGACGCATGGCGCCCTCCGGAGTTCCTTCACAACCCGGCGGCCATCGGGCCGCGAGCGAGGGACGGCAGCGGCGGGGGCATCTCGAACTGGGCACCGCGTGCCGTTCGCCCGCGATGCGTGATCGGACCGCACTCAATGACGTCACGAATTGAGCATATGCCTAAAAATTAGGCTTTCACTTTCAACGCTCCGTCGCGCGGCGATCTTGGGCTTTAAGGCACCGCTGAAGACACCGCGGCTTGTCGATAAAGGTCGTGGCAAGCGTCGTGGATTTCGCGAGATGCGCGGCATCGCCCAGTGCCGGCTCACGCCGGCCATCCAGCGGATTTTCGTCCGCCCGTGCTCGCAAGCATGACAGCCCGAGGGGAAGAACAGGCGTAGTTCCACGCTCGCGGACGCGTGTCGCCGAAGCGTCGATACGCCTCAGAGGAAGTTGAATACGTACAGAAGGATAATCACCGACAGCGGCACACCCATGATCCAAAGCAAAAGACCTCGCATCGTTCTTACCTCGCGCTATGTTACTTTGCGTTCGGTGAATAAACGTGGCGCGAGGGTCACGGGTTCCACGAGATCGAATGGATCGCGCGCGTGCCGGCTTGACTTGTGGCCGCGGGTCAGCCTTCCGTGCCTTTGGCAACAAGATGGAGCGGCGGTGTGGACGACCTGATCTCCGGCTACAGAAGATTTCGTGAAACGGCGTGGCCCGAGCGCAAGCAGGTCTTCGAACAGCTCGCCGCCCGAGGCCAGAAGCCCGAAACCCTCGTCATCGCCTGCTCGGATAGCCGTGTCGACCCGCAGATGATCTTCGATGCCGGCCCCGGCGAGATGTTCATCGTGCGCAACGTGGCCAATCTGGTGCCGCCGTTCCAGCCCGACACCAACTATCACGGCACCTCGGCCGCCATCGAGTTCGCGGTGCGTGCGCTCGAGGTCAAGCACGTGGTGGTGATGGGCCACGCCCAGTGCGGCGGCGTCCATGCGCTGCTGGAGGGCGCACCGCCCGAAGTCGGCGACTTCGTCGCCAACTGGATGAAGATCGCCGAGCCCGCGCGCCTCATGGCCGAGGATGCGCGCCTGGCGCCGACGGAACGCCAGCGCTTCTGCGAGCAATGCTGCGTGAAGCTGTCGCTTTCCAATCTCGCAAGCTTCCCCTGGGTGGCCGAGCGCGTGGAGGCCGGGCGCCTCAACCTGCACGGCGCCTATTTCGGCGTGGCCACCGGCCGGCTCGAAATCCTCGGGGATGACGGAACCTTCAGCGCGGCGTGACGCGGCGGGGATGGCCCTTCATCCGCCTCCCGGCCGAAGCGGCGGATGAAACGTCACGGCGACGCAGCAGATTTCCGTTACGCGAGAAAATCTCGGCGGGACGGCCGAATCGGCCATCGGTGCGGGCGCGGTGGGGGAAGGGACATGAACATCGGGAAAATCGAGACCACGGAGCATGCCGCCCTCACCTCCCGCCTCGGCCGGGAGCACGTGGCGGACATCGTCGAGTTCCTGAACGGCAAGACCGCGCAGGAGGCGACGGAGATCGTTGCCCACATGCCCCTGCAATGGTCGGTGGAAGTGCTCGACCAGCCCCATTTCCGCGATGCGTGCGAGGTGATCGAGGCCCTGCCGCAGGACAAGGCCGTGGCCCTTCTTGAAGGCATGTCGGCCGACCGCGCCTCCGATGTGCTGCGCTGGATCGACGCGCCCGCAAGGGGCCACCTGCGCGACGCGCTCAACGCCGACACCCGCACCGCCATCGACCACCTGCTCACCTATCCGGAGGGCACCGCCGGCGCCCTCATGACCACGGAATTCGTGAGCGTGCCCGCCAACTGGACCGTGAAACAGACCCTCGACCACATCCGCGAGGTGGAGCACAGCCGCGAGACGGTCTACGCCATCTTCGTGCTCGACCCGACGACGAAGCGGCTGGTGAATACGGTCTCCCTGCGCCGGCTCATCTCCGGCGTCCCGGATGCACCCATCCTGTCCGTCGCCCACGCCTACGCGCCCATCAGCGTGCCCGCTACCATGCCCCAGGAGGAGGTGGCGCGCGCAATCTCCAAGTACGACTTCCTCGCCGTCCCGGTGGTGGACTCGACCGGCCATATGCTCGGCATCGTCACCGTGGACGACGTCATCGACGCCATGATCGAGGAGCAGACCGAGGACGTGCAGCGCATGGGCGGCATGGAAGCCATCGACGAGCCCTACCTCGCGATTCCCTTCGCGGAGATGATCAAGAAGCGCGCCGGCTGGCTGTGCATCCTGTTCGTTTCGGAAATGTTCACCGCCAGCGCCATGCAATTCTTCTCCGATGAGCTGGAGAAGGCCATCGTGCTCGCCTTGTTCATCCCCCTCGTCATGAGCTCGGGTGGCAATTCGGGCTCGCAGGCCACCTCCCTCATCATCCGCGCCCTCGCCCTCCAGCAGGTGCGCCTGCGCGACTGGTGGCGCGTCGCCCTGCGCGAGCTGCCCACCGGCATCGTGCTCGGCGGCATCCTCGGCATCATCGGCGTCATCCGCATCACCGTGTGGCAGCAGGCCGGCTTCTTCGACTATGGCGATTACTGGAAGCTGCTCGCCGTCACCATCGGCGCGTCGCTGATCGGCATCGTCACTTTCGGATCGCTCGCCGGCTCGCTCCTGCCCTTCCTCTTAAAGCGCCTCGGCTTCGATCCGGCGACGGCGTCAGCCCCCTTCATCGCCACGCTGGTGGATGTCACCGGCATCGTCATCTACTTCTCGGTGGCCTGGCTGTTCCTGCACGGCACCATCCTGTGAAACCGCCCTCAGTGGCGGCGCAGGAAGCGCATGAGGGTGCCGTAGCCATCCGGCTCCGCGTCCTCCTGCGCGGCCGGCGGCAGATCATCGGCGGCCGCGTCGGCAAGGTCGGCGCTGGTCACCTCGAAGCCGCGGGAGGCAAGGAAACGTACCGCGTCCTCGGTGCTGGAAAAGCCGTCCACGGCTTCGGCGAGAACCGCGCTGAGGGCGGTGTTTCCGGTGGCGTCGGCCTTCAGCCGCTCCATGTGGGCATTGGTCATCTGGTCCCTCCCCTTTCTCGGTGAGATCATGAGGTGCCAACCCTTCCCCGCCCTGCAGGTTCCGAAAAGGTATCGTCGGAGGGGCAAAACCTCTTGCATCTCGATCTGCCGCCACGTCATGCTGCGGCTCGGTTTCTCCCACGGCGAATTCGAATCTCGATGGTGCAGCTCGCATTCATTCTCGTAGGCGCCAAGGCCCTGCGGGAACGTTGGTGGGTCCTTTCGGCGCTTGCGGCTTCACTAATCGGCGTCGCGGTGCTGATCCTCCTGGACGCCATGGACGGCACCATGTCGGTGGCGACCCAGGTGTTCGGCGCGGTGTTCGTCTTCGAGGGGCTGCTCGGCTTCGTCACCGCCTTCGCCCTGCACGGGGTGAAGAGCCGCAGCCTGGCCTTGTTCCGCGCCTTCGCCCTCGTCTTCGTGGGCCTGTTCATCCTCGATTATCCGTCGCGCAACGGCATGGCCCTGTCGCTCCTGTTCGGCGCGGCCTTCCTGCTCGACGGTGTCGCGCGCATCGTCACGGCGGTCGTGGTGCGCTTCCGCCTGTGGCGCGCCACGGTGGCGGTGGGGGTGATGGAGCTGATCCTCGCCGCCGTCATCGCCAGCCGCTGGCCGCTCGCGCACGAACTCAAGGTGCCGCTGTGCGTGAGCCTGCTGCTGCTCATGTCGGGGTGGATCCTGCTGCGGGCCAGCCTGATGCTGCGGGCGCACCTGGAGGAGGTCGCCGTCCTCGCCCTGCCGATCTTCGGCGGACGCAACTGGTACGACAACGCGCCGGTGATCGTGGACGACACCGGGCCGCTGCCGCCCTCCGAAGGGCCGCTGACCGTGCGGGTTTGGACCCCCGTGGGCTCGGCGGACGTGGGCGGACGGCGCCCGCTCATCGACCGCTACATCGCCGCCGTGGACCGCAACGGCGCCATTTCCACCGGCCACTCGGCGCTGGAGCTCAGGCCCGACCTCTATATCAGCCACTATCCGGCGCAGGAGATCGACCACCCGCCGGAGGAGTTCGCCGCCCTCCTGCGCGCCACGCGGGAGAACGACATCCCCGGCCGCTTCCAACCTTCCTACGCCTATGAATGCGCCAATTGGTGCGAAGCGGACGCGAAGGTCGAGTTCACCCGATTTGACGCGCGGCGCCTGCGCGCCTTCTGGGCCGGATACCGGCAGGACGACACCTATAACCTCACCAACCGCAATTGCTCGGTGGTGGTGGCGGCGGCGCTGGATTCGGCGCTCGAGGGCGCGCTGGCGAGCCGGATGGCGTGGCTGAGGGTCGCCCGGCTCATGGCCAATCCGGACGTCTGGGCCGCCGCCTACATCCGCTCCCGCGCCGAAGCCATGAGCTGGACGCCCGGCCTCGTGCTCGATTATGCCCGCACCCTCCAGCGCATCCTCGAGCCGGCGCCGCCGCCCTTCGCCATCCGCCTGCGGGATTTCGTGCGGCGGCTCACCCGTTCCCGCCGCCCTGTCCCGGAGCCCGGCAGCCCATGAGCGAAACCACGGATGCGTTGTCCGAATCGGCCGGCGGCAGCGTCCTCGCCCGCGGCGCGGTCATCGCCACCGCAATGGTGTTCGGCCTGACCTATTCGCTGAGCGCCCCGCTCATCGCCTTCGACCTCGCCGCCCGCGGGCTGAGCGAGGCGGTGATCGGCGCGAACGCCGCCATGCACGCGGTGGGCGTCCTGATCACGGCGGTGGCGCTGCCCCGCCTCGTCGCCAGCCTCGGCCCGCGCCGCCTCATCTTCCTGTCCATCGCCATCTCCGCCGTGGCGCTCCTCGCCTTTCCGGCGCTGCCGATGGTGTGGATGTGGTTCCTCCTGCGCCTGTTCCTGGGCATGGCGGCGGAGGCCCTGTTCGTCACCTCCGAGACCTGGATCAACGCCCTGTCCACCGAAGGCACGCGGGCCCGCTCCATGGCGGCCTATACGGCGGCGCTGTCGGTGGGGCTGGCGCTGGGGCCGCTCATCCTGTCGCTGGTGGGCACGGTGGGCGCCCTGCCCTACGTGGTGGGCGCGGGCATCGCCCTCCTCGCCGCCGGCTTCGTCGCCTCGCCGCGGGTGGTCGCCCCGCATTTCGACGAACCGACCGTGGGCAATCCCATCCGTTTCGTGCGGCTCGCGCCGCTGGCCCTCGGCGCGACCATGCTGAACGCCGCCATCGAGACCGCGGGCCTTTCCTTTCTCGCCCTCTACGCGGTGAATCTCGGCTGGGGCGAGGAGAACGCCACCCGCCTCATGTCGGTGATGATGATCGGCGCCATCATCTTGCAGCTGCCCATCGGCTGGCTCGGCGACAAGATGGACCGCCGCCGCCTGGTCATCGGCCTCGCCACCGTCTCGGCCCTGGGCGCGGCGGTGTGGCCCCTGGTGCTCGGCCACCCGGTGGCGACCTACGCACTGCTCTTCGTCTGGGGCGGCGCCTTCGTCGGCATCTACACCATCATGATCACGCTGGTGGGCAGCCGCTTCCGCGGCGGCGACCTGGTGGGCATCTATGCGGTGTCCGGCCTGTTCTGGGGCCTCGGCGCGCTGGTCGGGCCCCTCGGCGCGGGCATTGCCATGCAGGTTCATGTGCATGGCCTCGCCATCTTCGCCACCCTGGCCTGCGCCGCCTTCGCCCTCGCCGCGGTGCGGCTGCGCGATTCGACCTGAGGTGCTTCGGAGGGCGGCGACTCAGCGCCGGCCTTTTTCGAGGGTGGCGGTCAGGTCGTCATAGCGAAAGCGCGTGCCGGACGGCGGGCAGGCGATGCCGCAGGCCCGGAAAGTGGCGTTCCACCCGCGGCGCGAACCGAGGTCGTTATGGTCGCGATAGGCCGGGATCTGAGCCGTCACCAGCCAGGGACGCGGGGCGACGGGCGCATAGTCCAGCAGCAGCAGCCGCGGATCGGCGGCAAGGGCGGACAGGCAGCCGAACAGGCGGTCAAGGGCGGCCTCCAGCACGGGCCCCTGTGGATCGTGCTCCCGCAGACGCTGGCGCACGAAGAGCGTCGTCCCCGTGCGGCATGTGGACACCATGCGCTCCTGCAGCATTGCGTATTTGGCGACGAGGCGGCCGGAGATGGCCTCCTCGCTCAGGGCGAGGAAATCCTCCCCGGCGGGGAATTCGTGCAGGTGCACCGTACCCCCCAGGCGTGAATACAGCGCGGCCTTGCCCCCGTAGTCGGAGACCTTGACGATCTCCTGCGGCGCGAAGACCGCCGCGGCGCCCGCTTCCAGCACCGGCGCGACGCCCGCGAGCGGCGTGATCCACCAGTCGAAGGGATAGGCCTGCTCGGCCCGGGACAGCCGGCGCACCTGGAATGCCACCTCGCAGAGGGCGCCCAGGCTGACGATTCGATCCGCAAGGAGGCGCGGCGCCGCCCGGTTGAACATGTTCAGCATGCTGCGAATCCTAGCACACCGCCGCCTCCGGTGCCGAACCCGGCGATTGCATGCGCGCCGGCTGCGCGCGGCCACGGCTGCCGCGCCGCAGAAACCGTTGGGGAATATGGGATGTGGGTGAAATGCGTGGCGGAAGGAAGCCTTCGCCGAATTCACAGCTGGTCGGAGTGGCAGGATTTGAACCTGCGACCCCCACGTCCCGAACGTGGTGCGCTACCAGACTGCGCTACACTCCGATCCAGAGGCGCTGCGTATAACCCTCCCTTTTCGGCGATGCAAGAGGCAGAGCGCGGTAGCCTCGCTTGAACGGTGGATGGCCCCATGCCATAGGAAGCGCGCCCCGAGGCGCATATGGACGGCGTCATGCGGTATCAATGGCTTGAGCATCTGGAGTTGGGTCAATGGCGACGGACGGTTTCGCGAGCGGTCTTCTGAAGGGCAAGCGCGGGCTGATTCTCGGTGTCGCCAATAACCGCTCCATTGCCTACGGCATCGCCAAGTCCGCACGCGCCCACGGAGCGGAGCTCGCCCTTACCTACCAGGGGGAGGCGCTCAAGAAGCGCGTGGAGCCCCTCGCCGCCGAGCTGGGCGGCCACCTCGTCGGCCATTGCGACGTCACCGAGCCGGAAACCCTCGACGCCGTCTTCGCCGAGACCGAAAAGCTGTTCGGCACGCTCGATTTCGTCGTCCACTGCATCGCCTTTTCCAACAAGGACGAGCTGGACGGCCGCTATGTCGACACCTCGGCCGACAATTTCACCAAGACCATGTTCATCTCCTGCTACTCCTTCACCGCCATCGCCCAGCGGGCGGAGAAGCTGATGGCGAACGGCGGCTCGCTGCTCACCCTCACCTATTACGGGGCGGAGAAGTGGATGCCGCATTACAACGTCATGGGCGTGGCCAAGGCCGCGCTCGAGGCGAGCGTGCGCTACCTCGCCGCCGACCTCGGCCCCAAGGCCATCCGCGTCAACGCCATCTCCGCCGGCCCGATCAAGACGCTCGCCGCCTCCGGCATCGGCGATTTCCGCTATATCCTGAAGTGGAACGAGCTGAACTCGCCGCTGCGCCGCACCGTCACCACCGACGAGGTGGGCGACACCAGCGTGTACTTCCTTTCCGATTTGTCGCGGGGTGTGACCGGTGAAGTGCACCATGTGGACGCCGGATATCATATCGTCGGCATGAAGCACCCCGACGCGCCGGACCTTGCTCTGGTGCGGGATTGAAGATGCGCCGATGACCGGCCGCGAGCGACCCGCCTCTGCGTGACCATTTGCGAGTGACCCCTTGCGAGTTGCATGGCCGCCCCTGACAACGAGGAGATCGACAATGCCGGCGACCCGAGTTCGCGCCGCCCTTTCCGCCCTCGCAATGACCGCCGCCGCGCTGCTCATCCCCGCCGGCTCGGCCCTCGCCCAGAGCCCGCCGACGTTCCAGGAATATCCCCTGCGTGACCGCGTCTTCGGACCCGGCGGCGCGGTCTTTCCGGATTATGTCACCCCCAGCGAATACGGTGTCACGTTCATGACCGGGGGCACGGGCACCCGCAGCGCCCTGTTCGCCGCCGGCACCTCGGACTACAACTGCCAGCAGACCCAGATCCCGACCATCCAGGTCCTGTCCGCGCCTCCTGGCGGCAAGGTGCAGATCCGGTTCGGCGCCTTCACCGCCTCGGCCATTGACGGCGGATACACCACCCGCTGTCTCGGCCGTCCGGCCAAGGGGCTCATCGTGAGCTTCAAGGGCAAGGCGGCTCCCGGATCCCGGATCGCCCTGCGCGTCATCTACCCGCCGCGCGGCGTCTGGTACGACCACGTGATCCCGGTTCCCGCGCAGTGATCGTTCATCCGGCGGAGCCCTCGGCGCAGGGTCCCCGGCTCCCCTGCTCCCCGGCCCAACCGGTGCGAGAGCCATGACCACGACGCGACGCTACTTCCTGGTGCGGCACGGCGAAACCGACTGGAACGTGGTCGGCCGCCTGCAGGGCCGCCGAGACGTGCCGCTCAATGCCCTGGGCCGGATCCAGGCCGGGCGGGTGGGGCGCGTGCTGCACCAGCTCGCCGGCCCTCCCGATCGCCTCACCTACGTTTCCAGCCCGCTGTCCCGCGCGGTGGAGACCATGCGCATCCTGCGCACCAGCCTCGATCTGCCCGCCGCCGATTTCCGCACCGACCCGCGCCTCGCCGAGATCTCCTTCGGCCAGTGGGAAGGGCAGACCTGGCCCGAAATCCGCCGGCGCGACCACGAGGGCGTGCGTCGACGCGACCTCGATCCGTGGAACTTCACCCCGCCCGGCGGCGAGAGCTACGGCATCCTGTGCGACCGCGTGAACGCCGCCTGCGCCGAGGTGGAGGGCGAGGCCGTGATCGTCACCCATGGCGGGGTGATCCGCGCCCTCCTCCACGTGAAGGCCGGCATGCCCGAAGGCGAAGCGGCCATCCTCCCGGTCCGGCAGGGCGCGGTCTACGTGGTCGCCGGCGGTGGCTTCGAAGTGGCGGACTGAAGCGCGGCCGCGCGTCCCTCGGTCCGTCCCGCGGTATTTCCTAGCAATTTCCCCGGCATTGCCCGCGGCGGTTTTCCCCGCATTTTTCTTGGCATTTTTCTTGCTGCATCAAACCCGTACGCCCGGAACCGTGTCGTGAACACGACGCCGCTCCCCATTTTTGACGCCTTTCGCCGGAGCCCCGCGGGGAGACCTTTCATGACCGACATGGCCGAACTGCAAAAGCGGAAGATGCCGCTCAATCTCGCCATCGTGCACGTGGACCCCGACGCGTTCATCGCCCACTACATGGCCTGGCTCGAGATCACGAAGTTCATCACCGCCCTGCGTGCCGGCGAGGCAACGGTGCCCGCCGACGGCAAGACCCCGGCGCTGACACCGGCCGAGCTCGCCAATGGCGGGGTGCACAACGTGGGCAACGATGCGGTGTTCGCCTTCTGCATGACGGCGGCGCTGAAAGGCGACAAGGCCGCGGTCGACAAGGTCGAGGCGGCCCTCATCGACGCCATGGGCAAGGAGTATCCGGGCAATTTCGCCCTCTGGCACTTCCGCACCCAGATCGACGCGCCGGTGACGCTGGACGATTTCGTCGGGCAGGCGGGAAAGAAGATGCTGCTGGGCGACATCCCGCCCCCGCCCCTGCGCGCCAAGGAAAACTGGAGCGCGGGCCTGCGTTTCTTCGAAAAGGCGCGCAAGTCCAACTTCGTCCACGAGATCATGTACCCGCTCGCCCTATGGACGCGGGTGAAATGGAACGAGACGCTGGAGAAGGGCGTCTCCTTCATGGCGCATATCGAGGACAACCTGCCGATCCTGCGCGAGGTGCTGGAGGATCCGCGCAACGACCAGCCCTTCATCGCCAACCTCCTGCTGAAGGTGGCGCCGGGCGCGGACATGGAGCTCGACGAGGAATACCAGGGCTTCCTGCGCTCCCTCGCCCGGCGCTGAGGCGGCGCGCCGCGCTTTCCCGGCAAACCGCCGGAGGAGCAAGACGCGTCCGCCCGGCCCGGTTAGGCTGCGCCTTGCTCCGCCCCTGTCTCAGGCCTCGCCCGCCACCTTCTGGCGGTGCAGCACATGGGGGCGGGAGACCAGCAGCTTGTCGATGCGCCGCCCGTCCATGTCGACGATCTCGAACCGCCAGCCGAGGGCGTGGAACACCGCGCCCTCCTCCGGCAGTTCCTTGATGCGCGACAGGGCGAAGCCGGCCACCGTGTGGAAGCCGTCGTCCACCGGGAAGGCAACGTCGAGCAGGTCCCGCAGTTCGTCGATGGGGGTGTCGCCGGCGACCAGGAAGCTGCCGTCCTGCCGCTCCACCACGTTGCGCTGCACATGCGCGTCGGCCTCCACCGAGCCGGTGATGGCCAGAAGCAGATCGTAGCCGGTGACGACGCCGGCCATGTCGCCATACTCATCCACCACGATGCCCATGGGCACCACCGCCCCGCGCAGGATGCGCATGGCCTCGAGCGCCCCCACATTCTCCACGATGAAGGGAACGGTCTGCACATACTGGCGGGGGTCCGGACGCTCCCCCTTCAGGTAGGCATCGAGAACGTGCTTGGCCTGAATGACGCCGATGGTCTCCTCCGGCGAGCCATCGCAGGCGGGCAGACGCGAATGCGGCGTGTTGAGCAGTACCTGGCGCACCTCGTCCGCATCCTTGGAGATGTCCACCCATTCCACGTCCGGCCGCGGCGTCATGATGGCGGTGACTGGGCGGTCGGCGAGACGCATCACGCCTGAGATCATCCGGCGCTCGGCCGGATCGATCACGCCCGCCGTCTCCGCCTCGGTGATGATGGCGCGGATCTCCTCGTCGGTGACGGCGCTGGAGCCGTGGGCGCGATCGCCCAGCAGGCGCAGCACGAGCCGCGTCGAGGCGTCCAGCAGCCAGACGGCCGGCGCCGCCACCTTCGACAGGGTGACCATCAGCGGCGCGACGACGCAGGCGAGAGGTTCCGGATTCTGCAGGGCCAGCCGCTTGGGAATGAGCTCGCCGATCACCAGCGACACGTAGGTGATGGCCGCCACGACCGCCGCATAACCCACGGGATGGGCGAAGCTCGCCGGCATGCCGGCATCCCGCAGCGCCACGCCCAGCTGCTCGCCGAGGCTGGCGCCGGAGAAGGCACCGGCCAGGATGCCGATGAGGGTGATGCCGATCTGCACCGTGGAGAGGAACCGGCCCGGGTCCTCCCCAAGCTTCATCGCGGCCAGGGCGCCACGCCGGCCGCGATCCGCGAGCGACTTCAGGCGCGCCGGGCGCGAAGAGACGATGGACAATTCCGCGGCTGCAAGAACAGCATTGAGCAACACGAGGAAGATGACGATCAGGATTTCGAGCAAAGGCATGGCGGGGATAGGAAAGCTCCGTCGGCGCTCCTCATAGCACAGGATCGCCGCCCTGTGTGACACCGGTACCGCATTTGCCGCAGAGCCTGCGCCGAAAGCGTCCGGAAAGGCGCCCGGGAGCGTCGATTGCGGCCGGCAGTTCAGTCATCGGCCTGGGTCCGGCGTTTCCCCGGCCGCGATCCTCGTCTATTGAACTGCGACGAGCAGGGGATTTTGCCACGTCATGTCGTTCAACACGTTCGGGCATCTGTTTCGGGTCACCACCTTCGGGGAAAGCCACGGGGTCGCCATCGGCTGCGTGGTGGACGGCTGCCCGCCCAACCTGCGCTTCACCCTCGACGAGGTGCAGGCGGCCCTCGACCGGCGGCGGCCCGGCCAGTCCCGCTTCACCACCCAGCGGCGCGAGCCCGACCAGGTGAAGGTGCTGTCGGGCACGCTGGAGCACCCCGAGGGAGGCCTCGTCACCACCGGCACGCCCATCGCCCTGCTCATCGAAAACGTGGACCAGAGGTCCAAGGACTATGCCGACATCGCCGGCGCCTACCGGCCGGGGCATGCCGACTTCACCTACGACATCAAGTACGGCATCCGCGACCATCGCGGCGGCGGACGCTCCTCCGCTCGCGAGACCGCGACCCGCGTCGCGGCCGGCGCCGTCGCGGCCAAGGTGCTGCCGGGGGTCACCGTGCGCGGTGCCGTGGTGCGCATTGGCGAGATCGAGATCGACCGGAGCCGCTGGGACTGGGACGAGGTGCCCAACAACCCGTTCTTCTGCCCGGACCCGCAGACCGTGCCGCTGTGGGAGGCCTATCTCGACGGCATCCGCAAGGCCGGCTCCTCCGTGGGGGCGGTGGTGGAGGTGGTGGCGGAGAACGTCCCCCCCGGCCTCGGCGCCCCGCTCTACGCCAAGCTCGACGCGGACCTCGCCAGCGCGCTCATGGGCATCAATGCGGCCAAGGGCGTGGAGATCGGCGAAGGCTTCAACGCCGCCCGCCTCACCGGCGAGGAGAATGCCGACGAGATGCGCCTCGGCAACGAGGGCAAGCCGCATTTCCTCGCCAATCATGCCGGCGGCATCCTCGGCGGCATCTCCACCGGCGCCCCCATCGTGGCGCGGTTCGCGGTGAAGCCCACCTCCTCCATTCTCACGCCGCGGCTGACGGTGGATCGCGCCGGGCAGGAGACGGAGATCTTCACCAAGGGCCGCCACGACCCGTGCGTGGGCATCCGCGCCGTGCCGGTGGGCGAGGCCATGGTGTGGTGCGTGCTCGCCGACCATCTCCTGCGGCACCGCGGGCAGGTGGGCGCGAGCCCGCATTGGCCGTTCGCCGCCTCCTCCACGGCTTGAGGGAAGCCGTCCCGCCCTTGCGATGTGCAGGTCCGTCCCGCGTGCGCACCCGGATCTGAGCGGCCGGACGCGAGCGGCCCCGGTGCGAACAGGTTGGAACGCTCCGTCTCATCACGCGTTGATGAGGCAGACACCTCAGCCTGGAGGAAACACGCATGCATACCGAAATGCAGAACCCGAACATCAAGCTCACCCATAACCTCGTCGCCAGCGACATGGTGGTGGGCACCTCGGTCTACGATCCCAACGATCAGAAGATCGGCTCCGTGGAGCGCCTGATCCTCGAGAAGACGAGCGGCCGTGTTTCCTACGCCGTTCTGAGCTTCGGCGGATTCCTCGGCCTCGGCGAGGATTACTATCCCGTGCCGTGGCAGATGCTGACCTACGATGAATCGCTCGGCGGGTTCCGCATCAACCTGACCAAGGACCAGGTGGAGAGCGCACCTAAATACCATGCCAACGAGGAGTATGACTGGAGCTCCGACAACGGGCGCCGCATCTCCGACTATTATGGCGTGCCGCCGTTCGGCGCCGCCACCATGTGAGCGGGCGCCCGGCGCGTAACGTGAAAGGCTGCCGCAAGGCAGCCTTTTTCGCATTCGCGCCTGCGAAATTCATCACACCTGAATGTTTCATAATTTTCATTGTCACTGAAAACAGTCGCGTTATGCTGCGGGCATGAAGCTCTCGGAATGGCTCTCGGCGACCGGAACGAAGCGCAGCGCCTTCGCCAGGCGGGTGGGGATGTCACCCGCCAGCGTCACGTCCCTGTGCAACGACGAACGTGCCTGGATCTCCCGCGAGAGCGCCGAGAAGATCGCCGAGGCCACCGGTCACCAGGTGACGCCAAACGATTTTCTCGGGCTTCCCGAGCCCCGCATCCGAGGTTTGCCCGTGACCGATACCACCCAGTCCCGCGTCCAGTCCGCCATCGAAGCCTTCGCGCGAGGCGAGATCGTGGTCGTCACCGATGACGACGACCGGGAGAACGAGGGCGACCTCATCGTCGCCGCATCCCTGGCAACGCCGGAGAAGATGGCCTTCATCATCCGCAATACGTCCGGCATCGTCTGCACGCCCCTGCCCCCGTCCGAGGCGAAGCGGCTGCGGCTCGACCCGATGGTGTCGAACAACGACGCGCCCATGGGCACCGCCTTCACCATCTCCATCGACGTGCGGCACGGCACCACCACCGGCATCTCCGCCGAGGAGCGCACCAACACGGTGCGGGCGCTGGCCAATCCGAACATGGGGGCGGGCGATTTCGTGCGGCCGGGCCACGTCTTCCCGCTCATCGCCAAGGAAGGCGGCGTGCTCATGCGCTCCGGCCACACCGAGGCCGCGGTGGACCTGTGCCGCCTCGCCGGTGTGCCGCCGGTGGGCGTGATCGCGGAGCTGGTCAATGACGACGGCACCGTGCAGCGCGGTCCGCAGGTCACCGCCTTCGCCGAAAAGCACACGCTCGTGCGCATCTCGGTGGCCGACCTCATCGCCTACCGTCAGGCGCGCGAGAAGCTGGTGACCCGGGCGGCCGAATTCCCGGTCGCCACCTCCGTCGGCGAGCTGCACGGCTACTCCTACGTCACCCCCTTCGATCCGGTGAACCACCTCGCTTTGGTGAAAGGCCGCATTGGCGACGGGGAGAAGGTGCTGGTGCGTCTGCACCGCGCCGATCCGGTGGCCGACGCCTTCACCGGCGGCAAGAGCATCCAGAAGGCGCTGGCGCGCATCGATGCCGAAGGCCGCGGCGTGCTCGTCTATCTGCGCGACGGAACGGCGGGCGTGCCGGCGGTCGCCATCGGCCACGACAACGAGAAGAGCCCCAGCGAGGCCGAGCGCGACCGACACTGGCGGGAGGTGGGCCTCGGTGCCCAGATCCTGCGGGACCTCGGCATCGTGTCGATTCGCCTGCTGGCGTCCAAGGCGCGCACCTATGTGGGCCTCGCCGGTTTCGGTATCGAGATCCTCGACACGGAATCGCTCGACGGCTGACGGTCGCTGAAATTTTGTGCACCGAAAACCGACCTAAGCCATTGCGACAGAACGACGACACCCCTGGCCAACGGCGCAGGGTGAGCAGCCGTCAGGCTTGCGCCGGAAATCGTGAGGTGAAAACAGGCGGCTAACGACTTCTCCCGCCCGCCGGACGGTGTCAGCATCCACGTGACGTGATGCCGCGCCTTTCCGGCAGGAGGGGAGAAATCGATGTTTGAGCGTCTGCGTCGCTCGTGCGTCTGCGCCACCTTCGCCCTGTTCGGCCTCGCCACCGCCGCTCCGGCTTCGGCAGAGACGGTCCGGGGCACGCAGGTGGACCTGGAACTGGTCCTCGCGGTGGACATCTCCTATTCCATGGACCAGGAGGAGCAGGCACTCCAGCGCGAGGGCTATGCCAACGCGGTTGTTTCCCGCGAGTTCCTCGAAGCCCTGCGCCTCGGCCCCACGGGGAGGATCGCGGTCGCCTACGTGGAATGGGCTGGAGAAACGGAACAGCAGGTGGTGGTGAGCTGGCGCGTCATCGACGGTCCGGACACCGCCAGGGCGTTTGCCGAGGCCATTTCCAGCGCCCCCCTGCGGCGGGCCTATCGCACTTCCATCTCGAGCGCCCTGCTGTTCGGCGCGGACCAGTTCGACCTGAACGGCTTCCAGGGGCTTCGGCGGGTCATCGACGTGTCCGGCGACGGGGTGAACAACCAGGGCCCCCCGGTCAGCCTCGCACGGGATGCCGTGGTGTCACGGGGCATCACGGTCAACGGCCTGCCGCTGCTGATGAAGCGCTCCGGCGCGTCGGCGCTCGATATCCCCGAGCTCGACGTCTATTACGAGGACTGTGTCATCGGCGGGGCCGGCGCGTTCGTCATCCCGGTCCAGCATCAGGACGAATTCGCCCGGGCGATCAAGACCAAGCTCGTCCTCGAAGTGGCCGATCTCGCCGTGCCCGCCGCCCGCGGCAGCCTGGTCATGAAGGCGGTGGGGAGCCAGCCGCGCATCTCTTGCACCATCGGCGAGAAGATCTGGATGGACCACTGGGCCAACTGAACCGCCGGCACGGCAGTCAGAGGGTGTCCAGAGTCAGAGGGTGTTCAGAGGCAGAGGGTGTCCTGGAGCGGCACCCGGCGCAGGGCCGGCAGGTCCGCCGCGCCCGTGATGAAGCAGGCGATGCGCAGTTGCGCTTCGAGGATGGAGAGATGCTCCACCACCGCTTCGGTGGAGGTGACAGCCGCTTGGAGCGTTCCCGCCGCCTGGCCCACGAGGTCGGCACCGAGGCGGATCGCCTTCGCCGCATCCACCCCATCACGGATGCCGCCGGATGCGATGAGCGGCGTGCCGGGACAGGCGGCGCGAACCTGCCGCAGGGCCTCCGCCGTGGGAATGCCCCAGCCGGCGAAGGCGGCGGCGATGGCCCGGGCGCGACCGGACCCGCGCGCGCCTTCCACCAGTGCCCAGTTGGTGCCCCCCGCCCCTGCTACGTCGAGCACGGCGACGCCGCACTCCACCAGCCGCACCGCCACGGCGGCGGACAGGCCGAAGCCCACCTCCTTCGCCACCACCGGCACGCCAACACGGGCGGCGAGCATGCCGATCCGCCGCAGCACGCCGCGCCAGTCCCGGTCACCACCGTCCTGGATCGCCTCCTGCAGCGGGTTGAGGTGGATCACCAGGCCATCCGCGCCGATCATCTCCACCGCCCGCCGCGCTCGGTCAACGCCCCCGTCGTCGAGGATCTGCGCCGCGCCGAGATTGGCCAGGAGCAGGATGTCGGGCGCCCGCCGCCGCAGCTCAGGCCCCAGGCCGCCCGCCGCCCCGGACTCGAGGGCGATGCGCTGCGAACCGACGCCGAGGGCGATGCCGAGCGCCTGCGCCGCCTCGGCGAGATGGGCGTTGATGGCTTCCGAGCGGCGTGGGCCGCCGGTCATGGCGGAGATCAGGAGCGGTGCGCGCAGCCGCCGCCCGAGCATCTCGACGGACAGGTCTACGTCGTCGAGCGACAGTTCCGGCGCGGCGCAATGCACAAGGCGAACAGCATCGAACCCGGTTTCGACGCGGGATCGGACCCCTCCGCCGCCGAGCACGATATCGATATGGTCTTCCTTGCGGCGGCCCGCGTCGCTCTCGTTCATGCTTCCCCGCCGGTGCCGCGGCTCGCGCCCGGCTCGGATGACGTCGATACCGCACGCCGCGGCCGCGGCGAGGAGGTCACACGCCGCCAGATTCTGTTCTGCACCCAAGCTGCTGCTCTAGCGCCCTTGTCTAAGCGGTGATCTAAAGTCATTCAAGGCAACGTATTTCGTGGACCGGGGACCTCGGCTCCCGTGGGCGACATGAAGAGGGGGCGCGCGTTCATGGCGCAGAAGGGCGGACGCAACACGCGGACGGAAACTCCGGCGTCGCACGATGTGGCGCGCTCCAACGGCGCACAGGGCGCCCTCCAGGGGGCGCTCGCCGTCCAGATGGCCGAAGCCCCCGCCGGCGCGTTGCACGCGGAGGAGGCCGCCTCTGCCCATTCGTTTCCGCCCCGTTCGCGTGATCTCTCCTACCTGCGTGCCGTGATCGACCGCCGCCTCGGCCTCCTGGTACCGCCACCCGCGTCCCATCCGGCGGTGCTGCACGCCGCCATGCGGCACATCCTGCTCGCGCCGGGCAAACGGCTGCGTCCGCTGCTGGCCATGGCCGCCGCGATCCAGCTTGATGCATCCGAACACGCCGCCCTCGATTTCGGCTGCGCGCTGGAAATGATCCACGCCTCGTCCCTTATCGTGGACGACCTGCCGAGCATGGACGACGCCGCCGTGCGACGCTCGCAGCCCACCACCCATGTGCAGTACGGGGAGGATGTGGCGGTCCTCGCCGCCATCGCGCTGCTCTCCCGCGCCTTCGGCGTCGCTGCGGCGGCTCCGGCCGTGCCGGAGCCGGTCCGGCTCGACGCCGTATCCATCCTCTCGCTGGCGGTGGGCTCCCTCGGCCTGTGCGGCGGGCAGTATGACGACCTAAGGCCCAGCACCGGCCGCAGCCTCGCCGCCACCGAGGACGTGAACCGCCGCAAGACCGGCGTGCTGTTCTCCGCCGCGGTGGAAATCGCCGGGCGCGTGGCCGGCGCGGACGAGGCGCAGTTCGCCCATCTTCGGGCGGTGGCCGGCCATGTGGGCCGCGCCTACCAGATCCTCGACGACATCCTCGACGCCTCGTCCTCCGCCGCCGCCCTCGGCAAGGACGTGGGCAAGGATGCCCACAAGGTGACGGTGATCGCCTCGCTCGGCGCCCCGCGGGCCCGCAAGCTGCTGGCGGAACACTTGGCGGGGGCCCTTTCTGCCTCTAAAGAGCTGGGACCCAACAAGGACGGGCAGGAGCCCCTGCGAGACTTCATGGACGCTGCCTTCGGTGAACTGATGGGGCCGCTGGCGCTGTGAGCGCCGCGCCGCAACATAAGGACGAAGCCCCGGACGACAGCACGGCCCCTCCCCTCGCCATAGCCGGCCTCGAGGCCGGCTATGGCGCGCGCACCGTGCTTTCCGGCGTCGATCTTCGCGTGCCCTCGGGGATTGTCACCGCCCTCGTCGGCCCCAACGGCGCGGGAAAGACCACGCTGGTGCGGGCGATCTGCGGCCGCATCCCGCCGCGGGCCGGTGCGGTCGAGGTGTGCGGGGCGCCCGCCGCCGAAGGCGCCGCCCGCGCGCGCATCGGCCTCGCGCCGCAGGACATCGCCCTCTACCGCTCCCTGACCATCGCCGAGAACCTCGCCATCTTCGCCCGCCTGGCCGGCGTTGACCGGGCGCGGGTGCCGGCGTGCGTCGCGGCGGTGATGGCGCGGACCGGGGTCGCGGAGCGGGGCGGCGAGCGCATCGACCGGCTCTCCGGCGGCTGGCAGCGGCGGGCCAATGTCGCGGCCGCCCTCGTGGGCACGCCGCGCCTGCTGGTGCTCGACGAACCGACCGTGGGCGTGGATGCCCCTGCCCGCGCCGACCTTGCCGCCCTCGTGCGCCGGCTCGCACAGGACGGGCTCGGCATTCTCCTCATCACCCATGATTTCGCCTTCGCCGAGGCGGTGGCGGATCGCGTCGCCATCCTGGCGGGGGGACGCATCGCGCTGGAGGGACCGCTCGAAGCCCTCCTCGCGTCCCGCTTCCCCCGCCGGCGCACGGCTCAGGTGACCTTCGCGACGACGCCCACCCCTGCCGGCCGGCGCGCCCTCGAAGCGCTGGGGCTGCGTGGAGACGGGCACTCCGAGCACTTCACCGGCACGCTCGAGGACACGCCCGAGGCCGCCGGCGATCTGATCGCGGCGCTGCGCGCGGCGGGGCTCTCGCCGCGCACCATCGCCCTCGAGGCCGCCGGCCTCGACGCCCTCTATGAGGATGTCACCGGGGAGTCCCGGCGATGACCTTCGCCATCATGCGCGCCATGGCCATCACCCTGCTGCGCGACCGTGGCGCGCTGCTGATGACCTTCGTGCTGCCGCCGCTGCTCTTCATCCTGTTCGCCGCCGTGTTCGCCGGCACCGGGGGCGAGACCTCCACCATCAAGGTGGCCGCCGCCCGCGAGACCGATGCACCGGCCGCCGAGACCTTCCTCGCCGCCCTCGGGCGCGCCGCCGACGTGGCGCTGGTGCGCGCCACGCCCCAGGCGGTGAGCGGGCTCGTGGCCGACGGCACCGTGGACGTGGGCCTCATCGTGCGCGGCGATCTTTCGGGCGCGACCGACAAGCCACCCCTCGTGCTGCTCACCGATCCCGCCCGCGGCGTGGCCGCCGCCATCCTGTCCGCGCGCATCCAGCGCCTGTTCACCGACGAGCTGCCCGGCATGGCCATCCGGCGCGTGGCGTCGCAGATGCAGGTGTTGACGGGCCCGTTCACGCCCGAGCAGCAGGAGCGGCTCGATGCCTCCGTCGCCCGCGCCCCGGAACTGGTGGCCCAGGGCGGCGCGGAGCTGATGGAGCGCCAGCCGGTGGCGCGCCTCAGGGCCGAGCCGGGCGTCAGCTACTATGCCGGCGCGATCGCCATGCTGTTCCTGCTGTTCTCGGCGGTGCAGGGTGCCGCGAGCCTCGTGGACGAGCGGCGCTCCGGCGTGTTCGACCGCATCGTCATGAGCCGCGGCGGCGTCGGTGCGCTGGTGGCCGGAAAGCTCGGCTTCCTCGTGCTCCAGGGCCTCGCCCTCGCGGCGGTGCTGTTCACCGTGGCGCAGGTGATCTACGGGGTGCACGTGGTGCAGCACCTCGGCACCTTCCTCGCCGTGGCGGCGGCCGCCTCGGCGGCGGCGGCGGGCGTCGCCTTGCCACTGGCGGCGGTGGCACGCACGCGGCAACAGGCGCAAACCCTCTCCACCTTCGCCGTGCTCCTGCTCTCGGCGGTGGGCGGCAGCATGGTGCCGCGCTTCCTGATGCCCGACTGGCTCCAGCAGCTGGGCGTGCTGACACCCACCGCGTGGGGCATCGAGGCGTTCCAGGATGCTCTGTGGCGCGGCGCGGGACTCGCGGCCCTGCTGCCGGGCCTTGCCGTCCTGCTCGGCTATGCCGTACTTGGCGGCGCGCTGACGCTCTGGCTCATCCGCCGCCAAGTACGACTCGCATGAAATTGCGACTCGCGTGAAAGGCGAGGCGCCCCTCAGGCGCCCTTGACCCAGCGGACCGTCGCCTCGGCGACACGGTGGCCGAGATAGGCCGCCGTGCGGCGGTCGGCATCGGGCGGGACCACGTCCGGGCCCTGGTCGATATTGGACTGCACGAAGGCACCGCCGAAGCCGCCGAGGCGGTTCAGGTCATCGATGGACGCCTTGGAGCTGTTGTTGCCGGGATGGAGGCCGAGGCCCACCCACACCATGCCGTGCTGCTGGGACAGGTTGAACAGCGCATGCAGGCCCTGCAGCTTGTCCCCGTTCTGGCTGCCGGAATTGACGAAGCCCGCGGCGAGCTTGTCCTTCCACTTCAGCTCCATCCAGCGCTTGGAGGACTTTTCCGCAAAGGCCCAGAAGCCGGCCGACACGGAGCCCATATAGATGGGCGCACCGAAGATGATGGCGGCGGCGCCGTCCAGCACCTCCCACTTCTCATCCACTTCGTCCACGGAGATCAGGACGCCGTCCACGGCATCCACTTCCTTGACGCCCGCAAGAACGGATTCGGCCACCACCTTGGTGTGGCCATAGCCGGAGTGATAGACGATCGCGACGACGGGCTTGGACATGTGACATCTCCCGGTTGGTTCGGCCTCGGTTTTATCGTGCATATATGCCGATACACAGACGAGAGCCTGCAAAGCTCAATTGCATTAACGCAATCAAACTCCGCCCGGAGCGCTCTCTCCTACCCGCCCTTCGGGAATTCCAGCCCCATCTCGCGATACCGCTCGGGATCGTCGGCCCAGCTCTCGCGCACCTTCACGAACAGAAAGAGGTGGACCTTCTGCTCGATGATGCCGGCAATCTCGGCCCGCGCTTCCGACGAGATGGTCTTGATGGTCTGGCCAGCCTTGCCGAGCACGATCTTGCGCTGGCTCTCGCGCTCCACATAGATCGTCTGCTCGATGCGCACCGAGCCGTTGCGCAGCTCCTTCCAGCTCTCGGTCTCCACCGTGGAGCGGTAGGGGAGCTCGTCGTGCAGGCGCAGGAACATTTTCTCGCGGGTGATCTCCGCCGCCAGCATGCGCATGGGCGCGTCCGAGACCTGGTCTTCCGGATAGAGCCAGGGGCTGAGCGGCACCATCTCGGCAAACCAGCGGCGCACGTCGGCGACGCCGTCTCCGGTGAGGGCCGAGACCATGAAGACGCGATCGAACGGCAGGCGCTCGTTCAGCTGCGCCGCCAGCGCCAGCAGCGTGTCGCGGCGAATCAGGTCGATCTTGTTGAGGATGAGCGCACGCGGCTTGCGGATCTCCTTCAAGGGTCCGAGCAGCGCCTCGATCTCCTCGTCCATCCCGCGCTTGGCATCCACCAGCAAGGCGATGACATCGGCGTCGGCCGCGTGGGTCCAGGCGCTGGTCACCATCGCCCGCTCCAGCCGCCGCTTGGGCGAGAAGATGCCGGGCGTGTCCACCAGCACCACCTGCGCAGCCCCGTCGAGGGCGATGCCGCGCACGATGGCGCGGGTCGTCTGCACCTTGTGGGAGACGATGGACACCTTGGTGCCCACGAGGGCGTTGGTGAGCGTCGACTTGCCCGCATTGGGGGCGCCCAGCAGCGCGACGAAGCCGCAGCGGGTGGGTCCTTCGAGAGGCGCGGGAACGCCGTCCGCCGCAGGGTCCGCCTCGTCGAGATCCTCATCCTCGTCGTCGAAGTCGTCGTCGAAATCGCCTTCGGCCTCCGCGGCGAACGTCTCCGGCATCTCGTCTTCCGGAATCTCCCGCGCAGCCGGATCGGCCTTCGCCTTCGGGCCATCGCCCGCACGCTTCCTGCCTGCCGCCATCACGTCTCGTCCTTCTGCCAGACGCCCTCTCGGACGAGGAAGGCGGCGGCCGCCGCCTTCTGCGCATTCTGCTTCGATGCCCCTTCCGCCTGCGCCGAGGGCAGGCCGGGCAAATCCACCGCCACGGTGAAGCGCGGGGCATGATCCGGTCCGGAGCGGATCACCTCGCGATAGGAAGGCGGAGGCAGGCCACGGGCCTGCGCCCATTCCTGGAGCACGGTCTTGGCGTCGCGCAGCGGCCTCCGGGGGGTCTCGAGCCGCGGCCGCCAGAAGCGCTCGACCACATCCTGCGCCGCCAGGTAGCCGCCATCGAGGAAGACCGCCGCCACCACGCCCTCCGCCACGTCGGCCAGGATGGCGCGGCGCTTGTGCGCGCCGGACTGGCTTTCGCCGGGACCCAGGCGGATGAAAGGGCCGAGATTCATGTCTTCGGCCACCTCGGCGCAGGCCTCCTCGCGCACCAGCTCGGCGAGCCGGCGCGACAATTCTCCCTCCTCCCCCTCCGGGAAGGCGAGATAAAGCATGTGGGACACCACCGAGCCGAGCACGTGGTCGCCGAGGAATTCCATCCTCTGGTAGGACCTGAGGCGTGGCGCTTCGCCCTTCACGGCGCTGATGTGCGACAGAGCGAGGTCAAGCGCCGACCGGTCGCGGAACCGGTAGCCGATCCGCTCTTCGAGCAGAGCGAGATCCGCGCCCACGCCGTTCAATGCACCCGAGTGAACAGCCGATCCCATCGCACCGTCCAAGGCCACGTCCAAACCTGCCACGCCGATGCGCCCTCGTCGATCGAGAAGAAGATCAGCTGCGCCTTGCCGATCAGATTCTCGAACGGCACGTAGCCCACCTGGCTGAGCACCCGGCTGTCCGCCGAATTGTCGCGGTTGTCGCCCATCATGAAGAAGTGGCCCGGAGGCACCTCGTAGACGGGTGTGTTGTCATAAAAGCCGTTGTCCACGAGATCGAGGGTCTCGTAGGAGACGCCGTTGGGCAAGGTCTCGCGCCAGCGCTTGATCGGCACCTTGCGGCCCGAGCCGTCGTCCTCGTTCACGTCCGGCAGCCGCTCGCGCTGGACCGGGGCGCCATTGATGTGGAGCAGGCCACCGATCATCTGGATCTTGTCGCCGGGCATGCCGATGACGCGCTTGATATAGTCGGTCTCGTTATCCCGCGGCAGCTTGAACACCACCACGTCGCCGCGCGTCGGCTCGGAGCCGAGAATGCGCCCCGCGAACAGGTTGGGCGAGAAGGGGATGGAGAAGCGCGAATAGCCGTAGCTGTATTTCGAGACAAACAGGTAGTCGCCGATCAGCAGCGTGTCCTTCATGGATCCCGAGGGGATGTTGAAGGGCTGGAACAGGAAGGTCCGGATCACGAACGCAATCAGCAGCGCATGAACGATCACGCGGACGGTTTCGAAAAAGCCGCCGTCCTTCTTGGAGTCGCTGGTCGCGGTCATCGTATGTCCAAAAAATTCCTGGGTGGGGCGCAGCGTAGAGGAAACTGCGCCGAAACTGAGGAGGAAGCCGCCCGATCGGCCTCACGCTCCACAGACCGAAGGACCCTATAGAGGCTTCGTCCGCTCCCGGCAACGCAGGCCTTGGCGGCTGCCGCTTCGTCAGCCGGCCGCCTTCGGGACGGCGGAAATGATCACATAGGCCGCCGTCAACGGCCCCTCGTCGGTCAGCGAGAGATGGATGCGCGGCTCGTATCCTGCCGGCACGAGGGCGGCGAGCCGCTGCGCCGCGCCGCCGGTGAGCGCCAGGGTCGGCTGGCCGGAGGGCAGGTTCACCACCCCCATGTCGCGCCAGAACACGCCATGGCTCAGGCCGGTGCCCAGCGCCTTGGCGCACGCCTCCTTGGCGGCGAAGCGCTTGGCGTAGGTCTCGGCCCGCAGCTTGCGCCGATCCGCCTTGGCGCGCTCCACCGGCGTGAACACCCGGTCGAGAAACCGGTCGCCGAAGCGCTCGATGGAGCGGGCGATGCGCCGGGCATCCGAAAAGTCCGAGCCGATGCCGATGATCATGCGGCCTCGCCGTCCGCCAGCCGCGCCCGGCCGGCGGCGATCGCCGCGCGCATGCGCTGCACGGCGGCATCGAGGCCGACAAACACCGCCTCGCCAATGAGGAAATGGCCGATGTTCAGTTCCGCGATCTCCGGGAAGGCCGCCACCCGCTCGGCGGTGGCATGGTCCAGCCCATGCCCCGCATGCACTTCGAGACCAAGGCCGGCGGCCTGTCGGGCTCCGGCCTTCAGCCGCGCGAACTCGGCCTCGGCCGCCTCGTGCCGCCCTTCGGCGCAGGCATCGCACCAGGCGCCGGTGTGCAACTCCACGATGTCCGCCCCGAGCTCCGCCGCCGCCGCGATCTGCGATGGTTCCGCCGCGATGAACAGGGACACAAGGATGCCCGCCGTCTTCAGCCGCGCGATGCGAGGAGCGAGGTCGGCGCGCTGGCCGGCGGCGTCGAGGCCGCCCTCGGTGGTGCGCTCCTCCCGCCGCTCCGGCACCAGGCAGCAGGCATGGGGCCGGATGCGGCCGGCGATGGCCACCATCTCGTCGGTGGCCGCCATTTCGAAATTGAGCGGCAGGTCGATCTCCGCCTTCAGCCGCTCCATGTCGGTGTCGCGGATGTGCCGCCGGTCCTCGCGTAGGTGGGCGGTGATGCCGTCGGCCCCCGCCGCCTGCGCCAGCAGCGCGGCACGCACCGGGTCCGGATGGGCGCCGCCGCGGGCATTGCGCACCGTCGCCACATGATCGACGTTCACCCCGAGCCGCACCGGCCTTGGCACCGTCATCGCCTTGCTCCTGATACGAGATACCCGCCCGGCCGTCAGCCGTTGACCCGTTCCACGTGGGAGACCACCTCGCGGGCCTTCAGGTCCGCCATGATGGTATTGAGGTGTCGCAGATCGAACACCTCGATGTCGATGATCATCTCGTGGAAATCCGCCGAGCGCGAGCGCATCTGCAAGCCCTCGATGTTGCCGCCGCGGTCGCCGATGGCGCTCGCCACCTGCGCCAGCGAGCCGGGCGCGTTGCGGGCCGTCAGCATGATGCGGGCGGGGAAGCGGCCTTCCGCCAGCTCGTCCACGTCCCAGCGCACGTCGAGCCAGCGCTCGGGCGCGTCTTCGAAATTCTGCAGGGACGGCGACTGGATGGGATAGATGGTGATGCCCTCGCCCGGCGTGAGGATGCCGACGATCCGGTCGCCCGGCACCGCGCCGCCCTCGGGGGCGAAGCGCACCGGCAGCTCGCCGTTGATGCCGCGGATGGGAATGGCATCGAGCCGCTCGCCCGTGGCGCCCTCGGGGATCTTGAACTTCAGGTTGTGGCCGCGCTTCAGCTCGAACCAGCCTTCGCCGTTCGCCTGCCGGCCGACCCGGTCCTCGGCGCGCGGCGGCACCCATTCGGGATGGACGGCACGGATAAGGTCGTCGGTCTTGATCTCGCCCCGCCCCACGGCCGCGAACACGTCGTCGGCCGCGCCGCGGGCGAGGCGCGGGGTCGCCTTGGCCATCCCGTCCTCGGTGAAGGTCTTGCCGGCCTTGGCGAAGGCGCGCTCGGCGATCTTGCGGCCGAGCCCGGCATATTGCGCCCGCACCGCCGTGCGCGTCGCCCGCCGCACCGCCGCCCGCGCCTTGCCGGTGACGGCGATGGTCTCCCACGCCCCCGGCGGGGTCTGGGCCTTCGACGTGATGATCTCCACCTCGTCGCCGTTCTTCAGCTCGGAGACGAGGGGCGAGATGGTGCCGTTGATCTTGCAGCCGACCGCCGTGTTGCCCACGTCGGTGTGCACGGCATAGGCGAAGTCGATGGGGGTCGCCTTGCGCGGCAGGGCGATGAGCCGGCCCTTGGGGGTGAAGCAGAACACCTGATCGTGGAACAGCTCGAGCTTGGTGTGCTCAAGGAATTCCTCCGGCGAGAGGCCCTGGGAGAGGTTCTCGATGGTCTTGCGCAGCCAGGCATAGGCCCGGCTCTCATTGGAGAGCATGGGCCCCGGCGCGCCGGACGCATCCTTGTAGAGGGCATGGGCGGCGATGCCGTATTCGGCGATCTCCTCCATGTCGCGGGTGCGGATCTGCATTTCCACCCGCTGCCGGCGCGGGCCGATGATGGTGGTGTGGAGCGAGCGGTAGTCGTTCGGCTTGGGGGTGGAGATGTAGTCCTTGAACCGCCCGGGCACGATGGGCCACTTGGTGTGGATCACCCCCAGCGCGCGGTAGCAGTCCTCCACTGAACCCACGATGACGCGGAAGCCGTAGAGGTCGGAGAGCTGCTCGAAGCCGATGGCCTTGCGCTCCATCTTGCCCCAGATGGAATAGGGCCGCTTCTCCCGCCCCTTCACCTCGGCCGAGATGCCGCGGCGGCCCAGCTCGCCTTTCAGCTCCTGCTCGATCTCCTGCACCAGCGCGCCGTTGCCCTGCCGCAGCTCCGAGACCCGGTTGGCGATGGAATCATAGGCCTCCGGCGAGAGCTGGCGGAAGGAGAGGTCCTCCAGCTCCTCGCGCATGTCCTGCATGCCCATGCGCGCGGCCAGCGGGGCGTAGATGTCCAGGGTCTCCTGGGCGACGCGGTCGCGCTTCTCGGGCGGCACCCATTTCAGGGTGCGCATGTTGTGCAGGCGGTCGGCGAGCTTCACCAGCAGCACCCGCACGTCGTCGGCGATGGCCAGCAGCAGCTTGCGCAGGTTTTCCGCCTGCTTGGCCTGCTTGGACACGAGGTCCAGCTTCTTGATCTTGGTGAGGCCCTCCACCAGCGTCGCGATCTGCATGCCGAACAGGCGCTCGATCTCGGTCTTGGTGGCGCTGGTGTCCTCGATGGTGTCGTGCAGCAGCGCCGAGACGATGGTGGCGTCGTCCAGCTTGAGGTCGGTGAGGATCGCCGCGACTTCGAGCGGATGGGAGAAATAGGGATCGCCGGAGGCGCGCAGCTGGCTGCCGTGCGCGCGCATGGCATAGACGTAGGCGCGGTCGAGCAGCGCCTCGTCGGTGTTGGGATTATACCGTCGAACGCGCTCGACGAGTTCGTATTGGCGCATCATGGCCGGAACGATCCGTCGCAGCACGGGCGGAGCGGGTTCAGCGGGTGAACGGCCGGCCCCATCCTTGTTTGTCCCGTAGATATCATGCGGAAGGGGGACGAGCGCAAGGCATAGCTGCCACGCATCCTGGGAAAAGCGTGGCGATCCTGCGCGTTAGGAGGCGCCGGCGCACAGGCCTTCACTGCTCCCGACGGATTTTTCGGCTGCCATGCCCGAGCTGGGCGCGGCCATGGCAGCCGATCGGCCGGCCCTACGGCAGCAGCAGGGTGGAGCCTGTGGTGCCGCGCGATTCGAGGTCCCGGTGGGCCTTCTGCGCGTCCTTCAGCGCATAGGTCTGGTTGATGGGGATCTTCACCGCGCCGGTCAGCACGGCCTCGAACAGGTCGTTGGCGGTGGCAACCAGATCGGCGCGCTTGGCGACGAAGGTGCCGAGCGTCGGCCGGGTGGCGAACAGGGAGCCCTTCGCCGAGAGCTGGAGCAGGTCGAAATTCTTGATGGCGCCCGACGCATTGCCGAAGCTCACCCACAGCCCGAGCGGCTTGAGGCAGTCGAGGGAGGCCGGATAGGTCGCCTGGCCCACGCCGTCATAGACCACGTCGCACATCTTGCCGGAGGTGATCTCCTTCACCCGGTGCACGAAATCCTCCTCGCGATAGAGGATCACCTCGTCGCAGCCGTGGGAGGCGGCAAGTTCCGCCTTCTCCTTCGACCCCACCGTGCCGATGACGGTGGCGCCGAGGTGCTTGGCCCATTGCGACAGGATCAGCCCGACGCCGCCGGCCGCCGCGTGGAGCAGAATCACGTCGCCAGGCTTCACGTGGTGGGTGCGGCGCACCAGGTACTGCGCCGTCATGCCCTTCAGCATCATGGCGGCGGCGGTCTGGTCGTCGATGGCTGCGGGCAGGTGCACCAGGGCGGTCGCCGGCACGTTGCGCAGCTCGGCATAGGCGCCGATGGCCATGGCATAGGCGACCCGGTCGCCGGGGTGGAAGTCGGTCACGTCCGGCCCCACCGCCTCGACCACGCCCGCCCCCTCGTTGCCGGGCACGAACGGCAGGCTTGCCGCCTTGTAGAGGCCGGTGCGGAAATAGACGTCGATGAAGTTGAGGCCGATGGCCGTGTGCCGAACCTGGACCTCGCCCGGTCCGGGCGAAGGCACGACGATGTCCTCGTAGGTAAGGACTTCGGGACCGCCCGTTTGATGCACCCGAACCGCATGGACCATGACGCCGAACCCCTTATCCGTCCCCAGACGCGCAGGATCATAGGCCCGGCGAGGCCCGCCGCAAGGTGCTCAGCGCCCGCCCGATACCTTCAGCACGGCGCCGGTGGTATAGCTCGCGGCCTCCGACAGCAGGAACAGCACCGCCTGCGCCACCTCGTCCGCCGTGCCGGGCCGCGCCAGCGGGATGGAGGGCGCCAGGCGCTCAAGCCGGCCGACCGCGCCGCTGGCGTCGTGGATGTCGGTGGCGATGAGGCCGGGCGCCACCGCATTCACGCGGATGCCTTCCCGCGCCAGCTCGCGGGCGAGCCCCAGGGTGAAGCTGTCGATGGCGCCCTTGCTGGCGGCGTACCACACATATTCCCCCGCCGATCCGAGCGTCGCCGCCATGGAGGAGATGTTGACGATGGCCCCTCCCCCGCCGCCGCGCGCGGTGGACATGCGCTTCACCGCCTCCTGCGCCACCAGCAGCGCGCCGGTGACGTTGAGGTCGATGACACGGGCGATCTCCGCCGGATCGGCATCGGCGAAGGCGCAGGTGCGGCCGGTGATGCCCGCATTGTTCACCAGGTGGGTCAGCGGGCCGAAGCGCGCGTCGGTCTCGGCGAACAGGCGGGTGATGTCCGCCGGAACGCCGACATCGGCCTGGATGATCGCGACTTCGGCGCCGAGGGCGCGGGCGGCGGCGGCGGTCGCCTCGGCGGCGGCCGCGTCACGGGTATAGTTGAGGGCGATCCTGCCGTATCCGGCCTTGGCCGCCCCGATCACGCAGGCGGCGCCGATGCCCCGGCTGCCGCCCGTCACCATCAGAACCCGATCCGTCATTGCGATCCTCCGGCGCGCCGCGCCGCCACGTGCCGCTTGCGGCGGCCGGCGGCCGCCACGTTCAGCATCTCCACCATCACCGAGAAGGCCATGGCGGCATAGATGTAGCCCTTCGGGATATGCATGCCGAAGCCGTCGGCCACCAGCGTCATGCCGATGAGCACGAGAAAGGCGAGCGCCAGCATCTTGGTGGTGGGATGGGCGGCGATGAAGGCCGAGAGCGGACCCGAAGCGGCGAACATGATGCCCACCGCGATGATCACCGCGAGAATCATGATGGCGAGATGCTCCGCCATTCCAATGGCAGTGAGGATGGAATCCACCGAGAAGACGAGGTCCAGCAGGATCACCTGCGCCACCACCGATACGAACGCGCGCTGCGCATATTCGCCCGCGCCCACGCCCCCACCCGGCTCGTCCTCCCCCTCCACCGCCGCATGCATCTCATGCGTCGCCTTGGCGATGAGGAAGGCGCCGCCGCCCATGAGGATGATGTCGCGCCAGGAAAAATCATGCCCGAAGGCGGAGAACAGGCTCTGCTGCAGCCCGATGAGCCAGGACAGGGCGAACAGCAGCGCGATGCGCAGGCCGAGGGCCGCCGAAAGCCCGATCTGCCGTGCCCGCAGCGCCTGCGCCGGCGGCAGGCGCTGCACCACGAGCGAGATGAACACCACATTGTCGATGCCGAGGATGATCTCCATGGCCGTGAGCGTCACGAGAGCCGCCCAGGCCTCCGGCGATGTAATCCAGTCCAGCATCCGCCCCTCCGCCCCGATTCCGCGCCAGCATGGGCAAATGTGCAGGCGCCGCAACCGTTCGGAGCGGCGAATGGCGTGAAAGGCGGCATGCGTGCCGATGGGGCAACACGCCGCGCGGCTGCGTCGAGGTGAAGCCGCGCGATCCGCCCAGCCCTTGCCTCCGCAGGCTTGGGGGGCAGCGGTCGCCGGAGGGGCGGCCTTTTCTCGCGCGCGGTCAGGTTCTAGTGTCCGCGTGGCGCCCGGGCGCGCGGTGATTTGGGGAGGCGGGAATGGCGCACGACGACATGCACGAGGTGATCGTGGTGGGCGCGGGGCCGGCCGGGCTCGCCGCCGCCCTCGGCCTTGCCGCCCGTGGCGTGCCCACTGCCCTCGTCACCGGTCCCGACCGCGGCGCCGACCATCGCACCACCGCGCTGCTGGAAGGCTCGGTGCGCATCCTGGAGGATTTCGGCGTGTGGGCGGGCCTCTCGGATCGCGCCGCGCCGCTGTGCGACATGCGCATCGCCGATGCCACGCACCGGCTCGTGCGCGCGCCGGAGGTGACGTTCCGCTCATCTGAGATCGGGCTCGAGGCCTTCGGCTACAACATCGAGAACGACGCCCTGCGCAACGGCCTCCTCGCCGTCGCCATGCAGCAGCCCGCCCTTCGCATCGTGCGGGCGGCGCTGGAGCGCATCGACTTCGCGCCGGACGCCCTCACGCTGCACCTGTCCGATGACACCACGCTGCGCACCCGCCTCGTCGCCGCGGCGGACGGCCGGCACTCCACCGTGCGGGCTGCGGCGGGCATCCGCATGCGCACCCGCGCCTATCCGCAGGTGGCCTTCACCGCCACCGTGCAGCACTCCCGCCCGCACGAGGACACCTCCACCGAATTCCATACCGAGACCGGTCCCTTCACCCTCGTGCCGTTGCCGGGGGACCGCTCTTCCGTCGTCTGTGTGGTGAGCGAGCGGGAGGCGGTGCGCCTGCTCGGCCTCGACGACGGGGCGCTGGCGCGGGAGCTGGAGGCGCGCGCCTCCTCCGTGCTCGGCCGGTTCGAGATGGAGGGCGGACGCGGCGCCTTCCCGCTGGCGGCGGAAACCGCCGAGCAACTGGTCGGCCCGCGCATCGCGCTTCTGAGCGAGGCCGCCCACATCATGCCGCCCATCGGCGCGCAAGGGCTCAATCTCGGCCTGCGCGACGCAAGCGTGCTGGTGGACCTCGTGGCGAACGCCTACGCCGCCGGCCGGGACGTGGGCGGCGAGGAGGTTCTCTCGCGCTATGCCGCCTCGCGCCAGCGCGACATTTCCGGCCGCATGCGGGCGGTCGACCTGCTCAACCGCTCTTTGCTGTCGGACCTGGTGCCGATCCAGAGTGTCCGCGGCTTCGGGCTGTATCTGCTGGATCGCATTGGCCCGCTGCGGCGCAAGCTGATGCGGCTCGGCATCGGCGAGAAGGCGGCCTGACGTTCAGAACAGGCTGAGCGGGATCAGCTGCTCGCGCAGAAGGTACAGCATCCCCGTCACCGTCACGATGGAGGACAAGGTGCCGAGGAGGACGGCGGTGGAGGCCTCCTCCACGAACACGTGGTACTGCCGCGCCAGCACGAAGACGTTGAGGGCGGGCGGCAGGGCCGCCATCAGCAGCAGCGTCTGCGCCCACACGGGGGAGAACGGCCCGAACAGGGACAGCGACACCAGCGCGATGGCCGGATGGCCGACCAGCTTCAGCACCAGCAGCGGGCCGAGCTCCGCCGGCACCCGCCGGAGCGGCCGCAGCGCCACGGTGACCCCCAGCGTGAACAGAGCGCACGGGGCGGCGGCGTTCTTCAGGAAATCGAGCATGCGGGCGAGGGCGTCCGGCTCCTTGAACTCCAGCGCCGCCGCCACCACACCGAGCAGGGTGGCGATGTTGAAGGGGTGGGTGAGCACCCGCTTGGCGATGAGGCCGAACGTGTGGGCGAGGTTCTCGCCTCGTCCCCGCATGGCCATGAGCAGCGGCACCACGGTGAAGAAGAAGACGCTGTCGCAGGCGAAGATGAGGGCCGCCGGCGACGCCGCCGCCTGCCCCAGTGCCGCGATGGTCAGGCCGGGGCCCATATAGCCCACGTTGGCATAGGCGCCGATGGTGATGGCGATCGCCCCCTCCCCCACATTGCCGCGCCGGAACATCAGGCCGATGGCCAAGGCGAGGGCGGCCGTGGTGGCGGTGGAAACCACCACGGCGAGGATGAAGGCGGGATTGGCGAGCTCGTGAATCGGCGTCTGCGCGACGATGCGATAGAACAGCGCCGGCAGCGCCACATAGATGATGAAGAAGGTCAGCCAGGCGAGGCCGGTCTCCGGAAGCCTGACCCGCCAGCCACAGAAATAGCCGAGCAGGATCAGTCCGAAAAAGGGAAAGGCGAGGCTGAAGAGATCGCTCATGGTGGCCGGGAAGCTGCGCGCGGGCGCATTGGGGGGGACATCGCGGGAGCCCCGCGGCCCCTCCTTAATCACCGCCGCCGCCGATGGGAAGCGACGGACGCCGGCGAAGGGCCCCGCCGGAGGGGCGGCTCAGGGCGCGAGGCGCGGCGCGGGCTGCCGCGCGCCCTGATCCAGCAGGTTGCGCGCCGCATAGAGCTCGGGATAGAGGCGGTTGCGGAACTGGCTCGCCGCCGGCTCCACCGTGGACAGCAGCCGGTCGATGGCTCCCGCCTGGGGCGTCATGGCCCACGGCCGGCGCGCGATGGGCCGGTCGTCCAGCCAGAACGAGCTCCAGTCGAACGACGTCTCGACCAGCTCCCGCGCGAAGTCGCTCCCCTCGGCGATGGCGCCCTGGAGAACCACGTCGATATAGGATTGCAGCAGGGGAAAATCCGCATCCGGCAGGCGCAGGTCGCTCGCGCGCGCACCGGCGACGCCCTTGGGCACGTAGACCCAGACCCGTCCGGTCCGGGGCAGGCCCTGCCAGCCGATGGCCTCGATCACCGCCGGGTCCAGCTCGACCCGGTCATAGGCGCCCTCGCGCCGGTCGAAGGCGGCCATCTCGTCGGTGCTCATCACCGGAAAGACCACCCCGTTGATGGAGCTCGGCACCTCGTCTTCGGCCCGCCGACGCAGGCCCAGCGCGGTGAACCCCGCCCCGCCCGAGCGCGTCCCGGACCGCGCCACCCAGCCGCGGACATAGCCGAAGGCGGCGGAGATGCGCGCCGGGACGGCCGCCACCCGGCGCCCCGACGTGCTGGTGCGCGATGGCTCGTTGATGAGCGTTCCATAGCCGAACAGGAACTCGCCGGGTGTCTCGGCGAGCCGCTCCCCCCAGAAATCGCGGGCCTGGACCGGAGCCTCCGACGCTGCGAGCCCCGCAAGGCCGAGGAGAACGTCACGCCGCGCGATCATGGAACCTCGTCCTGTACCGGAGGAGCCAGCGGAGCTCAGTCTCCATCCCCGTGAGTCGTGTTGCACCGGTGCGCCACCTATGCTGCATTGCATTCAACATATTGGCGCGGGGCACGATGCCCCGTCGCCGGTTCCACGGGGGAACAGATGAAGCTGCCGCGCCAATTCTTCAAGCCGCTCGCCATCGGGGCGCCCGCGCCCTATCGCGAGTTGCCCGTGCGGCTCGAACGTATGATCCATTTCGTGCCGCCGCACCTCGAGAAGATGCGGGCGAAGGTGCCGGACATCGCCAGACAGGTCGACGTGGTACTCGGAAACCTTGAAGATGCGATCCCCTCCGATGCCAAGGAAGCCGCCCGCAGGGGCTTCATCGAAATGGCCAAGGCCACCGACTTCGGCGACACCGGCCTATGGACCCGCATCAACTGCCTCAACAGCCCCTGGGTGCTGGAAGATATCACCGAGATCGTCGGCGAGATCGGCGACAAGCTCGACGTGATCATGCTGCCCAAGGTCGAGGGCGCCTGGGACATCCACTATCTGGACCAGCTGCTCGCCCAGCTGGAGGCGCGGCATGCCATCGGCAAGCCCATCCTCATCCACGCCATCCTCGAGACAGCCGAGGGCGTGAAGAACGTGGAGGAAATCGCCGCCGCCTCCCCCCGCATGCACGGCATGAGCCTGGGGCCGGCGGACCTCGCCGCCTCCCGCGCCATGAAGACCACCCGCGTCGGCGGCGGCCATCCGGACTACAAGGTGCTGGCCGACGCCGATGGCGACAAGCCGCGGGCCGGCTACCAGCAGGACCTGTGGCACTACACCGTCGGCAAGATGGTGGACGCCTGCGCCGCCAACGGCATCAAGCCTTTCTACGGCCCGTTCGGCGACTTCTCCGACCTCGCCGCGTGCGAGAGCCAGTTCCGCAACGCCTTCCTCCAGGGCTGCGTCGGCGCATGGTCCCTGCACCCCACCCAGATCGACATCGCCAAGCGCGTCTTCTCGCCGGATCCGGGCGAGGTGGCCTTCGCCCTGAAGATCCTCGCGGCCATGCCCGACGGCGCGGGCGCGGTGATGATCGACGGCAAGATGCAGGATGATGCGACCTGGAAGCAGGCCAAGGTGATCGTGGACCTTGCCCGCATTGTCGCAGCCAAGGATCCGGAAATGGGCAAAGCCTACGGATTGTGAGAGAATTCGTTAACGAGCCGCGTCCGGCCGGGTGCCGGACTAGAGGCGGCGGACATTTGAAGAGGCGGGATATGGGTAGTCAGGAGAAGGCGCGCGCAAAACCCGCCGCCGACGTGCATGTGCCGGACGGCGTGGTCGCAATGCCGCTTCCGGCCGCGGTGGCGGAGTTCGGGTCGGGCATGCGGCAGGCGAAGTTCCGCATCGGAGAGGTGGTGCGCCACAAGCACTTCCCATTCCGTGGCGTGGTCTTCGACGTCGACCCCGTGTTCGACAACACCGAGGAATGGTGGCTCTCCATCCCGGAGGAGATCCGGCCCCACAAGGATCAGCCCTTCTACCATCTGCTCGCCGAGAATGCGGAGAGCGAATACGTCGCCTATGTCTCCGAGCAGAATCTGGAGCACGACCCTTCCGACGAGCCGGTGCGCCATCCCAAGGTGAACGAGGCGCTTTCGGCGGACGGTTCCGGCGGCTGGCGGGTGCGGCCCGGCCTGGTCAACTGACACGAGCTTATGCGGCCCGGGCGCGCGTTCCGGACGTGGGTCCCATTGGAATGAAAAGGGCCGGCGATGCGCCGGCCCTTTTGTTTTCCAGAGCTTTCCAATCTGCGACGCGCCCTCGGAAGCGCCGCGCCGGCATCACTGGGCGTTCTGCTTGCCCTGCCAGGACTTCATGATCGCCGCAGCGGTGTCCTGGTCCTTCTTGGCCTGCTCGGGATCCTTCTGCTGCGAGGCCTGGGCGGCCTGGGCCGCTTCCATACGCTTGCGCTGAAGCTCCTGAGCCACTGCGGCGTCCATGCCGGGGCCGTCATACACCTTGCCGAAATCGGCGTTGGAGATGGGCAGGCGCACGTCGCGCTGCTGCGGGTTCCGCATTTCCAGGAACACCGACTTGGCCGACTTCATCTTGCTGATGAACTCGGCATTCACGATGGTCTGCGAGATGCAGATCGGCCCGCTCTGCACCGTGCAGATGGTATAGGGCAGCGCCACCGCCTGGGTGTCGAACATCATGCGCATGCCGGGCTGGAGCATGAAGCCCTGCGGCACGAAGATTTCGAGGCTCCGCTCGGCGGCGCCCTCGATGCCGGACAGCTGGATCTGCGCGTACGGCTGGTTGTTCACGATGATGACCGAGGCGAGCGCGCAGCCGCGCCGCTTCTTGCTCGGATCCTTGTCGTCCGGGATGTCGTTGCACACCTTCTGCCAGGGCGTCGATGTCACGCCGGCATCGGCGGCCTGGCCGGGGGCGCCGCCGCCTGGAGCAGCCGGGGCACCGGCGGGAGCGGCAGGCGGCCTGGCCGTCGCGGCGGCTGGCGGCTTGGCGGGCGCCGGCTTGGCGGCAGGGGCCTGCGCGGGCTGCGCCTGGGAGAATGCGGGCCCGGCGAACGCCACAGCGAGCAGCGTGGCGGCAATTCCAGCCGAGAGCTGCGCGATGGATCGGGTCTTGGTCATTGTGGCCTTTCCTGTGGTCTCAACCGCCGGGCGCAGACCATGCCATCAAGGCACGCGCATGCGGAACCCCCTCGCACCTCGGACACCGGCTCTCTCCTGCCCAATTGCGGCGAGAAGGTGACGGCACCGGCCGAAGCCGACCGTGCGGCATGCTGCACTACCTTCGTCACGAATGCGGCCAAGGAGAGGCCGGCAGGCTCCGCGGAAAGGAACAGGTGGAGGCGCACCTCTTAGGGGTGAAAGGCCAAGCCCGTCCACACAAATCGTGAACCCCATCCAGCTAGGGTGTGAAGGGGGCAGGTTGCACTGCCGGTTGATCGGACCCAGCGTCCTCCATTCCCGCCTCGGGCGGCGGATTCGCGGCTCTGGCCGATTCAACCTGCGCGCATCCGGCCCTAGAGTGGTCTGCGGGCAGGAGCCTGCGTCCCCGGGCGCGGCTTCGCGCCTGGAGCGCTGCCGGGCATCGGCAGCGCAGTGGCCGTGGAGGGCGACGAGATGATGATGCACCGCCGGCGGTTGCGCACCTTCCGGTCGCTTCTGCTCGCCCTCCCGCTGGCTTTGCCGGGATTTCCGGCCGCAGCCCAGGAACCGGCGGGCGAGGCGCCAGGGGTCGCGGCGGCTTCGGCGTCCGTTTCCGCCCCGTCCATCGCCATGCGCGGCGCGCCGGACCTGCCGGCCGACTTCAGCGCCCTGCCCTACGCCAATGCGGATGCGCCGAAGGGTGGGCGCCTCGAACTGTCCATGACCGGCACCTTCGACAGCCTGAACCCGTTCATCATCAAGGGCTCGGCGCCGACCTTCATCCGCAGCTACGTGGTCGAGAGCCTGATGGCGCGCTCCCTCGACGAGCCGTTCACCCTCTACCCGCTGCTCGCCCGCACGGTGACGACGGACGGCCCGCGCTCCTTCGTGGAATTTTCCCTCGACCCCCGCGCCCGCTTCTCCAGCGGCGCGCCGGTGACCAGCGCGGACGTGCTCTTCTCCTTCGCCCTGATGCGGGACATGGGACGCCCGAATCACCGGCTCTACTATGCCAAGGTGGCCCGCGCCGAGGCGCCGGACGCCGCCACCGTGCGCTTCACCTTCGCCGAACCGGACCGGGAGCTGGCGCTCATCATGGGCCTGATGCCGGTCTTCGACCGCTCGACCATCGACCGGGACCGCTTCGAGGAGACGAGCCTCACCTCGCTCGTCGGCTCCGGTCCCTACAAGGTCGGCGCCGTGGAGGCGGGCTCCGCCATCACCCTGGAGCGCCGGGCGGACTATTGGGGCCGCGACGTGCCGTTCAATCGCGGCCTCTACAATTTCGACCAGGTGCGCTTCACCTATTATCGCGACGTCAACACGGAGTTCGAGGCCTTCAAGAAGGGGCTCGTGGACGCGCGCTTCGAATATGACCCCGGCCGCTGGGAGACCGGGTACGACTTTCCCGCCACCCGCTCCGGCCAGGTGGTCAGGGAAGTGATCCCCACGGGCACGCCCAAGCCTTACTCCGCCTTCGTCTTCAACACCCGCCGCCCGATCTTCTCCGACGAGAGGGTGCGCCGCGCGCTCATCGAGCTCTTCGACTTCGAATGGCTCGACCGCAGCTTCTATCATGGGCTTTACCAACGTACCGGCAGCTTCTTCGAGGGCTCGGTGCTCGCCAGTTCCGGCCGGAAGGCGGATGCGCGCGAATTGGCCCTTCTCGCTCCCTTCCCCGGATCCGTGGTGCCGGACGTGCTCGCCGGTACCTACCGCCCCCCGGTTTCCGACGGTTCCGGTCGCGACCGCGCGCGCCTGCGCAGCGCCCTCGACCTGCTTGGAGCGGCGGGATGGGAATTAAGGAAAGGCGGCCTGGTGCAACAGGGCAGCGGCGCCCCGTTCGCCTTCGAGATCATGGTGGCGACGCGCGAACAGGAGCGCCTCGCGCTGGCCTATGCGAGCCAGCTGAAGCGCGCCGGCATCACCGCGCAGGTGCGGTTCGTGGATTCGGTGCAGTTCGACGCGCGACGTTCCGCCTACGACTTCGACATGGTGCCCTTCGCCTGGGGCCAGTCGCTGTCGCCCGGCAACGAGCAGGCCTTCTATTTCGGCGCCGCCGCTGCCGACACGCCGGGCACGCGCAACTATATGGGCGCGAAGTCTCCCGCCATCGACGCCGCCATCGCCGCCCTTCTCGCCGCCGAGGACGAGGACGACTACGTCGCCGCCGCGCGGGTCCTCGACCGCCTGCTCATTTCCGGCGCCTACGCGGTGCCCCTGTTCCACACGCCCGGCCAGTGGCTCGCGCGCTGGACCCGGATCGAGCGACCGGCCCGTCCGGCCCTCTACGGCACCCTGCCGGAGACGTGGTGGCACGCGCCGGGACGCTGACGCCGGCTCAGGCGCGCCGGGTGGCGGCGCGGCCACGGACCGCAACCACGCCCAGCACCACGAAGACCAGCAGCACCACGCCCTGCGCCACCGCGAAGGGGGGCTCGCTCTGGGTCGGCGCCGCCGCCTTCAGGGCGGGAATCTTGGCAAAGGCCTGGGCGACCGCGACGAAGACGAGGAAATAGAGGCTGGCGACCACGGTTCCGGCATAAATCGAATGCCACCGCCCGGCCAGATGCGGGCCGATCCAGGCATAAGCGGCGGGGACGAGCACCAGAAGCGCGACGGCGCCGACCACGTGCGACGGCAATATCCCATTGAAGGGAAAGAGAAAGCCCGTTGCGCTGGTGAGAAAGGCGAGGATCAGGAAGAGTCCCTGCCACAAAGTGGGCGCTTCGCCGCGGATCAGCCCGGCCAGCGCCGGGATGCCCGCGGCGATGGCGAACAGGCTGATCCAGGTGTGAATGCCGGTCAGGGTCGTGGGGTCGAACATGGATCGCCTCCTCCCGTAGGGTACCGCACCAGCATGCCTCAGAACGTGGCCGTTCGCATCGTCGTCGATGCCCGGCGGCGGGCGAGGCCGGCGCGCGCCTGCCCCGCCGCGCTGCCGGCTACCTACCATTCGGGCAAATATCGGCCGCAATCAACCTTCACTGTCCGCCGCCTCATGGCTGTTTTGCTGGCAAATGAAAGAGCGAAACGATCCGAATTTCTCCGTGACGCCTCCGGGGTTCATGGATTTGCAACTTTAAAGTCTACACCTACTCTCGAGTGGTAGATTGGCGGGGAGGTGAATGCATGGCTGGCCTCCAGCGCGCCCTTAGGCGCACCGATGATTTCAGGGACGACGTTGCCGGTTCCGCGGATCGCGTGGCCCATGATCCGCCACATGATCCGCCATCCGTGAGGGAGCTGCTGCAGGACAACGACCCGGTTCGCCGGCGATCCGACCACCTTGAGCCCGGCTATATGGCGCGCCCCCGCATCGGCACCCGGCCACGCGCCCGCAGCGCCAGGAAAAGGCGGGGAGACGGGACCATTCTTTGGCGCGTGCTCGCCGTGTCGACCGCCGTGCTCATTCTCGGCACGGGCGGGCTCCTCGCTTTGCATGCCATGGCTCCGGGTGCGGGTGTCCAGGCCCCCGTTCGCGCCGACCCGCGCCGCACCGAGGCCGCGATCGCACCCGTGGTCACGCCGTTCAGGGCAAGCAACGAAAAGCCCGCCAGGGAAAGGACCGCCGGCGAAAAGGCGGACAGCGAAAGTCTTGCCCGGCGCGCCGCTGCGGCCGCCTCCGCCCTCGCGCCACCGGCGTCTTCTGCCGCCCCGGGACCGGGCTCTGCCGTCCCCGACGCGCCGGCAGCCGATCCGGCCCCTACCGCCGCGGACTTCGCCCGCCCCGCCTTCCTCGAGCCCCTGTCCGGCGAAGCGGCCGACACGCCCGAGGAAACGGTCGTGGCCGAAGCCGACACCACGGTCCCGCAGACCGATCCGCCAGCGACCGCCGTCCCCCTGCCGGCGCCACGCCCCGCATCGGCACAGGAGGCGGATAGCCGTTCCGCCCGCATCCGCATGGCCGTGACGCTGCGATCCGGCCCGCGTCGGTCCGCCTCGGCGATCGGCACGCTGGGCGAGGGAACGAAGGTGACGCTGTATTCCTGCAAATCCTGGTGCGAGGTGTCGGCAGGCGACAAGCGCGGCTTCGTCTACAAGAACGCCGTCGCGCGGTAGAGCGGATCGACATTCAGATCGACCGGCGCCCTCCTGCACCGCCGTCACGGCCGGGCTTGTCCCTGCCATGACGGCGGCCGAAGAAAACGCGGACACTGAAGGTCGATCGGCCCTGGAGCGTGATCCGGGTCTCGCCTGATGGACGAATCATCCGGTGGACGCGCCCCGTTCCGTTCCGGAACCACCGGCCGGGCTCCGGGTTGAACCGCCAGACAGGGAGGTTCAACCATGAGACATTTCATCCTGGCCGGCAGCATCGGCCTCGCCCTCGCATGTGTGGCCGGCAGCGCCGATGCGCAGGGCGTCGTTCGCGGCGCGCAGCAGGGCGCAGCGGTCGGAAACAAGGCCGCGGGTCCGGTTGGCGCGGTCGTGGGTGGCACCGTCGGCGGCTTCACGGGCGGCATCATCGGTGGCGTGAAGGGCGTGCTCGGCATTCCCCAGAATACCAGGGTACGCAAGACCAGCATGCGCAACCGATAGGCGGGCTTGGTCCGCGTCCTTGCGGCGTTTTCCAATGAGATGGAGGGCGCCTCACCGTCCGAACGGGAACTCAGCGTTCTGCATCCGGACGGATCGCGCTCTAGCCCGCGGCGCGCGTTCCGGGTAGCGTTCCGGCAAACGGACAGGTCCATTGCCGAAGCGCCCCACCACGCCGCCCACGCGTTCCCCGAAATCCCGCACCGAGAAGGGCCGCGCCGGTAAAACGCGCGCCGCCCGCCGGGACGCGGCGGAGCGCGCGCGCAGCGAGGCGCTCGTCGTCGCCCCGCACGCCACCGGCGCGATGCCGACGAAGGAGCAGGTGCTCGCCTTCATCGCCTCCCAGAGTGGCGAGGTGAGCAAGCGCGAGATCGCCCGCGCCTTCGGCCTCAATGCCGAGCAGAAGCTCGAGCTGAAGAGCCTGCTGCGCGACCTGTCCGAAGAAGGCAACGTGGACCGACGCCACCGCCGCCTGCACGTGCCCGGCGCCCTGCCCGGCGTGGTGCTGGCGGACATCGTTTCGCGCGATGCGGACGGCGAGCTGATCGCCGTCCCGGTGGAATGGGACAGCGAGGCCCACGGCGAGGCCCCCACCATTCTCGTCCAGGTGCCCCGCAACGGACCGCGCCGGGCCGCCGGCCCCGCGCCGGGCCTGTCCGACCGGGTGCTGCTGCGGATCGTGGAAGGCTCCATCGAGCACGCGGTTCCCCATGTGGGCCGCGTCATCAAGGTCCTGGAGAAGGCGCGCCGGCAGACCCTCGGCATCTTCCGCGCGGCGCCCCACGGGGGCGGGCGCATCATCCCCATCGACAAGAAATCCCTCGGCCGCGAGCTGCAAGTGCCGCCCGGCGCCGAGCAGGACGCGGAGGACGGCGACCTCGTCACCGTCGAGCTCACGCGCCAGCGCGTGTTCGGCCTGCCCACGGCACGGGTGAAGGAGCGCCTCGGCTCGATGAAGAGCGAGAAGGCGGTGAGTCTCATCGCCATCCACGCCCACGCCATCCCCCACGTCTTCCCCGATTCGGTGCTGAAGGACGCCGAGGCGGCGAGGAAGGCGACGGTGCGCGGCCGCGAAGACTGGCGGGACCTTCCCCTCGTCACCATCGACCCGCCGGACGCCAAGGACCATGACGACGCGGTCCACGCCGTGCCGGACGACAATCCCGACAACGACGGCGGCTTCGTCGTCACCGTGGCCATCGCCGACGTGTCGGCCTATGTGCGGCCGGGCTCGGCGCTGGACCGGGAGGCGCTGGTCCGCGGCAATTCGGTCTATTTCCCGGACCGGGTGGTGCCCATGCTGCCCGAGCGCATCTCCAACGATCTGTGCTCGCTGCGCCCGAAGGAGGACAGGCCGGCGCTGGCCGTGCGCATGGTGATCGGCCAGGACGGCCGCAAGCGCGGGCACACCTTTCACCGCATCTTCATGCGCTCGGCGGGCAAGCTGGCCTATGCCCAGGCGCAGGATGCCATCGAGGGCCGCACCGACCATGTGACCGACCCGCTGGTCGAGGGTGTGCTGAAGCCGCTTTATGCCGCCTACGCCTGCGTCAAGAAGGCACGGGACAACCGCCAGCCCCTCGACCTCGACCTGCCCGAGCGCAAGATCTTGCTGAAGGAAGACGGCACGGTGGACAAGGTGGTGGTGCCCGACCGGCTCGACGCGCACCGCCTCATCGAGGAGTTCATGATCCTCGCCAACGTGGCCGCGGCGGAGACGCTGGAGGAGAGGAAGACCCCCCTCATCTACCGCGTCCATGACGGCCCCTCGCTGGAAAAGATCTCTAACCTGCGGGATTTCCTGAAGACCCTCGACATCGCCTTGCCGAAGATCGACGCGGTGCGCCCCTCCCACTTCAACCGCATCCTGGAGCAGGTGCGCGATACGGACACCGCGCCGCTGGTCAACCAGGTGATCCTGCGCAGCCAGTCGCAGGCGGAGTATTCCGCCGAGAATTATGGCCATTTCGGCCTGAACCTGCGCCGCTACGCCCATTTCACCTCGCCGATCCGCCGCTACGCCGATCTCGTGGTGCATCGCGGCCTCGTGCGCGCCATGGACTTCGGCACGGACGGCCTGCCGGACGACGCCACCCCGGCGAGCCTCGGCGAGGTGGCGGCCGCCATCTCCGTGACCGAGCGCCGCGCCATGGCGGCGGAGCGGGAGACGGTGGACCGCCTCATCGCCCACCATCTGGCCGACCAGATCGGCGCGGTCTTCAAGGGTCGGGTGACCGGGGCCACCAAGGCGGGACTCTTCGTCGCGCTCGACGAGACCGGGGCGGACGGCTTCATTCCTGCCTCGACCCTGGGCCAGGACTATTACCGCTTCGACGAAACCCGTCAGGGGCTGGTAGGCGAGCGGACAGGCGAAATGCACCGCATCGGCGACCGGGTGGAGGTCAAGCTGGTGGAGGCCGCGCCGGTGGCGGGTGCGCTCCGGTTTGAGCTTCTCACCGAAGGCTCCTATGTAAAGGGACCTCGCGGACGTTCGGGATCTGGTCGGCGCGGCGGCGCGAAGCCGTATCCGGTGCAGACCGGGAGGGGAAATGGGGGCCCGCCCGCCGGAGCAGGCGGGAGGACCACCGGCAAGGGCCGGCCGGGAAAAGGGCGATCGCGTCCATGAGAGATCGAGCGTGACGACACCGACGAGCATGACGGTGACCAAGAGCCTGCCCGCCTCCTCCGCCGAGGCGGCGGACGCGGCGCGCCTCGACGCGTCGGTGGAGCCTCCCGCTCAATCCCGGCCGCTATCGGCCGCGCTCCTGCGCGGCGCCCGCTGCCTATGCCCCGCCTGCGGCCAGGGCAGCCTTTTTTCCGGCTATATCAAGGTGGCGCCCTACTGCCCGAAATGCGCCGAGGAGCTCTACCACCAGAGGGCCGACGATGCCCCGCCCTATGCCGTCATCTTCGTGGTCGGGCATATCGTGGTCCCGCTGATGGTGCTGGTGGAGGAGCTGTTCCGTCCCGAGCTCTGGGTGCACCTGTCGCTGTGGCTGCCGCTGACGCTCGGGCTGTGCCTCGCGCTCCTGCCGCCCCTGAAGGGCATGCTGGTAAACCTGCAATGGGCCCTGCGCATGCACGGCTTCGATCCCGCAAGCGAGGAGCGGGAGGCTCCGCCCGACGGAGTGAAGCTCGTCGTCCGCGCCGTCCGACCCATCCGCTGAGATCATGACCGACTTCGCCACACGCCTCACCAATGCCGAGCGCCGGCAGGACTGGCCCAATGTCCGGCCCAACGACGCCGCGACGCTGATCCTCATCGACCGCAAGGGCAAGAGCCCCCGCGTTCTCATGGGCCGACGCCATCCCAAGCTGAAATTCATGCCCGGCGTGTTCGTCTTTCCCGGCGGACGGCTCGAGAAGGCCGACAGGGCCATGCCCGTCTATGGCGTGCTCGACCCAGACAGCGAGCGCCGGCTGATGACGCGCGTGCAGCGTCCCACCCTGACCCGCGCCCGCGGCCTCGCCGCCGCCTCGATCCGCGAGATGTATGAGGAAACCGGCCTGCTCATCGGCACCAGGGAGCTCGGCGCCCCGGAAGCGCCTTCCACCGACTGGAGCGTCTTCGAGGAGCGCGGCGTGTTTCCCGACCTGGGCGCGCTCACCTACGTGGCGCGCGCCATCACCCCGCCGCGACGGCCCAGGCGGTTCGACACCCGCTTCTTCGCCGCCGATGCGGGGGCGGTATGCGATGAAGTCCCCGGCCTGGTGGGGGCAGAGTCCGAGCTGATCGAGCTGCGCTGGCTCACCTTTGCGGAGACGGAGAAGGAGGACCTTCCGACCGTCACCCGCGTGGTGCTGGAGGAAGTCGCCGGCCGCATCGACGCCGGTTTCGGCCCGCGCCTGCCGGTTCCCTTCTATTCGATGCAGCACGGGCGCTTTGTCCGCAGCCTCCTCGACTGATCGCCCCTGATGCATGCACCCGACAGGCCCCTCGGCCACATGAGCCGCACGGCCTCCATCACGGCCGCCATTTCCGCCATCACGGTGGTGGGAGTGGGTATCAGCCTCTCGATCCCGTTGCTGGCCCTGGAACTCGAGGGCCGTGGCATCTCCAGCACCTGGATCGGGGTAAACACCGCGGTGGCGGGTGTCGCCACCATCCTCACGGCGCCGTTCGTGCCGCTGCTGGTGCGCAAGGCGGGCATGCGGGCGCTGCTGGTGGGTGCCATCCTCATCGCCGCGACGAGCCTCATCGGCTTCAAGGCGGCGCCCTCCTTCCTCATGTGGTTTCCGTTGCGCTTCGCCTTCGGCGCGGCACTGTGCATCCTGTTCGCGGTGAGCGAGTTCTGGATCAACACCCTCGCCCCGCCCAACCGGCGCGGGCTCATCATGGGCATCTATGCCACCGCGCTCTCCATCGGCGCGGCGATGGGCCCGGGGATCCTGAGCGTGCTCGGCGCCTCGGGCTGGCACCCCTACCTCGCAGGGGCGGCGGTGCTATGCCTCGGGGCCGTGCCCATCCTGCTCGCCCACGGCATCACCCCGCGCATCCACGACGAGGACCATCATGGCGTGCTGACCTTCGTGCGCCGCTCGCCGTCCGCGATACTCGCCGCCCTCGTCTTCGGCGCCATCGAAACCGCCGTGATGACCTTCCTGCCGCTCTACGGCCTGCGCCTCGGCATGGCCGAGACCAGCGCCTCGCTGCTGCTCACGGCGGCGGTGCTGGGCAACGTGGCGTTCCAGATTCCCCTCGGCCTCATCAGCGACAAGGTGGACCGGCGGCTCCTGCTGCTCGTCTGCTCCATCGGCGGCGCGCTGGGATCCCTCGCTTTGCCCTTCGTGCAGGTGTCCAGCCCGCTGTTCCTCGTCATGATCTTCCTCGCCACCGGGGTGGTGGGCTCACTCTATACGGTGGGCCTCGCCCATCTCGGCGAGCGATTCCACGGGGCGGACCTCGCGGCGGCGAATGCGGCCTTCGTGATGCTCTACTCGGTGGGCCTCATCGTCGGGCCGCCGTTGGCGGGCTTCGGCATGAACCTCTACAATCCCTACGGCTTCGCCTTCGTCATCACCGCCATGCTCGGCCTCTACGCGGCGGTGGTGGCGGCCCGGCTCTCCCTGCGGGCGAGGGCCGCCACTTGACATTCCGGGCGGCTTGAGAGAGTTTCCGCGCCCACGAGCCGCCTGCCCGGCAGCGCGTCCGTTCTTCTTTTCGCAACCTCACGGTTCGCGCGCCGCTCGCGGCACCCAGGGATCAAGACATGGCCAAGGCTGCAACCATCAAGATCAAGCTCCTGTCCAGCGCGGATACGGGCGTGTTCTACGTCACCAAGAAGAACTCCCGCACCAAGACCGACAAGCTGGTGCTGAAGAAGTACGATCCGGTGGCGCGCAAGCACGTCGAGTTCCGCGAGACCAAGATCAAGTGAGCTGCGGCGGCGTCGCAAGGCGCCGCGCCATTGCTTGTTCATCGTGACTGATTTTCATCGTGACTGACCAGGGCGCCGCAAGGCGCCCTTTTCTTTTGCGCGCGACCGCGCGCCGCGACCTGCCCCGGCAGGCCTGCAATCACGATGGAGTGGGATGTGAGATGAAGCGGATGTGGATGACCGGTGGGGAGCAAGCGGGGAGGCCTCCCGCAAAGCTCACCCACCGGCCAAACCCCACGGACCCAGGAGATGCGGCGGACCTGAGCACTCCGTAGGGTTGTCCAGAACCAGAAGACACCAAGGCCGAACCGGCACGGCGCCAAAACCGCGCTCCAACCGGGACCGCGTGTCTCCTGCTTCACATCTGCAAGGCACGAAGACTAGCACAACGCCGAAAAAGGAAAAGCCGCTGATTCGCTACCGAGCCGGCTGATCTTTGGGATAGGCCGGCCGGAGGAACGGCGCCTCACCCGCCGGCGAACTGGCGCACCGTCTCCAGGAACTTGGCCACCGAAATGGGTTTGGACAGGTAGGCCTCGCAGCCGCCGGCGCGAATGCGCTCCTCGTCGCCCTTCATGGCGAAGGCGGTCACCGCCACCACGGGAATCGCCCTCAGCTCCGGGTCCGCCTTCAGCTTGCGTGTCACGTCGAGGCCGGAAATCTCCGGCAGCTGGATGTCCATGATGATGAGGTCGGGCCGGTGGGCGCGGGCAAGATCCACCGCCTCCACCCCCGAGCGCGTTTCCACCGTGCGGTAGCCGTGGGCTTCGAGGAGGTCATGGAAGAGCTTCATGTTGAGCTCGTTGTCCTCCACGATCATCACCGTCTTGGCCATCGCGCTTTCTCCTCGGGCGGCGGCCCGGAACCCGCCGGCTTCTAAGGGAGCCCGGAACGTGCTGGAATGGGAGCACAGCTAGAGCTCATTCCTTGCGGAAGCGCAAATGCCCATTCAGGACAAACCGAGAGGCCTCAAGGCGCAGCGCGACGCGGCGCAGGACGTGGCGGTCTCGGCCCTCGCCTTCATCGCCGCCGACGGCGAGCGCCTGGTGCGATTCCTTTCCGAGACCGGCCTGAGCCCCGCCACCCTGCGGGATGCGGCGACGCGGCGGGACTTCGGCGCCGGCGTCCTCGCCTTCATCCTTTCCGATGAGCCGATGCTGCTCGCCTTCGCCGCCGAGCAGGGGCTCGACCCCAGGCATGTGGCCGGCGCCCACGATATCCTCGCCCCGCACGCGGACCCCGACGCCACGGTGCGCCGCCCCATGTAGCGCCTCGTGCACGGAGCGCCGCCCGTGACCTTCGCCCCCGGCTTCTGCCGCGACTGCCTCGCCGACGTGCCCCACGGCGCGCGCTGCCCGGCCTGCGGCGGTCCGCGCATCGTGCGCCACCCGGCGCTGCATCGGCTCGCCATCGCGCACGTGGATTGCGATGCCTTCTTCGCCGCAGTGGAAAAGCGCGACGACCCGAGCCTCGCCGACGTGCCGCTGATCATCGGCGGCGGCAAGCGCGGCGTGGTCTCCACCGCCTGCTACATCGCCCGCATCCATGGGGTGCGCTCGGCGATGCCCATGTTCAAGGCGCTGGCCCTGTGCCCCGAGGCCGTGGTGGTGAAGCCGAACATGGAGAAGTACAGGACGGTGGGCCGGCAGGTGCGCGCGCTCATGCAGCAGCTCACCCCGCTGGTGGAGCCGCTCTCCATCGACGAGGCCTTCCTCGATCTCTCCGGCACCGATGCGCTGCACGGGGCGAGCCCCGCCCGCACCCTCGCCCGCTTTGCCCGGCGGGTGGAGCAGGACATCGGCATCACGATCTCGGTGGGGCTCGCCGCCAACAAGTTCATGGCCAAGATCGCCTCCGACCTCGACAAGCCGCGCGGCTTCTCGGTCCTCGGGCAGGAAGAGGCGGCCGCCTTCCTCGCCCCGCGCCCGGTCACCTTCATCTGGGGCGTGGGCGCGGCCTTCGGGGCGAAGCTGGCGCGGGACGGCTTCCACCACATTGCCGACCTCCAGCGCGCCGATCCGGCGGACCTCGCCCGGCGCTACGGCGCCGAGGGACTGCGCCTGTCGCGCCTTGCCTTCGGCATCGATGCCCGCAAGGTGGAGCCGGAGCGGGAGGCGAAAAGCGTCTCCGCCGAGACCACCTTCGACAAAGACATCGGCGCCCCGCGCCCGCTGGAGCAGACGCTCTACGCCCTCGCCGAGGAAGTCAGCGACCGCCTGAAGCGCGCCGGGATCGCCGGCAGGTCGGTGACGCTGAAGCTGAAGACAGCCGACTTTCGCCTGCGCACCCGCTCGCGCACGCTGGAGGCCCCCACCTGTCTCGCCGCACGGATTCACGGGGTCGCCCACGATCTGCTGGCGAAGGAAACAGACGGCACCTTGTTCCGCCTCATCGGCGTCGGGGTTTCGGACCTCTGCCCCATCTCCGAGGCCGATCCGGCGGACCTTGTCGACACGACGACGCAGCGCCTCAAGGCCGCCGAGAGCGCCATGGACGAGCTGCGCGCCAAGTTCGGGCGCGGCGCAGTTTCCCGCGGCATCCTCATCGACGCGACCACGGATCGGCGCAAGCGGCGGTGACGCCCGAACGCGCGCCGCGCCTTCCTCCCCGCCCCTCCCGGCGGCCAGAGCATCCTCATGCGGAACCGACGCCGGTTCGGCTAAGGAAAATGCGTCAAACCAAAGACTTGGAACAGTTTCGCGATTCCAAGAACCGCGAAACTGTTCTAGAGCGTCCTCTCGCTCGAACCATGCCAGGAAAGCGGCCGCGCCGCCCATGTCCTTGTTCTTCCTTCTTTCCCGCGCCCTTGCCACCCTCGGCCGCTGGAGCGCGCCGGCGGTGGCGGCGAGCGTCTTCATCGGCCTCGCCTTGCCGCCGCTCGCGGCGGTGGCGAAGCCGCTCATCGTCGCGACCATCCTGGCCTTGCTCACCCTCGCCTTCCTGCGCACCGACCTTTCCGGCACGTTCAGCGCGCGGCGCACGGGCGTCGCGCTCCTCGCCGTCGCATGGAGCATGCTCGCTCTGCCGCTGGCGCTGGGGGCCGTCACTTCGGCCATGGGCGAGCCCTCCGGCGTCACGCTCGCGCTGCTGATGCAGGCCTGCGCCCCGCCGATCATGTCCGCCCCCGCCTTCGCGCTGCTGCTGGGGCTTGATCCCCGCCTCGTGCTGGCGGTGATGGTGGGCGCCATGGTGCTGACGCCCCTCTCGGCACCGCTGCTGGTCGCGCATTTCTCCCACGGCGCCCTCCAGCTCGACGCGCTGGGGCTGGCGGTGCGCCTCGGGGCGGTGCTCGGCGGCACCGCGGCGGCGGGGCTTGCCTTGCGCGCCTTTGCCACCCCCGGGCGCGTCGCCCTGTGGCGCGCCCATCTCGACGGCCTGAACGTGCTGCTGCTGGCGCTGCTCGCGGTGGGGCTGATGGACGGGGTGACGGCGTGGTTCATCGCCGATCCAGGTTTCGTGGCGGGGCTCCTCGCGGTGGCGTTCGCCCTGTCCCTTGGCGCTCTCGGGGTGACGGCGCTGCTGTTCCGGCGGATCGGGGCCGGCGACGCGCTGATGGTGGGGTTCGCCGCCGGGCATCGCAACATTTCGGTGATGGTGGCCGCCACCGGCGCCGTGCTGCCCCCCGAGACGTGGCTCTACGTGGCCGTGGCGCAGTTTCCCATCTACCTGCTGCCCCTGTTCCTGATGCCGCTGGCCCGGCGCATCCGCGCCGTCGACCCGGAGGCATGAGACTCCCGTCCGGCAGAAGCGCGCCCCGGCGGCTACCCCCCAGGGCGCCTTTCTGCTAGAGCCCTCGCCTGACCTGAGATTTCACGAGCACCGCAATGATCCCCCGTTACAGCCGGCCCGAAATGGCCGCCATCTGGTCGCCCGAAACCCGCTTCCGCATCTGGTTCGAGATCGAGGCCCATGCCGCCGATGCCATGGCGGCGCTTGGCATCGTGCCGAAGGAGGCCGCGGCCAAGATCTGGGAACTGGGCGGCAAGGCCGAGTTCAACGTGGACCGCATCGACGAGATCGAGCGGGACGTGAAGCACGACGTCATCGCCTTCCTCACCCACCTGTCCGAGTTCGTGGGCCCCGAGGCGCGCTTCGTGCACCAGGGGATGACCTCGTCCGACGTGCTCGACACCTGCCTCGCCGTGCAGCTCGCGCGCGCCGCCGATCTGCTCATCGCCGACGTGGACAAGCTGCTCGCCGTGCTGGAGCGCCGGGCGTTCGAGTTCAAGCTCACGCCCACGGTGGGCCGCTCCCACGGCATCCACGCCGAGCCCACCACCTTCGGCATCAAGCTGGCCATCGCCGCGGCCGAGTTCCAGCGTTCCCGCGCCCGGCTGGTGGCCGCCCGCGCCGAGGTCGCCACCTGCGCCATTTCCGGCGCGGTGGGCACCTATGCCCACGTGGATCCGCGTGTGGAAGCCCATGTGGCGGAAAAGATGGGGCTTCAGGTGGAGACGGTCTCCACCCAGGTGATCCCGCGCGACCGGCACGCCATGTTCTTCGCGGTGCTGGGCGTTGTCGCCTCGTCGGTGGAACGGCTCGCCACCGAGGTGCGTCACCTGCAGCGCACCGAAGTGCTGGAGGCGGAGGAATATTTCTCGCCCGAGCAGAAGGGCTCCTCGGCCATGCCGCACAAGCGCAACCCGGTGCTCACCGAGAACCTCACGGGCCTTGCCCGCATGGTGCGCGCCTATGTGACACCAGCGCTGGAGAACGTGGCCCTGTGGCACGAGCGGGACATCTCCCACTCCTCGGTGGAGCGCATGATCGGCCCGGATTCCACCGTGACGCTGGACTTCGCCCTGTCCCGCCTCACCGGCGTGATGGACAAGCTGGTGGTCCACACGGACAACATGCAGAAGAACATGGACAAGCTGGGAGGCCTCATCCACTCCCAGCGCGTCCTGCTCGCCCTCACCCAGAAGGGTGCGAGCCGCGAGGACAGCTATCGCCTCGTGCAGCGCAACGCCATGCGCGTCTGGCGCGGCGAAGGCGACTTCCGCACCTTCCTCCTGGCCGATCCGGACGTGCGCAAGTACCTCTCGGAAGACGACATCAACGAGAAGTTTGATCTCGGCTATCACCTGAAGAACGTGGATACGATCTTCACCCGGGTGTTCGGCCGGGCCTGAGCGGGGCGAGCAGCCCCCATCGGGGGCCGCTTCATTCGCATGATTGTTCTGGTCGGGCCCGCGCCCGACCATTTTTCTATGTGCGCTGGTCTATCCGCGCCGCGCCTTGCGCGCTCGCACCCGGGGCACTTGCACCCGCCCACTTGCACCCGGACAGCCGTGTTCATGGACGATGCCGGCCATCCCAATCCTGAAAGAAACACCTGATGGGGTGGGCAGTCGCGCATGTGGCGCGCAGCAACGGGACGGCCACGCCCGGAGACGAGCAGGCGCCTGAGCCTCAGAAGACCGCGACCACGCCCACCAGGAACGCCAGCGGCGGCAGCCACATCATGGCCAGCGCCAGATCGCGCCGGTTGCGACGCCACATCCACAGCCCCAGGGCCGGCGACAGCAGGCAGATGGCGAGGGTCGATCCCCATCCCAGAACGGCTGACGCTTCTCCCCGCGCACCCTCCGGGCCGCCGAAGACGAACCCGGAGATGCCAATGAGGAGCGCGGCGAGGCCGGCATTGATGACAAGGCCGAGCGCGATCGCGAGTTTCAGCGCAAGCGGCGCCGGAGGCTGGGCTTCGGACACGCTCACACGCTTCCATCCGTCTCTCAGCGCGGTTCAGCCGACGGCGCGGTCGCGCAGGGCGACACCCTTTTCCTCGAGCATCGGCACCAGTTCGCCCGACTGGAACATCTCACGGACGATGTCGCAGCCGCCCACGAACTCGCCCTTGATGTAGAGCTGGGGAATGGTCGGCCAGTTGGCATAGTCCTTGATGCCCTGGCGGATGCCGTCGTTCTCGAGCACGTTCACGCCCTTGAAGGGCACGCCGACGTGATCGAGGATCTGCACCACCTGACCGGAAAAGCCGCACTGCGGGAATTGGGGCGTGCCCTTCATGAACAGGACCACGTCACCCGACTTCACGATGGCGTCGATGTCTTCGCGAATGCTCATAGGTCAAATTCCAAGCTGGCGGGCCGGCAAAGGAGGGCCCTATGGGTCAAAGATCGGCCTTCGCGGCGCAAAGCGCAAGGGTCACGGGGTCACTGCCCCCGGGGCGGAGCAAGCCCGGGCGGGCCGCGCCTGGCCCACCCGGAGGCTCATTTGCGCGGCGCGTAGAAGGTGCCCTCCACCTCGACGATGTCGTCCTGGTTCAGGCGATCGACCTCGATGATGGTGCGCGGCGGATACGGACCCTTGCCCCACAATTCCTCCTGCACCTTGTTCACGATCGGGCGAAAGCGAAACATGTCGGTCACGTAGACCACGAGGCGCACCGAATCCTGCAGGCTGGCACCTTCGGACTTTGCGATCAGCTCCATGTTCCGGAACGCCTGGCGCACCCGCGCCTCGTCGCCCTGGACGAGGGCGTTGGTCGCCGGATCGATCCCGCGCATGCCGGCGACGAACACGAAGTCACCCGCGCGCGTGCCGAGGTTCCAGGTGCCGGTCGGCTTGATTGCACCTTCGGGCGCGAGGGTCTTCACCCCGTTGGGGGAGTCCGCGACGGCCGGAGCGCCGGCAAGGACGAGAAGCAGACCGGCGGCGCAGGCGCGATACCAGGTGCGGGGCATGGACATGGGGCTCTCCTTCGGGAAGACACCCACAGTCACACGCAATTACCGCCACCCGCAAATAGCCAGACGCTGCACCCGATGCGGCGAATCAATCGGCGGTAGGCGCCGACGTCTGCAGCGCCAAGGCATGCAGCACCCCGCCCATGTTCCCCCTGAGGGCGGCATAGACCATCTGGTGCTGCTGGACCCGGCTCTTGCCGCGAAACGCTTCGGAGACGATGCGCGCGGCGTAGTGATCGCCGTCGCCGGCGAGATCCTCGATCACCACCGTCGCGTCGGGCAGCGCCTCCTTGATGAGCTGCTCGATGTCGCGGGCGTTCATGGGCATGGTCACGGGATCCTTGCAAATCGGGCGTCCCGGATCAGGACGACGCCCCCATATAGATGGGCAGCCACGTCTCGTGCCGGTCGCGCAGCGTTTCCACGACTATCGAGCGGTCGTCCGGCAGGATCAAGCGATCCCCGCCGGTCTTGCCGATCTTCGCCATGGGGACGCCCGCCATCTCGGCCTTGTGAATCACCTCGGCGCTCTGGCCGGAGGGAACCGTGACCACGTAGCGCGCCTGGTCCTCGCCGAACCACCAGGCGTAGGGATCAAGGCCGGCGGGCGGGCCTTCCAGGGAGGCGCCCACATGCCCGGCCATGGCCATCTCGGCGATGGCCACCAGCAGGCCACCATCCGACACGTCGTGCACCGCGGTGGCGATGCCGTCGCGGATAAGGCCGCGCACGAAGTCACCGTTGCGCTTCTCGGCGATGAGGTCGACCGGAGGCGGCGCCCCCTCCTCCCGCTCGCAGACGGTGGCGAGGAAGGCCGAGGCGCCGAGCCAGCCCTGAGTCTTGCCGACGAGGAGGACGGGCTCCCCCGCCGCCTTGAAGGCAAGCGTCATGGTCTGGTCGAGATCTTCGATCAGGCCGACGCCGCCGATGGCCGGCGTGGGCAGGATCCCCTTGCCGTTGGTCTCGTTGTAGAGGCTGACATTGCCCGACACGACGGGGAAGTCGAGCGCCTCGCAGGCAGCGCCGATGCCTTTCACGCAAGCCACGAACTGGCCCATGATCTCCGGCTTCTCGGGATTGCCGAAATTCAGGTTGTCGGTGACCGCGATGGGGGTCGCGCCAACGGCGGTGAGGTTGCGCCAGGCCTCCGCCACCGCCTGCTTGCCACCCTCGAACGGCCCCGCCTCGCAATAGCGCGGCGTGACATCGGTGGTGAGGGCAAGGGCCTTCGGCCCGTCCTCGATGCGCACCACCGCCGCGTCGCCGCCCGGGCGCTGCACGGTGTTGCCGAGAATGAGATGGTCGTACTGCTCCCACACCCAGCGCTTGGAGCACAGGTCAGGCGAGGCGATGAGCCGTTCCAGCGCATCGGCCACCGAGGCGCCGGTGCGCACCTCGGCCGGATCGATCACCGGGCGCGGCGCGGGCTCCTCATAGGGGCGGCGATATTCCGGCGCCTCGTCGCCCAGTTCCTTGATGGGCAGGTCCGCCTCCACGAAACCCTTGTGCTTCACCACGAAACGCAGCGTGTCGGTGGTATGGCCGATGATGGCGAAGTCCAGGCCCCACTTGCGGAAGATGGCTTCGGCCTCGTCTTCCTTGCCATCGGCGATCACCATGAGCATCCGCTCCTGGCTCTCCGACAGCATCATCTCATAGGCGGTCATGCCGGTTTCGCGGCAGGGCACGGCGTCGAGGTTCAGCTCCACGCCGAGGTCGCCCTTGGCGCCCATCTCCACGGCGGAGCAGGTGAGGCCGGCGGCGCCCATGTCCTGGATCGCCACCACGCAGCCTGCCTTCATGATCTCCAGGCAGGCCTCAAGCAGCAGCTTCTCGGCGAAGGGGTCGCCCACCTGCACGGTGGGACGCTTCTCCTCGGCATCCGCGCCGAACTCCGCCGAGGCCATGGTGGCGCCGTGGATGCCGTCGCGGCCGGTCTTGGAGCCCAGATAGACAATGGCGCGGCCGACGCCGGTGGCCGCCGCGTAGAAGATCTCGTCCGTCCTGGCGATACCCACCGCCATGGCGTTGACCAGGATGTTGCCATTGTAGCGCTTGTGGAAGCCCACCGAGCCACCCACCGTGGGCACGCCGAAGGAGTTGCCGTAGCCGCCGATGCCGGCCACCACGCCGGCCAGCAGGCGACGGGTCTTCACGTTGTGGCAATCGCCGAAGCGCAGGAAGTTGAGCGCCGCGACGGGCCGCGCGCCCATGGTGAACACGTCGCGCAGGATGCCGCCCACGCCCGTCCCCGCACCCTGGTAGGGTTCGATGAAGGAGGGGTGGTTGTGGCTCTCCATCTTGAACACGACGGCGAGGCCGTCGCCAATGTCGACCACGCCGGCATTCTCGCCGGGGCCCTGGATCACGCGCTTGCCCGTGGTGGGCAGGGTGCGCAGCCAGACCTTGGACGACTTGTAGGAGCAATGCTCGTTCCACATGGCGGAGACGATGCCGAGCTCCGTGATCGACGGCTCGCGGCCGATCAGCTTGACGAAGTGCTCATACTCCTCCGGCTTCAGGCCGTGCTCGGCCACCAGCTCCGGAGTGATGCGGGGCGTATTGGGAATGAGGTTCATAACGGGGTCGCCCGATGTCCTTGTCCTGAGGCGCTGCGGCCAGCACCACAGTCTGCTTCCATTACCGGCGGATGATCGCCGCGTTCGCTCGTGACGCTGTCGCTCCGGCCACCGCCCCTAGCACAGCGACCCGCGCCCAAACTTTGCGGTCTCCGCCCGCAATTTACTTGTCAGCCCCGGATCCTGATCAAACTCCACTAGACGGATGATGTAGCCACTGGGGCGGTCAGGAATGCGGATAATTTCTAGTTGTGATTCCGTCTGACCGGACGCCTTCTCGGCGATGTCCCAGCTGTCAATGACGTGCTGGCTCGAGTTCGATGAACTCTTGCTGACAGCATAGTCGCCGAGCACCCCTCCCGCCCGCGTCCAGCACCCGGCCACCGCCCGGCGGACCTCCTGCGACACCGACTCGGCGGTCCGTCCGTATTCCATGGCGATCACTGTCTTCTTTGGCGCGGCAGCTGCACCTTCCGGGTCGTTCGCCGCCGGCACCGTCGCGCAGGCGCCCAATGCGGCAACAGGAACCGCAAGACCGCTATTCCGGACGAGATTCCGCCATGCGTCCAAAGCCATTTTACGCCGCCTTCAGGGCGCCGGCGAGGCTCTCGAACAGGCCACGGCCGTCGGTGGGGCCGATCTCCGGCTCGATGTAGTTTTCAGGGTGCGGCATCATGCCGAGCACGTTGAACTTCTCGGAATAGATCCCGGCAATGCCGTTGATGGCCCCGTTGGGTCCATCCGTCTCGTCGATCTGCCCGTCGCGGCGGGCATAGCGGAAGGCGACGCGGCCCTCGGTCTCCAGCCGGGCGATGGTCGCCTCGTCGGCGGTGTAGTTGCCCTCGCCGTGGGCGACGGGGACGCGGATGAGATCCCCCTTGCGATAGGCCTTGGTGAAGGGCGTGTCGGCCCGCTCCACCCTCAGGCGCACCTCGCGGCAGACGAAGCGCAGGCGCGCGTTGCGCACCAGCACGCCGGGCAGCAGCCCCGCCTCGCACAGGATCTGGAAGCCGTTGCAGATGCCCAGCACCAGGCCGCCCTTCGCGGCATGGGCGCGGACGGCATCCATGATGTTGGCGCGCGCCGCGATGGCGCCGCACCTGAGATAGTCGCCATACGAGAAGCCGCCGGGCAGGACCACAAGGTCGGTGCCGTTCGGCAGTTCGTGCTCGGCGTGCCAGACCACCTGCGGCTTGGCGCCGGCGACAAGGCGGAGCGCGCGCACCGCGTCCTGCTCACGGTTGGAGCCTGGGAAGAGGATGACGGCTGGTTTCATGATCTCTCAATGGGCGCAGGCAGGGTCGAGCCGGCATTCGGGAGAGCGACGCTGCTGAGCCGTATCGGCCATTTTAGCATATCGCCCATGTCACATCACTCCGCGCGGTCGCATCACTACTCCGCGAACTCGACCTTGTAGGTCTCGATGACGGTGTTGGCGAGGAGCTTGTCGCAGGCATCCTTGAGGGCGCCCTCGGCGGCGGCGCGGTCGTTGCCGGCAAGCTCCACGTCGAAGACCTTGCCCTGGCGCACGCTCTGCACGCCGGAGACGCCGAGGGAGCGCAGCGCGCCCTCGATGGCCTTGCCCTGCGGGTCGAGCACCGCGGATTTCAGGGTGACGATCACACGGGCCTTCATGACAGCTTTGCCTTCATGACACCTTCTGCTCTCTGCCTGTCCCGTCGCCACGCGGATGCGGGCGGGGCGGGAGTGGACCGGGCCGGCAAGCGGAGCAATCCGTTGCAACGCAAAACGGGGGCCGATCCGGCCCCCGCCTAGCATCTTTCGGCCACAGGGCTCAATGCCCTACTCCGCCGGCCTCGCTCACAGCCTCACTTGACCAGAACCGGGCCCTTGCCCTGGGTCGGATCGTTCTCCATGAGAATCCCGAGCCGGCGGGCCACTTCGCTGTAGGCCTCGACCAGCCCGCCCATGTCGCGGCGGAAACGGTCCTTGTCCATCTTGTCGTTGGACTTGATGTCCCAGAGCCGGCACGAATCGGGGCTGATCTCGTCGGCCACCACGATCCGCATCATGTCGTTCTCCCACAGGCGGCCGCATTCCATCTTGAAGTCCACAAGACGGATGCCGGCGCCGAGGAACAGGCCGGACAGGAAGTCGTTGACGCGGATCGCCAGGGCGATGATGTCGTCGATTTCCTGGGTGTTGGCCCAGCCGAACGCGGTGATGTGCTCTTCCGACACCAGCGGGTCATTGAGCGCATCGTTCTTGTAATAGAATTCGATGATGGAGCGCGGCAGCTGGGTGCCTTCCTCGATCCCGAGGCGGGTCGAGATGGAGCCGGCGGCGACGTTGCGCACCACGATTTCCAGCGGGATGATCTCCACCTCGCGGATGAGCTGCTCGCGCATGTTCAACCGGCGGATGAAATGGGTCGGCACCCCGATGTCGTTCAACCGGGAGAAGATATACTCCGAGATCCGGTTGTTCAGCACACCCTTGCCGTCGATGACTTCGTGCTTCTTCGCGTTGAAGGCCGTGGCATCGTCCTTGAAGTGCTGAATGAGTGTGCCGGGCTCAGGTCCTTCATAGAGGACTTTCGCCTTGCCTTCGTAGATTCGGCGGCGGCGGCTCATGGGAATATACCGCTGATTGAGGAAATCCATGGGTTTGCCAAGGCTCCGTTCGTGTGACGCTCCTCGGCGGGACCGGAACGGCTGTCGCCAGCTCATACCAAGCCCGTGCGGACCCTAGCCGATCGGGCGGCGCAATACAACGTAAGTGCATGCCCGCGGCAAATACGCCACCCTCGCCCGGCCGTCACCGACCGGACCTGCGGGACGCGACAGGAAGCGGCGCCTCGCCACCGTTGATCTAAGGTGAGGCGAAGGATATTCAAGGCGCGCGTGCGGCCACAGGGCCGTGCAAACCGATCCCGGGCGGCGCGCCGCCGCCCATTCGCCAGGAAGAGGGGTGCCATGACCACGTTCGACAAGCGCGAGGAAGGGTTCGAGAAGCGCTTCGCGCTCGACGAGGAGACCCGCTTCAAGGCCGTCGCCCGCCGCAACAAGAAGCTCGGCCTCTGGGCGGCGGAGAAGCTTGGTCTCTCGGGCGAGGACGCCCAGGCCTATGCCAAGGAAGTGGTGGTCGCCGACCTGCAGGAAGCCGGCGACGAGGACGTGTTCCGCAAGCTGCGCGGCGATTTCGATGCCAAGGGCGTGGACGTGTCCGACCACCAGATCCGGCGGAACATGGACGAGTTCATGGCCGCTGCCGCCGCCGAGGTCAAAGCGGGCTGACGCCCCGCCGGGCCAAGCGGGGCCGCCTGGCCACCCGCTTGCTCCAGACCAGCCTCCAGATCAGCAAAAAGGCCGCCCCATGGGGCGGCCTTTTCGTTTGGTGGCATCGCGTTTGGTTGCGTTGCGTCCGGCGTTGCCGTCAGCGCGAATAATACTCGACCACGAGGTTCGGCTCCATCTGGACCGGATAGGGCACCTCGTTGAGCTCCGGCACGCGGGCGAAGCGGGCGGCGAGCTTGTTGGCGTCGAGCTCGATGTAATCGGGCACGTCGCGCTCGGCGAGCTGCTGGGCTTCGAGCACCAGAAGCATCTGGCGCGAAGCTTCCTTCACCTCGACCACGTCGCCGACCTTCACCAGGTAGGAGGCGATGTTCACGCGCTTGCCGTTCACCTTCACGTGTCCGTGAGAGACGAACTGGCGGGCGGCGAAGATGGTGGGCACGAACTTGGCGCGGTAGACCACCGCATCCAGGCGGCGCTCCAGCAGGCCGATCAGGTTGGCGCCGGTGTCGCCCTTCAGGCGCGAGGCCTCGACGTACACCTTGTGGAACTGCTTCTCGCCGATGGAGCCGTAATAGCCCTTCAGCTTCTGCTTGGCGCGCAGCTGCACGCCGAAATCGGACAGCTTGCCCTTGCGGCGCTGACCGTGCTGGCCGGGGCCGTACTCGCGGCGGTTCACCGGGCTCTTGGGGCGGCCCCAGATGTTCTCGCCCATACGGCGATCGATCTTGTGCTTGGCCGCAATGCGCTTGCTCATGTAACGCGGATCCTTAGGTCTTAAGGTTGGTTGGGATCGCGCCCCTCCTCTGCGAACCGGGCGCAAGGCCCATTCCGCCGACAGGCTCGCCCGGCGCGCTGCCGATCGATGCCACGGGTGCGTGAAACGCCGAACGGGCCGCTGACGGCCCGCTAGGTGGCCGGCTTCTTAGTCGCGAAACCGTGCAGTGTCAATGTGCGCGGCCCAATGGCGCCACCTCACGCGGCCAGGCGCGCGACGCGGATCGTCAGCCCGAGGCCGCACAGGGCGATTCCCGCCAGCACCTCGGCCGCGCGTGCGAACCGCTCGCCCACCCGCCATCCCACCACCGGCCTGCAATGCCATGGCCCTTGCCGGTCCGGCCGACGGTGCGCCAGTATGCCGGCGCCTTGTCCTCCCGCGCGTCCACCTACCCTGCCCCGGAGACTTCCTTGCGCGTCCTCGTCTTCCAGCATGTCGCCGCAGAACACCCCGGCAGCCTCCGCGATCTCATGCGGGCGGATGGCGTGGTGTGGGATCCCGTCGAGCTCGACGAGGGCGAGGCGATTCCGCCCCTCGACGGCTATGACGCCCTCATGGTGTTCGGTGGCCCCATGGATGTGTGGCAGGAGGAGGAGCATCCTTGGCTGGTGCCCGAGAAGGCGGCCATCCGGGACTGGGTCTCGGCGGGGCGACCCTTTCTCGGCGTCTGCCTCGGCCACCAGCTTCTCGCCGAGGCACTGGGCGGCAAGGTGGGGCTGATGTCCGCGCCGGAAGTGGGCGTGACCGATGTGACCCTCACCAAAGCGGGGCAAAGCTCGCCCCTGTTCCAGGGGTTTGCCCCCACCTTCCCCACCCTGCAATGGCATGGGGCGGCGGTGCGGACGCTGCCGCCCGGTGGCGTCATCCTCGCCGAGAATGCCCATTGCCCCATCCAGGCGCTGCAGGTGGGCCCGCGCGCCTTCGGCATCCAGTACCATGTGGAGCTGACCGAGACGACTGTGCCCGAATGGGGCGCCATCACCGAATATCGCTGCGCGCTGGAGGCCATCGTCGGGGACGGCGGCCAGGCGGTGCTGGAAGCCGCCACGCGCGAGAAGATGCCGGTGTTCCGGGACGCTGCGGCCAAGCTCTACCGCAATTTCAGAGCGACCTGGGGGTGAGGTCCAGAGGCTGCGCGCGACGGCGCCCTTCTGGCGTGGCGGTACGTGGCCGCGCCGGAGGACGGGCAAGACCCTGCACGTCTACCACACCGGCGACGCCCTCGCCCTGGACCGGCGGACCAGCCGGCTGAACATCGAGCTCGGCGCCGACGAACATATCGTCAAGGCCTGGATCGGCTGAGGTCCCCTCACCGCCTCTGCCGCAGCGTGTTGAGCACGGCGATGGAGGCGTAGCCGTCGGCCGGGCTGATGCCGGCCTTCTCCTGGAACGCCTTCACCGCGCGCATGGTATCGGCGCCCACGCGCCCGTCGGTGCCGCCGGTATTGAAGCCCGCAGCGGTGAGGCGCTGCTGCACCTCCTGAACTTCCGCCAGGGTGAGCGCCCGCTCGCCACCGGGCCAGGGCGTCGCGAATGGCCCGTCCCCCATGACCCGGTCCCCGAGGTGCAGCACGGCGAGGGCGTAGTTGGACGAGGGATTGTAGCTGCGCACCGCATAGAAATTATGCAGCAGCAGCAACGCCGGGCCGCCGGGGCCGCCGGGAAGCCACAGCCGGGCCGGCTCGTCGTAGCCGGAGATGGACTGCCCCTCCACCGTCACGATGCCCTGCTGGCCCCATTGCGCCAGCGGACGCCACGTCTTGTTGTCGGCAAGGTCGGTGTTGAAGCCCGCGGGCATCTTCACCTCGAAGCCCCACGGCTCATCCCGCCGGTACTTGCCGCGCTTGACGATGTAATTGGCGGTGCCGGCCAAGGCATCGTCCGGCTTGCCGAAGGGCGAGATGCGCCCGTCGCCGTCGAAGTCCACGCCCATGTTGAGCCAGACCTCGGGCATCCACTGGGTGTGGCCCATGGCCCCGGCCCAGGAGCCGGTCATCTCCTGCGGCGTACCCCAGCCGCGCTCGACGATGACCAGCGCGTTGAGCAGTTCCGCCTCCCAATAGGAGCGGCGGCGCGCATCGCCCCAGGCCAGAGCGGCGAGCGAGGGGAAGATGGGCTTCATGTGGGCGGCATTGTTCAGCACGTCGCCGAAGGCGCTCTCCATCCCCCAATAGCCGAGCATCACCCGCCGATCGACACCGAAGGCCTTCTCGATGCGCTCCAGCAGCCCGGCATATTGGCGCGCCCGCTCCTTGCCCGTGGCGATGCGCCAGTCGGACACGCGGCGGTTGATGTATTGCCAGGTCTGCTCCTTGAACTCCGCCTGGTTGCGGTCCTGGGCATAGACGCTGGTGTCCGGCTTCAGTCCCGAGAACACGCGATTATAGGTGGCGTCCGAAACCCCACGGGCGCGCGCCCTCGCCCGAAAGGTCTCGACCCACCGCGGAAAGGGCTTCGCCGCCTGCTGCGCGAGGGCCGGCGTGGCCAGGGTGGCCGCGCCCATCAGGCCCAGGGTGAAGGCACGTCGGTCGATCCCGCGGGTCATTCCATCCCCTTGTCTGACATCATGAAATTTCTGCGGGCGCCAGCACTTCCGGCGCCGCGACCGCACGGCCGACGATGGACGAGACCCGCTCGGCCTCAAGCGGCCGCAGGGTCGAGACCACCCGCACCGGCGTGCCGTCGGCCGGGCCGATGGACGGACCGATAAGCTGCGTCACCCGCCGCGCGATGGCGGGCGCGGGATCGATCCAGGTCACCGGCCAGGGCCCGAGGCGCGTGAAACGGTCGAGGAGGAGCGGATAATGGGTGCAGGCGAGCACCACCGTATCGGTGCGCCGGCCGCCGGAGGAAACGAAACAGGGCGCGATCTCGGCGGCGATGTCGGCATCGTCCACCTCGTCACCGGCCACGGCCGCCTCGGCGAGACCGGCGAGCCGGTCGCTGGGCACGAGGGCCACGTCGCAGCCGGCGGCGAACGCGCGGATGAGCTCCGCCGTATAGTCGCGCCGCACCGTGCCGGGAGTCGCGAGGACGCTGACGCGCTTGGTGCGGGAGGCGAGGCAGGCCGGCTTCACCGCCGGCACGGTACCCACGAACGGCACGGCGTGGCGGGCGCGCAGCATGGGCAGGGCGAGGGTGGATATGGTGTTGCAGGCGATGACCACCAGATCGGGCGACACTTCGCCGATCAGCTGCCCCACCACATGGCCGACGCGGGCCACCAGCACGTCGTCGGCAAGGGCACCATAGGGAAATGCGGCGTCGTCCGCGGCATAGACGAAGCGCGCGTCGGCGCGCGCACGGGCGATCTCGCGGAAGACTGAGAGCCCGCCCATCCCGGAATCGAAGACGAGAATGGTGGGCGCGCCCTCAGGGCGCGCCGCGGGAACCTCACTGGGAAGCTGGGCAAATGGGAGCGACACGGGATTCTCGGCAGCGGCAGCTACGGACGCCATGGCTTATCCTCAACAGCGCGGGCGAGATTGTGACGCGCGCACCGTAAAGGAAGCATGAGCAAAGCGACGTCCAGGGCGTGGACCGTCGTCCTGCCCGCTTGGAAGCGCCGCATCACCTCTTGCGGCGGGCAGGCCCTTCCGGCGGGGGCGTCCCATCGGCGAAGCCCCGGGCCTGGCCGATCCAGTCCTCCCGCTCGATGCGCCCCGGGAAGGCCAGGTAGCTGCCCACCCACATCACTTCCTCCGGCGTCCAGGCGGCGATCTGACGAAAGTGGAAGATGCCCAGCGCGTGGAGGCGACGCTCGTTCTGCGGGCCGATGCCCTTGAGCAGCTTCAGGTCGTCCGCCGTCCCGCCTTCGGGCGCATCCAGCGTCGGCGGCCGCACGCCCGGATGCGATTCGCTCGCGCCCCGCTCCCGAGGGGGTGGCGGCTCATGCGGGTCCTCCTCCTCCGGCGGCAACGGAGGCGCCGATGCGAGCAGCCGGGTGAAGAGGTCGGGCTCCGGTTCCGGCCGGGCCGCAGCGTCCTCCGCCTTGCCCCCCGCCCGCGCCGGAAGGGCCGATTGCGCCGGCGCAAAAGACGTGGACCGGGGCACGGCGGGAGCGCCGAAATCGCCGTTCACCAGCCGCTGCGGCGGCTCGGACGGCGGGCGCGCCGGGTCCGGCACATCGTCCCCCGCCCCGGCTCGCAGGCGGCGGCCGAGGAAGAGGCCGAGCGCGAGCCCGGCCAGAAAGGCGAACGCCAGAAGCAGAAGCGCCTCGGTATTGAAGGCGGTCATGCACGCCTCCCGTTGTCTGAGCGGCCCATGGCCAGGCCGGTGAGAAGGCCAATGATGAGGGCACCGAGGAGATAGGGCCACAGAGCAAGGGCGAGATAAATCACGGCGCGTGCTCCTTCACCTCGAATTCGATCCGGCGGTTCAGCGCCTTCCCGGCTTCCGTATCGTTGGGCGCCACCGGCTGCCCGGCACCGAAACCGGCAGAGGAGAGACGATCGGCGGGAATGCCCGCATTCACCAGATAGGCGAGGACGGCGGCGGCCCGCGCTTCCGACAGGCGCTGGTTGAACTCGCCGTCGCCCATCCCGTCCGTGTGGCCGGAAATGCGCACCACCGCCGAGGGACAGCGCTTCAGCGTGAAGACCAGCCGGTCGATGAGGCCGCGGCTGCGCCGGTCGATCTCCGCGCTGCCGATGGCGAAGCGAATGGTACCCCGCCCCAGGAGCTCACCCACCAGCTTGCCGCAGGTGCCCGCATCCACGGAGGGGCCGGCGGGGGTGGCCTCAAGCGCCGTTTCTATCACGAAGGGGGGGCGCACCGACCGCCTCAGCTCGTTCTCCACGTCGATCGCCGCCCCGGGGACGAGGATCGCGCCCGAAAGGCGGAGCTGTGCGTCCACGAGGCTGAGTTCGCCCGCTCCCATCCGCGACAGCTGGCCCAGCCCGGCGAGCGCCGCGCCGACAAACCCTTCCGGGGCGCCCGCGCCCACGGCGGAGACATCGTTCACCTTCTCCCGCAGGAAGTCACGCTCGAGCACGGCCTTGAGGGCGTCGTGGGCCGCCATGTCGGGGTAGAAGCCCGACACCGTCAGCTCGCTCCCCTCCCGCCGGACGGAAAACACATAAGGCGAGATGGTGGGCGGCTTCACCGCGGCTGCCGTCGCAACGACGCCCTGCGGCGGTGCCTTCACCGCCTGCTGGATGGACAGGTACGCGGCCGAATCGAGCGCTTCGCCGGAAAGGCTCACCTGTGTCCCCGAAATCTCGGCCGCCCCGGCGCGCAGCTTTGCGAGCTGGGTCACGGCGAAGCCCGCCGCGCTCACCCAGAGCTCCGGAGCGGGACCTCCGGAGGCCAGCCGCATCTCGTCGGTAACTTGCGCGCCTGAAAACGTGGTCCGCGCCGCATCCACGAGCAGCCGCCGCGCCTCGTCGGAGGGAGCAAAGCCGGTGAGGCGCACGGCCTCGGCGGTGCGGTCGAGCCGCCAGGTAAAGGGGACGGCGCGCGGGGGCTCCACCGCAAAGCGCGTGATCTGGAAGCCCTCGGGCGGCGCCTTGCGAAGGGCGGAGATCCGGTCGAAGGCGGAAAACCCCGGTGCCGCGCCCTCCACCGCGATGGAGCTGTCCGACAGGGTGACGCGGCCTCCGGGCAGCTGGGCGAGGAGCAGGCCGGCGAAGCGCACCGCCTTCAGCCAGAGTTCCGTGCTCGGCGCGCCGTCCGCGAGGCGGGTGTCGTCCTTGATCCCGATGCCGGTGATGACGGAGGACAAGGCCGCCGCCACCTCCGCCCGCGCCGGCGCGGAGGGCACGAAGCCACTGAGGCGCAGCATGCCGCCGTCGCGGACGGCCGACCAGTAGAACGGGGAAGCCACCGGCGGGCGGACGGCGAAACGCGCGAGGGTCATCCCGTCCGGCAGCGGGCCGTGCATGATCTCGGCGAGGGCGTCGTAGCTGGCGAGGTCCAGAGCCCGCCCCTCGATGGCGATGGCCCCGTCCGACAGGGTGATGCGACCGGAAGGCAGCTTCTTGAGCTGGGTCAGACCGAAGGCGACCAGCGCCGCGAAATCCCCCGGCGGGGCGCCCCTGGCCCGCACCAGCCGGTCCAGCCCGGTCACCGCATCGCCTCCGGAGCGGGCGATGGCCCCGATGCGCCGGAGCGAATCGACGGAGGGCACATAGCCGTCGAGGGCGATGGCGCGCCCGTCCTTGATCGCGCTGAAGGTGAAGGGACGGCGCTCGGGCAGGAGCGTGGTGCGGTCCTGCACCACCCGCACGCCGAACAGGCCCTCGAGCGAGGCACGGACCTTGATGCGCGCCTCCTCCGCCAGCGCCTCGCCCTCGAGCGTGGCGTCGCGGCCCTCGAACCGTGCGGAAGCCCAGGACTCACCCGTGCGGGCGAGGATGTCGGCGGCGGCCGCGTCGAGTTCCGCCTCCACCGGCTCGCGCGCGATCGAGAGCATGACCACGGCGAGGGCGCACCAGACCACGAGGCCCGCGACAAGGACCCTCCACCTCCTCCATGGAGATGCGCCCGGCCCAGCGCCGTTGGCCCGCTCCGCCCCGGGGGCGCGATCGTTCGAGGCCCCCTGCGGGCCGGCAGACGTCATGGGTCGCGCGCTCCCCAGGATCCCGCCGGCGCGGCTCGGCGCGCCGGTAGATCCACTCCACTTCTGCGAGACCGAGGCGGACTGCCGCCTCGGCAACGATGCCGCACCGGGTCCGGCGGGCCGGCCGCGTTCGGCCTCCACCCGGCCGATGCCAAGTGGATGGCGGGGAGTTGAGCACATTTCGGCGCGGGTTCGGAAGCCTCGCGCATCTGGATCGGATCGGCCGCCCACTGCGGAGGCGGGTCTTCTGCCAACGGCCTCGGTCTTCGACCGATACGCAGAGGGCCGCGCTCAGGCGCCGCGCGGGCTTGGACCAACGGCCGATGCGTCAAGCGCATCGGCGATTGGCATTCGTGGTCTCCGCGCGTCCGGCGGTGCCGGACGGCGACCTGTTCCTCTCGGTCCCATGGGGATGCGGGATCTTGCCCGGCCTTGCCGCCGCCGACGGCGCGTCCGCGGCGCAGGCGCCGCGGACCACGGGACCCGGAGCGGGCTTCGCACTCAATAGTTGATGGTCGTGCGCACCCCGAACACCGACGCGTTCTTGATGGTGGTCAGGCCGAACGGATCGTTGGGATTGAGAACGCCGCCGCCGGGGTTCCAGATGTACTGGAAATCGGGCTGGATGGTCCATCCGGGCATGATCTGCGCCGAATAGGTGACTTCCAGCACCGTCTCGCTGCTGCGAATCGGATAGTAGGCGCCGGAATAGAGGCCCGCATCCCGGTCGAAGTCGCGCGCCGCGGCAGTGACGCGGGCGGTGCCGAAAGCGACGCCGAAGGAATCATCCTCGCGGCCGGGCACCATGCCCTTGAAGTTGACGCCCCCATCCGCATAGAAGCCGATCTGGTTCTGGGCGCTCGGCGCGGCTGAAAGCCGGCCGAAGACGCTGATACCCTTATCCTTCGTGCCGGGCATGCGATAGATCATCTGATCGATGATGGCATAGAAGGAATAGTCGCCGCGGATCTGGTTCGGCAAGCCGATGGAAGCCGGGCTCGCCAGCGGGATGCCGAAGATGTCGTAGCGCTGGTCGTCGAACGAGTTGGAATTGTACCACGCGCCGAGCTTGATGGTGCCCGGCAGCCAGGCAGAAGTGTCGCCCTTGTTGTAGCTGTAGGCCACCTCGCCGATCACGAACACGCCCTGATCGACCAGGAAGTTGAGGCCGTACTTGTTCTCCTCCTGCGGATCGCCGCAGCAGGGCGCCGGATTGCCGTTGAAGACACCGAGCATGTAGGTGAAATCGTCGTTCGGCACCCACTTCAGCCGCACGCCGGGCGTGGCGAGGGGGTAAGCGGGGCCGCCGCTCGGCAGGTCGGCGGCGAAGAGGGCCGGCCACCCGAAGGTGGAGTTCAGGAACAGGGCGCCGTTCTCGCTGGCGGCGAACTCGGAATCGGCGGACAGCTGCCCGAACCGCAGGCTCGACTTCCCGTCGGCGAAAGCCTGCTCGATGTAGAGCTCGAACAGGCGGGTCGACGACAGTGCGTCCACATTGCTCACGCCCATGATGTTGCCCAGGAACTCGCCGGAAAAGCCCGATCCCTGGATCTGCAGCACGCTGGCGTGGAAGGTGGCGCCTTTCCAGCTGAACAGCTTGTCCAGGTCCGCATCCAGGGAGAACTGGAAGCGCCCATTATAGGCGGTGCCGGTGCCGAGCCCGCCGTCGGCATTTCTCCACAGCTCGCCGATGTAGTTGACGCCGACCTTGATGCCCGCATCCGCCAGCTTCGTGCGATAGCCGCCCCAGTCACCGAGCCAACCCAGGTGGGGCGCGATGGACGGCTCAGCCTCCTCCTCCGCCGGCGCTTCGGCAGCCGCCGGCGCCTTGGTGGAGACGTCTGCCGCCATTGCCCCCGCGCTGCCCAGAAGGATCACCGCGGTCATGCCGGCGGCCAGAAACGATTTCACGCCCCGGGTCCCGCAACCTGCTGTGTCAACTTGCAATTCGCGCTCGGCATCCTGGCGCCCCGCAGCGTTGATCATCTCGAATCCCTTCGTGAACACCCCAACGCATATTGGCAAACCCGGGCCTTGAAATGAATTCCCGAAGAAAACTAAAGAATTATTCTAATTCAATATTTAGCCGGAACGAGTTTCCTCACGAATATACGAAAAAGCCCCGGCGGAATACCGCCGGGGCCTCTTTTTTCAACCGATGCCGTGAAGCAGCGATCAGAAGTTCCGCTGCACGCGGACGCCGCCCGACCAGATGTCGGTGGAGCCGCCCATGAGCGAGCCGATCGCAGTGCCGGTGTTGCTGATGGCCGTGTACTGGCCCAGCGGCACCGAGCCGTCGACCTTCGAGTACAGCACTTCCGCGCCGATATCGAGGTTCTTCACCGGCGACCAGATGGTGTTCACACCCACCTGCCACATGTTGAAGTCGAAGGCGGCAACGATGTTGTCCGGCACTTCGTAGGAGAGGTAGCCGGCATAGAGCGCCGAGCGCAGGCCGGGCGTCCAGTAGTGGCGGAACTGGCCCTGCAGCGACCAGCCCTTGGTCAGGCTGGTGTCGCCGAAGACGTTGGTCGCCACCGCATCGGCCACGGTGTAGAACGCGCCGTTCGCGATCAGCGAGCCGCCGACCTGGGTCAGGTCGATGGAGCCGACGCCCACGGAGCGGCCCTGGGCGGTGCCGGAGAGGCCGAGATAGGAGGCCGCACCCTGCTCGTAGCCGGCCTGGATGAACAGGCTGTCACCCGCCGCGAGGAAGGGCAGCTTGAACTCCACGGTGCCGCCGATGGCCCAGCCCCACTGCGAGCTGGTCTCGATGCCCGGGACGAAGCCGGCATACCACGGAAGCGTCGCGACCACCTGGTGCAGGGCACCGGACAGCTGCGCGGAACCCCAGGCCTGGTCGAGGCGCAGGTTGGCCACGATGTCAGGCGCCTGCTGGCCGCCCTGGAAGTTGGTGTAGGACAGACCGGTCGCAACCGTGCTGACGCCGAACACCGGCTGGGCGGTGGAGCCGCTCATCTGCACGCCGGTGGTACGGTTGGCCGTATCTTCCAGCGACAGGGTGGCGGAGAAGCCGTTGCCGAACTGGGCGGTGTAGGCCGCCAGGGTGGTCCACATGTTGGAGCCGGCGTACGGCGTCGTCAGCATGTAGTTCAGGCCGGTGTCGAAGAACGACTGGGTGTAGCCGAACGTGAAGCCGGAGAACTGGATGAAGGCGCGCTCGAAGTACAGGCCGTTGCTCGGGCCCACGCCGGCGCCGCTCTGGGAGTTCCACTCGGCGCCGAAGCGCACGTAGGAACGCAGGGTGCCGTAGTCGGTCTGGGTACGGGCGTCGAAGTCGATCGTGCCGCGGACGCGGGTCAGGTAGTCGTTGTCGTCGCCGTCCGAGAAGGGATAGGCGAGCGCGCCGGCGGCGCCGGCGCCGTTGAAGATCGTGCCGGCCGGCGAGGCGATCGCCGGGTTAAAGGTGCCGACCGAATTGATGTAGGTATCGAAGCGGGCGTAGCCGCCGATCTTGATGCAGGTGTCGGTGCCCGGGATGTAGAAGTAGCCCGCGCCGTAAGCCGAGCACACCTTGACGTATTCGACAGCCTTTGCCTTGACGGGCAGGTCGGCGGCCTGAGCTCCGGCTACAGCGACGAGACCCGCCGCGCTGCCGAGGAGAAGGCTCTTCACCATCTTCATCGTGTGACCTCCAAGTTTGGTTCCGAGGGAGCGAGTTCCGCTTCGCCGGTGCGGCTTGCACCCCGAGAGAGTTCTGCCCCGATTCCCAGCGCCTATTTGACCGTTTCGAAAAACGCCCCAACACGCGATGGGCGACCGGGGACTGCCCCCCTTCGTCGCAAAGCCAACATACAAAAGGCCGAACTGTGATCAATGAGAACGGCACCAAACACGCCTTTGGGAGGGTGCTTTTCCGGTAAGTGTTGCAGGAATGGCACTCATGGACTTGACCTATCAAAATACCTTCAACCTAGGCGGGACGACGCATGCGTCAGACCGCACAACTCATTGTTAATCTTTATTTTTTATCATCTTGAGCGCAGCCTTTGTGGATACGCCGGAGGCGCGCGGCGGCGGGCCGGGGGGCATTCCTCGGGCGCTAAAGCGTAGCCATGAGGCCCCTCCCCCCTCCGGGCGCGTCGGGAAACCGGGGCGTGTCCCTTCAGCAACACTCCACGCCCTGGCTTGGGGCGGCGGGGCGGATCGCTTCCGCAGGGGCAGGATTCGCGGGTCAGGGGGCGCAGAAAGGTGGCCTCGATTCGCTTTGCCGGCGCATTGTCCATCGGCGCGGCGCTCCGTCGGCGGATCGCATTCCGCAGGGGCACGAACAGGAACGGGGCCACGACGTGGGAGCGGGAATGGCGGAGACGGAGGGATTCGAACCCTCGAGACCCTTTTGGGGGTCTGCTCATTTAGCAAACGAGTGCCTTCAGCCTCTCGGCCACGTCTCCGGCGCCTCTCCGTATGCCGAACCCCTGCCCGCTTTGCAAGCCGCGCGCCTCATTTACGTGGAGGAGAAAACCTCCGCCGGCATCCCGAAGCTGCCGCAATGCCGTCGCGGAGGCTAGGCGCCGCGCGTCATGCTGCGGACCGCTTCGGTTATCGCATGGAACACGCCGCCCCAGTTGCCCGGCTCGACCTGCCGGAACAGTCGGAGGCTGGGAAAAAAGACGCTGCGGTCGCCTTCATAGCCCCAGCGCCAGTCCGGCACCGCCCGCAATGCCACGAAAGCCGGGTGGGCCCGCACGCCGCACAAGTGGGTAAGCGCCGTATCACTGGAGATCACCAGATCGAGGTGATGCAGCACGCCAACGGTATCAGTGAAGATGCCATCGGCGTTGAAATCATCCCCGAGCTGAACGACGGAATCGGCAAACGGCACCTGCTGCAACTGGTCTCGCCCGGCCCCGTGCTGAAGGCTGACCAAACGCACTCCGGGCAGTTTCGCCAGCGGCGCAAATTCCGCCAACGGTATGGACCGCCCCACATCCACATTGCGCGACGGGTTCCCCTGCCAGTTTATGCCGATGGTGAAGACGCTTTCGTCCCTCACCCAGCTCCATTTCGCAATTCGATCGGGTGAAGCGGTAATATAAGGCGGTTCAGGCCACCGCTCCGGATCAGGCTGCAGCAGAAGCGGCAGGCTGCCCGCCGCGATCCAGCGCAGCCCGGGCCGCATCGTGTCGATCTCCGACAGGTCGCCGATGATGGACACACGGGCATCCAGGTTCTGCAGCAGCGGCACCAGGCCCGGGCGGGTCAGCAGCACCGTGCGGATGTCGTCATCCGCGAGGAGACGCACCAGACGGTTAAAGAGAAGTTCGTCACCGATGCCCTGCTCGCCCAGTACGACCAGCATTTCCGGCCTTTCCCGTCCATCCCAGCGGGTGAACGCAAGCGGCCGGAAGGGCGGCGGGAGCATATGTTCTCGGGACTCGTAGGCGGTCCAGCCGTCCGTCCACCGCCCATGGGCAAGGTCGTCCGCCGCCGTCAGAAACCGGCCGTTCGGCTCCTGTGGATCTCGTTGCAACGCGAGCTCCAGAGCGGGACGAATCTCTTCCGACCGACCGAGATCGCCCAAGAGTCGCGCGCGGGTGACGTACGCCGACGCAAGCTGCGGGTCCGCGGCAATGGCCCCCTCCACGTCGGCCATCGCACCCGCGAAGTCCTCTCCCGCCCGGCGGACCTCTGCGCGATGCTGCCGAAACCGCGCCGACGCAGGTGTCGCCGCGAGCGCGAGATCGCACTGGGCGAGCGCTGCCGGAAAATCCTCCAAGAGGCGCAATACGACGATCAACTCATCACGCACGATCGCGTCGGTCGCATTGTGCTCCAGAGCCGCATAAAAACTGTCGCGGGCCTCCTCCAGCCGGCCCCGGCTCATCAGGCTGCGCCCCTTCAGGGCGTATCCTTCCGACGATTTCGGCGAAAGACGGATGACTTGGTCGGCGGCGGCCGCCGCGGCGGCTGTTCGATCGAGCTCGAGCAGCGTGGTCGCCTTGGCGATCCAGTAGCGAGCCTCCCCGGGATGCAAGGCCGTGAGGGCTTCGATGTCGTTCAGAGCATCTTCGGGGCGGCCGAGTTGCAACAGGGCAGTCGATCGATTCGCAAGCGCCTCCGTCGACCGACGATCAAGAGCCAGCACCCGATCGAACCGCGCCACAGCTTCGGCCTGGCGGCCGAGAGCGCCGAGCACGCCACCGGCGAGAAAATGGGCTTCGGTCAGCTGGGGAGCGAGCCTTGCCGCAGCCTCGAATGCCGCCAGGGCGGGCTCCAGGTCCTGGACGGCCTGCAGGCACGCTCCGAGGAGCAAATGCGCGTGCGGATTGGTCGGGTTCTTATCGTGCGCCCGACGGGCGGCAACGAGGGCCTCCTTGGCATGGCCCCCTTGCAGGTATGCAAGCACGAGAAGACGAGCGATCTCAAAAGCGGATGGCTGTGCCTTGACGAGGCGGCGATAGATACTGATCGCCTTGTCGAGCTTGCCCTTGCGATGCAGGTCGGCGGCCCGATTGAACTCTGCGCGCACGTCTAACGTCATGGATGCGCGTCTCCAGGCACTGGATGTTTGAGCCCGGTTGTAGATCAGCTTGCGGTTGGAGGGAACGCCAAGATGACTATTCCGATCGGCGTGGCGTGTCTCAAGGACGCGCCCGCTGCCCGAACAGCACGGCTTGCGCGTCCTTGTCCTTGGAGATGTCGGACTTCGCCCGCTCCTCGGCGTTCACCGCGAGGCCGCGCTGCACGGCCGGCCGGGCCAGGACCCGCGCGAGCCAGGCCTTCAGGTGCGGAAACTCCTCGATGTGCTGGCCCTGCCGCTCCCACAGCTTCGACCACCCGAGGCAGGCCATGTCGGCGATGGAATAGGCGCCGGCGAGATAATCCCGATCCTTCAGCCGGGTGTTCATGACGCCGTAGAGCCGGTGCACCTCGTTGGTGTAGCGCTCGATGGCGTAGGGGATCTTCTCCGGCGCATAGGTGCGGAAATGGTGCGCCTGGCCGGCCATGGGGCCGAGCCCGCCCATCTGCCAGAACAGCCACTGGTCCACCTCCACCCGGCCGCGCTCGTCGGCGGGGTAGAACTGGCCGGTCTTGCGGCCGAGATACTGCAGGATCGCCCCCGACTCGAACACCGAGAGGGGCCGCCCGTCCGGTCCGTCGGGATCGATGATGGCCGGGATCTTGTTGTTCGGCGAGATGGCGAGGAAGTCCGGCTTGAACTGGTCGCCCTTGCCGATGTTCACGAGCTTCACCTCGTACGGCAGGCCGCATTCCTCCAGCATGATGGCGATCTTCCACCCGTTGGGGGTGGGCCAGTAATAGAGCTCGATCGGCGAAGCCTGAACCTGGGCCATGATGCGCTCCCTCCGGCCGTGTCGGCACGGACTGCGGCCGGGGCGACAGGCGCCGCGAGCCCACTGGCCCGCCCGGCGAAGCCGCCCCCGGCTCTTGAAAACTGAGACCCAAAGAGTTGAGACTCGCGGTGCAGCTGGATCGCAACGCTCCCGGCCGCAACGGCCTCTAGAGGTAGACATCCCCCGCGAACAGGGCAAGAGCCCCTCCGGAAGGCGTGACCAGGTGGTCACAAGCCGATCTTGAAGCCTTCATGCGAGTTGGCGAAGCCCAGCCGGCGATAGAAGCGGTGGGCATCGAGCCGAACCTTGTTCGAGGTGAGCGCGAGGCTCTTCGCCCCGGCACGCCGGGCCTCGGCGATGGCGAAGCGCACCATGGCCTCGCCGATGCGCCGTCCCCGCAGCCCGGCATCCACCTGCACCGCCTCAAGCAGGGCGCGCAGCGCCCCGCGGGCCGGCAGGCTGTGCACGACGACCATCTGGAAGGTGCCGACGACCCGCCCGTCCAGCTCCGCCACGAACAGGCGGGTGCGCGGATCGGCGTCGATGGCGTCGAAGGCGACGCGGTAGTCGGCGCGCGCCGACGCCTTGCAGGTGTCGCCGTGGCCACCCAGCTCATCCGCCGCGAAGAGCGCCACCAGGGCCTGGAGGTCCTCCGGGCGGGCGGCGCGGATGACCGGGGCGTCCGCCGTCATCGGCACAGCGGGTCGTCCGGGGGCAGGATGGTCATCTGCCAGTCGCTCCAGCGGTGCGGGTTCATCATCGGCGACCACCATTTGACCGACATCTCGATGGTGTTCTGGCCGGCCGGGGGCAGCAGCTGGGGCAGGCCGTTGACGATACCGGTCACCCGTGCGCATCCGGTGGAAGGCCGCGGCGGCGGCCGGTACTGGAACTCGCGCACGATCACGACCCGCGCCCCGGGAATGGCGGCGCGCAGCCGGCCGGCCGAGGTGCGGTCGTCCGCCACCAGGGTCGGGGCGGCGCCGAGCTTGCCGGCCACCGCGGCCTGGATCTTGTAGAGCGGCTCGGCCGCCATGCAGCGCCCGCACAGGCGCGGATCCGGCCACAGCGGCACCGCCACGCGGGTCACCATCACCGCGAGGCTGAGCGCAAGGAGGAGGCCCAGATAAAGGTTCACGCGCCGCTGCCAGCCCCCGAGCCGCTCCAGCTCCGCGAACAGATAGACCGGCAGCAGCAGCAGGAAGACATGGAAATAGCGGTCGCGCAGGCTGGTGGTGCCCACCGCGATGGTCGCCGCGAGCGTCACCAGGATGCCGACGACGATGATGGTGCGCAGGACATGCCGGGCGTCGCGGCGCTCGCCGTCCTCAGGCACGGCCCCTTCGCCGCGATTGTAGGGCAGGAACACCACCGCCATCAGCAGCACGAGCGGCAGCACGTAGCCCGCAAGCGCGCCGACCACCGACGACAGCACGTCGTCCCAGCCGGCGCCGGTGGCGCCGATGGTCTGCGCGGTGGCGGCGGCCACGTCCTGATGGCCGGCATGAAGCGCCCAGGCATAGATGGCGAGCGGCAGGGCCGCCACCAGCACCGTCAGGCCGATGCGCGGATTGAGGATGACGCGGCGATAGGTCGGCTCCAGGAGGCAGGCGACGACCAGCACGCCAAGGAAAGCGGCAAAGCCGAACTTGCCGAGGAGCCCGATGGCGATCCACGCGCCAAGCCCGGCATAAAGGCCGGTGGACGGGCGGCGCGCCAGGGTGGCGAGGGTGAGGAACGCGCCGGCGATGGCGACGATCATCACGTTGGAATGGGTGAGGATGCGGTGGCTGTGATAGCCGATCACCCAGATCGTGGACAGCGAGAAGGCCGCCAGCGCCTGGAGCCGCGGATCGGCGATGACCTTCTGCGCGACGCGGTAGACCAGCATGGCGCAGGCGAACAGCAGGCCATAGCGCAGGACCGCGAACGACAGGGTGCCGGTGCCCAGCACCTGCTGCAGGCCGTAGAGAAGCCAGTCGAAGAAGGGCGGGTTGCGCGGAACATAGGAGAGTTCCAGCGACTGGACCATGTAGCTCTCGATCGCGTCGTCCGCATTGACGGCGATCTCGAAGAAGACGGCGATGAGCGCGTGGATGAGCATCCACGCGCCGATGATCACCGTCACCCCCTCGGGGCGGGCCCAGAAAGGAAGAGCGGGAGAGGCGATGGCGTGTGGCGCCTGCGCCTCCCTTGAAGGAAGGGTGTCAGTCACGACGATAGGGCACTCCGAACATCCGCGGCGCCTCTATAGACGTGCCGGCCCCGGCGCGCCACCTCGACCCGCTCCGGCGAACCTCCCGCCGGTTCGGACCCGGCGTCCCTCGCGCGGCGCCTCACAGAGTCTCAAGCATGGCGAAGCGCGCGCGACCGCCGGCGGCCAGGGCCGTGTCCGAGGCCTCGTGCAGCAGCATGTCGTCCACGCGCGCGCCAGCCGGCCCCGTGCGGCAAGCGGCAAGCATGGCCTCGACCGCGTCGGGATCGCCGGCGAAGACCGCTTCCACCGCGCCGCTGCGCCGGTTGCGGACGAAGCCGAGGAGGCCCCTGGCCTCCGCCTCGCGGGCGCACCACGCGCGATAGCCCACCCCCTGCACCCGACCGCGCAGCATCACATGGACGAACCGCACCCAAGCCCTCCCATCCGGCACGCACCTATTTGGCGCAGGCCTCCGACGGCTTCAGCGCCTCGAAGGCGGACATGGCGCCGACCAGCGCGAAGCGGCCATAGTCGATCTTCAGGCTGCCCACCACGCCGTTGTCGTAGAGCGAGAAGGCCATGACGTAGGACGGGGCCCGTCCCGTGGCGCCCTCGTCGTAATAGCTCACCGTCACCGGATAGAAGGTGCGCCCGGACAGGGTCGCGCGGGCGGGAGCGGCGAGGCGCGTCTCGTCCGTGCTCGGCGCGCCGATGACGGTGAGCGTGTCGAACACCTTGCCCGGGTCGCTGGTGCCTTCATAGACCTTGGCCTGAAACACGCGCTCGCCCTCGGCCGCGACCTTGAGCACACGCATCACGTGCTCGGTGGGCAGAAGGATCTCCCCCTTGAGCTCCAGCGTCTCGCCCTTGGGCTTGGTCACGGTCACTTTCAGCGCGTCCTGGCCCTGCCGCACCACGCTCGCCTCGGTGCGCGATTCGGGGTCGCCCGCATCGTCGGAGGTGGAGAGGAAGCGGTAGGACTTCGCCTCGCCGTCCTCCCAGGCCTTGGAGGTGGTTGCCTGCTTCTGCGGGTCGCCCTCCCCGGTCGAGGCGACGCTTTCCTGCCGGGTCAGCGTGTTGTAGCCGCCGCAGGCGTCGCCGGTGATCTCGTAGTCGATGCGCCCGCTCATGTCCTCCAGCTGGCCGGAGGGCTTGGATGTGTCCAGCGAGAGCCTGTAGCTCGCCCGGTGTGGCAGCAGCCCGACGGCGCTCGCCGGGGCCGCCCCGAGGCACCACAGGCCGAGCGTGGCCGCGGCCGTAAGGCGCAATGAAAAGCGCATGTCCCTTGTTCCCTTTCGATCGCCCTGCGGCGATGACCCGCGCAGCTTGCGCGGGCGCGGCGGTTCGGCCAAGAGAAGGTCCCAATTGCGCACACCGTGTGGCAGCCCGCCCTCCGTGGAGACCATGATGACATCGCCCATCGACTCCAAGCTCGCCGAACTTGGAATCACCCTGCCGACGCCCGCGCCGCCGCTCGCCAATTATGTGCCTGTGGTGCGCACCGGCAACCTGCTCTTCGTTTCGGGCCAGGTTTCCGTCGACGGCGCCGGCAAGATCATGACCGGCAAGCTCGGCGCGGGGGTGGACATCGACACCGGCCGCCAGGCGGCACGGCTGTGCGCCATCAACATCCTCGCCCAGGTGAAGGCCGTGGTCGGAGACCTCGACAAGGTGGTGCGGGTAGTGAAGCTCGTGGCCTTCGTGAATTCCACGCCGGACTTCGTGGACCAGGCCAAGGTGGTAAACGGCTGCTCGGACCTTTTCGTGGAGATCCTCGGCGACAAGGGCCGCCACGCCCGCTCCGCCGTGGGCATCGCCGCCCTGCCGTTCGATGCGGCGGTGGAGGTGGACGCCATCGTCGAGGTCGCCTGAGGCGGGCGAAGCGGAGACACCGGATGGGCGACCTCGGCTGGCTCACCGCGCGCCCGGTCGCCCATCGCGGGCTGCACGACGCGGCCCGCGGCATCATCGAGAACGCGCCGGCGGCCATGGCGGCCGCAGTCGCCGCCGACTACGCCATCGAACTCGATCTGCAGGCCAGCGCCGACGGCGAGGCGATGGTGTTCCACGATTTCACCCTCGACCGCCTCACCGATGCGGCGGGTCCCCTCGCCGCGCGCACGGCGCAGGAGCTGGAAGCCATCGCCTTCCGCGGCACGGCGGACCGCATCCTCACCTTGTCCGCCCTGATGGCACAGGTGGCGGGGCGCGTGCCGTTGGTGATCGAGATCAAGAGCGCCTTTGACGGTGACACCCGCCTCGCCACCCGGGCGGCGGACCTGGTGGCCGCCTATCCCGGCCCGGCGGCGCTCATGTCTTTCGATCCGGCGATGCTGGTGGAAGTCGGCATGCGCGCGCCGAGGGTGGTCCGGGGCATCGTCGCCCAGGAGCATTATGGCGGGCCGGACTGGCCGGGAATCGACACCGCGCAGGGCGAGATGCTGGCCGATCTGCTGCACTGGCCGCGCACGCGGTTCCAGTTCATCAACTACCGCGTCGCCGACCTCGCCCGCCCGGCCGTGCAGCGGTTTCGCGACGCCGGCATGCCGGTGCTCGCCTGGACCGTGCGCACCGCCGCCGACCTCGCGCGCGCCGCGCAGGGCGCCGACCAGATCGTGTTCGAGGGCTTCAGGCCGTGAAGGCCGGACCGCTAAATGACGCGGCGGTAGACGGGCCTGCGGCGTCCTGTCGCGGTGGGCAGGCCCTGATGCAACGCACAAATTAGCGGAATGCCCGACGCCCGCATCCGCATCCTGCCCGCGCTATCCGAAATCAAGCCGGCGGAGTGGAACGCCTGCGCCGCCGGCGGGGCGGAACGCCCCGAGCCCTTCCTCTCCCACGCCTTCCTCTCCGCCTTGGAAGACTCCGGCTGCGCCGCCGCCCGCACCGGCTGGCTGCCGCAACACCTGGTGCTGGACGGGCCGGACGGCGCGGCGGCCGCAGTCATGCCCGCTTATCTGAAATCCCATTCGCGCGGCGAGTACGTGTTCGACCAAGGCTGGGCCGACGCCCTCAGCCACGCCGGCGGCGAATATTACCCCAAGGTGCAGGTGGCGGTTCCGTTCACCCCGGTGACCGGGCGCCGCCTGCTGCTGCGCGACCCCGCGGATCCGATCGGCCGGCCGGCGTTGACGGCCGGGCTGAAGGAGCTGGTGCGGCTGCGCGGCGCCTCCTCCGCCCATGTCACCTTCACCACCGAGGCGGAATGGGAGGGGCTGGCCCAGCTCGGCTTCCTCAAGCGGACCGACCGGCAGTTCCACTGGACCAACCAAGGCTACGCCACCTACGACGACTTCCTCACCGAGCTCGCATCGCGCAAGCGCAAGGCGCTGAAGAAGGAGCGGCGCGAGGCGCTCGCCGACGGCATCACCATCGAGTGGCTCACCGGCGGAACGCTCACCCAGGACGCGTTCGACGCCTTCTTCACCTTCTATCTCGACACCGGCAGCCGCAAATGGGGGGCGCCCTACCTCAACCGCCGCTTCTTCACCCTGGCGGCCGAGCGCATGCCGGAGCAGATCCTTCTGGTGATGGCGCGGCGGGAGGGGCGATACATCGCCGGCGCCCTCAACTTTGTCGGCGCCGACACGCTTTACGGCCGGTACTGGGGCGCCATCGAGCAGCACCCTTTCCTGCATTTCGAGGTCTGCTACCATCAAGCCATCGACTACGCCATCGCCCACAAGCTCAGGGTGGTGGAGGCCGGCGCCCAGGGCGAGCACAAGCTCGCGCGCGGCTATCTGCCCGCCACCACCTACAGCGCCCACTACATCGTCCATCCGGGTCTGGAACGCGCCGTGGCGCAGTATCTCGACCGCGAGCGCGCCTATGTGGAGGAGGACGCCTGCGTCCTAACCGAGCTCGGCCCCTTCCGCCGCGGCCGGGAAGAGGAGCAGGACTGAGCCTGCGCCAGTCGCATTGCAGCGCTGCGACATCATCCGCCCGTTGCCGCGCGCGGGGCCCCGTCGCTATAGTCGCCCGCGCGTAATCAGGGGTTTGCGATGACGTATTGCTGCGGGGTGCTGGTGCGGGACGGTCTCGTGATGATCGCGGATACCCGGACCAATGCCGGCCTCGACAACATCTCCACCTTCCGCAAGCTCCACATCTTCGAGGAGCCGGGGCACCATGTGCTGGGCCTCGCCTCCGCCGGAAACCTCTCGGTGACCCAATCCGTGGTCAGCCTGCTGCATGAGGGCGTGGAAGACCACGAGGCTGGCGAACGCCACCAGCTGCGAGAATGCCGCACCATGTTCCAGGCCGCCCAGCTGGTGGGCAACGCCATTCGCCAGGTGCACCGGGTGAACGGCGCCGTGATGGAGCAGAGCAGCGTCAATTTCGACGTCTCCTTCCTGCTCGGCGGCCAGATCGCCGGCGGGCCGCTGCGCCTGTTCATGATCTACTCGGCAGGCAACTTCATCGAGTGCACCCAGGACACCCCCTTCCTGCAGATCGGCGAGCACAAATACGGCAAGCCGGTGCTCGACCGCGCCGTGGTCTACGACATGGAGATTGCCGAGGCGCTGAAGTCGAGCCTCATCTCCATGGACTCCACCATGCGCTCCAACCTCGGCGTGGGGCTGCCCATCGACGTGCTGGTGGTGACGCCGGACACCCTGCGCTCCGAGCTCGCCTTCCGCATCGAGCCGGGCGAGCCCTATTTCCACGACCTGCGCGAGCGCTGGTCGGCGGCACTGCGCGCGGCCCACGCCTCCATTCCCCGGCCGCCCTACCTCAAGGACGTGCGCACCCACGCCATGACCGAGGTCTGAGGAAAACACGGCGGACACAAAAAAGGGCGCCGAAGGCGCCCCTTTCAGTGTCGGAACCTCACGCGCTCACGCCGCCTTGGGCGCCAGCTTGGCGGTGACGATCATGTCGGGATCCCGCACCGGCTCGCCACGCTTGATCTGGTCGACATTCTCCATGCCGGAAACGACTTCGCCCCACACGGTGTACTGGCCGTCGAGGAAGCGGGCGTCGGAGAAGCAGATGAAGAACTGGCTGTCGCCGGAATCGGGGTTCTGCGCGCGCGCCATGGAGACGGTGCCGCGCACGTGGGGCTGGCGGTTGAACTCGGCCTTCAGCTTCTTGCCGGAACCGCCGGTGCCGTTGCCGAACTGGCCGTCGCCGGTCTGGGCCATGAAGCCCTCGATGACCCGGTGGAACGGCACGTTGTTGTAGAAGCCCTCGGCGACCAGCTCCTTGATGCGGGCCACGTGGCCGGGAGCCAGATCGGGGCGGAACGCGATGGTGACCGGCCCCTTGGTGGTCTCCAGAATCAGTACCTCTTCACTCATGGTCCTCATCCTTTCCAGGCGGTGCCGGACGTCCCGGCCACCGCGTCCGCCCGGCACCGCCGGGGCTTGGGGAAACCTCCGCCCTGCCGGACCGACCGGCGAGGGTGCACCTTCAACCTGTCCGGTGCCCTATTTGGCACCCGGCTTCACGTCCGCAGCCACCTGCATCTTCACGATGCGATCGGGATTGCTGACGGAGCCGTTGTTGGACGAAGAGCCCTTCTTGACCTTGTCGACGAACTCCATGCCGGAGACCACCTGGCCCACCACCGTGTACTGGCCGTTCAGGCTGGGGGTCTCGCCGAACATGATGAAGAACTGGGAATTGGCGCTGTTGGGCGATGAGCTGCGGGCCATGCCCACCACGCCGCGGGAGAACGGCACGCTCGAGAATTCCGCCGGCAGGTTGGGATACTTGGAGCCGCCGGTGCCGTTGCCGTACTGCCCGTCGCCGGTCTGGGCCATGAAGCCGTCGATGACCCGGTGGAACGGCACGTTGTTGTAATACCCCTCGCGGACGAGCGTCTTGATGCGCTCCACGTGCTGCGGCGCAAGGTCGGGACGCAGCTGAATGACGACGCGGCCGTAGGTCGTGTCGAGATAGATGGTGTTCTGCGGGTCGGGCTTCGTCTGCGCCGCCGCCGGCAGCGCCACGGCGAAGGCGAGGAGGGCTGCGGCGAGAAGGCGGCCCATAAAGCGCATCATGACAATCTCCAGCGAACGGCCCCACGGGGGCGGAAGGACATGCGGCTCAGCGCGGGAACTTGGTGCCAAGGCGCGCCAGCACCGCGCCCGGCACGAAGGCGGAAACGTCCCCGCCCATGGACGCGATCTGCCGCACCAGAGTGGCGGTGATGGGGCGCACCCGCGGCGAGGCCGGTAGGAACACGGTCTGGATCTGAGGCGCCAGCACCCCGTTCATCCCCGCCATCTGCATCTCGTAGTCGAGGTCGGTGCCATCGCGCAGGCCGCGGATGAGCAGCGTCGCGCCGAGCTGCTGGGCGGTGGTGATGATGAGGTTGTCGAAAGTCACGGCCTCCAGCGTCGCCTTTTCCTCGGCGGCCACGGGGGCACAGACCTCGCGCAGCATCTCCAGACGCTCCTCGGGCGAGAAGAGCGGCGCCTTGCCGGGATGGATGCCCACCGCCAGCACCAGCCGGTCGGCGAGCCGGCAGGCCGAACGCACCACGTCGAGGTGGCCGTTGGTGAGGGGGTCGAACGACCCGCCATAGATGGCGATGCGGGGAGTGTGGGGTTCGGGCGCGCTCATGGGGCGCAAGGCGTAGCGGTCCCGGCGCGCGGATGCAACGGGGTAGGCCGACAGCTTCGGCCCACCCCGTTGTCCTGCCCTCGTCCCGCGGTGCCGCGGTGCGGGGCTCCCCTCAGCTCTTCGCGACGTCCGGTTCAGCGCGAGGTGCGGATCACCTGGATGTCGAGGTCGCGGATCTTCTTGCGCAGCGTGTTGCGGTTGAGCCCCAGCAATTCGGCCGCCTTGATCTGGTTGCCCCGCGTCGCCGCCAGCGCGGCGGACAGAAGCGGATACTCCACATCCTTGAGGATGCGGTGGTAGAGGCCGGGCGGGGGCAGATCCTCGCCGAAGCCGGAGAAATAGGTATTTAAGTGCCGCTCCACCGAGGCGCCCAGCGTCGCGTCAACCGGGCCGTCCTCCGAGAGCATGCTCGGCATAGGCTCGGACAGCTCCGCCTCGATGATCGCCGGGGTGATCACCTCCTGCGGATAGAGGGCCGCGAGGCGCCGCACGAGGTTTTCGAGTTCGCGCACGTTGCCGGGCCAGCGGTAGCGCTTCAGCCGGTCTAACGCCGCCGAGTCGATCTGCTTGGCCGGCAGGCCCTCCCGCTCGGCCTGAAGGAAGAAGTGGCGCACCAGGTCCGGCACGTCTTCCGAGCGCTCGCGCAGGGGCGGCAGGCGCAGGGGCACCACGTTCAGGCGGAAGAACAGGTCCTCGCGGAACAGGCCCTGCTGGATCAGGGTGCGCAGGTCCTTGTTGGTGGCGGCAATGATGCGCACGTCGGTCTTGATGGGGGTGCGCCCGCCCACCGTCGTGTACTCGCCCTGCTGGAGCACGCGCAGGAGGCGGGTCTGCGCCTCCATGGGCATGTCGCCGATCTCGTCGAGGAAGAGCGTGCCGCCCTCCGCCTGCTCGAACCGGCCGGGATTGCGGGTGGTGGCGCCGGTGAACGAGCCCTTCTCGTGGCCGAACAGCTCCGATTCGATCAGGTCGCGCGGGATCGCCGCCATGTTGATGGCGACGAACGGCCCGGTGCGGCGCTTGCCGTAGTCGTGCAGCGCGCGGGCCACCAGCTCCTTGCCGGTGCCGCTCTCGCCCGCGATCATCACGGTGAGGTCGGTCTGCATGAGGCGGGCGAGGAGACGGTAGATCTCCTGCATGGCGGGCGAGCGGCCCACCAGCGGGATGTTGTCCTGCTCCTCGGGGGCGTGATGGCCGCTGTCCCCCTTCTTCGGCTCGGCCAGCGCCCGGCCGACGATGGAGATCAGCTCCTTCAGGTCGAAGGGCTTGGGCAGGTATTCATAGGCCCCGCGCTCGGAGGCGCGGATGGCGGTCATGAAGGTGTTCTGCGCGCTCATGACGATGACCGGCAGGTCCGGCCGCGCCTTCTTGATGCGCGGCAGGAGATCGAAGGCGTTCTCGTCGGGCATCACCACGTCGGTGATGACGAGGTCGCCGTCGCCCTGGCTCACCCAGCGCCAGAGCGTGGCGGCGTTGCCGCAGGACCGCACCTCGTAGCCGGCGCGCGAGAGCGCCTGGTTGAGCACGGTACGGATCGCGGCGTCGTCGTCGGCGACCAGGATGCTTCCGGTAGGCATCGACACCTCAGTTATCCTCTTGGGGGGCGCTCTTGCCGCGATACATGGGCAGGAGCACGCGGAAGGTTGTACGGCGGGGCTGGCTGTCGCATTCGACGATACCGCCGTGGTCGCCGATGATCTTCGCCACCAAAGCAAGACCGAGGCCACTTCCGGTGGGCTTGGTGGTCACGAACGGGTCGAACAGGTGGGGCAGAAGATCGTCCGGCACCCCCTTGCCGTTGTCGCGCACGCAGAATTCGAGCGGCAGGCTCACCCGCGTGGAGGCACCCGGCACCGTCAGGCGCACGCCCGGGCGAAACGCCGTGGTGAGCTGGATTTCCCCGTCCTGGTCGCTTTCGATGGCCTCGGCGGCGTTCTTCACCAGGTTCAGGAACACCTGGATCAGCTGGTCGCGGTTGGCGAGCACTGGCGGCAGCGAGGGGTCGTACTCCTCGACGAAGCGGATGTGCCGGGCAAAGCCCGAGGAGGCGAGCGTGCGCACGTGCTCCAGCACCGCGTGGATGTTCACCGGCTCACGCTCCACCGGCCGCTCGTCGGAGAACACTTCCATGCGGTCGACGAGCTTCACGATGCGGTCGGCCTCCTCGCAGATGAGGCGGGTGAGGGCGCGGTCCTCGTCGTCGGCGGACTGTTCGAGCAGCTGGGCCGCGCCGCGGATGCCGGAGAGCGGGTTCTTGATCTCGTGCGCCAGCATGGAGGCCAGCGCGCTCACCGAGCGGGCGGCGCCGCGATGGGTCAGCTGGCGGTCCATCTTGTCGGCGATGGTGCGCTCCTGAAGCATCACCACCACCTGATCGGGATGCTCCGACACCGGCGCCACGTGGATGTCCACGACGCGCTCCCCGCCGTTGCGCGGCGTGCCGAGATCGACCCGATATTCGTTCACCGGCGCCCCTCGCGCCCGCACCTGCTCGATGAGGCCCAGCAACGGCGTGCCGAACGGCACGAAATCGCTCAGCGGGCGGCGCCGCAGCAGCGGCGCGCTCACCTCGAAGAAGGCTTCCGCGGCCACGTTCGCCTCCGCCACATGGCCGTTGCCGGCGATGGTGAAGACGGGATGGGGAACGGCGTCCAGGATGGCGCGCGTCATGCCGTGCTCCGGCTCACTCTTGCGCTTGTGATCCATCTTTCCCGTATCTTGCTTTCTGGCTTCGGCCTTCATGCCGCCGCCCTCCACATGAGTTCGTCATAGGCGGCGCAGATCCCGGCGCGCACGCCGCCGGGGTCGTCGAGCACGAGGAGGCGCTTGCGCCAGCGCGCCACGAACGCCCCGTGCGCCTCCCCCTCCCCGCCGGCCGCCGCATCGAGGGCCCAGCCCACGTGCTTGCGCGCCTGGCGCACGCCGAGGGCCGTGCCGTAAAGCGAAAGCCAGCCGTCATAAAGTTCCAGCAGCACGTCGCGCTGCTCGTCGAGGGGCGGATCCTCCGCCCCGCATTGCCCGGCCAGCGCCTGCGCCACCCGCCCCGGAAACCAGGGACGGCCCTGCGCGCCGCGTCCGATCATCACGCCGTCGGCGCCCGAGGCGGCGAGAATGGCCGCCCCGTCGGCGGCGGCGACGACATCGCCATTGGCCACGACGGGGATCGCGACCGCCGCCTTGACCGTGCGGATGGAGGGCCAATCCGCCCGGCCGGTATAGAACTGGCAACGGGTTCGGCCATGCACCGTCACCATGGCGAGGCCGCTCTCCTGCGCCATGCGGGCCAGAGCGACGGCGGTGGGCTGGCTTTCATCCCAGCCGAGCCGCGTCTTCACCGTGACCGGCACCGAAACCGCCGCGCGCACCGCCTCGAAGATGGCCCGGGCCAACGGCAGGTCCCGCAACAGCGCGGCGCCGGCGGCGCCGGTGGTGACGCGCTTGGCCGGGCAGCCCATGTTGATGTCGATGAGGCCGGCTCCCGCCGCCTCGGCCATCCGCGCAGCCTCTCCCATCAGGCGCGGATCGTTGCCGGCGATCTGCACCGCATGAAACGGGACCCCTTCTCCCTGGGCACGCAGCGTCATCTCGGGGTGGCCCTCCAGAAGCGCCTCGCTCGCGATCATTTCTGATATGACGAGGCCCGCGCCGTAGCGGACAGCCATCCGCCTTACCGGCGCATCGGTGATTCCCGCCATGGGGGCGAGGATGACCGCATTGGGCAGGGCAACGGCGCCGACCCGCAACGCCGGAATGGAAAATGGGACAGTCTCTTGCACAGAAATTAGGCCAGCCGTGTTCTGCCTACATCTTAGACAATTGCACGAGCCACGCAAGGGCAGTCTGCGTGGAAGTGCGGCGCAACACGAAGACGTCACCCGCCGCCTTCCGACGCCCACACGCAACTGAAGCCTGTGCATGGGGCCGCCCATGACCGGCGAGGCCCCGCAAAATTGCGTCGCGATCGTCGTCGCGGCCGGTCGCGGCACCCGCGCCGGGGGCGCATTGCCCAAACAATATCAGCTGCTCGCAGGTGAGCCGGTGCTGCGCCGCACTTTGCAGCTTTTTGCGTCGCACCCCGACGTGACAGCTGTGCTTCCGGTCATCCATAGCGCCGATTCCGGCCTATTTGCGGAGACTGCGCGCGGTCTGCCCAAGATACTGGCACCCGTGTTCGGAGGCGCCACCCGCCAGGCGTCCGTCAGGGCGGGCCTTGCGGCGCTGACGGCGCATGGCGCGCCCGATGCCGTGCTCGTCCACGACGCAGCCCGTCCGCATGCCTCGCCCGCGCTCGTGGCCCGGGCGGTCGCCGCTGTGCGCATTGCGCCGGCGGCCATTCCAGTGCTGCCGGTCACCGACACGGTGAAGAGCCTGGATGCCGCCGGGCAGGTGACAGGCACCATCGACCGCAGCATCCTGCGCACGGTCCAGACCCCGCAGGCCTTCCGTTTCGCCCCCCTCATGGCCGCCCATGCCGCTGCGGCGGCCGCCGGGGTCGAGACGCTGACGGACGATGCGGCGGTGATGGAATGGGCGGGCCACCCCGTGGCCACCTTCGAGGGCGAGACGACCAACGTGAAGCTGACCACACCCGAGGACATGGAGCGTGCCGCCCGTGCCCCCTTCCAGGACCTCGCCGACGTGCGCACCGGCACCGGTTTCGACGTGCATGCCTTCGGCGCCGGGGACCACGTGATGCTGGGCGGCGTCGCCGTGCCGCACGCGTTCGGCCTCGTCGGCCATTCCGATGCGGACGTGGGGCTGCACGCTCTCACCGATGCGCTGCTCGGCGCCCTGTGCGACGGGGACATCGGCGCCCATTTCCCGCCCTCCGACCCGCAATGGAAGGGGGCCTCGTCCGACCGCTTCCTTGCCCATGCGGTGGAGAAGGTGGCGGCACGGGGCGGGCGGATCGCCCATCTGGACCTGACCCTCATCTGCGAGGCGCCGAAGGTGGGGCCGCACCGCGAGGCCATCCGCGCCGAGATCGCGCGAATCACCGGCGTGCCGGCCTCGCGCATCTCGGTGAAGGCGACCACCACCGAGAAGCTCGGCTTCACCGGCCGGCGCGAGGGCATCGCGGCGATGGCCAGCGCCACCATCCGCCTGCCATGGGAGGAGGACGCGTGATCGACGCGGAGACCTACGCACGCGCCGTCGGCGTGCTCGACGCCTTCCGCGCCCGCGGCTGGACGCTGGCAACGGCGGAATCCTGCACCGGCGGCCTCGTCGCCGGCGCCCTCACCGCCGTGCCCGGCTCTTCCGACGTGGTGGACCGGGGCTTCGTGACCTATTCCAACGCCGCCAAGATGGCCATGCTCGGCGTATCCGAGGCAACGCTCGCCGCCCATGGCGCGGTCAGCGAGGAGACCGCCCGCGCCATGGCCGGGGGGGCACGCGCCGCCGCCGGGGTGGATGTGGCGGTGTCCATCACCGGCGTCGCCGGGCCCGGCGGCGGGTCGGTGGCGAAGCCGGTGGGCTTGGTGCACTTCGCCTGCGCCCGGCGCGACGGCAGCGTGGAACACCGGGAAAGGCGCTTCGGCGGCCTCAGCCGCGACGAGATCCGCCATCGCTCGGTCCTGGAGGCCCTGGACCTGCTCGCCCGCGCCGCAGTCTGAGCCCCACGCGGGGAGGCCCGCCATGGCCCGCCCCGCCCCCGCGTGCTAGCCATGGGCGATGACGGATGCCGCCTCCCCCGCCCCCATCGGCCCGCTCGCCGAGATCGCCGCGCGGCTTCCGCTCCGCGGCTCCCTCATCGGGCTCGATCTCGGCACCAAGACCATCGGGGTAGCGACCTGCGATCCCGACCGCCGCATCGCCACCACCGTGGAAACGGTCAAGCGCAGCAAGTTCACCGCCGATGCCGAGCGCCTCATCGCCCTCGCCGACGAGCGGCGCGCCGTGGGCTTCGTGCTGGGCCTGCCCCTCAACATGGACGGCTCGGAAGGCCCCCGCGCCCAGGCGAGCCGGGCCTTTGCCCGCAATTTCGCCCGCCTCGCCGGCCGGCCCATCGCCTTCTGGGACGAGCGGCTCTCCACCGCCGCCGTCGAGCGCGGCCTCATCGCCGCCGACATGAGCCGCGCCCGCCGCGCCGCCGTGGTGGACCAGCACGCCGCCCTCTTCATCCTGGAAGGCGCGCTCGACTTCCTCGCCGGCCGCGCCGCGAACACAGCCGGAACCGAGGCGGAGGACTGATTCGGTCCCCTCCCGTGCCCGGCCTGTTCTCCCGGCCCGTCGCCGGCATCCCAAATTGAGACGCCGGCTTTCCTTAATATTCCACGCGCTCTAAAGGGATGTTGCCGTGTGCGACGCAAAGCGCCGGCCGGGAGGATAAATTGCCTGCCGCCGAACGGCGGGGGTTGTATCTGCGTGCGTCCATGTCCGTGATCTTCACCGCGCTTGCGCCGGTCTTCCTCATCATCGCCCTCGGCGCCACGCTGCGGCGGATCCTGCTTACGGATCCCGCGCACTGGGCGGCGCTGGAGAAGCTCACCTATTTCGTGCTGTTCCCGTCCCTGCTCATCGTCTCGGCGGTGAAGGCGGACCTCAGCCAGGTGAACGTGCTTGCCGTGGGCGGAGCCCTCATCGGCAGCGTGGTGATCCTTTCCGGCCTCATCCTCCTCGTCCACCGCCCGCTGATCGCGGCGCTGGCGGCGGACGGGCCGGGCTTCACCTCCCTGTTCCAGGGCGCGGTGCGGTGGAACACCTATATCGTTCTGGCGGTGGCGGGCGGCCTGTTCCACGCCGAGGGCATCACCATCGCCGCGCTTGCGCTGGTGGCCATGATCCCGGTGGTGAACATCATCGCCGTGCTGGTGCTGGCGAGCTTCGCGGGCCGCCATCCGCCGACATTCGGCTATGTGATCGGCCAGTTGGGCCGCAACCCCTACATCTGGTCCTGCGCCCTGGGCGCGGCGCTCAACGCCACTCATTTTCCGGTGCCCGCCGTGATCGTCGAGTTCGGCGACATCCTCGGCCGCGCCTCCCTCGCCCTCGGGCTGCTGGTGGTGGGTGGCGGGCTGGTGTTGGACCGGCTGACCAAGCCTCGTCCCATCGTGTTCGCCAGCCTGGCGCTGAAGCTGCTGGTGAAGCCGGCCATCGCCCTGGTCCTGTCGCTGCTCCTCGGCCTCACCGGCACCGAGCTGGTGGTGGTGGCGATCACGGCGGCGGTGCCCTCGGCACCCAACGGCTATGTCCTTGCCCGGCAGATGGGCGGGGATGCGCCGCTGCTGGCGGAGATCCTCACGCTCCAGATCATCGCGGCGGCCATCACCCTGCCGGTCGTGGTGGCGGTCGCCAAAATGCTGGCCGGGTAGGAGGCGATCGCCAAAGGTCCGGCTGGACGGAAGGGCCAACGAAAAGGGCGGCCCGAAGGCCGCCCGTTCGTATCCGCGCTCGCCGGCCGCCTCAGCAGGGCGACCAGTAGCCTCCGCCGTAGGGCCCGGTCTGCACCCAGCAGCTGCGGGGGCGCGGCGCGGGCTGCACATAGACCACCGGCGGGGGTTCCGGCTCGTAATAGACAACGGGCGGCGGTGGCGGCGCGCTGCCGGCGGCGCCGGCAATGGCGGCGGCGCCGAGGATGCCGAGCCCGATCGCCGCGCCCACGGCCGCGCCGTTGTTGCGCCCGCAATTCCAGCAGCCACCGCCGTACCAGCGGCCGCGATACCAGTAGCCCACCTCGGTGGGCGCGGCGGCGTGCGCCGGGGCAAGCGCGGTGGCGCCCGATCCGATGGCCGCGGCCGAAGCCGGCGCCGCCACGCCCGATGCGGCGGCAGCCGCCAGCGTCAGCGCCAGAACCTGCGCCCGCAGGGGCTTCGCCCGGAGGAGAGAAGTCATTTCAGCAACTCCCAAAACGTCGCGGGCCCAGGGCCCTTGAAGACGGTGACCGGACGGCAATTGGCTTCCGGTCCGGCATGAGCTTCGTAGAGACTGAGTGCCAAAGTGTGGCGCAGGGCCGGCGGTTCCGGGGAAGAATGTTCACGAATGATGAACGACTTCTGAACGCCGGCGCGGCGGGGGCGGCGGGGCGATGCCCGCACAAAGCCGGGCACGGGAAAGCAGCTTCCCTTGCCCCTCGCCCCGCCTGCCGCTATGCCTGCCGCCTGCCATGCATGCTGCACCCGCCTTCACCCTCTCCGGCCGAGACCTCCTCGGCATCGAAGGCCTCTCCGCCGGTGAAATCCTGGGGCTGCTCGACCTCGCCGAGGAGTTCGTCGAACTCAACCGGCAGATCGAGAAGAAGCGCACCACCCTGCGCGGACGCACCCAGATCAACCTGTTCTTCGAGGCCTCCACCCGCACCCAGTCCTCCTTCGAGATCGCCGGAAAGCGCCTCGGGGCGGACGTGATGAACATGTCCGTCGCCTCCTCCTCGGTGAAGAAGGGGGAAACGCTGATCGACACCGCCATCACGCTCAACGCCATGCACCCGGACATCCTGGTGGTGCGCCACCACGCCTCCGGCGCGGTGGCGCTGCTGGCGCGCAAGGTCGACTGCTGCGTGGTGAACGCCGGCGACGGCGCCCACGAGCATCCCACCCAGGCTTTGCTGGACGCCCTCACCATCCGCCGCAACAAGGGGCGCATCCAGGGCCTCACGGTGGCCATCTGCGGCGACGTGCTGCATTCGCGCGTCGCCCGCTCCAACATCCTGCTGCTCAACGCCCTGGGCGCGAAGGTGCGGGTGGTTGCCCCCTCCACCCTCCTGCCCGCCGGCGTCGAAAGCCTCGGCGTCGAGGTGTTCCGCACCATGGAGGCGGGGCTCAAGGGGGCCGACATCGTGATGATGCTGCGCCTGCAGCGCGAGCGGATGGCCGGCTCCTTCATTCCCTCGGTGAAGGAGTACTTCCACTATTTCGGCCTCGACGAGGCCAAGCTGCGACTTGCCGCCCCCGACGCGCTGGTGATGCATCCCGGCCCGATGAATCGCGGCGTGGAGATCGATTCGAGCGTGGCGGACGGCGCGCAATCCCTGATCCGCGAGCAGGTGGAGATGGGCGTCGCGGTGCGCATGGCCGTGCTCGATACCCTCGCCCGGAAGCTTCCCAATGCGTGACGGCCGCCTTCCCCACCAGAACCCGCGCCCGTTGCTTTTGGCCAATGCGCGGGTGATCGACCCGTCCCGCGGCTCAGACTTCCACGGCGACGTCTACCTCGCCGACGGCGTGATCAAGGATGCCGGCTTCGGCATCGCCGCCGCCGGCGTTCCCGAGGGCGCAGAGGTGGTGGACTGCAAGGGCGCCGTGGTGGCGCCCGGCCTCGTCGACATGCGCGCCTTCGTCGGCGAGCCCGGCGCCGAGCACCGTGAGACGCTGGCTTCCGCCAGCCATGCGGCGGCGGCGGGCGGCGTCACCACCATCATCTGTCAGCCGACCACCGACCCGGTGGTGGACGACCCGGCCATCGTCGACTTCATCCTGCGCCGCGCGCGGGACACGGCGGTGGTGCGCGTGCACCCCATGGCGGCCATCACCAAGGGCCTGAAGGGCGAGGAGATGACCGAGATCGGCCTATTGCAGGCCGCCGGCGCCGTCGCCTTCACCGATGGCTACCGCTCCGTTGCGAGCGCGCAGGTGCTGCGCCGGGCGCTGACCTATGCCCGCGATTTCGACGCCCTCCTAGTGCACCACACCGAGGACGCGACCATGTCGCAGGGGGCCATGAACGAGGGCGCCTTCGCCGCGCGCCTCGGCCTTTCCGGCAATCCTAAGGCCGCCGAGACCATCGTTCTGGAACGCGACGTTCGGCTCGTGGCGAGCGCGCGCGGACGCTACCACGCGGCGGCGCTGACTTGCTCCGAATCGCTGGAGGTACTGGCGCGGGCCAAGGCGGCGGGCCTGCCGGTAACGGCCTCCGCCACCATCAACCACCTGTCCTTCAACGAGCTCGATATCGGTGCCTACCGCACCTATTTCCGGCTCGCCCCGCCGCTGCGGGCGGAGGAGGACCGTCAGGCCCTGATCCGGGCGGTGGCCTCCGGCGTCATCGACGTGGTGGTCTCCGACCATCTGCCGCAGGACGTGGAGGGCAAGCGCCTGCCCTTCTCCGAGGCCGAGCCCGGCGCCATCGGGCTCGAAACCCTGCTGTCCGCGGCGCTCCGGCTCGTCCATTCCGACCAGGTGGACCTCGTGAACCTGCTCGCCGCCCTCTCCACCCGGCCGGCGCAGATCCTCGGCCTCGATGCGGGAACGCTGCGCCCCGGCGCGCCGGCGGACGTGGTCGTGTTCGATCCCGGCCTGCCCTACGTGCTCGATCCGGCGCAGCTGAAGTCCCGTTGCCGCAACACCCCGTTCGACGAGGCACGGCTCGACGGCCGGGTGCTGCGGACCATCGTTGCCGGCCAAACCATCTACGAATACGTTTGATGCGCCCGCCCCGCTCGCGCTTCCGCCGCTGAGGTCGCAATGCCCGATGCCCCATCGTCCGTGCTCGTGCTGCTGCTGGCGCTGGCGTTCGGCTACCTGCTCGGCTCGATCCCGTTCGGCCTGCTGCTGACCCGGACGGCGGGCACGAAGGACATCCGCTCCATCGGCTCCGGCAACATCGGCGCCACCAACGTGCTGCGCACCGGCCGCAAGGACCTTGCCGCCGCGACGCTGCTGCTGGATGCGCTGAAGGGGACCCTCGCGGTGCTCGCGGCCGGGTATTTCTACGGGGAGAACGCCGCCTTCGCGGCGGGGCTCGGCGCCTTCCTCGGCCATATCGCTCCGGTGTGGCTCGGCTTTCGCGGCGGCAAGGGGGTGGCCACCTTCCTCGGCATCGCACTGGGCCTGTTCTGGCCGGCCGCCCTCGCCTTCGCCGTGGTGTGGCTGGCCGCCGCCTACTTCACCCGCTACTCGTCCCTGTCCGCGCTGATGGCCTCGGTGGCGACGGTGGTCGCCGCGAAGGTCTTCGGCACCGACGCCCTGGCGCTGCTGCTGGCGACCCTCGCCATCCTCTTGTGGATCAAGCATCACGCCAACATCCGCCGCCTCCTCGATGGGACCGAGGGCAAGATCGGCGCGAAAGGCTGAGGTCCCGGGATGGCGCGCGGCAAGCCCCCGGGAACCGCCGGCCCCGGTCCGGGCGAACTGCTCGGCCCCGCCCAGCGGCTCGACTGGCTGCGCCTCATCCGCACCGAGAATGTGGGACCGCGCACCTTCCGCACCCTCATCAACCAGTTCGGCGGCGCGGCGGCCGCGCTCGACGCCCTGCCCACCCTCGCCCGGCGCGGCGGACGGCTGGTGCCCCCGCGCACGCCCACCCGCGAGGAAGCCGAGGCCGAGATGGCGGCCCTCGCCCGAATCGGGGCGCGGCTGGTCGCCATGGGCGAGGCCGACTATCCGTCCGCCCTCGCCCAGCTCGACGATGCGCCGCCGCTCATCTGCGTCCGCGGCCGGGGCGAGGTGCTGCGCCGGCCGATGGTGGGCATTGTCGGAGCACGCAACGCATCCGCCGCCGGCCGCACCTTCGCCGCGCGCCTCGCCCGCGATCTGGCGGCAGCGGGCTGGGTGGTGGTCTCGGGCCTCGCGCGCGGCATCGACGCGGCGGCGCACGAGGCAAGCCTCGACGGCGGCACGGTGGGCGTGTTCGCCGGCGGTCTCGCCCGCCCCTACCCGCCGGAGAATTTGAAGCTCATCGAGGCGGTGGCCGACATGGGCGCGGTGGTCTCGGAAATGCCGGTGGCGTGGGAGCCGCGGGCGCGCGACTTCCCGCGCCGCAACCGGCTCGTTTCCGGCATGTCCCTTGGCGTCGTCGTGGTGGAGGCCGCGGAGCGCTCGGGCTCCCTCATCACCGCCCGGCTCGCCGCCGAGCAGGGGCGCGAGGTGTTCGCGGTGCCCGGCTCGCCGCTCGATCCGCGCGCCGGCGGCACCAACCGCCTGATCAAGCAGGGGGCAACACTGGTCACCGCGGCGGCGGACGTGATCGAGGTGCTCACGCCCATGGCCGGACAGGCGGGTCCGGAGGCCATCGAGGCGGATGGCCCGCCGATCGAGCCCGCCGCTCCCGGCGAGGATGCGCGCGCCCGCATCGTGGGCCTGCTCGGGCCCGTCCCAACGTTCATCGACGACCTGGTGCGGCTCTCCGGCTGCACGGTCGCCGAGGTGCAGATCGTGCTGCTGGAACTCGACCTTGCCGGCCGGCTCGACCGGCCGGGCACCGGGCGCGTCGCGCTGAAGTAGCGGCCCGGCCTCCGCGGCGCGAGCGGCCCCAGCACGTGCCAATCCGCCGAACCGGCCAGGGAGCGGCGGAACGGCCCTCCTCCATCCGCGGCGCGGCATCGGGCCGGCTAGCGCCGCCGGCTTCGGCCCGCGAGCATCCTCGTGCTCCGCTCCGTCCCGGTTCGCGCGAAGCAGGCGGATCGAATCGAGGCTGGAGTGGCCTTGCGCTTCACCTGCGAGACGGTCCTAGAGCGGTTTCGGGCGGAGTCCGGTTCACGCAAAGAAAACGCATTGAAACAAAGAGTTGGAGGGCTTGCGGTGAACTGGGGTTCACCACAAGCCCTCTAGCCTGTGATGCCGCTCCCTGGCCCGCCTGCGCCATCGGAGACCGCCCTGGCTTCCAAGCGGGCCATTTCCAGGATGTAGGCCAGGGTGGTGAGACCGTTCGCTCGCGCGATGCGGGAAAGTTCCGCAGTGATCGCAGCCACATAGGCTGCGGCTGCCGCGGGGTCGCCCGCTTGTCCTGAACTGTGTTCATTGGTCATGGCGCCGTCTGTCGCCCTCTCGGAAACACATACCTCTTATAGATTGTCATATGTATTAAAACATACCTTAAGTTGTATAATCCAAGCGCCGTCCTCCAGATCCATCGGGAGCGGGACATTTGACAGGTGCCGTCCGGCTCCCCATGTTGCCCCCGCTCCTCCGGTGCCGCGATCCGGGCCGGCGGCCTTCACGGGCCGTCCCGATCCGGCGCGCCCCGGCTGGCCGGGGATGCTGGACACCGGACGGAACAGATCCGAACGGGGCGTCGGCGGGTCCGCAGCGGCCTGACGGCAGAACTTCATCCCTGGGGCCGCGCAATGGGGCGGCGGCCCTTGAACAGACATGGTTCGTCATGCAGGTCGTCATCGTCGAATCGCCGGCTAAGGCGAAGACGATCAACAAATATCTCGGCCCCGGCTATGAGGTCATCGCCTCCTACGGCCATGTGCGCGACCTGCCGTCGAAGGACGGCTCGGTCGATCCGGACGCCGATTTCCGCATGCTCTGGGAGGTGGATCCCAAGGCACAGAAGCGGCTCAACGAGATCGCGAGCGCGGTGAAGGGGGCGAGCGGGCTCATCCTCGCCACCGACCCGGATCGCGAGGGCGAGGCCATCTCCTGGCACGTGCTGGAGGTGCTGAAGCAGAAGAAAGCGCTGAAGGACCAGAAGGTCGAGCGCGTCGTCTTCAACGCCATCACCAAGCAGGCCGTGCTGGACGCCATGAAGGCGCCCCGCGCCATCGACGTGGCGCTGGTGGACGCCTATCTCGCCCGCCGCGCGCTGGATTATCTCGTCGGCTTCACGCTCTCCCCGGTGCTGTGGCGCAAGCTGCCCGGCGCCCGCTCGGCCGGCCGCGTGCAGTCTGTCGCACTGCGCCTGGTTTGCGACCGTGAGCGTGAGATCGAGACCTTCGTCGCCCGCGAATACTGGTCCATCGTCGCCAAGCTCGCGACGCCCCGCGCCGAGGAATTCGAGGCGCGGCTTTCGGGCGCCGACGGCAAGAAGATCACCCGCCTCTCCGTGGGCACCGCCGAGGAAGCCAAGGCCTTCCGCGCGGCGCTGGAGGCGGCGGATTTCCGCGTGCGCTCGGTGGAGGCCAAGCCGGTCCGCCGGCATCCGCAGCCGCCCTTCACCACCTCCACCCTGCAGCAGGAAGCCAGCCGCAAGCTCGGCCTCGCGCCGGCCCGCACCATGCAGATCGCCCAGCGCCTCTACGAGGGCGTGGACGTGGGCGGCGAGACGGTGGGCCTCATCACCTACATGCGAACCGATGGCGTGGACATGGCCCCCGAGGCGGTGGCCGCCACCCGCAGCGCCATCGGCAAGCAGTTCGGCCCGAAATACCTGCCCGGCGTGCCGCGCAAGTACACCACCAAGGCCAAGAACGCGCAGGAGGCCCACGAGGCCATCCGCCCCACCGACCCCGCCCGGCATCCCCGCGAGGCGGCGCGCCATCTCGATAGCGAGCAGGCCAAGCTCTACGAGCTGATCTGGATCCGCACCGTGGCGAGCCAGATGGAATCGGCGGAGCTGGAGCGCACCACCGCCGATATCGAGGCGAAAGCAGGCGGCCGCGTCCTCGACCTCACCGCCACCGGCACCGTGGTGAAGTTCGACGGCTTCCTCACCCTCTATCGCGAGGGCAAGGACGATGACGACGACGACGAGGAGAGCCGCCGCCTCCCGGCCATGAGCGCCGATGACAAGCTCGACCGGCGCGACATCCTCACCGACCAGCACTTCACCGAGCCGCCGCCGCGCTATTCGGAGGCCTCCCTGGTGAAGCGCATGGAGGAGCTCGGCATCGGCCGCCCCTCCACCTATGCCGCCGTGCTCGCCGTGCTGCGCGACCGCGAATATGTGAAGCTCGACAAGAAACGCCTCGTTCCGGAAGACAAGGGACGGCTGGTGACGGCCTTCCTCGAAAGCTTCTTCAAGCGCTACGTGGAATACGACTTCACCGCCGACCTCGAGGAGAAGCTCGACGAGGTGTCCGCGGCGGAGCTCGACTGGAAGGAGGTGCTGCGCGCCTTCTGGCAGGATTTCCACGCCGCCATCGAGGCCACCAAGGACCTGCGCGTGTCGCAGGTGCTGGACGCCCTCGACGAGATGCTCACCGCCCACATCTTCCCCCCGACCGAGGACGGGACCGACCCGCGCCTGTGCCCCACCTGCGGGACCGGGCGGCTGTCGCTGAAGATGGGCAAGTTCGGCGCCTTCATCGGCTGCTCCAACTATCCCGAATGCCGCCATACCCGCCCCCTCACCGGCGGGGAAAGCGCGCCGGAGGGCGACGGCAATCGCGTGCTCGGGATCGACCCGGAGACCGGCGAGGAAGTCACCATCCGCTCGGGCCGCTTCGGCACCTACCTCCAGCTCGGCGAGGGCAAGGACGGGGAGAAGCCCAAGCGCTCCTCCTTGCCGAAGGGCCTTGCCCCGGCGGATGTGGAGCTGGACATCGCCCTCAAGCTGCTGGCCCTGCCGCGCGAGGTGGGCAAGCATCCGGAGGATGGCGAACCCATCCTCGCCGGCATCGGCCGCTACGGGCCGTATGTCCAGCACGGGCGCACCTACGCCAACATCGAGGACGGCGACGACATCCTTGCCGTCGGCCTCAACCGGGCGGTCACCCTCATCGCCGAGAAGCAGTCCAAGGGGCGCGGCGGGCGCGGCGCGGCCACCCCGGGCCGAACGCTCGGCGATCACCCCACCCACGGCGGGCCGATCACCGTGCGGCCGGGCCGGTTCGGTCCCTACGTGAACCACGGCAAGGTCAACGCGACCCTGCCCAAGTCGGTGGACCCGGAAGCCCTGACCCTGGAAGCGGCGGTCGCCCTCATCGACGCCAAGGCGGCGGCATCCCCGGCGAAGCCGGCCCGCGGCGGCCGGAAGGCGCCGGGGGCCGCAGATGCCGGCGACGGGGCGAAGGCAGCCAAGAAGGCGACCGCCAAGAAGGCAACCGCGAAGAAGCCGGCCGCCAAGACATCCGCGAAAAGTGCCGGAAAAGGCAACAAGGCAGCGGAGTAGGTACCGCTCCTACCCGATCGACCCCGCCTCCCCCGTGACCAGTACGGAGCCGCGGAGGGGCCGCTCGGGCAATGTCCACAGCAGCGCCGTGGCGGCGAGCTGAACCACCGCCACGGCAGCGAAAACCAGGCCGAAGGCGGCGGCGAGAGCCGGTGTCCCGGCGCCATGCGCCAGTGTTTCCGCATCGAGTCCCGACCCGCGGCCCAGCACGGCCAGCAGCACGGCGCCGAGCACGGCCACCACGAGCGCCCCACCGAGCTGGCGGAAGAAGGTCATCACCCCCGTCGCCGTCCCCATGCGGTGCGGCGGCACGGCATTCTGGATGGAGATGGTGCACACCGGCAGCATCATGCCGATGCCGATGCCCACCAGGGTCAGCAGCATTCCGAGCACGGCCAGCGGCAGGGCGGCCGCCGCGCCGGCGAGCCCCGCCAGCGTCAGCGTGGCGACCAGGCTTCCGGCCAGGGCCGGACGCTTGTAGTGCGTGAGCCGCGGCATGGTGCGAGCCGACAGGGTGGCGCCGCAGACCACGCCCCCCATCAGAGGAATGAGGGCGAGCCCCGACTGGCTCGCCGAGAGCCCGCGCACCGTTTCGAAATAGAGCGGCACGAAGATGGACAGGCCCACCATCGATCCAACCGTCATGAACGACGTGGCGATGCCGCGCCCCACCACCTGGTCGGTGAGGAGGTCGAGGGGAAGGAACGGCTCCGCCGCGCGCCTCATCCGCCAGATGAACAGGCCGGTGAACAGCGCCGTGCCGGCGAGCAGGCCGAGGATCTCCGGTGACGTCCATGGGTAGCGCAAGCCCCCCCACCCGAGCGCGAGCAGCAGCAGGATGCTCGCCACCGCCATCAAGGCGGCGCCGGCGATGTCCATGTCGTGCCGGCGTTCGTGCCGCGGCAGCCGCTTGAGGGCACGGCGCGTCACGATGAAGGCGGCGAGCCCCAGCGGCAGGTTGATCCAGAAGATGAGCGACCAGTGGAGGTGCTGGGCGAACAGCCCGCCGAGCACCGGCCCGGCAATGCTGGAGGCGGCGAAGACGCCTGCAATGTAGCCCTGATAGCGCACCCGATCACGCGGCGACACCACGTCCGCGATGATGGTCTGCGCCAGCGAGATGAGCCCCCCGCCGCCCAGCCCCTGGAGTCCGCGCGCCAGCACCAGGATGAGAAGGCTCGGCGCCAGCGCGCAGGCGACGGAGGCCAGCGAGAACACCGCGACCGAGATCAGCAGCATCACCCGCCGGCCGTGAATGTCACTGAGCTTGCCGTAGAGCGGCGTCGCGATCGTCGCGGCGATGAGATAGGCGGTCACCACCCAGGAGAGATTCGTGAAGTCGCCGAACGCGGCGCCAATGGTGGGCAACGCGGTGGCGACGATGGTCTGGTCCAGCGCCCCCAGCAACATGGCGAGCATCAGGCCGGCGATGATGCGCAGCACCTCGTCATGGCCGAGCGGCGCCGCGGCATCAGGGCCGGAGGGGTGTGACAGGACGGCCGGGGGATGGGTCATGCAGGGGGAATCGGTGCGCGGCAAGGTGGCTCATGGGCGATCGCCGGGCGCAAAAATGCAAGGGCGGGGACGAAAGAAGGGAGCCCGGCGCGCGGCCGGGCTCGTCACAATCCCGTCAGGCGGCCTCGGGCTTGCCCTCCGGAGCGTCGGCCTCGTTCTTGCCGCGGCCCGGGGGAATCTCCTCGCCAGTCGATGCGGCAACCGGATCCGCCTCCACCTGGCGATGGATCATGCGGTGGATGAAGCCGAGCTTCTGGATCACGCCCGGACCGAGGATGAACGGATAGGCGTCCGACATGCCGAGGCAGCGGTTGAGGTTGTTCAACGCGAACGACATGGGCAGCCACGAATCCACCATCTGCTGGACGGGGCAGGCCTGGTAGGGGTTGAAGTCCACCTCGGCGCCCAGCTCGCCGGTGCTGTCGAGCCCCGGATGAACCTGGATGCCGAACGCCGCGGCCATCTCCAGCGTATCCACGATGTGGACATAGTGCTTGAAGGTCTCCGCGAAATCCTCCCACGGATGCGCGGTGGCATAGGCGGAGACGAAATTGGACTGCCAGTCGGGCAGCGGACCGTTGCTGTAATAGGTCTTCAGGGCCTCGCCATAATCGGCCGTCTCGTCGCCGAACACGGCGCGGAAGGCTTCCAGCCGCCCGGCGTCACGCACCAGGCGGTTCCAGTAATAATGGCCCACCTCGTGGCGGAAATGTCCGAGCAGGGTGCGGTAAAGCTCACCGAGATCGCTCTTGCGCTGCTCGCGCTCGGCATCGTCGGCCTCGGCCAGGGCGATGGTGATGAGGCCCTCGTCATGGCCGGTCATCACCCTCGGCGTGGAGCCGTCGGGCGCGTCGGCGAGGAAGTCGAAGCACAGGCCGCCCTCGCGGTCCTCGTTGCTTTCCAGCGGCAGGTTGAGGCGCACGAGCGAATAGACAAGCCGATGCTTTGCCATCTCCACCTTGCGCCATTTGCGCAGGTTCTCCGGAACGGCGAGGTCGGGCACGATGCGGTTGTGACGGCAGGCGAGGCAGAATTCGCCCTCTTCCTCCTCCGGCACCAGCCAGTTGCAGGCATCGTGCGCCGCATTGGCGCAGAAGCGGTAGCGCCCGCCCGTCTGACCGAGCGCCTGCCACGCGTCCCCGTCCGGCTCCAGCGCCGCGAGCTCGTTCATCTCGGCGATGTAGCCGAGATCGTGACCGCACTTCTCGCAGCGACGGTTCTCGAAATAGAGCAGTTGATCGCAGGCCGCGCAGCGAAACAGACGCATGTTCTCCCTCTCCTCCTCCGGCCTTCGCGAGCGGCGCCGGACGCGCTCTCGATGATGCACTGCCGCATATAACGGCAGGTGCCACCCCCGGTTCCAAAGGGCCCGTTTTGGCCGGTTTCACAAAATTAGCTGACCTTCGACTTTAAGCTATTGCCCTGAGGGCATGCCGTGGCGTCTTCTCTCTGACGTAACGTGGCTCGAGGTGCGCCAACACCCGCCAGGCAAAAATGCCGGCTCGCCACAAGGGAGGAAAATGTGAGCCAAGACAAGAGCACGAATGACAAGAGCACGAATGACAGGGCACGTCCCACCCGACGCGCCCTTCTCGCCGTCGCGGCCGCCGCCGGCGCCACGGCTGTCGCCGCTCCTGCGGTCCATGCCCAGGCGCCGGTCAAGCTGAAGTTCCAGTCCACCTGGCCTAACAAGGACATCTTCCACGAATTCGCCGGCGACTTCGTGAAGACGGTGAACGCCATGTCCGGTGGACGGGTGGAGGTGGAACTGCTCGCGGCCGGCGCGGTCGTCCCCGCTTTCCAGGTGGCGGACGCGGTCTCCGCCGGCATCATCGACGGCGGCCACGGCGTGTCCGCCTATTGGTACGGCAAGAACAAGGCCTTCTCGCTGTTCGGCACCGCCCCCGCCTTCGGCTGGGATGCGGACGAACTGATGGGCTGGATCCGCTACGGCGGCGGTCAGCAGCTCTACGACGAGCTGGTACAGACCATCCTGAAGCTCAACGTGGTGGGCCTGCTCACCGGCCCCATGCCGGGACAGCCGCTCGGCTGGTTCAAGAGCGAGATCACCAGCCCCGACCAGCTCAAGGGCCTGAAGTATCGCACCGTCGGCCTTGCCGCCGACCTGAACAAAGAACTGGGCGTCGCCGTCACCATCCTGCCCGGCGGCGAGATCGTGCCGGCCATGGACCGCGGCCTCATCGACGGGGCGGAGTTCAACAACCCCTCCTCCGACACGGTGCTGGGCTTCCCGGACGTGTCCAAGGTCTACATGGTGAAGAGCTATCACCAGGCCCTCGAATGCTTCGAGGTGCTGTTCAACAAGACCAAGTTCGACGGGCTGCCGAAGGACGTGCAGGCGATCATCCGCGGGGCCTCCGACGCCGCCTCCTCGGACATGATGTGGAAGGCGCAGGATCGCTATTCCAAGGACCTGGAGGCGCTCAAGGCGCGCGGCGTGAAGGTGGTGCAGACCCCGCCGGCCGTGCTCCAGGCGCAGCTCAACGCCTGGGACAAGGTGATCGCCACCCTCTCCGCCGATCCCTTCTTCAAGAAGGTCATCGACAGCCAGATGGCGTGGGCGAAGCGCGTGGTGGGCTTCCGCCTCGAATACGAGCCGGACAGCGCCATGGCCTACAACCACTTCTTCAAGCGGGCGTAGGGCGCGGCGGCTCGCGCAGGGACGCGGCGGCACAAACGCGTCGCATCCCTGCGATCCTCACAGCCGTCATGGCCGGCCTTGTGCCGGCCATTCACGCCCGGCGGCCGGGGCAACCCTTGTGGTCATGCGCGCGGCCGGGCGTGAACGCCCGGCACGAGCCGGGCCCGGCACCTCTCGCCCTGCAGTACCGGACAGCCGTCCAGTCAAACAAAAAACATTGCCCTTCCGCAGGAAACCCGCTGATGCAACGGTTCCTTCTGGCCGTGGACACGGTCAACACCTTCATCGGAAAGCTGTTCGCCTGGAGCGTCGTCGTCCTCACGGTGGCGATCTGCTACGAAGTGTTCTGCCGTTACATGCTGCGCTCGCCCACGTCATGGGCCTATGACGTCTCCTACATGCTCTACGGCACCCTGTTCATGATGGCCGGCGCCTACACCCTGTCGCGCAATGGCCATGTTCGGGGCGATTTCCTCTACCGCAACTGGCCGGTAAAGCGGCAGGCGGCGGTCGACCTTGCCTTGTACTTCCTGTTCTTCTTTCCGGGCATCCTCGCCCTCATCTATGCGGGCTGGGGTTATTTCCGCCTGTCCTGGCTGCTCAACGAGCATTCCTCCTTCTCTCCCGACGGCCCCATCATCTGGCCATTCAAGGGCCTCATCCCCCTGACCGGTGTGATGATGCTGTTCCAGGGCATCGTCGAGGTGATCCGCTGCCTCCTCACGCTGAGGTCCGGCGTGTGGCCGCAACGTCTCAACGACGTGGAGGAGATGGAAAAGCTCATCCTCGAGCAGGCCGCCAACAAGGCGGATGCGGAAGCCATCGGCCGGGGGGCGCTGTGATGTCCTTCCTCTTGTCCGATCCCGCCCTCGGCATCCTGATGCTGGTGCTGTTCCTTGTCTTCCTGATGCTCGGCTTCCCCATCGCCTTCACGCTGATGGCGCTGGGCGTGGGCTTTGGATACTTCACGCGCGGCGACACCGTGTTCCAGCTCTTCGTCCAGCGCACCTATTCGGTCATGGCGAACGACGTGCTCATCTCCATCCCGCTGTTCCTGTTCATGGGCTATGTGGTGGAGCGGGCGAGCATCCTCGACCGGCTGTTCCGCGCCATCCAGCTCGCCGCCGGCTGGGTGCCCGGATCCCTCGCCGTGGCCACCCTCATCACCTGCGCCATGTTCGCCACCGCCACCGGCATCGTCGGCGCGGTGGTGACGCTCATGGGCCTCCTCGCCTTCCCGGCCATGCTGCGCGCTGGCTACGACACGCGCCTGGCCGCCGGCGTCGTCTGCGCCGGCGGGTGCCTCGGCATCCTCATCCCGCCGAGCGTGATGCTGATCCTCTACGGCGCCACCGCCGGCGTGTCGGTGGTGAAGCTCTATGCGGCGGCCTTCCTGCCGGGCCTCATGCTCTCCGGCCTCTACATCCTCTACGTGGTGGTCCGGGCCACTGTGAACCCCGCGCTGGCCCCCAAGCTGCCGGCGGCGCAGCGGGCGGGCTCGGTGCGGGAGATCGTCTTCGCGCTGGCCACCTCCTTCCTGCCCCTGGCGCTTCTCATCTCCAGCGTGCTCGGGGCCATCGTCTTCGGCCTCGCCACCCCTTCGGAGGCGGCGGCGGTGGGCGCGGCCGGCGCTGTGCTGCTGGCGCTGGTCTATCGCAGCTTCTCGTTCGACAAGCTGAAGGAGAGCGTGTTCCTCACCGCCCGCGCCTCGGCGATGGTGTGCTGGCTGTTCGTCGGCTCGGCGGTGTTCTCCGCCGTGTTCGCGTTGCTCGGCGGCCAGCAGGTGGTGGAGAATTTCGTCCTCTCCCTCAACCTCGGGCCCATCGGCTTCCTGCTGCTCACGCAGGCCATCATCTTCGTGCTCGGCTGGCCGCTGGAATGGACCGAGATCATCGTGATCTTCCTGCCCATCTTCCTGCCGCTGCTGGACAATTTCGGGGTGGACCCGATCTTCTTCGGGGTGCTGGTGGCGCTGAACCTGCAGACCTCCTTCCTGTCCCCGCCGGTGGCCATGGCGCCCTTCTATCTGAAGGGCGTCGCGCCGAAGCACGTCTCCATCGACGAGATCTTCTCGGGGGTGATGCCGTTCCTCGCCATCGTCATCCTGTCCATGGCGCTGCTCTACATCTTCCCCGGCATCGCGCTATGGCTGCCGAAGGCGCTGTACGGGTGAAGCGGGGCGGCCGATGCGCCCTATGGCGCCCGGCGGGAGAGAGCGGCATGATCGGGCGATGAGCGCGACTTCCCTCTTCACCATCGGCTACGAGCAGAGCACGCCCTCGGCCTTCCAGTCGGCGCTGAGCGACGCGAAGGTGGACCTTGTTGTGGACGTGCGGGCGGTGGCGGCATCGCGCCGGCCCGGCTTCTCCAAGACCGCGCTTGCGGCGGGCATCGCCGAACACGGCATCGCCTATGTGCACCTGAGGGCGCTCGGCACGCCGAAGGAGGGCCGGCTCGCCGCCCGCAGCGGTGACCACGACAGCCTCATGCGCATCTATGACGCGCACCTCGCCACCGCCCCCGCGCAGGCGGCGCTGGAGGAACTGGCCGATCTGGCAAAGGGCCGGCACCTTTGCCTGCTCTGCTACGAGCGGCATGTGGAGGGCTGCCACCGCCTGCGCCTCGCCGAATGGATGTGCGAGCGCCTCGACATCGGCGTCACCCACCTCACGCCGGCTCCGTTCTGACCGCCTTCCCCGCCACCGCCCGCGCCTCGGCGAGGAGATGGGGGGTATCCACGTCGAGGAAGGCGCCCGCGCCTTCCACTGCCACCTCGGCCACCACCTCGGCATTGGCGGCAAGGACGTGCCGGGCCCCCACGTCACCCTCCAGCGCGCCGAGGTCGGCGAAATAGCGCCGCGACCACAGCACCGGATGGCCGCGCTGGCCCCCCTCCACCGGAACGGCGATGAAGCGCCCCTCGTCCGGCGCATGGGCCGCCATCAGCCGGTCGAGCAGGTCCGGACCGACCAGGGGCATGTCGCCCAGCACCACGAGCGCGCCCGCCGCCGTCTCGGGCACGGCCGCAATGCCCATCCGCAGGGAGGAGGCCATTCCGGTGGCATAATCGGCATTGTGCACCAGCCGCACGTCGAGCCCGGAGAGGGCGGCACCGATGCGCTCGCCCTCATGGCCGGTGACGACGATGACGGGCCGCGCCCGCGAGGCGAGCGCCGCCTGTGCCACCCGGCGGATGACCGGCACGCCCCCCACCTCGGCAACGAGCTTGTTCACCCCGCCTCCCATGCGCGAGCTGCGCCCCGCCGCGAGGATGACGGCGGCGAAGCCCGCGGCTTCGCTCGCCTCCCCCTCGGCCCGCGGATGCGGGCGGGCGGCGATGTCGGTGAGGAGCCCGCCGGGTCCCATCCGGGCGATATCGCGCGATGTCACCTCGAGGCCCGCGAGGAGGCGCGCGAGGATGAAGTCGAAGCCGTTCTCCTTCGGGCTGCGCGCGCAGCCCGGCGCCCCAAGCACGGGGACCGTGCCGAGCCGGCCCAGCATCAGGAGGTTGCCCGGGTCCACCGGCATGCCGAGGCGGACCACCTCGCCCCCGGCAGCGACCAGGGCCGAGGGGATCACGTCGTTGCGGTCGGCGATGGCCGAGGCGCCGAAGACAATGACCAACTCCGCCCCGTCCGCCACGGCGGAGCGGATCGCCTGCGCCAGCGGCGCCGCCTCGTGCGGCGTGCGGCGCTCGCTCCGGATCACCGCGCCGGTGGGCGCGAGACGGGCGCGGGTGACCGCAAGGGTCTTCTCCACCACCTTGGCGGCGAGGCCGGGCAGCAAGGTGGAGATCACGCCCACCTTGCGCAGCCGGAACGGCGCGACGGCAAGGAGGCCGCTGGCCTCCCGCGCCGCCGCCTCCACCAGGATGGAGGACACCCCGTAGGGGATGATCTTCACCGTTCCCACCATGTCCCCCGCCGCGACGGCGGAGAGGTCGCGCAGGGTGGCGAGGGTGATGGCCTCGTCCACGCCGTTGAACGCATCCAGCGCGGCATCCGAAACGCGAAGCACGCCGGCCACGTCGGCATAGAGGTTCGCGCGGCCGGTGAACGGCGCATTGACCCGCACGTGCGCGCCGGCCACGGCCTCGGCCAAGGTTCGCGCGGCCACATCCTCCGGCACGTCCCCCGGCTCGAGGTGCGCCGCGATCACATCGCTGAAGCCGGCGGCGGCGAGGCGCGCGATCTCCGATCGTCCAAGGCGCGTGCCCTTCTTGATCACGCCGCCGTCGAGCCGCACCGAATGGGCGGCGATGGCGCCTTCCGCGTCTGAGAGCGGGAGCGGACCGAATTTCAAGCCACGGCTCCTTCCGCTTCCGCCGCGCCGAGCCGCAGGGCGCGGATGACCTCAGCCAGCACCGCCACCGCGATCTCCGCCGGGCTCGCGGCCCCAAGGTCGAGACCGATGGGAGCATGGATGCGGGCGATGGCGGCCGGCGAGATGCCGCCCGCCGCCAGCCGCTCCACGCGCTTTGCGTGGGTGCGGCGCGAGCCGAGGGCACCCACATAGAAGCATCCCACCTGGAGCGCGGCGGCAATCGCCGGCTCGTCGATCTTGGGATCATGGGTCAGGGCCACCAGGGCGGTGAAGGGATCAATCCCGTAGGCCGGCAAAGCAAGGTCCGGCCATTCCCCGATCACCGGCACGTCCGGGAACCGCTCCGGCGTGGCGAAGGCGGTGCGCGGATCGAGGATGGTCACGTCGAAGCCGGCGATGCGTGCCATGGGCGCGAGCGCCTGCGAGATATGGACGGCGCCGATGACGAGCATGCGCGGCGCCGGCACGTCCACCGCGAGGAAAGCGCGCTCCGCCCCCTCGCCCACCATGCGGCTGCGCCGCTCGCCGAGGGCGGCGCGGAGGAGGCCGGCCAGCGGGTCGGCGGACAGGCTCGCCTGGGTGACAAGGCGCTGGGCGCCGCCTTCCATCTCGGTCACGAGCACGAACGGGCGGCGCGCGGCGCGCTCGGCATTCAGGGCGGCGAGAAGGTCGAGGCGCATGACAAACATCCTCCCTCGGGGCGTTCCGGCCGGAACCGACGATCATCTTCCCCATTGAATATAACGCGAAACGCGCCGCGTCATCCGGGGCGTCCGCCTCAGTCCACCCGCTCCACATAGACGGCGATCTTGCCGCCGCAGGACAGGCCCACTTTCCAGGCGGTCTCGTCGGCGACACCGAACTCCAGCGTCCTCGACGCGCCGGAGGCGATCACCTCCGCCGCCTCGCCCACCACAGCACCCTCCACGCATCCGCCGGAAACGGAGCCGAGGAAATTGCCGTCCGCGTCGATCACCAGACGGCTGCCCACCGGGCGCGGCGCGGAACCCCAGGTCTCCAGCACGGTTGCGAGGGCGACACCCCGCCCCTCGCGGCGCCAGCGCTCGGCGGCGGCCAGAACATCGCCTTCGGTCACGTCCATCGGATCTCTCCTCAGCCCGCGCCGGCCCGAACTGGCCCGGCGCGGCGCATTTCTATATAGGTGCGCATTCGCGGCGGCGGCGCCAGTGGGTGCGCCGGCTCCTGCGCCGTCTGATGCCGCGCCCCTTAGATCCCGTGATGCCGAACCTGCTGCCCCTGCCCGCCCGCGATACCGGAACGCTCCGCACCCCCGACGACCTCCTCGCCGCCGGCCTCGCGCACGCGAGCGCCCGCGCCGGGCTCGCGGCGGTGGCCGAACGCTATGCGGTGGCCATCACGCCGGCCTTGGCCGGCGCCATCGACCGGACCGATCCGGCCGACCCCATCGCCCGCCAGTTCGTGCCCGATCCGCGCGAGCTGGAGCTGCGCCCCGAAGAGCGCGCCGATCCCATCGGCGACGACGCGCATAGCCCGGTGCCCGGCATCGTCCATCGCTATCGCGACCGGGCGCTGCTGAAGATCGTCAGCGTCTGCGCCGTCTATTGCCGCTTCTGCTTCCGCCGCGAAATGGTCGGCCCGGGCGCCGCCTCCGCCCTCGCGCCCGAGACGCTGGAGGCGGCCTATGCCTATCTGTCCGCCCATCCCGAGATCTGGGAGGTGATCCTCACCGGCGGCGATCCCTTCATGCTGTCCCCGCGCCGCATGGCCGAGGCGGTGGCGCGCCTTGCCTCCATCGAGCACGTGAAGGTGCTGCGGTTCCACACCCGCGTGCCCATCGCCGCGCCGGAGCGGGTGAGCGACGCCTTCGTCCGATCGCTGAAGGCGCCGGGCGTGGCGAGCTATGTGGCGGTTCACGTGAACCATGCGCGTGAGCTGACCCCGCAGGCCCGCTCCGCCCTGGCGCGGATGGCGGACGCGGGCATCCCGCTTTTGTCCCAGTCGGTGTTGCTGCGGGGCGTGAACGATGATGCGGCGACCCTCGCCGACCTGTTCCGCGCCTTGGTGGAATGCCGGGTGAAGCCCTATTACCTGCACCATCCGGACCTCGCCCCCGGCACCGCCCATTTCCGCCTCGGCGTCGGCGAGGGGCAGGCGCTGATGCGCGCCCTGCGCGGCCGCCTCTCCGGCATCGCCATGCCCACCTACGTGCTCGACATTCCCGGCGGCGCCGGGAAGGTGCCGCTGACGCCCGTGCATCTGGACGCCGCCGGCGACCGCCTCGCCGTCACCGACAATTGCGGCGACGTGCATCTTTATCCGCCGCAGGGGTGATGGGGCCTTCCACCCGTGCTATCGCGGGAACAAGAAACGGGAGGACGTCATGGGGGAGCCGCGCCGGGTGCAGCAGCCGGGGCCTGAAGCGCAGGGGCGCATGGAGAGCGCCGTCGGCAGCCTGCGGGTGCTCGATTTCACGCTTCAGCCCGGCCTCACCCTCAATGCCGCCATCACCGGACCGCTGCTGGAAACCGGCTTCGGCGCCGCGCAGGTTGAAATATCCGGCGGCGCTCTCGGTCCCTTCACCTATGTGATGCCCGCCGCCTCCCCCGACGCCACCCACGCGGCCTGGTACAGCGCACCTTTCACCCCGCAGGGCACGACGCGGCTGGAACATGGCAACGTCACCTTTGGCCGCAAGGACGGGGCGTCCTTCATCCACTGTCACGCCTTCTGGATCGAGCCCGGCGGCAGCCGGCACGGCGGCCACATCATGCCGCACGACACCATCGTGGCGGCGCCCATCCGTGCCCGCGCCTATGGGGCGGCCGAGGTGGAGACCACCGCCGACTTCGATCCGGAAACCAACTTCCCCCTGTTCACGCCCCACGCCGTCAGGGCTCCCGCCACGGATGGCCCGCGCATCGCGTTTGCCCGGGTGCGGCCGAACGTGGACCTCTTCCACGCCGTGGAGGAGCTGTGCCGGCGGCACGGCTTTGCCGCCGGGCGGATGCGCGGCGGGGTGGGCAGCATCATCGGCGCGCGCTTCTCGGATGCCCCGGCGGTCAACGACTACGCCACGGAAGTCTTCGTCACCTCCGGTGTCGTCGCGCCGGACGCCACGGGGGCGCTGGTGGCCGACATCTCCCTCTCGCTGGTGGGGATGAGCGGCGTGCTGGCGCAGGGCCGCCTCGTGCGCGGCGACAATCCGGTGCTGATCACCTTCGAGCTGGCGGTGGAGGAGGCTGCTCCGTAAGCAGCCCTGCCCCTATTTCCCGAGCCCCATCGTCTGCGGCAGCCACAAGGTGAGCGCCGGGATGTAGGTGATGGCCAGGAGCGCGATCATCAGCGGCACCAGCCACGGCAGGATGGCGATGGTGGTGCGCTCCACCGACAGCTTCGCCACCCGCGCCAGCACGAACAGCACCATGCCCAGCGGCGGGTGCAGGAGGCCGATCATCAGGTTCAGCGTCATCACCAGCCCGAAATGGATCGGGTCGATGCCGAGCTTGAGCACGATGGGCAGGAGGATCGGCACCAGGATGGTGATGGCCGCGATGGTGTCGATGAAGCAGCCCACGAACAGGATGAGCAGGTTGGCGAGCGCCAGGAACACCCATTTGTTCTGGGTGAAGCCAAGGATGGCGTCGGAGAGCATCTGCGCCGCCTGGCTGGCGGTGAGCAGCCAGGCAAAGATGGAGGCCGCCGTGACGATGAACAGCACCGAGGCGGTGGTCTCGATGGTGTCGAACGTCGCCTTGGCCAGGGTGCGGAAGGTCATGGACCGGTAGCGCACGAGGCCGAGGAACAGCGACCAGATCACCGCCGCCACCGCCGCCTCGGTGGGCGTGAACCAGCCCAGCGTCATGCCGCCGATGAGGATGACCGGCGTCATCAGCGCCATCACGGCGGAAAAGTCGAAATACCAGTCCAGCGCCACCAGGGCCGCCAGGGCGACGAGCACGGCGGCATTGGTGGACAGGCCCAGCTCGATCATCACATAGACCGCCACCGGGAAGGCCAGCACCACCACCACCTCGGTGCCGGCCGAGATGATCTGGCGCCAGGAGAAGGCGGCATCCGAGCCCCAGCCGTTGCGCCGGGCGAAATAGGCCACGGTGATCATCATCAGCAGCGTCATCACCACGCCGGGCACCACCCCGCCGAGGAACAGCGCGCCGATGGAGACGTTGGCGAGCATGCCGTAGATCACGAACGGCAGGCTCGGCGGGATGATGGGGCCGAGCGTCGCCGAGGCGGCGGTGACGCCGACCGAGAACTCGGTGGAATAGCCATGGTCCTTCATGGCCTTGATCTCGATGGTGCCGAGCCCGGCCGCGTCGGCGATGGCGGTGCCCGACATGCCGGAGAAGATCACCGAGCCGATGATGTTCACCTGCCCGAGTCCACCGCGCATCCAGCCCACCAGGGCGACGGCGAAGGCATAGATGCGGCCGGTGACGCCGGCGATGTTCATGAGGTTGCCGGCGAGGATGAAGAAGGGCACCGCCAGCAGCGGAAAGCTCTCCACGCCGGCGATCATGCGCTGGGCGATGACCACGTCCGGCACGCTGCCGGAGACGAGGATGTAGATGAGCGAGGAGCCGGCCATGGAGATGGCCACCGGGACCCCGCACACCATGAGGAAGAGGAAGGCGCCGATGAGCAGCCACATGGCTCAGTCCCCCTTGTGGTCGAGGGTGCCGTCGAAGGCCTCCGGCCGCTCAAGCACCGAATAGCCGCGCCGCACGTTGCCCACGCTCACCTGCACCGAGCGGATGAGCATCATCACGAAGCCGAACAGCACGGCGTAGTAGACGACGCTCTTGGGGGCATCCACCATCACCATGGGCTCGTCGCCCACGAGCGAGATGTAGCGCACCATCAGCCAGACGCCGTAGGCGATGAAGGCAGTGCGCACGAGGTCCACCAAGAGCGCCATCGCTCGCCCCGCTTTGGGCGGCAGGAAGCGGTAGAGCAGGTCGACCTGGATGTGTCGCGAGAGCCGCACGCACATGGCGGCGCCGATGAACACCACCGCCACGAGGCAATAGGTGGCGAGCTCCTCGGTCCAGGCGAAGCTGTCGTTCAGCACGTAGCGGGTGAAGAACTGGGTGAAGACCAGCCCCGCCATGCCCCAGAAGATCACCAGCGTGACCCAGTCCTCCACCGCATAGACGGAAAGGTCCACCTCGTCCTGCGGCTGGTCGAAGGTGTGGGCGAGTTCCTCGCCGGTGACGCGGGTATGGACTTCGTGGGCCATCGGAGGGTCCGGACTGGAAGGGGATGGGGCCGGCCTGGCGGATCGGACGGCCGAACGCTTGCGCGCCAACCGATGGCGCTCCCCTCTCCCCTAGCGGGAGAGGGGCAGGGGGTGAGGGGTGAAGGCGCCGACTTCAAGACACCTGCGGCAGGGACAAGGGGAGGCATAGCCCTCACCCCGGCCCTCTCCCGCAAGGGGAGAGGGAGCACGTCGGAAGGGGCTGGGCCTTCGTCCGCTCACATGTTGCTCTTGACCGCCTGGATGCGATCCCAGTCCGCCTTGCGGTAACCAAAGCTCTCGAACGTGATGTTCTTCATCACCGTGTCGCGGAAGTCGGCCGTATCCACCTCGACCACGGTGAGGCCCTTCTGCTTGAAGATGTCGAGCAGTTCCTTCTCGCGCTTCGCCACTTCCGCCGTCGCCCGCGCCGCCGCTTCCTGCGCCACCTCGGTGAAGATCTTGCGGTCCTCGGGCGAGAGCTTCTTCCACAGGCCGCCGGAGATCACCGTGTTGAGGTGGTCGACGATGTGGCCGGTGAGGATGATGTTCTTCTGCACCTCGTAGAATTTCTTCGCCTCGATGGTGGTGAGCGGGTTTTCCTGCGCATCCACGGTGCCATTCTGCAGCGCCAGATAGACCTCGGCGAAGGCGATGGGCGCGATGTTGGCGCCGCAGGCCTTGGGCATGGCGAGGTAGGCCGGGGCGTCGGGCACGCGGATCTTGAGGCCCTTCATCTCGGCGCAGGTCTTGAACGGCTTGTTGGAGGTGGCCTGGCGCACGCCATAATAGGTGACGGCGACGATGTGATTGCCGGTCTTGTCCTCATAGCCCTTGGCGAGCTCGTTGAAGACGTCGCTCTTGGCATAAGCCAGCAGGTGCTCCGCATCGCGGAAGGTGTAGGGATAGTAGGTGACGCCGATGGGCGGATAGGCCTTTCCGGCGAAGCTCGACCCGGAGATGATCATGTCCACGGTGCCCAGCGCCAGGCCCTGGTTGATGTCGCTCTCCTTGCCGAGCTGCGAGGAGGGATAGACGTCGATCTGGTAGCGCCCGTTGGTGCGCTTGGCGATCTCGCCCGCCGCCCAGACGGACGCCGTGTGGAACGGCTCCGAGGGCTCGTAGACGTGCGCCCATTTCAGCTTGGTCTGGGCACCCGCGGGGCCGGCCACGGCCGCCAATGCAAGCACGGCGAGCGCGGCCGTAAGGCCACGGCGAAAATTGAGCATGCTGTTCCTCCCAATCTTTTGTCGCGGCGGTGTTCCGCCTGCTCTTTTTAGATCCGCGCAAATGGCAGTCCTGCGTCGATTAAATCGTTTTGATCACAGATTGCAAGCCTGCCCGCGGTTGTTCCATCGTACAATTCGCGCGACCTCGGGCAAGGGGTGTTGCGGGCGGCGGGGGCGGGGCGGGGCGGGGTCGCCGGTCAGGTCACGACGCAGGCGGATCCGGCCGGCGCCGCCTCCATTGCCGCGACCACCTCGTCCAGGCGGTCGGCCGCCGCGATGATCTGCGCCTCACCCACGTTCAGCGGCGGCAGAAACGCCAGCACATCACCCGCGGCCCGCACCAGAAGGCCTTCCGCCGCGAGGCGCCGCGCCAGGTCTTCCGCCGGGGCGGCGCAGACGAGGCCCTGCATCAGCCCGGTGCCGACGAGGCCCGTGAACAAATCCGGGCGCCGGTAGCGCAGGCTGGCAAGGCGATCCTCCAGCAGCCAGCCGAGGCTCTGCACCCGCGCCTCGAAGCCGGATGCGAGCGCCGCGCCGATCACCGGGGCCGCCCCGACCAGCGCGTCCGGCGACACCTGCGGCAGGGACCCGGGCAGACCGCGCGCGACCTTGGAGGTGAGCACGAGGGCCGCGAGCGGCACGCCGGCCCCCTCCCCCAGCAGCATCAGGTCCGGCGTCACCCCGGTCCATTCGTGGGCGAAGGCCATGCCGGTGCGCCCGAGGCCACCGTCGGTCTCGTCAAAGACGAGCGCGAGGCCATATTCGTCCGCGCTCTCCCGCAGCTCGGCGAGGAAAGCGCCGGGGAGCAGCTCGATTCCACCCGCGAGGCGCACCGGCGCAACCAGGATGCCGGCCGTGCGCGGCCCGATCTCGGCGCGGATGACGCCGATTTCCTCCGGCACCGACGACACCTCCGCGTCACCGGCGAATTCCGGCGGCAGGGGCTCCGGCCCTGCGCAGACGAGGAGATGGCGCCGCTTCGGCCGGCCGGCGATGCGGTGGTGGCCGCGCACGGTCTCCAGCATCACCCGGCGGGCGGCCGTGGCCGATGGCAGGAGGACCACCGCATCACCGAAGGAATGCTCGATGAGAAGGGCGGCAAGGGTCGAGGGGTCGGCCGGCAGCCCGTCCTCCGGCATCAGCTGCACAAGGCGGGTGCCGGAGAAGTCCAACGGCAGGGCAAACGGCTCAGCACCGTCCGGAGCGGGACTTTCGGACACCTCCTGCACGCGCGTCAGCGATGCGCTGTCACGATCATCCGACACTGGAAATCTCCCGCCACGCAATTCATCAAAGAATGCGGGCAGTCTACCACTTTTCGGCAATGATCCGGCGCGAATAGTCGTCGTGGGTGAACGTGATTTCGAGGGCTGGATCGCGCTCCCACTCCCCGCCGGCGCCGTGGCGCCAGTATTCGACCACCCGAACGGCGATGCTGTTCATGGAGTCGCCGGCCATGCAGCTCCTCATGCCTGTCCGCTGCTCAATCTCCGTGGTGTGGCTGGGCGGGTCGCCGTAGAGCATCTCGTCGTTGGCGCGGATGCGCTCCGCCACCGTCGAAGGGCGTCCGTTGTCGTCTTTGGCGCGGGAGCAGCAGACGAAGAACGAGCGACGGCATTCCTGGCAGACCACCTCCACCAGCGCGGCCTCCTGCGCATAAATGTCCGACTTCAGGTGCGGCGCGAACGGCACATAGCGCGGCACGCCGTGCTCATCGTACCAGAGGATCGGATCGGCGATCCGGGATACGATGTCGTCGTAGCTGCCCTTCATCTGTCTCCCCTGCCCTTTGTCTTCGCCTCAGTCGTATTTCACATAAGCGAACCTGAGGTCATGCTGCGGCGTGCCCTCCAGCGGCGCGTTCTCCGCTGCGCCGGGTTGCCACTGCACCACCTCCTCGATCTTCTTCGCCAAAGCGAAGTCGCGCACCGTGATGCCTTTGGCATCGTGCGACTGCAGGCGCACCTCCACCCAGGCATAGGAGGCGGTGAGGTCGGGATGGTGCCAGGCGGCCTCGGCGAGATGGCCCACGGTGTTGATCACCATGAGCGTGCCCTTCCAGCTGTTGGTCTTGTAGGTGCGGCGGATCCAGCCGTCCTCGTAGCGCCAGTGCGGCAGCTCCGCTTTCAGACGCGCCACGATCTCCTCGGGGGTGAAGGTGGCCTTGCGGTCGATGGTCATGAATGTCTCCTCGGGACGGGAGGCGGTGTCTCCGGCGCACATTATGCGCTATTCGCGCGGCGGATTGGTCCCTTCAGGCATGACCACCCCCCCTCTCTCCCTGCGGGAGAGGGTTGGGGTGAGGGGTGGCGCCCGCTCCGAGGCGCCGCCTCCACCTCAGGCGATGCCAGCCTGCCGCTTGGCCGCCGTCAGCGTGTTCTGGAGCAGGCAGGCGATGGTCATGGGGCCGACGCCCCCCGGCACCGGAGTGATGAGCCCGGCGATGCCCTGCGCCTCGGCATAGGCCACGTCCCCCACCAGCCGGGTCTTGCCGTCCGCCTTCGGAATGCGGTTGATGCCCACGTCGATCACCGTGGCGCCCGGCTTGATCCAGTCGCCGCGCACCATTTCCGGCCGGCCCACCGCGGCCACGAGGATGTCGGCGGTGCGGCATTCCCCCGGCAGGTCGCGGGTGCGCGAATGGGCGATGGTGACGGTGCAGTCCTCCTTCAGCAGGAGCTGTGCCGCCGGCTTGCCGACGATGTTGGAGCGGCCCACCACCACGGCCTTCAGGCCGGCGAGGTTGCCGAGATGGTGCTTCAGCAACAGCACGCAGCCGAGCGGCGTGCACGGCACAAGGGCATCGAGGCCCACCGCGAGGCGGCCGGCATTCACCACGTGGAATCCGTCCACGTCCTTGGCCGGATCGATGGTGGAGAGCACCTTCATGGCATCGATCTGCGGCGGCAGCGGCAGCTGCACCAGGATGCCGTTGACCGCCGGGTCCGCGTTCAGCGTGGCGATCAGCGCCAGGAGCGTTTCCTCTGGCGTGTCGACGGGCAGCTTGTGCTCGAAGGAGGCCATGCCGGCCTCGGCCGTCTGTGCCGCCTTGTTGCGCACATAGACCTGGCTCGCCGGGTCTTCCCCCACCAGGACGACGGCAAGGCCGGGCTTGAGGCCCGCGCGCGCGCCGAGCTGCGCCACCTCCTCCGCGATGCGGGCCCTGAGGCCGGCTGCGAACGCCTTTCCGTCGATGGGCTTGGTCTCGATCACGAAGCATCCCCCATGGCTCGGGGCCGGATGTCCCGGAACGGACGCCGGCATTGCGATGTGTGGGAGCGCGACCCCGCATGATCGCGGCGCGCTCCGTTCACGGCTTGCCGTTTCTCCGCACCGAAACATCCCGACGCAAGGGCTAAGGACGACCTGCGACGCCACGGCGAGCCGATGCGCCTTATAAGGATAAAAATTTTCTCATAAAGAATAAAATGCAACTATCGCACCCCGGGGCGCAGCGGGGAGACCACGTCGCCCGGCGCCGTGGGGACCAGGAGCGGACCACCCTCCGCCTCCCGCTCCAGCATGGCCACGGCGGCGGCCAGCGGCAGCGGCGGCGCGAACAGGTAGCCCTGGGCCTCCTGCATGCCGATGCTGCGCAGGAACCGCAGCTGGTCCGGCGTCTCGACGCCCTCCGCCGTCACGATGATGCCGAGGGAGCGGCCGACGCGCACCTTGTACTCGACGATCGCCGCCGCGTCCGGGTCCTGCCCCAGCTTGAAGATGAAGTCCTTGTCGATCTTGATCTTGGAGATGGGAAAGCGACGCACGTGCACGACCGAGGCGTAGCCGGTGCCGAAATCGTCGAGGGCGAGCCGGACGCCCGTATCGCGCAGGTCATCCAGGCCGGTCTGCACTTCCGGCGAAGGCAGGAGCACCGCGCTTTCCGTGATCTCGATCTCGAGCCGCCGCGGGTCGAAGCCCGTCTCGCGCATGGTCTCGAGGATGCGACGGATGACACCGGTGGACCTCAGGGTGACAGGCGACATGTTCACGGCGAGGGTCGTGTGTCCGAGCGCGCGCGCCTCCACGCAGGCCCGGCGCAGCACGTGCAGGTCGATGGCGGCGATGAGCTGGCTCTCCTCCGCCGCCGGCACGAAATCTGACGGCGGCAGCCGCCCGCGCGTGGGGTGGTCCCACCGCGCCAGCGCCTCGAACCCCACGATGCGGCCGGTCTCCAGGTCGACCACCGGCTGGTAGAGCAGCGACAGCTCGCCGCGTTCGAGCGCCGCGGTCAGGTCCACCGTGATCTGCCGGCGCTGCACCTGCTCGCGTTCGAACTTCGCCTCGAACCTGCGCAGGACGCCCCGCCCCCCCGCCTTCGCCCGGTAGAGGGCGATATCGGCGAAGCGCAGCAGCTCAGAGCCCGAGGTGGCATCCTGCGGGGCGCAGGCCGCGCCCATCGAGGCGCTGATGCTCACCGCCTCTCCCTCCGCCTGCACCGGCGGTTCGAGCGCCTTGAAGATGCGGGCCCCGAGGGCGTCGACGTCGCCGGGCTCCCGGCACTTGGTGAGCATGACGAACTCATCCCCACCGAAGCGGGCGACGATGCCGTTGTCCCCGAGCGCCGCGCGCAGCCGCACCGCGACCTCGCACAGGAGCTTGTCGCCTGCGGCATGGCCGGCGCTGTCGTTGATTTCCTTGAAGCCGTCGAGATCGATGAAGAGCAGCGCGAGGGTCTCACCCTCCCGCCGCTGCGCCAGGGCGGCCTCGAGCTCCTCCAGGAAGCAGCCGCGGTTGGCGAGCCCGGTCAGAAAATCCTGATGCGCCATCTCGCGCACTCGGGCCTCGCTGTCGGCGAGCTCCTTCGCCATGCGCTGGGCTCGGATCATGAGAGCCAGGAAGATCGCCGCCAGCAACCCGATGAAGATGGTCGCCACCGGCAGCAGCTCGCGCACCATGCCGCGGCCGGCCCCCATGCTGCGCCACACCAGCCGCGCCTCGGAGCCGTCATACAGGTTGGGGACGAAGACGGTCCTCGGATCACCCGATCCGCTCTCGCCGGGGTGCAGTTGCACGTTCTCCAGGCTGGCGGGTTCCCCCAGCTCCTTCAGGAAATCGGGATCGACCACGTCCACGGTGACCGCCAGCAGGGGCTGGGCCACGTTGAGCTTGGATTCCTTCTCCTCGAAAGGCCGCGCCACCATGAGGCCGGAAACTCCGCCGCCGCTGGCGACAAAGCCGCTGCGCATCGCCTCTCGCCCTTCCGCCATCGCCCGCTCGACAGCGGGGCGGATCCAGGCAAATGCAGCAACGGAGCCTTCCTTCCCGTTCTCCGACGAATAGATCACGTTGCCCTTGGCATCGGTGATGTAGACGAATTCGAAGCCGAACCCGTCATTCAGCCGCCGGCCGAAGCGCTCGTGCACACGTGCGAGATCCCCGTTCGACAATGCGCTCAGCGTAGCCTGCTCACTCTCGGCCGTGGCCAGCGCCCGCTTCATCACCGTCTCGTGGGCCCGCAGCGAGGCAAGCAGCGCCTGGCGCTCGCGCACGGCCGACTGCCGGTCGTTGCGCAGGCTCGCCATGACGATGACGGCGCCGAGCGCGGCCACCAGCAGCGCCAGGGCGACAAGCCCCACCAGAAGGCGGCGATCCGCGGCGATGCCCGGATATCTCGAGATGACCTGTCCTCCTCCAACGTCCCGCGCGCCGGTACCGCGCGGTGGCGGCGTCCGGCGGGAACCGCCCGCCTCGTCGCGCGTCCTGATGCGGCGCCAGAGGCAGAACGATTTGTCTTTCAGATCGCGAGCCCCTGCAAGAACATATGGGGCGCGGACCGTCCGGAACGGAGGTCTGCGTCTACCGTGCTCCGAACCACAATGTGGCAAGACCAAGGAAGGCGAAGAAGCCGACGCTATCGGTAACCATAGTCACGAAAACTCCGGACGCGACGGCCGGATCCAGTTTCAGCCGGGAGATGGCGAGCGGAATGAGGATGCCGAACAGTCCCGCCGCGATCATGTTCATCACCAGCGCCGCCGAGATCACGGCGCCGAGCTGCAGGTTGGAGAACCACAGGGCGGCGATGATGCCGAGGAGGGTGGCGAGCATCACCCCGTTGAGAAGCCCCACCAGCACCTCGCGCGAGACGATGCGCCGGGCATTGTGACTGGAGAGGTCGCGCGTCGCGAGGGCGCGCACGGCAACCGTCATGGTCTGCGTGCCCGCATTGCCGCCCATGGAGGCGACGATGGGCATGAGCACGGCCAGCGCCACCATCTTCTCGATGGTGGCCTCGAACAGGCCGATGATGGAGGCGGAGACGAAGGCGGTGCCGAGATTAACCACCAGCCACGGCAGCCGGCTGCGCGCGGTGTAGCCCACGGTGTCGGAGAGTTCCTCGTCGCTGCCGACGCCGGCGAGGGCGCGCAGGTCCTCGTCCGCCTCCTCCTGGATCACGTCCACCACGTCGTCGATGGTCATCACCCCGACGAGCCGCCCGGCATCGTCCACCACGGGGGCGGAGACGAGGTTGTAGCGCTCGAACATGCGCGCCACGTCCTCCTGGTCCTGCGAGGCCTTCACCACCTTGAGCTGATCGGCCTTCACCTGGGTGACCAGCATGGGGCGCCGCGTGCGCAGCAGGCGGTCGAGGGAGACGGAGCCGATGAGACGGTAGCCGGGATCCACCACGAAGACTTCGTAGAAGGTCTCCGGCAGGTCGACCGTCTCGCGCATGTAGTCGATGGTGCGCCCCACCGTCCAGAACGGCGGAACGGCGATGAACTCGGTCTGCATGCGCCGGCCGGCGCTCTCCTCGGGATAGTCGAGGGAGCGCTGCAGCGCGACGCGCTCGGGCGCCGGCAGATGCTCCAGCACGGCCGCCATCTCGCCCTCGTCGAGGTCCTCGAGGATGTAGACGGCGTCGTCGGAATCCAGCTCGCGCATGCCGCGCGCGATGGTCAGCGGGGAGAGGCCGCGCAGGATGCCGAGGCGCACCGTCTCGTCGAGCTCGGTGAGCGCGGTGAAGTCGAAGGCATCCCCCAGCAACTCGATGAGGCGGCGGCGCTCGTCGCCGTCCAGCTCCTCGATGAGGTCGCCCATGTCGGCTTCGTGCAGGTCCGCCGTGAGCGCCTTCAGCCGGTCCACGTCGCGGGTGGCGATGGCGGCCTCGACTGCATCCCGGAAGGCGCCGGACAGGTTGCCCTCGGCGTCGCGCGCCGGCGGCGCCTCACTGGCGCCGTCCACGGCGGTGGGATCGGCATCCTCGCGCATGGGCTCCTCCCGATCTCGAAGGCGGGGGTGGGGCGCCCGCGCCGCTCGCGGCCCGGGCATATCGGGGATGGGGTGGGCCGGACATCCCATCGCGAGAGGATGGAGGATCGAAGCCCATCCCCGCCTCTAGAGGGCCTGCGGGCATTTGTGAAGCCACGCGCTTCACTTCTGCGAAGAAGTCCGAGGATCGCCGGCACGCGGGCACCACCCGGCCCGTGTGTCACGCCCGCCTTTCTTTCCTCCAAGGGGTGGCCTACAGGCCGTCCCCGGCCTGGGGGGAAGGCTGGCGTCGGGCGGGTCTCGACCGGCGCGGAGCCTGCTCCGGCCGGACGGCGGCGCGGTCAGGGGGACAGTGAAGATGAAACGGACAGGTGAGATGACACCCCACATGCGGCGGCGGGTCGCAATGCTCGTCCTTCTTCTTCCTCTCGCCGGCCTCGGTGCCGGTGGCGCGGGCGCGGCCCCCTGCCCCGGCCGGCCCGATGCGCTCGGCACCTCGCGGGTGCTGGAGGTGGAGCCCAAAGGCGTGCGCGTCGGCACGAAATCGTTCCCGCAGACCCTGCCACTGGCTCCGGGCGAGGTGGTGCTCACCTTCGATGACGGTCCCTGGCCCAGGACCACCGCGGCCGTGCTCGACGCGCTCAAGGCGGAATGCGTCCACGCCACCTTCTTCCTCATCGGCGAGAATGCGAGGGCGCGGCCGGAGCTGGTGCGCCGGGCCCTGGCGGAGGGGCACACCATCGCCCATCACAGCATGACCCACCCTTCGGCCACCCTGGCCAAGCTGCCCTTCGAGGACGCGGTGAAGGAGATCGAGCGCGGCATCGCCGCAGACGAGACGGCCGCCTACGGGGGGAGCGGCGGCACGCCGCGCACTCCGTTCTTCCGCTTTCCCGGCTTCGCCTCGACCCCGAAGCTGCTGGATTATCTCGACGCGAAGGGGTTCGCCGTGTTCGGCGCCGATTTCTGGGCGAGCGACTGGAACGTGATGACACCCGAGGCCGAGCTCGATCTGGTGTTGAAGCGCCTTGAAGCGGCAGGCGGCGGCATCGTCCTGTTCCACGACACCAAAAGCTACACCGCAGCCATGATTCCCGCCTTCCTGCGGGCGCTGTCGGACCGCGGCTTCAAGGTGGTGCACATGGTGCCGAAGGGCGCGCAGCCATAGGGCGACATAAAAACCGGCGCCGAAACGAAAACGGCGGCCCAAAGGCCGCCGTTTTCGTCACTGGCACCGGGGCGCCGGAAACTCACCGATCCACTGGTGCGGACGAGAGGACTCGAACCTCCACGGGTCTCCCCACTAGCACCTCAAGCTAGCGCGTCTACCAATTCCGCCACGACCGCAGTCAGGGATGGCACCGTCCAGGGGTTCCGTTTGAAGGACCGCTCCCAGCCGGGGGCCATCGTCTAACAGATCGAATGTGCGCCCACAAGAGCCCCGTGCAGCCGGCGCAAGACCTCGCCTGGGCCCTGTGGATGACCTGCACCGGGCCGAAGGACTGGACCGCCGGCCCGGATGGATTAAAGCATCCTTCCATGACCGCCACCACGCCGCGCGCCAGCCTCGAAACCGACTTCCGTCCCACGGATGCCGCCACCCCGCCCGTCGAATGGGCCGTCAGCGAAAGGCTCGTCCCCTACCCCGAGGCGCTTGCCGCCATGGAGGCGCGGGCCGCCGCCATCGCCGAGGGAACGGCAGCGGAATGCGTGTGGCTGCTGGAGCACCCGCCGCTCTACACCGCCGGCACCAGCGCCCGGCCGGAGGACCTCGTCGATGCGCGCTTCCCGGTCTACGAGACCGGGCGCGGCGGACAGTTCACCTATCACGGCCCCGGCCAGCGCGTGGCCTATGTGATGCTCGACCTCAAGCGCCGCGCGCCGGACGTGCGGCGTTATGTGAGCGCGCTGGAGGCGTGGCTCATCGGCACGCTGTCCGCCTTCAACGTCACCGGTGAGCGGCGGGAGGACCGGGTGGGCGTCTGGGTGCGGCGGCAGGGGAGCGATGGACTGGGCGGCGGCGAGGACAAGATCGCCGCCATTGGCATTCGCGTGCGGCGCTGGGTGACCTTCCACGGCATCTCGCTGAACGTGGAACCGGATCTTTCCCACTTCGGCGGCATCGTGCCCTGCGGCGTGCGCGAGCATGGCGTCACCAGCCTCGCCGACCTCGGCCTGCCGGTGTCGATGGCGGAGGTGGACGCGGTGATGCGGGTGGCGTTCGAGGAAGTGTTCGGGCCGACAGCGCCGGGGGCGGCGTTGGCTTGAGCGTGCAGCAATGCGCCCCGGACAAGCGACGGCGCCGCCGGAGCGCTGATCCGGGGCCCAGCGCAAGACTTCCGCGCACCGGATCATGCGTCAGAGCCGCGGGATGAGAACCGCCTTGGGCGGTCCCTTGCGCTGGACCCCGGCTCGCATTCCGCATGCGCTGCATGCGTCCGGGGCGCGAGAGCGCGAGGGCAGCAGGCCCGCTGGAAAGCCCCCTCAGATTCCCAGCTTCGCCTTCAGGATCTCGTTCAGCGCCTGCGGGTTGGCCTTGCCGCCGGAGGCCTTCATGGCCTGGCCGACGAACCAGCCGAGCATGGTCGGCTTGGCCAGCACCTGGGCCACCTTGTCCGGATTGGCGGCGATGATCTCGTCCACCACCTTCTCGATGGCGCCCGTGTCGGTCACCTGCTTCATGCCGCGGGCTTCCACCACCACGCGCGGATCGCCGCCCTCGGTGAAGACGATCTCGAACAGGTCCTTGGCGATCTTGGAGGAGATGGTGCCTTCCGCGATCAAATCGAGGATGGCGCCGATCTGGTACGGCGTCACCGGCGAGGAAGTGACGTCCTTGCCTTCCTTGTTCAGGCGGCCGAACAGCTCGTTGATGACGAAGTTCGCCGCCGCCTTGCCGTCGCGCCTGGAGCCGCCGCCTTCCACCACCTGCTCGAAATAGTCCGCCGTCTCACGCTCCGCCACCAACACGCCCGCGTCATAGGGGCTGAGGCCATATTCGGCGATGAAGCGGGCCTTCTTCTCGTCCGGCAGTTCCGGCAAGTCAGCGGCGAGGCCATCCACCCAGTCGGCGTGCAGGACGAGGGGAAGCAGGTCTGGATCGGGGAAATAGCGATAATCGTGCGCCTCTTCCTTGGAGCGCATGGACCGCGTCTCGCCCTTGTTCGGGTCGAACAGGCGCGTCTCCTGGGAGATGGTGCCGCCGTCCTCCAGAATCTCGATCTGCCGACGGGCCTCCACCTCGATGGCCTGGCCGATGAAGCGGATGGAGTTGACGTTCTTGATCTCGCAGCGCGTGCCGAGCGGCTCGCCCGGCCGGCGCACCGAGACGTTCACGTCGGCGCGCAGGTTGCCCTTCTCCATGTCGCCGTCGCAGGTGCCCAGATAGCGCAGGATGGTGCGCAGCTTGGTCACGTAGGCCTTGGCTTCTTCCGACGAGCGCAAATCGGGCCGGGAGACGATCTCCATCAGCGCCACGCCCGAGCGGTTGAGGTCCACGAAGGACAGGGTCGGCGACAAATCGTGGATGGACTTGCCGGCGTCCTGCTCCAGATGCAGGCGCTCGATGCCAACGGTGATGCTCTCGCCGTCCGGCAGATCGACGATCACCTCGCCCTCGCCCACCACGGGCTGCTGGTACTGGCTGATCTGGTAGCCCTGCGGCAGGTCCGGATAGAAGTAATTCTTCCGGTCGAACACCGAGGTCAGGTTGATCTCGGCCTTCAGGCCGAGCCCGGTGCGCACCGCCTGGGCGACGCATTCCTTGTTGATGACCGGAAGCATGCCGGGCATGGCCGCATCCACCAGCGAGACGTGGTCGTTGGGCGGGCCGCCGAAAGCGGTGGAGGCGCCGGAGAAGAGCTTGGCATTGGAAGCGACCTGGGCGTGCACTTCCATGCCGATCACCACCTCCCAGTCGCCGGTGACGCCGGGAATGAGCTTCTTGGCCTCGGCGGGCCGCATGTGAAGGGTCATGGTCGTCCTATGGCGTCGGCGGCTCGACCGCCTCTCATGCGTCTGGTTAAACCCGGCGGGTGGCATCTGGCAACGGGCGGCGCGCCAGCTTCATCCTGCCAGAGCGCGCGCCCGGCTCCAAAGGCACCCTCGCCCGGAGCAGCCGGACCCAGCCTGAACCACAGCCGGCTGTCCGCTCGCCTGCTCCGGGCGCGGGCCCCTCAGCCCTTCCACCACAGGTCTTCCACCGGGAAGCGGCCGGCCGCCTCCTCGATCACCTCGGCGAGGGAGAACAGCGTTTCCTCCCCGAACGGGCGGCCGATGAGCTGGAGGCCGAGGGGCAGCCCGTCCGCCGAGAGCCCGGCGGGAACGGAGATGCCGGGCAGGCCGGCCATGTTCACCGTCACCGTGAACACGTCGTTGAGATACATCTCCACCGGGTCGGCCTTCAGCTTCTCGCCGATGCCGAAGGCGGGCGAGGGCGTGGCCGGGGTGAGGACGGCATCCACCCCCTGGGCGAAGACGGTGTCGAAGTCGCGCTTGATCAGGCTGCGCACCTTCTGGGCACGCAGGTAATAGGCGTCGTAATAGCCGGCGGAGAGCACGTAGGTGCCGATCATGATGCGCCGGCGCACCTCGGGGCCGAAGCCGGCGGCGCGGGTGTTCTCGTACATCTCCACCACGTCGCGGCCGGGCACGCGCGCGCCGTAGCGCACACCGTCGAAGCGGGCGAGGTTGGAGGAAGCTTCCGCCGGCGCGACGATGTAATAGGCCGGCAGAGCGTACTGGGTGTGCGGCAGGGAGATGTCGACGATCTCGGCGCCGGCATCCTCCAGCCATTTTGCGCCCTCGCGCCAGAGGGCGTCGATCTCGTCGGCCATGCCGTCCATGCGATATTCGCGCGGGATGCCGATCCGCTTGCCCTTGATGGAGGCGCCCACCGCCTCCTCATAGTCCGGCACCGGACGGTTCACGCTGGTGGAATCCTTCGGATCGTAGCCCGCCATGGAGCGCAGCAGCAGCGCCGCATCGTTCACGGTGCGGGCGAAGGGGCCGGCCTGGTCGAGGGAGGAGGCGAACGCGACGATGCCCCAGCGCGAGCAGCGTCCATAGGTGGGCTTGATGCCCACGATGCCGGTGAAGGCCGCCGGCTGGCGGATGGAGCCGCCGGTGTCGGTGCCGGTCGCGCCCGCGCACAGGAAGGCGGAAACCGCCGCCGCCGAACCGCCGGAGGAGCCGCCGGGGACCAGATAGGTATCGTCTCCCTCGCGCCGCCACGGCGACAGGACGGGTCCGAAGGCCGAGGTCTCGTTGGACGAGCCCATGGCGAACTCGTCATTGTTGAGCTTGCCGAGCATCACCGCCCCGTCGCGCCACAGATTGGCGGTGACGGAGGATTCGTACTGCGGCACGAAATCGTCGAGGATCTTCGAGCAGGCGGTGGTGCGCACGCCCTCGGTGCAGAACATGTCCTTGATGCCGAGGGGGATGCCCTCCAGCGACCCGGTGTCGCCGGAGGCGATGCGCCGGTCGCTCTCCTTCGCCATGTCGAGGGCGATCTCGGGCGTCTCCAGCACGTAAGCGTTGAGCGGGCGGGCCTGCTCCATGGCCTTGAGGTAGGCCTGCGTGAGCTCCACGGAGGTGAACTCCCCCTGGGCGAGGCCTTCGCGCGCCTGGGTGAGGGTGAGCTGTGTGAGCTTCGTCATTCCACCACCTTCGGCACTGTGAAGAAGCCGCCCTCGGACTGGGGCGCGTTGGCGAGCACCTTTTCGGGACAGTGGCCGTCGGTCACCTCATCCTCCCGCATGGGCAGCTCCATCGGCACGACGCTGGTGAGCGGCTCGACGCCGGAGACGTCGAGGTCCGCCAGCTGCTCGACGAATTCGAGGATGGCGTTGAGTTCTTTCTCGAGATGGCCGAGTTCCTCCTCGCGCACCGAGATGCGCGCGAGATGGGCCACCCGGCGGACAGTCGCCTGATCGACGGACATGATGCGCTCCCAAAAGCTGCCCGCCGCTATAGCAAGGGGGTTGCCGCGGTGGAAGGGTTTGCCGGGGAAGGACGGGGGAGGCTAAAGATGCCTTGAGACATCCATGCGCTGGTGGAGGATCCGCACGACGGTGAGGGATCCGTCGTCCGGAAGCCGGAAAAATATTACGTGCGAGCCGACCGTAAGCCGGAAGTATCCGGCGCGCACATCCTCGGCACTGCGTGCCACGCTTGCACCGGCTGCGAGATCATCGAAGGCCTTCGCAATCAGCCGCACATAAGCCTCGGCCCGGCGGCGACCCCACTTTTCCTCGGAATAGGCCCATATGGCGTCCAGGTCGGCGCGCGCCCTGGGCGTGAGAAGAACGAGGCGCGCCGGGCTCACCTGACGGGCTCAGAGGTGCTGGCGCCGCTTGCCTGCCAGAAATGATTCGACATCGAAGGGCTCCGCGGCGCCACTGGCCTCCCCCTCCGACAAAGCGGCCCGCAAGGTTTCAAGCCGCGCCTCGTGTTCCTCCAGCAGCCGCAGCCCGGCGCGGACGACATCGCTCGCCGAATTGTAGCGACCGCCCGAGACCTGCCGGTCAACGAAATCCGCAAAATGGGTCCCGAGCGAGATCGAGGTGTTACGCGCCATGACCATGTCCTCCTCGCGAAGAATACCAATTTTTGGTATCGGCCGGCAACCTGACTACCCCTCCCGCACCACATCCAGGAACTGCGTCCCGTAGCGCATGAGCTTGGCTTCGCCGATGCCGGAGATCATGCCCAGCGCCTTCATCGTCTCCGGCTTCAGCTCGGCGATGGCCATCAGCGTTGTGTCGTGGAAGATCACGTAGGGCGGCACCCCCTGGGCGCGGGCGATCTCCAGGCGCAGGGCCTTGAGCCGCTGGAACCGGGCCTCGTCGGCGGGATCCTGCAGGGCGGGGCGCGGGCCCCTTCCGTTGCCGCCGGACCGCGCCGGCCGCGCGCGCTGCTCCGCCTTCAGCTCCACCTTCTGCTCGCCGCGCAGCACCGGCCGGCATTTCTCGGTGAGGCCGAGGCTGCCGTGGCCCTCCGTATCCACCCACAGATGCCCCATGGCGACCATCTGGCGGACCATGGCGCGCCATTCGTCGCGTGAGAAATCTTTGCCGATGCCGAAGGTGGAGAGCTTGTCGTGGCCGAACTTCAGCACCTTCTCGTTGGCTTCGCCGAGCAGCACGTCGATGACGTGCCCGGCGCCGAAGCGCTCGCCCGTGCGATAGACGCAGGACAAGAGCTTGCGCGCCGCCTCGGTGCCATCGAACGTGCGCGGCGGGTCGAGGCAGGTGTCGCAATTGCCGCAGGGCTCGTCGAGGTCCTCCTCGAAATACTTGAGCAGCACCTGCCGGCGGCATTGCGCCGTCTCGCACAGGCCGAGCAGCGCATCGAGCTTGCCGCGCTCCACGCGCTTGCGCGCCTCGGGCGCATCCGAGGCCTCCACGAACTGGATGAGCTTGGCCACGTCCTCGACGCCGTAGAGCAGCAGCGCCTCGGACGGCAGGCCGTCGCGGCCGGCGCGGCCGGTCTCCTGGTAATAGGCCTCGATGCTCTTGGGCAGATCGAGATGGACCACGAAGCGCACGTCCGGCTTGTCGATGCCCATGCCGAAGGCGATGGTGGCCACCATCACCACCCCTTCCTCCTTCAGGAAGCGGTCCTGGTGGCGGGCGCGGGTGTCGGCGTCGAGGCCGGCATGGTAGGGCAGCGCGGTGCGGCCCTCGGTGGCCAGCATCTCGGCGGTGGCGTCCACCTTCGCCCGGCTCATGCAATAGATGATGCCCGCCTCGCTGTCATGGGCGTCGAGGAACGCCTTGAGCTGCGCGCGCGGGTTGGATTTCGGCGTGATGCGGTAGCGGATGTTGGGCCGGTCGAAGGAGGAGAGGAAGACCCGCCCCTCCCCCAGCGCCAGCCGGTCCACGATCTCGCGCCGCGTGGGGCCATCCGCCGTGGCGGTTAGCGCCATGCGCGGCACGCCGGGAAAGCGCTCGTGCAGCACCGTGAGCTGGCGGTATTCGGGCCGGAAATCGTGCCCCCACTGGGACACGCAGTGCGCCTCGTCGATGGCGAAGAGCGAGAGCCGCGCCCCGTCCAGGAGGGTGAGGAAGCCATCGGTCAGCAGGCGTTCGGGCGCCACGTAGAGCAGGTCCAGCTCGCCCATGGCCAGCGCCCGCTCCACCTTCCGCGCCTCGCCCGGGGCGAGCGACGAGTTGAGCATGGCCGCTTTTACCCCGAGCTGCCGCAGGGCCTGCACCTGGTCGTGCATCAGGGCGATGAGCGGCGAGACCACGATGGCCGTGCCCGGCCGGACCAGGGCCGGCACCTGGTAGCACAGGGACTTGCCGCCGCCGGTGGGCATGAGGACGAGGGCGTCTCCCCCCGCCACCACATGGTCCACGATGTCCTCCTGCCGGCCACGGAACGCCTCGTAGCCGAAGACGTGGCGCAGGACCTGGAGGGGGGTGGAATCGGAGGAGGCGACTGGCGCGGGCATGGCGCCTTATAGTCCCAAGCCGCGCGGGGGCAATGCGGGAAGGAGACGCGGCCGGATTTGGCGCGGTCTCGTGTCCCGGACGCATGCCGCGATAGCCGAGCGCAAAGCGGGACCCCGGCGCGGGATTCCGGCGCAGCAGGCAAGGTCGTTGGGTGCGCTCAGACAGGGAAGCGCCTTCGGCGGGTTAGCGCGCCGAGGTCCCGGCGCGCCTTTCGCGGCCCTCCGCTCCGTGGGCCGCCGGCCGGGACGCGAGGTGGCCCCTACCGCCGCCCCGCCGCCAGCAGCAGGGCCGCGCCGCCCACCAGGATGCCGGCCGACACCCGGTCGGCGATCCGCGTGAACCGCCCCTTGAGCGCGGCGCGGGCCTTGTCCGCCGCCACCGCCCACAGCACGTCGCCCACCAGCGCGATGCCCGCGAACACCGCCGCGAGCAGCGCGATCTGCGGCACCGGGTTGGCCGTATCGGTCACGAACTGGGGCAGGAAGGCCGCGTGGAACAGCAGGGTCTTGGGATTGGCGAACGCCACCGCCAGCCCGCGCCCGAAGGCGGCACGGGCCGATGGGGCCGGCGCCGCCACCCCCGAGCCGGCGCTGCGCCATTGCAGGACGGCGAGCCACACGAGATAGGCCGCGCCCGCATAGCGCACGAGGTCGAAATTCCGGGAAAACGCCTCGACCACGTAGGCAAGGCCGGCCGCCACCAGGGTGAGCTGGGCGATGAGCCCCACATTGACGCCGGTGGCGGTGAGGATGCCCGCGCGCCGCCCATGCTTGAGGCTGGTGCCGACGATGAGCGCCACGTTCGGCCCCGGCGTCGCCGCGAGGGCGACGCAGGCGAGCACGAACAAGGCAAGGCTTTCCGTGGCGATCATCCCTTCCCCCGATCCGGCCGAGGTTCACTCGGCTGTGCTCCGGCGGTACTGGAACGCGGTGCTGGGACGTGGCACCGGCCGGCTGGCCCGGCCGAGCCATGCCGCCACCCGGCGCCCCATCTCACCGCAAGCACATAAGCGCATCCCGCCGGCGCCCGCTTTATGCCTCCGGTGCCTCGCCTGCATCCTCGCCGTCGGCATCGGCCCCGGCATCGTCGCTGATGTGCTCCACCGAGACCACCCGCTCGCCTTCCGCCGTGTCGAACACGATCACGCCCTGGCTGGCGCGACCGACGATGCGGATGCCATCCACCGGGCAGCGGATGAGCTGGCCGCCGTCGGTCACCAGCATGATCTGGTCCTGGTCCTCCACCGGGAAGGAGGCGACGAGGCGGCCGTTGCGCTCGTTCACCGCCATGGCGACGATGCCCTTGCCGCCGCGGCCGGTGACCCGGTACTCGTAGGACGAGGTCCGCTTGCCGTAGCCGTTCTCGGAGACGGTGAGGATGAACTGCTCCAGCGCGCTCATCTGCGCGTAGCGCTCCTGGCTGAGCTGGCCGGAGCCGCTCGCGCCTTCCTCCTGCTCCACCTCGGCGCTCTCGCCCGCCTCGCCGCGCAGGGCCCGGCGCATCTTGATGTAGGCAAGGCGCTGGTCGGCCTCCGCATCCACATGGCGGATGATGGCCATGGAGATGATCTTGTCACCCTCCTCCAGCCGGATGCCCCGCACGCCGACGCTGTCACGCCCCTTGAACAGCCGCACCTCGGTGACCGGGAAGCGGATGCAGGCGCCGGCCGCGGTGGTGAGCAGCACGTCGTCATCTTCCGTGCACAGGCCCACCTCGGCGATGGACTCGCCGTCGGCGAGCTTCATGGCGATCTTGCCGTTGCGGTTCACCTGGGCGAAATCGGTGAGCGCATTGCGCCGCACCGTGCCGCCGGTGGTGGCGAACATGATCTGCAGGCGGTCGTCCGCCTCCCGCTCCTCCGGCAGCAGCACCACGGAGGTGATCCGCTCGTCCTGCTCCAGCGGCAGGATGTTGATGAGCGCCTTGCCGCGCGCCTGGGGCGCCGCAAGCGGCAAGCGCCACACCTTCAGCTTGTAGACCTGCCCCTTGGACGAGAAGAACAGCACCGGCGCGTGGGTCGAGGCGACGAACAGACGGGTGACGAAGTCCTCGTCCCGCGTCTGCATGGCCGAGCGGCCCTTGCCGCCGCGCCGCTGCGCCCGGTAGGTGGAGAGGGGCACGCGCTTGATGTAGCCGGCGTGGGAGACGGTGACCACCATCTCCTCACGCTGGATGAGGTCTTCGTCTTCCAGGTCGCCGAAGCCCTCCACGATCTCCGTGCGGCGCGGCGTGCCGAACTCCGCCTTGATGGCCAGCAACTCGTCGCGAATGATGGCCCGCATGCGTGGCCGGCTGGCGAGGATATCCAGATAGTCGGCGATCTCGGTGGCGAGCTTGTCCAGCTCGTCGGCCACCTCGTCGCGGCCCAGCGCGGTGAGGCGCTGCAGGCGCAGGTCGAGGATGGCGCGGGCCTGCACCTCGGAGAGGCGGTAGGTATCGTCCGCGTTCAACTTGTGGCGCGGATCGGCGATGAGGGCGATGAGCGGCGCCATGTCCTTGGCCGGCCAGTCGCGACCCATCAGCGACTCGCGGGCGCTGGCCGGATCCGGCGCCGTGCGGATCAGGCGGATGACCTCGTCGATGTTCGCCACCGCGATGGCGAGGCCCACCAGCACGTGGGCGCGGTCGCGCGCCTTGCGCAGCAGGAACTTGGTGCGCCGGCGGATCACCTCCTCGCGGAAGGCGATGAAGGCGGTTAGGACGTCGTGCAGGGTGAGCACGCCCGGCTTGCCGCCGGAGAGCGCCACCATGTTCACGCCGAACGAGGTCTGCAGAAGCGTGAGGCGGTAGAGGTTGTTCAGCACCACGTCCGCCTGGGCGTCGCGCTTGATCTCGATGACCACCCGCATGCCGTCGCGGTCGCTCTCGTCGCGGATCTCGGAGATGCCCTCGACGCGCTTGTCGCGCACCAGCTCGGCGATCTTCTCGACCATCGTCGCCTTGTTCACCTGATAGGGAATCTCGGTGATGATGAGCGCTTCGCGATCCTTGCGCGTGGTCTCGATGGCGACCCTGGCCCGCATGAGCACCGAACCACGGCCGGTCAGGTACGCCTGGCGGATGCCGGTGCGCCCGAGGATCATCGCGCCGGTGGGGAAGTCAGGCCCAGGCAGCAGGTCGAGCAGCGCCTCGGGCTCCAGCGTGGGGTCGTCGAGCAGCGCGACGGTGGTGTCGATGATCTCGCCGAGATTGTGCGGCGGGATGTTGGTGGCCATGCCCACCGCGATGCCGCCGGCACCGTTCACCAGCAGGTTGGGGAACTTGGCCGGCAGGACGGTGGGTTCGCTCTCCGAGTTGTCGTAGTTGTCCTGATAGTCGACCGTGTCCTTGTCGAGGTCGTCGAGCAGGGTGCCGGTCACCTTCTCCAGGCGCACCTCGGTGTAGCGCATGGCCGCCGGGGCGTCGCCGTCCACCGAGCCGAAATTCCCCTGCCCGTCCACCAGTGGCAGGCGCATGGCGAAGGTCTGGGCCATGCGCACGAGGGCGTCGTAGACCGACTGGTCGCCATGGGGATGGTACTTGCCGATCACGTCGCCGACCACGCGGGCGGACTTGCGGTACTGCTTGTTCCACTCGTACCCGTTCTCGTGCATGGAAAACAGGATGCGGCGATGCACCGGCTTGAGGCCGTCGCGCACGTCGGGCAGGGCCCGGGCGACGATGACGCTCATGGCGTAATCGAGGTAGGAGCGCGACAGCTCCTCCGTGATGGAAACGGGCCGGATATCGGACGGCGGCTCGCCGCCGGGCTTCGGCGTCTCGGAATCGGCCAAAAGTCAGCACTCTCAATCGTGGAACGAGGTGTCCCCTTCTAGCCGATTCACCTTGCGGACGCCAGCGAAACCCCTGCGGCAGAACGATTTTTTCTTATTATTTATCAATTACTTACAGGCAGTCGCGCAAGAGGCGTGCCGACAATTTGACCCTTTTGCGTCAAATGGCCCCCCGCCAGCCGAAAACGACGGCGCGCACGAGGCACCCCGGATGCTGGACGAAGGCCCCGTCCCGGCGGGCCCGCCCCCGAAACGAACGGGACCCGCACGCCGGCGCGCAGCTACGGCACGCCATCGCCCGCCGCTCAGCGCAAGGGGTATGACGAGCAGGATGGGGCTCCAACGCCCGCGCGGCGCAGTGCTGCCAGGATCGACAATGGCCCGCCCCGGCTTGACAATGGCAGGCCCCGCCAGAGGCGGGCGAGAGCGCGCGGCATCACACGCCCGGACCCGTCCGCGCCCCCTGCACGGCAGCTCTAGAAGGGAATCTCGTCGTCGAGATCGTTCACCGGCCGCCCGCCGGCCGAGCCGCCGCCCGCGGGAGCCGGCCTGCGTCCGCCGCCGGAACCGCCGCCATAGCTGCCCCCGCCGCCGATGCTGCCGCCACCCATGGGGCTTGCGGAACCGAAGTCCGATCCGCCGCCATATTCTTCGGCGCCGCCGCCCTCGCCGCGTCCGTCAAGCAGTGTCAGCTCGCCGCGATAGGGCCTCAGCACCACCTCGGTGGTGTAGGTCTCGCGCCCGTCCTTCTCATATTTGCGGGTTTCGAGCTGCCCCTCGATATAGACCTTGGAGCCCTTCTTCAGGAACCGCTCGGCGACGCCCACCAGATTCTCGTTGAAGATCACCACCCGGTGCCATTCCGTGCGCTCGCGGCGCTCGCCGGAGGCCTTGTCCCGCCAGTTCTCCGAGGTGGCAATGGACAGGTTGCACACCCGCCCGCCGTTCTGGAATGCCTTCACCTCCGGATCCCGGCCGAGATTGCCGATCAGGATCACCTTGTTGACGCTGCCGGCCATCCCGCCACTCCCTCGTTCACCGATGCCTGTTGCGGCCTGCACCCTATCGCCCCCGCGACACCGCGCGAGCGGAAAAGCGCACTTTTCCACCTGAGACTGCCGGCCAGGGCCCCCGGCCCCACCCTGCCCCCGTCGCGGGTGACCCGCCATGTTCCTGTTGTGTTCTTATCCGTTCGCGATTTCGGGCGCAAGCGGCATGTGCGGCCATGCCGCCGATGCTCGTGGACTGCTGCGCCGGATTTTTGACTCGCGGCCCCCGTTGGTTCCTGATATGTTCTCTACCGCATTGCACACGGACGACTACATTTGGGCCATGATGATGAGCGAATTTGATCCGCCGGGAGTGGAGGCGAAGCTCGACGACACGCCCGGAGGGGACATGATTGCTCGGCCCCGCTTGCAGTCCTCGCCGCCACGTTTGCCCCCGTCGCCGGTTCGCTCAGCCCTGCTGAAGGCGGCCTTCCTTCTGCCCTGACCCTTTTCGCGCCTGACGGCGCAAGCGGAGATCCATGTCCGATCGCGCTCTCCCTTCGCGGGCGGCTTCCGCCCCAGAACCTGCCCGCCGCGACGCCCGCACGCTCTCGGTGCGCGGCGCGCGCGAGCACAATCTGAAGAACGTGGATCTCGAGATCCCGCGCGACAGCCTCGTGGTGTTCACCGGGCTGTCGGGCTCGGGCAAGAGCTCGCTCGCCTTCGACACCATCTACGCGGAGGGCCAGCGGCGCTACGTGGAAAGCCTGTCGGCCTATGCCCGCCAGTTCCTGGAGATGATGCAGAAGCCGGACGTGGACCAGATCGACGGCCTGTCTCCCGCCATCTCCATCGAGCAGAAGACCACCTCGAAGAACCCCCGCTCCACGGTGGGCACGGTCACCGAGATCTACGACTACATGCGCCTGCTCTGGGCGCGCACGGGCGTGCCCTATTCGCCCGCCACCGGCCTGCCCATCGAGAGCCAGACCGTCTCCCAGATGGTGGACCGGACGCTGGCCCTGCCCGAGGGCACGCGGCTCTACATCCTCGCGCCGGTGGTGCGCGGGCGGAAGGGCGAGTACCGCAAGGAGCTCGCCGAATGGATGAAGAAGGGCTTCCAGCGGGTGAAGGTGGACGGCGCCTTCCACGAGATCGCCGAGGCCCCGGCTCTGGACAAGAAGTTCAAGCACGACATCGACGTGGTGGTGGACCGCATCGTGGTGCGCGCCGACCTTGCCGCCCGCCTCGCCGACAGCTTCGAGACCGCCCTGGGGCTTGCCGACGGCATCGCCGTGGCCGAGTTCGCCGACGAGAAGGACGAGGCCGGCGCCCCCCGGCGCATCCTGTTCTCGGAGAAGTTCGCCTGCCCGGTCTCCGGCTTCACCATCTCCGAGATCGAGCCGCGCCTGTTCTCCTTCAACAATCCGTTCGGCGCCTGCCCGGCCTGCGACGGCCTGGGCGTGGAGCAGACCATCGATCCGGACCTGGTGGTGCCGGACAAGGCCCGCTCGCTGAAGCAGGGCGCCATCGCCCCGTGGGCGAAGTCCACCTCGCCCTATTACGGCCAGACGCTGGATGCCCTGGCCAGGCATTACAAGTTCAAGCTCAACGTACCCTTCGCCGATCTGCCGGAGAAAGCCAGGGACGTGCTGCTCTTCGGCTCGGGCGACGAGAAGGTCACCTTCGCCTACGACGACGGCATGCGCGCCTACGAGACATCAAAGACGTTCGAGGGCGTGGTGCGCAACCTCGACCGACGCTGGAAGGAGACGGACAGCGACTGGGCGCGGGAGGAGATCTCGAAATATTTCTCCACGGTGCCATGCAAGGTCTGCTCGGGCTATCGCCTGAAGCCGGAGGCGCGCGCGGTGAAGATCGCCGGCAAGCATATCGGCGAGGTGGGCGAGCTCTCGGTAAAGGCGGCCGCCGGCTGGTTCGAGACGCTGCCGGGCGCGCTCACCGAAAAGCAGAACGAGATCGCCGGGCGGATCCTCAAGGAGATCCGCGAGCGCCTCCAGTTCCTGCTCGACGTGGGTCTCGAGTATCTCACCCTGGCCCGGGCCTCCGGCACCCTGTCCGGCGGCGAGAGCCAGCGCATCCGCCTCGCCTCGCAGATCGGCTCGGGGCTCACCGGCGTGCTCTACGTGCTGGACGAGCCGTCCATCGGCCTGCACCAGCGCGACAATGCCCGTCTGCTGGAGACGCTGAAGCATCTGCGCGACCTCGGCAACACGGTGATCGTGGTGGAACACGACGAGGACGCCATTCTCGCCGCCGATTATGTGGTGGACGTGGGCCCCGGCGCCGGCATCCATGGCGGGTGCATCGTGGCCCAGGGCACGCCGGCCGAGATCCTCGCCGATCCCAATTCGCTCACCGGCCGCTATCTCACCGGGGCGCTCTCGGTGGGCGTGCCGGCGCGGCGCAAGCCCAATCCCAAGCGCACGCTGAAGCTCTCCGGCGCGCGCGGCAACAACCTGAAGAACGTCACCGCCGAGATCCCGCTCGGCCTGTTCACCTGCATCACCGGCGTGTCGGGCGGCGGCAAGTCCACGCTGCTCATCGACACCCTCTACAAGGCGGTGGCGCGGCGCCTCAACGGCGCCTCCGAGGCGCCGGCCCCGTTCGACAAGCTGGAGGGGCTGGAGCACCTCGACAAGGTCATCGACATCGACCAGTCGCCCATCGGCCGCACGCCACGCTCCAATCCCGCCACCTATACCGGGGCCTTCACCCCCATCCGCGAATGGTTCGCCGGCCTGCCGGAGGCCAAGGCGCGCGGCTACGGCGCCGGTCGCTTCTCGTTCAACGTGAAGGGCGGGCGCTGCGAGGCCTGCCAGGGCGACGGCGTCATCAAGATCGAGATGCACTTCCTGCCGGACGTCTACGTCACCTGCGACGTGTGCAAGGGCAAGCGCTACAATCGCGAGACGCTGGAGGTCACCTTTAAGAACAAGTCCATCGCCGACGTGCTGGACATGACGGTGGAAGAGGGCGCGCAGTTCTTCAAGGCGGTGCCGTCCGTGCGCGAGAAGCTGGAGACGCTGCACCGCGTGGGCCTCGACTACATCAAGGTGGGCCAGCAGGCGACCACGCTCTCCGGCGGCGAGGCGCAGCGGGTGAAGCTCTCCAAGGAGCTGTCGAAGCGCGCCACGGGGCGCACCCTCTATATCCTCGACGAGCCCACCACGGGCCTGCACTTCCACGACGTGAAGAAGCTGCTCGAAGTGCTGCATGAACTGGTGGAGCAGGGCAATTCGGTGGTGGTGATCGAGCACAATCTCGAAGTCATCAAGACCGCCGACTGGATCCTGGACCTCGGCCCCGAGGGCGGGGATGGGGGCGGCGAGATCGTGGTGGCCGGCACGCCGGAGACCGTGGCGCAGCATCCGCGCTCCCACACCGGCCACTTCCTCGCCGAGGTGCTGGCGCGCCGCCCCATGGCGGGGCCACGCGATCGGGCCACGGGTGCCGCGCAGGTGCGTGGAGCCGCGCGGAGCCGGACGCCACCGGACGTTGCGGAAGAACCGGCGAGCCTGCTTGCGGAAACGCCCGCCGAGAGCGCCAGGCCGGTCCGAGGACGGCGGCGACGCCAGGCCGCTGAATAGGGGCGACCCTCACGCCAGGCTGCCGAACAGGCGGCACCACCACGCCAGGCGGAAGGCGGACGGTTCGGGCGGACGGGCTCGCCAGCCCTGATGGACGCCGCCGGATAGAGGCGGCGGGCATCCTCTGACGGGCATCGTCATCCGGGCATCGCCTCTCGCGTGACCGGGGCGCAGCCGGGCGCGTGCCGCGCAAGGATGCGGACGCGGCAAGCACGCGGCTCCCGGGCAGTGGGGCGACAGAGCGTGTGGCGACAGGATCGAGAGGCAGGCCAGCCTGCGGAGAGCGAGGCGATGGCGTGTGGGTCAGCGGCGGATGCGCCGCAGCATCCGTCCGATTCCGTAGGTCCATGCGAGCTGCAGCCGGCCGTCCAGGCCGAGCGGGAAGCGTTCTTCCCGAGGCACGAACCAGGCATTGTGCCCGGTGCGGCGCACCAGCCGGTAGCCGCCACGCCTCAGCAGGCTCGTTGTCTCCCCGAAGCGCGTCAGGTCGTCCACCAGGATGAGCTTCGGTCGATAGCGGGACAGGTCCAGCCCGCGCAGCACGTCCGGCTCGGCCCCTTCGACGTCCACCGACAGGTAATCCAGCCGTTCGATGCCGGCGTCTTCCAGCACGCAATCCAGCGTGGACGCAGGCACGTCGATCACCAGCTCATCCGTCACCTTCCGGGGATCGAAGCGCACGGTGCTGTTGCCGCGGCGCTCCAGCAGCGCGATGTGCCCCGCCGCCGCTTGCTGCGGCGCCACGCAGGCACATTGCCGCACCTGCGCCCGGCGGCTTCTGCGCAGATTGTCCGCAAGGTCCGGCAGCGGCTCGATCAGCAGCCCATCCCAGCCACCCAACTCCAGGTGGTAGGTCTGGCTCTGGTAAACCGGATCGTAAGCGCCCACTTCGACGAAATAACCGACTTTGCCGGCAAAAAAACTGGCGACGAGGCTTTGTTCTTCATGCCCGGACGTCACCGTATCCGTCATCTGTCCGACGCCGTTAAGCATAGACATGAGCAAATCCCTCAGGTCTCGTCCCATCTCCGCTGACAGCAAGCGCTTCAACATCGTGGATATGAAGATAAGCGCTTCATCGCACGCGCTCGAAGGAGTGACTACAAGAAACGTTGCTTAGTTGTATTACATAGCGTCACCGCACGCAGCGTGCGGCAACCCGGATCATGCGCGAGGCGCAATGCTGCAATGCGATCGCCATTCTATGGCATTGCAGCATGACGCGCTATGTATCGTTACGAGAATCGCGTGGTGCAGATGCATCCTGCGAATGAGTGGAGAGAAATCATGTTGCTCTGGGGTTTCCTGGCGCGGCAGTTCCGCCGGTGGCAGGTCTACAATCGCACCGTGGCTGAGCTGTCCCAGCTCGACGATCGCAGCCTCGCGGACATCAATGTGACCCGTGGCGAGATCCGCGCCGTAGCGCGGCACGCATCCGTCGCCGGCTGACCGCCAACGACAAAGAATGAACGGCTGGCGGATTTCCGCCGGCGCGTGAGAATGGCCCCCCAGGGGCCATTTTCGTTTATGGGGCAATGCGTTCTCGGCCCACGCCCGGCCCGGATTGCGCGGCCTGGCGCGGCTCGGAGGGTTGAAGCCGGACGCCCGGCTGTGGCACACCCTCCATCCCATCCCGGAACGGGGAGGCAATTGGCCACCCCGCGGGAGCAAGGAGGACGAATGCCGGGTGAAGCCACGCGCGCGCCGGTCCAGATCGACCTGGCCCGAACTGCCGACGTCCAGGCTCTCGCGCCCGTGACCGGGGGTCCGGCGGTGCATGTGGTCGGCGGCGGCCTCGCCGGGTCCGAGGCGGCCTGGCAGATCGCGGCGCGGGGCGTGCCCGTGGTGCTGCATGAAATGCGTCCGCAGCGCACCACCGAAGCCCATCTCACCGATGGCCTCGCCGAGCTCGTCTGCTCCAACTCCTTCCGCTCCGACGACGCGCAGGCCAATGCGGTGGGCGTCCTGCATGCCGAAATGCGGCAGGCCGGCTCGCTCATCCTGCGTTGCGCCGACCTCAATCAGGTGCCCGCCGGCGGCGCCCTCGCCGTGGACCGCGAGGGCTTCTCGCGCGCGGTGACGCAGGCGCTGGAAGATCACCCCCTCATCGAGATCCGCCGCGAGGAGGTCACCGACCTGCCCCCCGCCGACTGGGACAAGGTGATCCTCGCCACCGGCCCCCTCACCTCCGCCGCGCTGGCGGAGGCCATTCTGGCGCGCACCGGCGAGAGCGCGCTCGCCTTCTTCGACGCCATCGCCCCCATCGTGCATTTCGACAGCATCGACATGGGCAAGGCGTGGTTCCAGTCGCGCTACGACAAGCCCGGGCCCGGTGGCACCGGGGCGGACTATATCAATTGCCCTCTGGACGAAGCCCAGTACCACGCCTTCGTGGATGCCCTCATCGCCGGCGAGAAGGCGCCCATGCGCGACTTCGAGGCGAAGACGCCCTATTTCGACGGCTGCCTGCCCATCGAGGTGATGGCCGAGCGCGGCCGCGAGACCCTGCGCTTCGGCCCCATGAAGCCGGTGGGCCTCACCAATCCCCACGCCCCGGACGTCAAGGCCTATGCCATCGTCCAGCTGCGCCAGGACAACAAGCTCGGCACGCTCTACAACATGGTGGGCTTCCAGACGAAGCTGCGCCATGGCGAGCAGGCACGCGTGTTCCGCGCCATTCCGGGGCTAGAGAATGCCGAGTTCGCGCGCCTCGGCGGCCTCCACCGCAACACCTATCTCAACTCGCCCCGCCTGCTGGACGCAACGCTGCAGCTGAAGGCGGATCCGCGGCTGCGCTTCGCCGGCCAGATCACCGGCTGCGAGGGCTATGTGGAAAGCGCGGCGGTGGGGCTCATGGCGGGACGCTTCGCGGCGGCCGAGCGGCTCGGCGAAGCGGTGGTGCCGCCGCCGCCCACCACGGCGCACGGGGCGCTGCTCGCCCACATCACCGGCGGCCATGTGGAGGCGCAGGAGGAGAGCGCGGCGCGCTCCTTCCAGCCCATGAACATTAATTTCGGCCTCTTCCCGCCGCTGGAGGAGGCCCCGCGCGGCGAGCCCGGCAAGCGCCTGCGCGGCGCCGAGAAGACGCTGGCCAAGAAGAAGGCCCTCGCCGTCCGGGCGCTCGCCCACATGGCGGCGTGGCTCGACACGCCGGCCCGGGCGGCTTAGGAGGCGCTCATGCCGCGCATGTCCAGCTCGCCGCCGCCCGTGGAATACCGTGCCGACCCGGCCCGTTTCGCCGTCGATACGGTGCTGAAGCGCGACGTGTTCTCAACCGTCGAGCGCGGCACCTGGACGGATGCGCGCGGGCGCGCGTGGCCAGCCGTGCGCCGGCGCTGGAACGAGGTCTCGCCGTGGCTGGCGCCTCTGGCCCGGCGCCTCGCCGCCTTCGAGATCAAGGCGCTGGAGCGTGTCACCCGCACCGGGGTGACGACCCCGCTCCTCGCCGTGGGCGACCGCTTCCTGGTGCGCGGCTGGGTGGAGGGCGTGCCTTTGCAGATCGCCCGGCCCGCCGGCGACCTCCATTTCTTCCGCTCCGCCAAGGCGGCGCTGCATACGCTGCATGCCGCCGGATATGTGCACAACGACCTCGCCAAGCAGCAGAACTGGCTGCGCGGGGCGGACGGCGAAGCCTGGCTCATGGATTTCCAGCTGGCCCTGCCCATCAGCCGGCGCTGGAAGATGGGGCGGGTGCTGGCCTATGAGGACCTGCGGCACCTCCTGAAGCACAAGCGCACATACTGCCCGCAGGCGCTCACCGCCCGCGAGAAGAAGATGCTGGCGACCAAGAGCCTGCCCACCCGGGTATGGATGGCAACGGGCAAGAAGCTCTACCGCTTCGTCACGCGCCGCCTCATGTCGTATTCAGATACCGAGGGGCGCGGCCCCAGGGTCACCCAGGTGGCGCCGCGCATCGCGGCGGCCCTCGCCACCCATCCGGCGGTGGCCGAGGTGCACATGGCCGACTTCCAGACCCTGGGCGGCAAGGTGGGCCTCTACGCGTTCGTCGCCCCGCGCGGGACGGTGACGGAGGAGGCGCTGCGCGCGCATCTCGCCGCCGCTTTGCCCGACCGGCCGCATCTCGACCGGCTCCAGCTGGTGGAGGCCCTGCCCCACGGTCCAGACGGCGCAGTACGGGACGACCTGCTGCTGCTCGTCGCCCGCAACCAGATCGAGATGCTGGACGAGCTGGCGGGATCGGAGCCCGTCCGGCTGCTGGTGGCGGAGATCGCGCGGGGTCGGCTGAACCTGACGGACCGGATCACCCGCCCGGCAGCGTGAGACGCGCGACCGCGCCCGGGGCCATCGACGGAGGAGCCTCACCGACGGCAGAAGCCGGCGCGCAGAGCCGGGACCCGGCGGAGAGGTCTGCGAAACAGGCTCTGGCTCCGTGCTGCTGAGACCCGCAAGCGCCCTTCCGAGCCCCTTCGGCAGGGTCTTCATGCCGGGGCACCGCTCCCTTTTCGTCACTGCTCCAGTCGCCCGGCGCACGAGCCCCCTCAGAACCACACCCGCCCGGACGCCGCCCGGCGTGCCGCGCGCCAGAGGGCGAACTGGCGCCGGAATGGCGAAAGCCCGCCCACCTGCCGAAACGGGTCCTTCACCCGCGCCAGCGCCTTGAGGTCGCCCGCGACCAGCGCCAGCGGCAGATAGGGCGCCGCGACGGCATCAGCCGGGCCAAGCTTTACGGCTGCGTCCCGCGCCGCCGCGAGGTGCCGCGCCGCCTGCGCTCGCCAATCCGCGAGGGCGGCCTGGAGCTGTGGCGTCACGGTGCCGGACACCGCGTCATCCCGCCCGATGCCGTGCCGCGCGAGGAGATCGAGCGGCAAATAGCACTGCCCGCGCGCCGCGTGGATGGGGAAGGCGCGCAGGAGCCCGGTCATGGCCAGCGCCACGCCCCCATGGCCGGACAGGTCACCTGTCGCCGCAGCCGCGGCCGGGGAAAGCACCAGCGCCGAGAGCTGCAGCAAAGCGGAGGCTGTCTCCCCCGCATAGCCTTCCAGGTCCGCCACTGACGGCATGGGATCATCGTAGAGGTCGAATATGCGCGCATCCACGAGGGCGACCAGGCTCGCGCGCGGCAGGGCGAAGCGGTCAGCGGTGTCCAGCAGCGCCGCGGCGATGGGGTGGCCTTCCACGGCGCCCCTCCCCTGCCCCTCGATCACCTCCCGCCACCAGGCGAGGCGCACCTCGCCGGGGAGCGGCTCGCGCACCACCTCGCGCACCCGCGCCACGTCGAGGCTGAAGGCGTAGAGGGCAAGGAGATGGCGCCTCAGCTCCTCGGGCGCGAAAAGCGCGGCGAGGAAACGGTCGCGGTCCTGTGCCCGCACCTGTTCGGCGCAATAGGCATAGGCGGCGGCGATGAGCGCATCGGGGGGCGCATCCGGGGACATGGGGGGCGGGGACATGGGGGCCGGGGACATGGGGGCCTCCTCCGCCCGCCGTCAGACGGCAATGAGGGCCGCGCCCACCCGGCGGCCCTCGGCGAGCAGCACGTTGTAGGTGGCGGCGGCAGCCGGTGTGGGCATCAGCTCGAAGCGCAGGCCCTTGCCGCGCAGGAGTTGCTTCAGCGGCTCCCTGAGATGCGCCGGGTCGGCCCCCGTGCCGATGAACAGCAGCTCGAACGCCGCAGCCTCGGCGAGGATGGGCGCGAGGGCGCCCGCATCGACCTGCGCCATGGCGGCCGGAGCCCAGGCGCGGATACCGGACGGCAGCGCCAGGATGGAGCCGGCATGGGACATGCCGGCGAAATGGAAGAACTGGTCGCCATAGCCGTCGATGGCGACCTGACGGGGCAGGAACTGGCGCAGGGGCAAATCGCGCGGAGACAAGTCACGCGGAGGCGAAGGATCGCCGGGCGCCCGCGCCACCGCCTCAGGCCTTGGCCGGCTTGGACGGCCCACCCGACGGCGACGCCTTGCCCGGCTCGGCCTTCGCGGCCTCGGCCTTGGCAGGCAGCGCCTTGGCTGCAGCGCCATCCGCCTCGGCATCGGCCGCCACCACCGAGGCGCGCAGGCCGAGATGGATGAGGATGGGCGCCGCCACGAAGATGGTGGAATAGGTGCCGATCACCACGCCCACCGTCATCGCCAGCGAGAAGCCGCGCAGCACCTCGCCGCCGAAGAAATACAGGGCGAGGGTGGCGAAGAAGGTGGTGGTGGAGACGATGATGGTGCGCGAGAAGGTGGCGTTCACCGCCACGTCGAGCAGCTCGGGCAGCGGCATTTTCTTGTAGCGGCGCAGCATCTCGCGGATGCGGTCGTACACGACCACCGTGTCGTTGAGCGAATAGCCCATGATGGTGAGGATGGCGGCGATGGAGGTGAGGTCGAAGTCGATCCCGAACGCCGAATAGATCATCAGCGTGACGAAGATGTCGTGCATCGTCGTCACGATGGCGCCCACCGCGAACTGCCACTCGAAGCGGAACCACAGATAGGCCAGAACCGCCACCGCGCCGAGCACGAGGGCGAGGATGGACTGGCGCACCAGCTCGCCGGAAACGCTGGGACCCACCGTCTCCACGCGGCGGATGGTGTATTCGGTGCCGAGCACGTCCCTCACCTTGGCAAGGATCGCCTGCTGGGCCTCGTCGGTGCTGCCGAACGCGCCGATGCGGATCAGCACGTCGCGCGGTGAGCCGAACTCCTGGATCTGCACGTCGCCCACGTCGAGGTCCGTGAGGTGCTCGCGCAGGGCGCCCACGTCGGCCACCTGCTGGCTGGTCTGCGCCTCGATGAGCGTGCCGCCGCGGAAATCGATGCCCAGATTGAAGCCGTAGATGGCGAACAGGAGCACGGCGACAATGGACAGCGCCGCCGAGAACGGGAACGTCCAGTGGCGCAGGCGCATGAAGTGGATGTTGGTCTGCGCCGGGATGTAGTCGATCAAAGGCATGTGCGGCGGACCTTCAGATGGGCAGCTTCGCCGGCCGCCGCCACTTCACCCAATAGGCGATCATGAGCCGCGTCAGGGTGTAGGCGGTGAACATGGTGGTCAGAAGGCCGAGGATGTAGGTGACGGCGAAGCCGCGCACCGGGCCCGACCCGCCCATGAGGAACAGGATGACCGCCGTGGCAAGCGAGGTGATGTTGGCGTCGAGGATGGTGCCGAGGGCGTTCACGAAGCCCTTGTCGATGGCCGAGATGGCAGACCGGCCTTCCCGCGCCTCGTCGCGCATGCGCTCGAAGATGACGACGTTGGAATCAACCGCCATGCCGATGGTGAGCACGACGCCGGCGATGCCCGGCAGGGTCAGCGTCGCCCCCAGCACCGACTGCAGGGCGAACATGAGCATGATATGCACGGCCAGCGCCACCAGCGCGAACAGGCCGAACAGGCCGTAGACCGCGAGCATGAACACCGCCACGAGGCCGGTGGCCACGTAGGCGGCCACCTTGCCGGCATGGATGGAATCGGCGCCGAGGCTCGGGCCGACGGTGCGTTCCTCCACCACCTTGAGCGGGGCCGGCAGGGCGCCGGCGCGCAGGAGGATGGCGAGGTCGTTGGCCTGCTGCACGCTGAACGAGCCGGAGATCTGCCCGGAGCCGCCGAGGATGGGCTCGCGGATCACCGGCGCCGAGATCACCTGGTTGTCGAGCACGATGGCGAAGGGCCGGCCCACCGCCTCCTGCGAGACCGCGGCGAAGCGCTTGGCGCCGTTGGAATTGAAGCGGAAGGTGACGATGGGTTCGCGGGTGGTCTGGTCGAAGCCCGCCTGGGCGTCCACCAGGTCCTCGCCGGAGACGCGCACCTGCTTCTCGACCAGATAGGGCTGGCCGTCCTGGCCCTGCAGCACGTCCGATTCCGGCGGCGGGCGGCCTTCCAGCGCCTGCTGCGGCGACATGGACATGTCCACCATGCGGAACGAGAGCTTGGCGGTCTGGCCGAGCAGGTTCTTGAGGCGCTGCGGGTCCTGCAGGCCCGGCACCTGCACCAGGATGCGGTCGAGGCCCTGGCGCTGGATGTTGGGTTCCACCGTGCCGAGCTGGTCGATACGGCGGCGGATGATCTCGATGGACTGGTCCACCGCCGAGCGCATGCGCGCGGTGAGCCCCGCCTCGGTGAGCTGGACGGTGACGGCCCCCTCCGAGGACGAGGAGACGGCGATGTCCATCTCGCCCGAGGAATTGCCGAACAAGGCGTTGGTGACCGGGGTGGCGAGCTTGCGCAGCTCGGTGACCGCCTTCTGGGTCTCGGTGGGGTCGCGCAGGCGCAGGCTCACGCTGGTGTCGCGCACCACGAGGTTGGAATAGCCGATCTTCTGGTCGCGCAGCACGCGGCGCACGTCGTCGCGCACCTGCTCGGTGCGCTCCTTGCGCAGCGCCGTGCCGTCCACCTCGAGCAGGATGTGCGAACCGCCCTGGAGGTCGAGCCCCAGCGTGACGCGGCTGGACGCCAGCCACGAGGGCAGGTGCGCCAGCACGCTCTGGGGCAGGACGTTGGGAAGCGCGAACAGGAGCCCTATGGCGATGGTGACGAGAATCGCCGTGGTCTTGAGGCGGGAGAAGTGCAGCATGTCGCGCGCGTGTCTCTTGTCGGAATCAGGCCGCTGGCTCAGGCCGCGGGGGCTTCGTCCTTGGCCGGCTCACCCTTGGCGCGGACGGTGGCGATCTGCGAGCGCAGTTGGCGCACGCGGACGTTGTCGGCGATCTGCAGCTCGATCTCGGCCTCGTCCACCACGCGGGTCACCTTGCCCACGAGGCCGCCGGCCGTGACGATCACGTCGCCGCGGCGCAGGGCGGTCACCATTTCCTGGTGGGCCTTGGCGCGCTTCTGCTGCGGCCGCAGGATGAGGAAGTACATGACCACGAAGATGAGCAGGAACGGGGCAAGCTGAATGAGCATGTCGGTCCCGCCGCCGGCTCCCGTGGCGCCTTGAGCGAAAGCGGGCGTAATGAACATTTGCGTCCTCGTTCGTCTGTGTTGGGAATCCCTGCCGAACCGCAGTCCGGCGAAGCGGCGGGACTATAGCGGCCGTCCCGTCGAATGCAAACGCCGGGCCGGGCCGATCACGGACCTGTTGAAGGCGAACGGCGCCCGCCGTCGCCAAAGCCCTCTTCCGCAAGGGCATCCGGGTGATGCCGCGCCCGGCGGCGCCGGCTTGCGTTCACCTCCTGCGTTCACCTCTTGCGTTCACTTGCCGTCGAACAGCAGGGCCAGCTTCGTCATCTGCGGCTCGTCGGTCATGTCGAGGCGCAGCGGGGTGACGGAGATGCGCCCCTCGTCCAGCGCCCGCAGGTCCGAGCCCGGCGCGGTGTCGAAGATGCGGCGCTCGAAGGCGATCCAGTAATAGGGCTGGTTGCGCCCGTCGCGACGCTCGTCGATGCGCATGAGGCGCTGGTCGCGCTTGCCCTGGAAGGTGGAGGCGATGCCGGTGATCTCGTCCGGCCCCCGGTCCGGGAAGTTCACGTTCATGACGATGCCGGGCGGAATGCCGTCGTCCAGCAGCATGCGGATGATCCTGGGCGCATGGGCCTCGGCGGTGTGGAAGTTTGGGTTCTCCCGCGTCTTGATCCCGAACGCCTGCGACAGGGCAATGGAGGGGATGCCGAGGATGGTGCCCTCGATGGCGCCGGCCACGGTGCCCGAATAGCTCACGTCCTCGGCGATGTTCTGCCCGCGATTGACGCCGGAGAGCACCAGGTCCGGCGGGCTGTCGGCGAGGATGTGCCGCACCGCCATGATGACGCAGTCGGTGGGCGTGCCCTTCACCGCATAGCGCCGCTCCTCGATCTGCCGCAGCCGCAGCGGATCGGACAGGGACAGCGAATGGGCGACGCCGGACTGGTCGAATTCAGGGGCCACGATCCACACGTCGTCGGTGAAGCTGCGCGCAATGGTGATGCAGGCTTCGAGGCCGGGGGCGTGGATGCCGTCGTCGTTGGTGACCAGGATGCGCATGGGACCTTATCCGTAAACGTTTTGGTGCCCCTCTCCCCTTGCGGGAGAGGGTGGATCGCGGCGCAGCCGCGAGACGGGTGAGGGGTTCCAGGGCCGTGCCGGCGCCCGTTTCCCCGACCGGTGCCACCCCTCACCCCGACCCTCTCCCGCAAGGGGAGAGGGAGCCCCCCCTACTTCAGCTTCTCGATGGTCTTCAGCCCGCCCATATAGGGCAGCAATGCCTCCGGCACCGTGACGGAGCCGTTCTCCTGCTGGTAGGTCTCCAGCACCGCCACCAGCGCCCGGCCCACCGCCACGCCCGAGCCGTTGAGCGTGTGCACGAAGCGCGGGCCTTTTCCTTCCGCCGGGCGGTAGCGGGCATTCATGCGCCGCGCCTGGAAGTCGCCGCACACCGAGCAAGAGGAGATCTCGCGGAACGCCCCCTGCCCCGGCAGCCAGACCTCGATGTCGTAGGTCTTCTGCGAGGCAAACCCCATGTCGCCGGTGCACAGGGTGACCACGCGATAGGCGAGGTCCAGCTTCTTGAGCACCGCCTCGGCGCAGGCGAGCATGCGCTCGTGCTCCTCGGCGGACTTCTCCGGCGTGGTGATGGAGACCAGCTCCACCTTGGTGAACTGGTGCTGGCGGATCATGCCGCGCGTATCCCGCCCCGCTGCTCCGGCCTCGGCGCGGAAACAGGGGGTGCAGGCGGTGAGGCGCAAAGGGAGCTCTTCTTCCGAGAGGATGCTCTCGCGGACGAGGTTGGTGAGCGGGACTTCGGCGGTGGGGATGAGCCAGAGGCGCGACGGACGCCCATTCTGAACAGCGACCTTTTCGCGAAGGTACGACCAGCGAAGTCGACGCACTTCTAAATCCGATGGAGGGGGATCGAATTCGCCTCGCGACGCATACTTCAACGCAGCATCCCAAAGCATAAAAGCATTATTTAGTCGCGCATCCGCCGAACTAGCAACAAACTCTCGCTCAACATCAGGCTCTGCGGCGCATTCTGGCCGCTCAAACCAGTCAAAAACCTCATTCAGGAGCTCAGCTTCGCGCTGATCATCAAGACGATCAGCAAAAAACTGATCATCGGCAAACTTCGGCAACTGCGCCGTCCCAAACATCGCCTCATCCCGCACCAGCAAGGGCGGGTTGACCTCCATGTACCCGTGCTCACCCGTATGCACATCCAGAAAGAACTGCCCCAGCGCCCGCTCCAGCCGCGCCAAAGGCCCCTTGTTCACCACGAAGCGGGCGCCGGAAAGCTTGGCGGCGGTCTCGAAATCCATCTGGCCGAGCGCCTCGCCCACCTCGAAATGCTGCTTCGGGGTGAAGGCATAGGTGCGCGCCGCGCCGAAGCGGGACTTCTCCACGTTGTCGTGCTCGTCCGCGCCCTGCGGCACCTCGGGCAGCGGCGCGTTGGGGATGGCGGCGAGGGCGGCGTTCAGCTCGGTCTCGATGCGCTTCACCTCCGCTTCGAGGGCCGGCACCTTCTCCTTCAGCTCGGCCACCTCGGCCATGAGGGCGGCGGCGGTGGCCTCGTCCTTCCTGGCCTTGGCCTGACCAATCTCCTTGGACGCGGCGTTGCGCCGGGCGAGCCGGGCTTCGAGGTCGGTGAGGGTGGCCCGGCGCGCCTCGTCGAGCCTCTTCAGGCCCTCGACCAGCTCGACCGCCGCCGACCGCGCCTCATCGGACCCGCCGCCGCGCCGCACCAGCGCGTCGATGAGCCCCTGAGGCTCGTCCCGGATCCATTTGATGTCGTGCATGGCTAGCTCCGCCGCATGAATGGGACGGACGGCCCCTGCCTCTCGCCATCGTCATGCCCCGGCGTGTCCGGGGCATCCACCCAGCCGTTTGCGCCGGTGCACGGGGCGGCGTGGATCCCCCGGACACGCCGGGGGATGACGGGCGGGAGAAGAAACCGCGCGCCCGAATAATTCCAGAAATCCGGAGGGTCCCGCCCTGAGTCAGTTGGCCGTGGAGGCGTCGGCCGCGTTGCGCGCCGCCTCTTCCGCCATCCGCCGCTTCTCGACGATGCCCACCAGATAGACGGACACCTCGTAGAGAAGCAGCGTCGGCAGGGCAAGGGAGAGCTGGCTGATCACGTCCGGCGGGGTCAGCACCGCCGCCAGCACGAACACCCCGACGATGGCGTAGCGGCGCGCCTTCTTCAGCATGTCCTGCGTCACGATGCCGATGCGCCCGAGCAGGGTCAGGATCACCGGCAGCTGGAAGCAGATGCCGAAGGCGAGGATCAGCGTGGTGATGAGGGAAAGGTATTCAGAAACCCGCGGCAGCAGCGAGATCTCCGCCTTCCCGTCGCCGCCCACCTGCTGCATGCCGAGGAAGTAGGTCATGGCCAGCGGCATGGCGACGAAATAGACGAAGGCTGCGCCGATGAGGAAGCAGATGGGCGTGGCCACCAGATAGGGCCGGAACGCGTTCTTCTCGTGCTTGTACAGCCCCGGCGCCACGAACATGTAGATCTGCGTCGCCACCACCGGGAAGGAGATGAACGCCGCCCCGAACATGCCGAGCTTGATCTGGGTGAACAGGAACTCCTGCGGCGCCGTGTAGATGAGCTTGATCCCCGGGGCGAAGCCGGAGGCGAACTCGTAGGGCCAGAGCAGGATGTTGTAGATCTGCTTGGCGAACATGAAGCAGATGAAGAAGGCCGCGAGGAACGCGATCATCGACTTGATGAGCCGCGAGCGCAGCTCGATCAGGTGCTCGATCAGCGGGGCCTTGGAGGCGTCGATGTCGTCCTCGTCGCTCATCACGCGCTCTTGGTCTCGGTGGCGGCGGGGGCGGGAATGGCTTCGTCAGCGGCCGGGACGGCCGGAATCGGCGCGGCGGGTGCCGCCGTCTCCACCCCGCGGCGAATCTCCTCGCGCATGGCGCGGAAGGGGTCGTCCGCCTCCGGCGCGGCGGGAACATCGGGCGCCACGGGGGTCTCAGGCTTGGGATTGCCGCCCTCCACCGTGCTGCGGATCTCCTCGCGGATGGAGCGCAGCGGATCGAACATCTCGGAGGTGGCGAGGGTGGACATGGACGAGCGGGCGGTGTCGGTCACGTCCGAGATTTCCTTGCGCATGTCGGCAAGGTCCGCCTCGCGCAGCGCCTCCTGGAACTGGCCCTGGAACTCGCCGGCCATGCGGCGCAGCTTCGTGACGGTGCGGCCCACGGTGCGCAGCACCGAAGGCAGCTCCTTTGGGCCAATGACGATCAGCGCCACGATGCCGATCAGCATCAGCTCGGACCAGCCGATATCGAACATGCGCGCCTGAACCCGGCGGCCGTGCCGCCGCCCTCCTCAAGGGTTTAAGGGGTGACCGGTTTAAGGGGAGCCCGTCGTCAGACGGGCTTCTTCTCGGCCTCGGCGGCGCTGGTCGTCTGGCTCGAAAGGGGGCGCGGCGCCTCCGGCGGAGCGGCAGGCGTGTTGGCCGGCTCGTCGTCCTCCGCCAAGCCCTTCTTGAAGGACTTGATGCCCTTCGCCACGTCGCCCATGAGATCGGAGATCTTGCCGCGACCGAACAGGAGGAGCACCACGGCCAGCACTACGATCCAGTGCCAGATGCTCAACGAACCCATTTAATCGTCCTCCAAGGAAAGCTTCTTCCGGAAGCTTCTTCGCCCGATGTCCGGGCATGTCGGACGGCGACACTAGGCCCCGCTCGCGGCGAAAACAAGAACCTCGCCGGGATCGGTCCCCACCCGCACCTCATCGCCCTTCCTCAGCGTTCCAGCATCCCGCGTGCGGACGACGAGGGGCCGCTCCAGCCCGTCCACGATCACTTCCACGAGATCGAGCTCGCCCAGAAAGCGCCGCTCCAGCACGCGGCCGGCCACGCCGGGGCCGGTCGACGGGCCGAGCCGGATGCCCTGCGGGCGGATCGCCACGCTCACCGCCCCGTCCGCCACCCCCGCCGGCGCCGGGAGCAGGCCGAGGGGAGTCTCCACCGTCCCGGCCAGGGCGAAGCCCTCCATCTCGTTGAGCTCGCAGAAGAACCGGGCGGCGCCGAGGTCCACCGGGCGGCGATAGAGCTCCGCCGGCGGCCCGAGCTGCACCAGCTCGCCCCGGCGCAGCAGGGCGATGCGGTCGGCGAGCCGCATGGCCTCTTCCGGATCGTGGGTGACGACGACCGCCGTGGCCTGCGCCTCGCGCAGCACGGCCAGGGTGTCGGCGCGCACCTGATCGCGCAGGCGGGCGTCGAGGCCGGAAAAGGGCTCGTCCAGCAGCAGGATGCCCGGCCGCGGCGCCATGGCGCGGGCGAGCGCGATGCGCTGCTGCTGCCCGCCGGACAATTCGTGCGGATAGGCGTCGGCCACCTCCGCCAGGTCCACGCGGGAGAGCGCGAGCCGCGCCTCGCGCTCGGCATCGGCGCGCTTCAGGCCGCCGAGGCCGAACATGACGTTCTCCAGGTTGGTGAGGTGGGGAAACAGGGCATAGTCCTGGAACACGAGGCCCACGCCCCGCCGCTCCGGCGGCAGGAACACCCCCTCCCCCGCCACCACCTGCCCGTCGATGAGGATGCGCCCGCGATCCGGCCGCTCGATGCCGGCGGCGAGGCGCAGCAGCGAGGTCTTGCCGCAGCCCGACTGGCCGAGCAGGCACAGGACCTCGCCCGGCTTGACCGGCAGGTTGACGCCACGCACCGCCGGCACGCCGCCATAGGCGAGCTCCACCGCCTCGAAGGTGAGGCCCTTGGCGATGGCGGCGGGAGTGCGGCTGCGCACGGGTGCCTCCTGGATATCCTCGACCAGCACGCAGACTCTCTCCCCTATGCGTCCCCGCGCGCGGAGGGCGCCGGCTCCTCCGCGTCGTCCCCGCCCTCCTCGTCGTCCGACGGCGGGGGCGACAGGGTAAGGTCGAGCGGCTCCAGCGCCTCCTCGTCCTCCCGCAGGCTGGGGTCGTCGGAAGGCAGCGGTATGGCGAAGCCGGCGGGCAGGCGGCCGTCGATGAGGCCGGCGCCCTTCATCTCGTCGAGGCCGGGCAGATCCTGCACCGCATCGAGCCCGAACTGAACCAGGAAGGCGGGCGTGGTGCCGTAGGTTACCGGCCGGCCCGGCGCCTTGCGCCGCCCGCGCAGCCGCACCCATCCGGTCTCCAGGAGCACGTCCAGCGTCCCCTTGGAGGTGGAGACGCCACGGATCTCCTCGATCTCCGCCCGCGTCACCGGCTGGTGGTAGGCGACGATGGCCAGCACCTCCACGGCCGCGCGCGACAGCTTGCGCGCCTCCAGCGCCGGCCCCGCCACCACGCGGGCCAGGTCCGGCGCCGTGCGCAGCATCCAGCCGCCGGCCGCCTTCACGATGTTGACGCCGCGCCGCGCATAGTCGGCGGTCAGCGCCTCCATGAGCGCGTCCAGGTCGGCACCGGCGGAAAGGTGGGGCTTGAGGGCGCGCGCATCCACCGGCGCGGCGGAGGTGAAGAGCAGCGCCTCGATGGCGCGCAGGTCGCGCGCGAAGGCATAGGCCCGCTCGTCCTCCGGACGCACGTCGAACAGGTCGATGCGCGGTGCGGGACGGGTCATGTCTCCTCTCCCGGCTCCCCCGGCCCGATGCCCGGCAACGGGGGCTCGGCGGGCCGCGGCCGGAGCCACAGAGGGGCGAAGGGCGCATCCTGCCGGATGTCCAGCGTGCCTTCACGCACCATTTCGAGGCTGGCCGAGAAGCTCGATGCGAGCACGGTGGCCCGCTGTCCCGGCTCCGTCATGTAATCCAGCAGGAACTGGTCGAGGCGCATCCATGCGCCCACCGCCTCGGCGCCCAGCAGCCGCTCCAGCCGCGCCCGCGCCTCGGCGAGGGACCACACCGCGCGGGTCTTGAGGGTGACATGGGACAAGACCTGCGTCTGCCGCTGCCGTGCATAGGCGGTGAGCAGGTCGTAGAGGGTGGCCGTGTAGACGGTGTAGCGCGGGACCGCCTCGGGATCGGGCACCACGCGGGCGAAGGTTTCGCGGCCGAGCTGCGGACGGCCCATCAGCTCCTCCGCCGCCTTGCGGATGCGCTCCAGGTGGCGCAGGCGGCGGGTGAAGGCGGCGGCGAGCTCCTCGGCGCTCGGCCCCTCCTCCTGCGGCGGGGCCGGCAGCAGCAGGCGCGACTTGAGGTAGGCGAGCCAGGCCGCCATCACCAGATAGTCCGCCGCCAGCTCCAGCCGGCCGCGCCGCGCCTCCTCGATGAAGGCGAGATACTGGTCCGCCAGCGCCAGGATGGAGATGCGGGTCAGGTCCACCTTTTGAGTGCGCGCCAGCGCCAGCAGCAGGTCGAGCGGCCCCTCGAAGCCGTCCACGTCCACCACGAAGGCCTCGCCGGAGCCCGCCGGCGCGCTGTCCGCGCCGATCTCGAAGGCATCCGGTGCGGCCTCGCCCGCCATGGTCAGGCCACCGTCTTGAGATGGGCCGCCACGGCGGCCCGCAGCTCTGCCGCATCCACCTCGTCACAGGCCTCCCGCAAGGCGAGGGCGCGCCCGGCCCGCTCGTAGGCCACGCCGCCGAGGAGGGGTGACACCGCGGCTACGTCCTCCATCTCCCCCAGGCGGCCGTTGCAGTGGAGCAGCATGTCGCAGCCGGCGCCGATGGCGTCGCGCCCGCGCGTGCGCATGTCGCCGGCGAGGGCCCCCATGGACAAGTCGTCGCTCATCAGCAGGCCGGAGAAGCCGATGGAGCCGCGAATGACCTCCGCCACCACCTTCGGCGAGGTGGTGGCCGGGTGCGCGGCGTCGATGTCCGCGTAGACCACATGGGCGGTCATGCCGAGGGGCAGGTCGGCCAGCGCCCGGAAGGCGGCGAAGTCCTGCTCCTCCAGCACGGCGCGGGGGGCGGCGACCACGGGAAGCTTCTCGTGACTGTCCACCGGGGCGCGGCCGTGCCCCGGAATGTGCTTCAGCACCGGCAGCACACCGCCTTCCAGGAGCCCCACCGCCGCCGCGCGGGCGAGCGCCGCGACCGGCTCCGGCTCCGTCCCATAGGCGCGGTTGCCGATGATGCCGTGGCCGTCCGGATGGCGCAGATCCGCCACCGGCAGGCAGTCCACGTCGATGCCCAGGGCGGAAAGGTCGGCGGCGATGGCGCGGGAGTTGAGCCGCACCGCCTCCAGCGCTGCCATCTGGTCGGCGAGATAGAGGGCGCCGAAGGCCTCCGCCGGCGGATCGTCGGTCCAGTGCGGCGCACGCAGGCGCTGCACCCGCCCGCCCTCCTGATCGATGAGCACCGGCGCCGTCCAGCCCACCGCCTCGCGCAGGCCTTCCACGAGGGCGCGCACCTGGTCCGGGTCTTCCACGTTGCGGGCGAAGAGGATGAAGCCCCACGGCTCCGCCGCGCGGAAGAAGGCGCGCTCGTCCTCGGTCAGGCGCACGCCGGAGCAGCCGGCGATGAAGGCTCTGGATGTCATGGTCTGGCCCTATAAGCGGGGTGGGACGCCGTCAAGGGCGGGGGCGATGCCTTATACCATCGGCCCGACCTTCGGCGGGACGCAGCGCGGGGGCTGGTGCGCCTTGCCCCAGCTCCAAGCGCCAGGTCCAAGCGTCAGGTCCAAGCGTCAGGTCCAAGCGAAAGCCGCCATACGAAAGCAGTCATGCGAAAACGGCCGGGCAAGCCCGGCCGTCGTTCGAAAGGAAAGCAGGCCGGCTCAGAGCCCGGCCACGTAGCGGCCCGGATCCACCGGCTGCGACCCCTTGCGGATCTCGAAGTGGAGCTGGGGCGCGGTGACGCCGCCGCTCTGGCCCGCCTTGGCGATGACCTGGCCGCGCCGCACGGTATCGCCACGCTTCACCGAGAGCTCGCTGTTGTGGGCATAGGCGGTGACATAACCGTCGGAGTGCTTGATCAGCACCAGGTTGCCGTAATCCTTCAGCTCGTTGCCGGAATAGGCCACCACGCCATCCTCCGCGGCGCGAACGGCGGTCCCTTCGGGAACGGCGAAGTTCACGCCGTCGTTGCGGGCGCCGCCGGGCTTCGGCCCGAACGAGGCAATGACGCGGCCGCGCACCGGGGCGCGGAACTGGGGGCCGGAGCCGGGCGTGCGCGGGCCGTCGTCCGCGTCTGCCACCGGCGACACCTTGGCGGCCGTCTCAACCTTGGTCTCCGGCGCCTTGGCCGAAGCGGAAGCGCCCTTGGCGGGGGTCGCGGCCACCGGCGGGGCGGCCTGCGCCACCACCGGAGCCGTCGTCTGCGGCTTGGCCGCGGCGGCAGCCGGAACCGGGCCGGTCGCAGGCTTCGCCGGAGTGGAAGTGGCGGAGGCCGGAAGCGTGCCGAGGGTGCCCGAGGCGGCGGCCACCTGGGGCGGCTTGGCGCCTGCGGCGGGAGCGGCGGCCGTGGCGCTGCCGCGCGGCTGGGCGGCGCCGTTGCCGCCGGGCGGGATGATCAGGGTCTGGCCGGTGCGGACCGTCCGGCCCGCCTCGATGCCGTTCACCGAGCCGAGGGACGCGGGCGACACATTATACATGCGGGCGATGGAGCCGAGCGTCTCGCCCGCCACCACCACATGGGTGCCCGCCGCCGCCGGACGCGCCGAGGCCGTCACCGGCGGGGGAGCGGAAGCCGCGGGCGCGCCGTAGTTGCCGGCGCCATAGCCCGGCGCGCCATAGAGCGGCTGGGAGGAGCCCGCCGCCGCATAGGAGGCGGGCGGAGCCCCGGCGGCCGCCTGACCGGGCGGCGGCAGCGGCACGGAATCCACGCGGCCCGTCGGCGCGGCGCCGAGGGAGCCGGTGACTTCCGGCGCCGCCGGCGCCTGGCCGTGGGGCTGGCCCTGATAGCCATAGCCGGGCTGGGGGGAATCGGCGGCGAACCGACTGGTGTCCGAGCTGCACCCGGCGACCGTTCCGGACACAAGCCCGATCAGCGCCAGTCGCGCGAAGACAATACGCCCGTGAGTCTCGCTGGGGATACGCATGTGACCGAACTCGCACGCAACAAAAGTCGCTGGCAGTTAAGGGGCCCATGCGTAAACGGCGGCTTAAGTGACATCGATCCGGCCCGCCATCGCCGAAGTTTGGCCGGACCCGTTGCCCGAAGGCAACACCCCATCGGCCCCGCCGAAGCTGGCGCAGGGCCGGACCCGCCTTCCAGCTTGCGACGCAGGCTGATCGCCGGGCGCTCTAACGCGCGGCCGGCGCGGTCACCACGTTGCGGCCGCTCGTGGCCGTGTCGGCCATGGTTTCGCCCAGGCCACTGACGTGCTCGCGGTAATGGGTGCGGGTGTTCTCGTCCACCACGGCCACTGGGGCGGCGATGACGAGGCCGGCGGCGGTGCCGACGGTGGCGGCGGCATCCGAGGTCATCTTGATGATGTGCTCGCCCACGCCGACGCGGGAATCGGTCATGGTCTGGCCCTCGGCGAGGCGGGAGCCGATGGCTTGCACCACCTGCGGGCTGGCGGCGAACTTGCCGTGGGCGAGGGCGTCGTCGGTCTTCAGCTTGGTCAGGTCGATGACGTTGATCTTGTTGCGCTCGAACTCGGAGCGGTAGGGCTCCTTCTCCGGATCCACCTGCCCCACGCGTGGAATGTCACCCCACACGCGCTTGGAGACGGCCAGCGCCTTGTCGTCCTGGGAGACGAACAGGGTGAAGGCGGGACGCTCCGATCCGATCTCGTTGAAGAAGGAGGCGAAGACGTCCACGTCCACGTCCGGCGCGGCGAGCATCACATACTTGATCTTCGGCAGGATGCGGCCGTTGCGGATCGCCATCTGCCGCAGTGCCTCCAGCGTCACCACATTCCCCATGGAATGGGCGAGGATGGAGATCTCACCCACGTTGGGGTCCTTGGCCATGAAGGTGAGGAGCCGCTCCAGCGCATCGCGCGAGACGGAGGTGCTCTCCCGGTCGTAGCCATAGGCGAGCAGGCTGCCGCGGGACGGCCAGGTGAACAGGACCGGCGTCACCGGGGCGTTGGAATCGTGGACGATCTGGGCGAAGCGGAACACCGCGTCGTCGAAGCGCTGATTGAAGCCGTGGACGAACACCAGCGCCTGCCGGTTCGGCGTGCGGCGGATGCGCTCGTGGAACCACTTGATGGCCTGATCCTGGGTCAGGGCATCGAGCCGCGTGGTGACGAAATCGGTGGCCGGATTGCCGGGAACGGACCTCGGCCATTGCACGTCGCCGACCTTGCGGGCGCTGTCCGGCGGGATGGAGACCTCGATCTCCGCGAAGCTCGAAATGCTCGACCGCTCACCGGAGAAGACATCCGGCCCATCGGTACGCTCGCGCACCGTGGCCACCACCATGTCCACGCGGGAGGTGCCGGGCGTGTCGTCCACTATCGGGATGAGGACGCCGGCGGGACGCCCGGAGCAGCCGGAGAGGAGACCGAGCAGGAGCGCACCTGCAACAACCCGCACCCCCCGGCGCGACACGTCCGACCGCAATGGACTTCCCCCGACTGAAAAACCAGAGCTTGCGATAGCCCACACCCCACCCCCCGGCAACCCGGACCCTGCGGAAGCACAGGGCCCGGACGGAGATTCTTCTAGAGTGTGGCCGCCGCGCCCGGCACCAGCGGCACGAAACGCACCTTCATGAGGTCCGTGCGGGTGCGCCCGGACTGCGCCTTCTCGTAGCGCACCAGGGTCTGCACCTCCTCGGGTGGCCCGAGCGGCATCACGATGATGCCGCCGAACTTGAGCTGGTCCACCAGCGCCATGGGAATGTCCGCCGCCGCCGCCGTTACCAGGATGCGGTCGAACGGGGCCCGGCCGGGCATGCCCTGGATCCCGTCCCCCACGAAGGCGGTAACGTTGCGCAGCCCCAGCACCTCGAACCGTGTTTGCGCCTCGGTAACCAGGGACCGGTACCGGTCCACGGTCACCACCCGCGCGGCCAGGTGGGAGAGGACCGCCGCATGGTATCCAGATCCCGTTCCCACTTCGAGCACCGAATGCTCGGCGGTGACCGAGAGAGCCTCGGTCATGGTCGCCACGAGGCTCGGCTGGGACATGGTCTGCCCGCAGGCGATGGGCAGCGCCACATCGTCATAGGCGTGCCGGCGAAGGATCGGATCCACAAAGAGCGGACGTGGAACCAGCTCCATGGCGCGCAAGACCGCCACGTCGCGAATCCCCCTCTGGCGCAGGCCCAGAATGAAGGCCATGCGTTCCGCCTGCTCGCCATCGCCCTCGCCGGTGCTCATGCAGAACACTCACATTTTCGGATTACATGTTGAAACTTATAGCAGATCATCCCTAACCTCCAGTTGAAGTAGAAGATGCGGCGCTTGCGCCCTCCCCTCTGATCGGACACCCTCCCGGCGTCATGCGTCCCGACGCCCTTCTCCCCCTGTTCGCCCCGCTCACCAGCCTTCCGGGCATCGGCCCGAAGCTGATCAAGCCGTATGCGCGCCTGTTCGGGCGGGAGATGCCCCGCGTCGTCGACCTCCTCTTCCACATGCCGTCCGGATTCGTGGACCGGCGCGCCCGCCCGGCCATCGCCGAGGCGGTGCCGGAGACCGACGTGACGCTGGAGGTGAAAGTGGACGGCCACCAGCCCCCTCCCCCCGGCAGCCGCGCCCCCCACCGCACCTATGTGTCGGACGGCAGTGCCGACATGGTGGTGGTCCACTTCAAGATCGAACCGGCCCGCATCGAGCAGATGCTGCCGGTGGGGGCGACGCGCTGGCTGTGCGGGCGCATCTCGCTCTATGACGGCATGCGGCAGATGACCCATCCCGACCGCATCCTCGACGCCGCGGGCCTCGCCCGCCTGCCGGCGGTGGAGCAGGTCTACCCGCTGGTGGAGGGCCTCGCCGCCGGCCATCTGCGCCGGTCGCTGGAAGCCGCCCTGCAGCGGGTGCCGGACCTGCCGGAATGGATCCCCGACGCCGTCCTCGCCGGCCGGGGCTGGCCCTCCTTCCGCGCGGCCCTCGCCCGCGTCCACCGCCCGGCCAGCCCGCACGAGGCGACCCCGGCCGGGGCCCCGTGGCGGCGGCTCGCCTTCGACGAGCTGTTCGCCCACCAGATCACCCTCGCCCTCGTGCGGGCGCAGGAGGAGAAGGCGGGCGGGCGGCCCACCACCGGCGACGGGGGGATCACCGCGCGCCTGCGCGATGCCCTTCCCTTCCGCCTCACCGGGGCGCAGGAACAGGCGGTCGCGGCCATCCTCGCGGACCTTTCCGCCGACACCCGCATGCTGCGCCTGCTCCAGGGCGACGTGGGCTCGGGCAAGACGGTGGTGGCCCTCATGGCCGCCGCCGCGGTCGCCGAGGCCGGACGCCAGACCGCCCTCATGGCCCCCACCGAGATCCTCGCCCGCCAGCACCACGAGACCCTCGCGCCGCTGGCGCAGGCGGCCGGCCTCGGCGTCTCGATCCTCACCGGCCGCGAGAAGGGGCGCGCCCGCGAGGCCATCCTCACCGGGCTGCGGGAGGGCCGCACCGACCTCGTGGTCGGCACCCACGCCCTGATCCAGGACGACGTGGCCTTCCGCGACCTCGCCCTCGCGGTGGTGGACGAGCAGCACCGGTTCGGCGTGGAGCAGCGCCTCGCCCTCGCCCGCAAGGGGGAGGCGGTGGACATGCTGGTGATGACCGCGACCCCCATCCCGCGCACCCTCGTCCTCACCTTGTTCGGCGACATGGATGCGAGCGAGCTGCGCGAGAAGCCTCCGGGCCGGCAGGCCATCGACACCCGCGCCGTTCCCCTCGACCGGCTCGACGAGGTGGTGGCGGCGGTGGGACGGGCCCTGTCATCCGGCGCCCGCGCCTACTGGATCTGCCCGCTGGTGGAGGAGACCGACACCTCGGACCTCGCCGCCGCCACCGAGCGCTTCGAGACACTGAAATCCGTCTTCGGCGACAAGGTCGGCCTTATCCACGGGCGCATGTCCGGCGCTGCCAAGGACGAGGCCATGGCGCGCTTCTCGGCCGGCGACACGCGCCTGCTGGTGGCCACCACCGTGGTCGAGGTGGGGGTGAACGTGCCCGAGGCCACCTTGATGGTGATCGAGCACGCCGAGCGCTTCGGCCTCGCCCAGCTCCATCAGCTGCGCGGACGGGTAGGTCGGGGCGACAAGCCCTCCGTCTGCCTTCTGCTCTACCGTGCGCCTCTCGGCGAGACCGCCAAGGCCCGCCTCGCCATTCTGCGCGAGAGCCAGGACGGCTTCCGCCTCGCCGAGGAGGACCTGCGCCTGCGCGGGGAAGGCGACGTTCTGGGCACGCGGCAGAGCGGCATGCCGGGCTTTCGCATCGCCCGCACCGAATGGCACGGCGGCGAGGTGGAGGCCGCGCGCGACGCCGCCGCCGTCCTGGTGCGCGCCGATCCCGACCTCGTGGGTCCGGCCGCGAGCCCCGCGCGGACCCTGCTCCACCTGCACGAGCGCGATGCCGCGGTGCGCTTGCTCTCCGCCGGGTGAGGCGCCATGGTCCGCCGATGATTCCAGATCCGGACACCTCGGATTCACCGGGCGCCGCCAATGGCGGCCTCGCGCCGCGCGGATCGGAACGCGACCGGCTGGTTTCGGCCCGGTGGGTGCGGGCGGCCATCTATCGCCGGCTCCTGTTCGCCGCCGGCATCGTCTTCCTCGTCGTCGGCGCCATCGGCATGGTGGTACCCATGCTGCCGGGCACGGTGTTCCTCATCCTCGCCGCCTGGTGCTTCGCCCGCTCCTCTCCGCGCTTCGAGGCCTGGCTGCTGAACCACCGCTATCTCGGCCCGAGCGTCGTCCGCTGGCAGCAGACCGGCGCCATCCCGCCGGTGGTGAAGCTGTTCGCCCTGTCGAGCTTCGTCGGCACCTTCACCGGCTCGTGGTATTTCGGCGCGCCGGACTGGCTGCTGGCGATACTGGGGCTGGCGTTCATCCTGCTCGCCATCTTCATCGCCACGCGGCCGAACCGATAAGGCCAGCGCTCCAGGTGCGCGCGGGGGTGGTTCAATAGTCGCCGGCGCGGCGCAGCGGCACCACGTTGCCCGCCTCTTCCGGCGCCAGGCACACCTGGTTGCGACCCGCCCGCTTGGCCGCATAGAGGGCGGCGTCGGCGCGCTCCTGCGCCGCGTGCAGCACCTCGCCGGCCCGCACGTCCGCCACCCCGATGCTGACGGTCATCGACGCCACCTCTCCCTCGCCATGGGAGACGGTCGCCTGTCGGATCGCCTCGGCCTGCAGCCACGCGGTCTCGCGCGTGGTGCGGTCGAGCAGGACGGCGAACTCCTCCCCGCCGAGACGGCCGATCACCGCCGACTGGGGCATGGTGTGCTCCAGAAGCTGCGCGAACCAGCGGATCGCGCGGTCGCCGGCGGCATGGCCGTAGGTGTCATTGACGCGCTTGAAATGATCGATGTCGATGAGCAGCAGCGCCGCCATCCAGCCCGCGCGCCGGTCCTGCGACAGGACGCGCGCGGCACGCGCCTCGAAGCCCCGCCGGTTGAGCACGCCCGACAGCAGGTCCGTCTCCGCCTCCGCCCGGGTCTCGCCGATGACCGCCAGAATCGCGTTGATGAGCAGGAGCAGCCCGGTCGCGACCATCAGCGTTCCGGTACCGATCTGCGAGACCACCGCGAAGGCGCTGTCCATGTAGTTGGGTTGATGCGGCCCCGTATGCTCTCTGAGCGCCAGCACCGCCTTCAGCGGCAGGTGCAGGAACAGGAGCCCGAACATGCCGGCGATCAGCAGGTCGCGGGGCTGCCGGGGACTGTCGCGCAGCACCACCAGCACGCAGATCGCCGTGGAGAGCATGAAGGGCAGCAGGTAGAGGACCACGTAGACCGGCGTGCCGCGCTCGACCAGCTGCACGAGCAGGCCGGAAAAGAGGGTCGCGCCGGCGAGCACCGCCACGGTCCGCCACGGGATCGGCCGGCGATAGAATGAGGCGAGCGCCGGCACCATCAAAAGCAGGCAGGTGGCGAAGGCGAGGTAGATGACCGGGCCGAAGAGGAGGGTCCAGCCGGTATAGGCCTGCGCCAGCTGGGCGATGGGCGTCAGCATGGCGGCGCCGAAGCTCGCCGCAAACCACAGGAACGCCTTGTGTTGCGGATAGACGATGGAAATCGACAGATAGCTCACCGCGAACAGCGCCGCGACGGCGACGTTCATGAGAATCGGCAAGGTCGCTGCGTGCATCGGCCAGCGTCCGCTCTTCCGTGAGCCGGGTCCACAAGGGATCAACTTCTTCGCCGACGCAAGCCTCTTGTCGCCGGCCGCGCCGGCCTTATTCCACCGTGACGGATTTGGCGAGGTTGCGCGGCTGGTCCACGTCCGTGCCCATGATCACCGCCGTATGGTAGGCGATGAGCTGCACCGGGATGGAATAGACCATCGGGCACACGGTCGCCGGCATTTCCGGCAGGATGAGTTTCTGCACCGCGTTCACCGTCGCCGCCTCGGCCCCCTTGGGATCGGTGATGAGGATGATCCGGCCGCCGCGCGCCGCCACCTCCTCCATGTTGGACACGGTCTTGTCGAAGATGCGGTCGTGCGGGGCGATGACCACCACCGGCATCTTCTCGTCGATGAGGGCGATGGGCCCGTGCTTCAGCTCGCCGCCGGCGTAGCCCTCGGCGTGGATGTAGGAAATCTCCTTCAGCTTCAGCGCCCCCTCGAGCGCCAGCGGGTAATTGGTGCCGCGGCCGAGATAGAGCACGTCGCGGGCCTTCGCGAGGGTGCGGGCGAGCACCTCGATCTCCGGCGAGAGCTTCAGCGCCTCGGTCATCAGCCGCGGCACCTCCATGAAGGCGCGCACGAGGCGATGCTCGTCCTCCTCCGACAGCACGCCCTTGGCCCGGCCGAAGGCGACCGACAGGCAGGCGAGGGTCGCCAGCTGGCAGGTGAAGGCCTTGGTCGAGGCGACCCCGATCTCCGGCCCGGCGAGGATGGGCAGCACCACGTCCGCCTCACGGGCGATGGTGGAGGTGGGCACGTTCACCACCGCCACCACCTTCTGACCGCACTCCTTGGCGTAGCGCAGGGAGGCGAGGGTGTCCGCCGTCTCGCCCGACTGGGAGATGACGATGGTCACCCCGCCGGGGGCCAGCGGCGTCTCGCGGTAGCGGAACTCGGAGGCGATGTCGGTGGAGACCGGCACCCGGCCGAACCGCTCGAACCAGTATTCGGCCACCGCGCCCGCATAGAGCGCCGTGCCGCAGGCGGTGATGGAGATATGCGCGATCTCCTTCGGGTCGAACGGCAGCTCCGGCAGCGATACGGTCTCGGCGGACAGGTCCAGATAGTGGCCGAAGGTGTGGGAGATGACCTCGGGCTGCTCGTAGATCTCCTTCGCCATGAAGTGGCGGTGGTTGCCCTTGTCCACTAGCAGGGCGCCGGCCGGCACCTTCTGGATGGGCCGTTCCACGATGCGCCCGGTCTCGTCGCGGATCTCCGCGCCCTCGCGGGTGAGGATGGCCCAGTCCCCCTCCTCCAGGTAGGAGATGCGGTCGGTGAACGGGCCGAGGGCGATGGCGTCCGAGCCGAGGAACATCTCGCCGTTGCCGTAGCCGATGGCGAGCGGCGAGCCGCGGCGGGCGGCGATCAGGAGGTCGGTCTGGCCGTCGAACAGGAAGCCGAGGGCGAAGGCGCCCTTCAGGCGTGGCAACACGGCGCCCACCGCCGCGATGGGCTCGCGGCCAGCGAGCAGCTCGCGATCCACCAGCTGGGCGACGATCTCGGTGTCGGTGTCGCTCTTGAAGGCGACGCCCTGCTCCTGCAGCCCCTGCTTCAGCTCGCGGAAATTCTCGATGATGCCGTTATGCACCACGGCCACGCGCTTGGTGGCGTGCGGATGGGCGTTGCGCTCGGAGGGCTTGCCATGGGTGGCCCAGCGGGTATGGCCGATGCCGGAATGGCCGTTCAGCGGATGCTTGTCGAGCTTCGCCTCCAGGTGGCGCAGCTTGCCTTCCGCCCGGCAGATTTCAAGATGCCCCTTCTCCAGCGTGGCGATGCCGGCGGAATCATAGCCGCGATATTCCAGGCGGCGGAGCGATTCCACCACCTTGTCCGCGACGGCGCTCTTCCCGAGAATGCCGACGATACCGCACATGGGCTCAAGCTCCCGCTGGTTCTTCTGCTGCCTGAGGCGGCCCCCCGCCCGTTCCGCTCAAGGTGCACTGCAAAACTGAATGGACCGTTCCTCGAGGCGGCGGCGGCCGGGTTGCGTGAACCTGACCGGCGAATCCGTCTCCAAGTTCGGGAAAGAGAATGGGTTATCTAGCGTGGCGGGGCACGGAAAGCGCAATCACATCGCCTTTCGCTTCCTGTCAGCGCCAGGCCCGGCTCACGCTTTCGGCTTCGCCCGCTTCTCGCGGAACGCCTTCGCCCAGCCCTCCTTCACCACCTGGCGGCTGCGGGCGACCGCGAGAGCGTCCGCCGGCACGTCGGCGGTGATGACGGCGCCGGTGCCCACATAGGCCCCTTCCCCGATGGTGACCGGCGCGACCAAGGCGGAGTTGACGCCGATGAAAGCCCCGGCGCCGATCTCGGTGCGGTATTTGGCGAAGCCGTCATAATTGCAGGTGATGGTGCCGGCGCCGAGATTGGCGTTCGCCCCCACATGGGCGTCGCCCACGTAGGAAAGGTGGTTCACCTTGGCCCCGCTTTCAATGTGCGCGGCCTTGGTCTCCACGAAATTGCCGATGCGCACCCCCGCATCGAGCTGCGTGCCGGGCCGCAGCCGGGCATAGGGGCCGATGGACACCCCCGCCGACAGCCGCGCCCCCTCCAGATGGCAGAAGGAGTGGATCACCACGTCGTCGCCGACGCTGACGCCGGGGCCGAACACCACGTGCGGCTCCACGATCACGTCGCGGCCGAGCACCGTGTCGGCGCTGAAGAATACGGTCTCGGGCGCGACCAGCGTCGCCCCCCCCGCCATGGCGGCGAGCCGCAGGCGCCGTTGCAGGATGGCTTCCGCCTCGGCGAGCTGGACGCGGCTGTTTACGCCGGCCACCTCGTCCGCCTCCGCCTCGGCGGCGACAGCGGTCAAGCCCGCGGCGCGGGCGATCTCCACCGCGTCGGTCAGGTAATATTCCCCCTTGGCGTTGGCGTTGCCGATGCGCTCCAGCAGCGGCAGGGCCTGCGCACCGGAAAGCGCCATGAGGCCGGCATTGCACAGGCGGATTTCCTTTTCCGCGGCGCTCGCATCCTTTTCCTCGCGGATGGCGACGAGCGCGTCCCCATGGGTCACGAGCCGGCCGTAGCCGGTCGGGTCATCGGGCACGAAGCCGAGGGCGGCCACGGCGGCGCCAGCGGCGAGCGGGGCGCGCAACAGCCCGAGGGTCTCCGGGCGAATCAGCGGCGTGTCCGCATAGACCACCAACACGTCGTCAGCACCCGCCGCCAGCGCCGGCCGCGCCGCCAGCACCGCATGGGCGGTGCCGAGCCGCTCGGTCTGCACGAAGACCTCGGCGTCGGGCACGATCCGCATCGCCTCGGCCGCCACGTCCTCGCGGCCGGGACCGACCACGACGGCGGTGCGCGTCGCCCCCGCTGCGCGGGCAGCGTCCAGCACGTGGTGCAGCATGGTGCGGCCGGCCACCTTGTGGAGCACCTTGGGCAGGCGCGAGGCCATGCGCGTGCCCTCTCCTGCGGCGAGAACCACCACGAGCAGGCTTCGATCACTCATCTCGACACTCCTCGGCGAAGCGCTGTCCCCTTAGCCTGCCGGCGCCTCTAGCGGAAGCCGGGGGCAGGCGCGGCCGTTGAAGTTCCCGGCCCGTTCCCGCACGCGTCCCATCGCCGGGGCGCCGTGTTTCGCCCGCGCCCCGCGCCCGCCCACCTTGCGCCTTGCCACTGGACCGCCCCACCTTCATTCCATAAGAGCAGGCTGAGATCCGGCCTCGACACGCCTGCCGAAGAGACATCGCATGCCGAACGTCCCCTATTCCGAGCGCCCCCTCTTCCACCCGGGCCCGCGCACCCTCAACTGGCTGATCCCCCTCGGCATGGGCGCCGTGGGGTGGGCCATCTACATGCGCTACATGGTGGTGGAGCCGACCCTCGTCGCCCTCGCCTGCGAGGCGGGGCTGGAGAGCGTGGCGTGCTACGGCCGGGCGGCCGTGCTGGCGCTGTCCCTGTGGAACGTGTTCGGGGCGGTGGCGCTGGCGGTGGCCCTCATCCAGCTGCTCGCGCCCGGCCTTGCCACCTTCGCGGTGGGCCTGGTGTTCTCGGCGTTCGCGCTGGTGTTCCACAACGAGATCGCCGGCGCCCTCGCCGCGATGATGCTCATCCTTTCCTTTGCACGGCCTGGACCCGCCACAGCGTGAAGGACAGGACCAGGCACAGCACGCCGAACCAGGCCGCCTGCCAGTTGTCCAACGTCTCGTTGAGCGGCACGTAGAGGCCGGCGACCAAAAGACCCCACATGGCGACGGGCTCGGCGAGCCCCGCCCCGTCCCGGTCAGCGCGCCGCACCAGCATGGGCGCCGCCACGGCGGCGACGATGGCGGTGAGCGGAAAGACCGGGAAATCCTTGTAGCGCGGGTCGAACACCAGCTCGAACGCCACCGAGCCCACGGCCACGCAGGCCAGCACCAGCATCAGCGCGGCACCGATGGCGGGAGCCGGGGAAACCGGCCAGCGCCGGGCATCGAGCGCGACGGAGAACGGGGCGAGCCCCTGCCCCCGCCCGATCACCGCCGGCATCACCGCGAGCCCCGCCACCGCGACGGCGAAGATCCCGCCGTTGCGCAGCCATCCCACGAAGCCGAGGCTTTCCAGCGGCAGGGCCGAGACCGCCGCGCCCAGCGTCGCCCCGCCGCACAGGGCGATGGCGGCCACCGCGAACCAGTCGCCGGCCGGCATCGGATCTTCCCGCCGCCGGCCGGCGGCGAACGCGCTGCCGAAGACGAGGACGACGCTGGCGAGGCCGACCGCGATGTGCATGCGCCAGCCGGGAAAGTCGCTCACCGGCTCGCCCCACGCGAACTTCGGCGCGCGGGTGCCGGAATCGATGAGGCCCCAATGTCCGCCCACCGTGCCTTCGCTGCGCCGCTTCCAGGGCTGGTCGAAGGCTTCGATGACATTGACCCGGTAGCCCTGCCGCTTGGCCAGCTCCACCACATCGTGCATCACCCGCGCCTGGTTGGAGGGCGAGGGCAGCGCCTCCTCCCGCATGCGCCCGGCGCTCGGCCAGCCGGTCTCGCCGATGAGGATCTCCTTGCCCGGAAAGGCCTCGGCCATGCGCTGGCGGATCTCGTCCACGTGCGGGCCGGCTTCCTCGGCGGCGACCGGTAGGTCTTCCCAATAGGGCAGGATGTGGATGGTGACGAAGTCGACGTTCTCGGTGAGGCCCTTGTTGCGCTCCCAGAACTCCCACACGTCGGCATAGGTGACGGGAACCGGCGCAACCTGCCGCTTCACGCTGGCGATGACGTTGGCGAGCTCCGCCGCCGACATCTCGCCGCGCAGCAGCACCTCGTTGCCCACCACGACGGCCTTAACCACGTCGGGATTTTCCTGTGCAAGGCGGATGCCGGTGTCGAGCTCGAGGCGGTTGCGGTCCACGTCCGGCCCGAGCCAGATGCCGAGCAGCATGGTCAGGCCGTGCTTGCGGGCGAGCATCGGCGCCTTGTCGAGCCCCTTCTCGGTGGCATAGGTGCGCACGCAGGAGGTGATCTGCGCGAGCTTCGCGAAGTCCTCGTCGATCTGCGCCTCGGGAATGACCAGTTCCTTCTGGAACGGCGACTGGCCGTCGCGGAACGGGGCATAGGAGACGCAAGGCAGCTTCTCGCCCGCCGCCAGCGGCGACGGCGGCATGGCGACCGGCCGGCCGACCCAGGTCCACAGGCCGGCGATCAGGCCGGCGACCACGAGCGCGAGCACCAGCGGCAGCCGCACGGAGGAAGGCATCGAAACTCCGAATAGCGTTGAAGAGGGCCCCGCCGCCAAATAGAGCCTCCGGGGGGCCGTGTGAAGCCTGCACGCGGGGCCGCGGCGGGCGGCCATCCTCTTCCCCGCACGCCGTCATGCTGACAAATTCGCCGCCATCTCCTAACCTGTCGGCGCGGACGAACCGCCCTCCCTTTTCGAGACAATGACCCACATGCCACGCTTCCGACTTCCGCTGCTCGCGGCTGCCATCGTCCTCGCCTGCCTTTCCCCGGCGGCCGCCCAGAGCCAGCCCAGCGACCAGAAGCCCGGGACCGAGACCCTGACCCCCGAGCAGAAGGCCGCCGCGGAAGCGCAGCGCCGCTCGGTGGAGGAGTTCAACGAGGCGGCGAAACTGCCCGGCACGGCGGGTCTGCCCGAATGCGTCTGGACGGGGCGGCGGATCGCCGCACTTTTGTGGCGGGACGACATCGACACCGCCCGACGCCACCTCGACATGTACGAACGGTTCGGCTGCCCCACCGAGCACCTGAAGCTGGCCTTCCGCTGCCTCGTGCGGCAGGGCAACATCGATCCGAAGGCGCAGGAGCGCCTGGGCGGCCGGGTGCACCAGTGCTGGGTCAATCCGGACTATATCGCCGCCGCGCAGCCGGCCGCGCAGCCCGCCGCGCCAGCGCCGGCGCAGCAATAAGATCACCGGCGGGTCATGGCGGTGACGCAACGTTGTCGAAGACCCGCCATGATCGGGATTTATATCCACGTCTGAGCATGTTAGTGTCTCGACGCATTGCAGCGTAAATATCTGGTTAACGCGGCGGTGCCGACCTTGGGGCAGGTCGAAAGAGTGCCCTGAACCCGTCTTCCGGAACCCTTCGCCTTAAGCCAGCGTTCAGGGTTCGAACTTCCCGATTTGGGTGGGCATCGCCATGCGTCCCGGTCTTGCTGCTGCGGCAGCGGTCATTGCGGTTGTGACCTCTTTCCACGCCGCGATGTGGCTTTCCCTGCGTCCCGAGGCGACCGCTCCGAACGTGACGGACCGCTTCCAGAGCCTGTCCTTCGCGCCCTTCAGCCGAAGCATGAGCCCCGAGGGCGAAGCGCCCACCAATGCGGCGCAGATCCGGTCCGACATCAACGCGGTGGCCCCCTACACGCGGGCCGTGCGGACCTATTCCTCCACCAACGGCAAGGAACTGATCGCCCCCATCGCCGGCGAGCAGGGCATCAAGGTGACGGCCGGCGCGTGGCTGAACCGCGAGACCGACAAGAAGACCGGCGAGGTCATCGCGAAGGCGCGGGAGGCCAATCAGCGTGAACTTGCCGGGGTGGTCGATGTGGCCCGGCAGAACCAGAACGTGCAGGCCGTCGTGGTCGGCAACGAGACGTTGCTGCGCGACGACATGAACGACGAGGAGCTCGCCACCCTCATCCGGTCCGTCAAGCGCCAGGTGAATGCGCCGGTGACCACGGGCGAGATCTGGAACACCTGGCTCGATCACCCCAAGGTGGCGTCCTCGGTCGACTTCATTCTCGCGCATATCCTGCCCTATTGGGAGGACGTGCCGGCGAACCAGGTGGTTGACTACACCATCAACGCCTACAACCGCCTGCGCGCCGCCTATCCCGGCAAGCGCATCGTCATCGGCGAGTTCGGCTGGCCCTCGCATGGCTTCAACCGGGGCGCATCGGTGCCCGATCCCATCGAGCAGGCCAAGATCATCCGCGATTTCGTGGCGCGGGCGGACGCGCTCGGCATCGAGTACAACATCATCGAGGCCTTCGACCTGCCCAAGAAGCAGAACGAAGGCTCGGTGGGCCAGTACTGGGGCGTGTTCAATGCGGACCGCCAGCTGAAATTCCCGCTCACCGGCCCGATCTTCGACCATACCTACAACCAGACCGGCACCCTTGCCGTGCTGCTCGGCGTGCTCTTCGCCCTGCCCCTGCTGCGCATGCGCGACCTTACGGTGTCGCAGGGCTTCGTGCTGGCCGCGGCCGCGAGCGGCGTCGCGGCGTGGCTCGCGCTGGTGGTGGACTACTGGCTCAACCACTACGTCACCGGCGGCGACTACATCACCCTCGCCCTCAGCGTGGTGATGCTGGTGCCCCTCGTGTTCGTGCTGCTCTACCGCGTCGAGGAACTCGCCGCCGTCGCCTTCGGCCGCGGGCCGGCGCGGCTGGTGGAGGCGCAGAAGCTGGGTGCGCCGTCGCGCTTCCCCAAGGTGTCCATTCACGTGCCCGCCTATCGCGAGCCGCCGGAGATGCTGAAGCAGACCATCGACGCCCTGGCGCGCCTTGAATACCCGAACTTCGAGGCCATCATCATCGTCAACAACACGCCCGACCCGGCCATGGTGGAGCCCGTGCGCGACCACTGCGCGCTGCTGGGCGACCGGTTCAAGTTCATCAATGCCGAGAAGGTCTCCGGCTTCAAGGCGGGAGCGCTGCGCATCGCCCTGGAGGCGACCGCTCCCGACGCCGAGATCATCGGCGTGATCGACGCGGACTATGTGGTGACCCCCGACTGGCTGAAGGACCTGGTCCCGGTGTTCGACGACCCGACCGTCGGCCTCGTCCAGGCGCCGCAGGAGCATCGTGACGGCGCGCGCAGCCCGCTGCACGAGGCCATGAACCACGAATATGCCGGCTTCTTCGACATCGGCATGGTGCAGCGCAACGAGGACGACGCCATCGTCGTGCACGGCACCATGTGCCTCATCCGCCGCGCGGCCATGATGGAGGCCGGCAACTGGTCGTCGGACACCATCTGCGAAGACACCGACCTCGGCCTCTCCATCGCCGAGAACGGCTGGAAGACGCACTATACCCGCAAGCGCTACGGCTACGGCCTGCTGCCCGACACCTTCGAGGCCTTCAAGAAGCAGCGCCACCGCTGGGCCTATGGCGGCTTCCAGATCATCAAGAAGCATTGGCGCCGGTTCCTGCCGAACAACTCGCGGCTCACCACCGCGCAGAAGCGCCACTTCATCCTCGGCTGGGTGTCCTGGCTCGGCTCGGAATCGGTGGGCGCCTTTATGGCGATCGCGTCGCTGGCCTTCGTGCCCTTCGTGCTCCTCTTCGGCGTCTCGGTGCCGGCCCATGTGCTGACCCTGCCGATCCTCGTGACCTTCCTCGTGTACCTGATGCACTTCGTCAGCCTCTACCGGCTGCGGGTGGCGACCTCGCCGCTGCGCATGTTCGGGGCCGCGCTGGCGGCGAGCGCGGTGCAGTTCACGGTGGCCAAGGCGGTGCTCGACGGCTTCCGCTACAAGGACCTCGCCTTCGCCCGCACGGCCAAAGGCAACAACTGGCTGGCCGGGGCCGCCCGTTCCTTCCCGGCGCTGCCGGAGGCGATCCTCGGCGGGCTGCTGCTGGTCTCCGGCATGGTCCTGCTGGTGCTGAACAACTGGCCGGGCCTCGCCTTGACCAAGAACGACTGGAAGCACATCCGCGAGATCGACCTCTACGGCGTCGCCCTCATGGTGCAGAGCCTGCCGTTCGTCGCCGCCGCCGTCATCGGCCTGTTCGAGCCCTCGCGCCTCAACGACTTCGCCACCTGGCGGGCGATCGGTGCGCGGCTCTCGGCCGTGCCGCGCCGCCTGGGGATCACCCCGCCGCCGGCGGTGGCGGACTGACCTGCTGCGGCTCCAGCCCCTGAAGACGCCCGGCCCCGTGCCGGGCGTTTTTCCTTCGCGGAGGCTCTCCACCGGCCCTCGACCGGCAGATGCTCCGACTGGGCGTGGCCAGGCGCTTTCACACCTCGACGCTTTCTCGTTTCGTTGAATCGCCCGGACGCCCTAGAATCCCCGCATGCCGCTCCGTCTTCGCGCCGGCCGGCACCCGCGTCGATCGAGAATACTCCGGGCCCATGACCCAAGCGCCTGAGGACCCCCGCCCCTACGCCCTCATCCTCGCCGGCGGCCTTGGCCGGCGGATGGAGGCCGAAGCCCTCGGCGCGCCCGCCAAGCCCCTCGTTCCCCTCGCCGGCCGGCCGCTCATCGCCCATGTCATCGAGCGGATGCGGCCCCAGGTGCGCGAGCTATGGATCAACGCCAACACGGCGGGCGACTCCTTCGCCGCGTTCGGCTGCCCGGTGCTTCCCGACAGCATCGCCGGCTTTCCGGGGCCCCTCGCGGGGGTGCTGGCCGGCCTCGACCACCTTGCCGATGTCGCCCCTGATGCCGACCTGCTGACCGTGCCGACGGACACGCCCTTCCTTCCGCCGGACCTGGCGCAGCGGCTGGTCCGGCGCCGCCGGCAATGTGGAAGCGTGGTCTGCGCCGGCTCGGGCGGGCAGCGTCATCCGGTGATCGCAGTGTGGCCCGCCACCGCGCGCACCGCGCTGCGGCAAAGCCTGACGATGGGACGTCTGAAAGTCGGGCTTCTGCTGGAGCACCTTAACGCCGTAACAGAGAACTGGGACACCACGCCCGACGACCCATTCTTCAATGTGAACACGCCGGAAGAGCTTGCCATTGCTCAGATTCGCGCCTCTGCCCGGCAATGAAGCATGGTCACGCTTGCGGCAGGATTGGGGAGGGTTTAGGACTGCGAGATGGCAGCTTCGCATTCGCGAAGATGCCGGAGCGGAGACGGACTTGCCGCTCGGAGAACCGGACGGCCACCTCCGGCCTCCGCGGAGTTCCGGTTTCTGTCCGCCCAAAGGATGAGGGATCCATGGACGCCACCACCAACACCGGCGCAAAAGCGGCCAAGCTGAGCCTGGGGGAGAAAAGCTGGGAACTTCCGATCCACGAAGGCACCATCGGGCCGGACGTGGTGGATATATCCAAGCTCTATGGCCACACCGGGATGTTCACCTACGACCCCGGCTTCACCTCCACGGCCTCCTGCGAGAGCAAGATTACCTACATCGACGGCGACGAGGGCGTGCTGCTCTATCGCGGCTACCCCATCGAACAGGTCGCCGAGAACGGTGACTTCCTCGAGACTTGCTATCTCCTGCTCTACGGCGAGCTTCCCACCGCCGCCCAGAAGGCCGAATTCGACAGCTCAGTGACCCTCCACACGATGGTTCACGAGCAGATGACACGCTTTTTCCAGGGCTTTCGCCGCGACGCGCACCCCATGGCCATCATGGTGGCATCCGTCGGCGCGCTGTCCGCCTTTTATCACGATTCCACCGACATTTCCGATCCCACCCAGCGCCTGATCGCATCCATCCGCATGATCGCGAAGATGCCGACGCTGGCAGCCATGGCCTACAAGTATTCCATCGGCCAGCCGTTCGTTTATCCCAAGAACGAGCTCGACTACACGGCGAACTTCCTGCACATGTGCTTTGCGGTGCCGTGCGAGGAATACAAGGTCAACCCCATTCTCGCGAAGGCCATGGATAAGATCTTTATCCTCCATGCCGATCACGAACAGAACGCGTCCACCTCCACCGTGCGCCTTGCCGGCTCCTCCGGCGCCAATCCCTTCGCCTGCATCGCCGCCGGCATTGCCTGCCTGTGGGGGCCTGCCCATGGCGGCGCCAACGAGGCGGCGCTGAAGATGCTCGCCGAGATCGGCTCGGTCGATCGCATCCCGGAATACATCCGGCGCTCCAAGGACAAGAACGATCCGTTCCGCCTCATGGGCTTTGGACACCGGGTCTACAAGAACTACGACCCGCGCGCCAAGATCATGCAGCAGACCTGCCACGAGGTGCTGACCGAGCTCGGCATCAAGGACGACCCGCTGCTGGACGTGGCCGTGGAGCTGGAGCGCATCGCGCTCTCCGACGACTATTTCATCGAGAAGAAGCTCTACCCGAACATCGACTTCTACTCGGGCATCACGCTCAAGGCGATGGGCTTCCCCACCACCATGTTCACCGTGCTGTTCGCCCTCGCCCGCACCGTGGGCTGGATCGGCCAGTGGAAGGAAATGATCGAGGATCCGAGCCAGCGCATCGGACGTCCCCGTCAGCTCTATACCGGTGCCGCCCAGCGCGACTACATCGCCATGTCCAAGCGGAAGTGATCGCTTCGGACCGGAGCGTTCACATCGGAGAAAAAAGCGCGGCCTCCGGGCCGCGCTTTGCGTTTTGACGTGGCCTGATCGAGGCCGGCCCTCAGGCCGCCGGCAGAATGCCCGGACGCCCGGTGCGGGCGAGGCGCAGCACCACTTCGGCGGCACGCGCGCTGGGGCTCGGCCCGCGGATGCCGAAGATGGCGTCGAAGCGAGCGAACGCCGCCTCCTGCCGCGCCCGCTCCGGCGTGTCGGCGAGCAGCCCGGTGAGCGCGCCGACCAGCGCCGGGACGGTGCAGTATTCCTGCAGGAATTCCGGCACCACATTCTCCCCCGCCACCAGATTCGCCAGGATCACCGTCGTGCCCTGCAGCACGCGGCGGCCGATCTGCGCCTCCAGCCAGCCGATACGGTAGGCGGCCACGTGCGGGATGCCCGCCAGCGCCAGCTCCAGCGTGACGGTGCCCGAGGCCGCCAGCGCCGCCCGCGCGCCGCGGAAGGCCGCGAGCTTCTCGGCTTCCGAGGTAACGATGCGGGGCTTCAGCGGCCAGTCGGCGACCGTCTCCCGCACCAGCGCCTCGAGGCGCGGCAGGGTCGGCAGGACGAGTTCCATGGGCTGTGCGCGCCCCACCTCGGCGAGCGCGGCGCCAAAATCCCGGCCCAGCCGCACGATCTCGCGCCGGCGGCTGCCCGGCAGCACCAGCACGAGCGGCGGCTCCGCCCGCCGGCGCGCTGCTTCCGCCTGCGACGGGCGCAACGCGTCCAGCCGCTCCAAGAGCGGATGACCCACATAGAAGGTGGGCGGCCCCCCCAGCCGGCGGTGCACCTCGGGCTCGAACGGCAGCAAGGCGAGGAGCGCATCCACATAGGGCCGCATGGCGGGCGCCCGCCCCGGCCGCCAGATCCAGACGGTGGGCGAGACGTACTTCACGATCGGAATGTCCGGGTTCGCCGCCCGCACCCGCGCCGCGACGCGGTGGGTGAAATCCGGCGCATCCACCAGGACCAGCACATCGGGAGGATCCGCGAGGACCGCCGCCACCGTCTGCTTCAGCCGGCGCAGGAGAATGGGCAGCCGGCCGAGCACGGCGGCGATGCCGATGGCGGTCAGGTCGTCCATGGGAAAGAGGCTTTCGAGCCCCGCCGCCGTCATGCGCCGGCCCCCGACGCCACGGAACGCCATATCGGGCACCTGCGCCGCCAGCGTTTCCATCAGGGCGCCGCCGAGTTGGTCGCCGGACTCCTCCCCCGCCACCATGAACACGCGCAGCGGCTTGCCCAGCGCCCCGCGCACCTGCGCCCCCGAACTCATGCCGCGTCGCCCCGGCCAATGCCGAACACGAACAGGCCGGCCGAATCGGCGGCAGAACCCAGCGCCTGGGCATCCGGCACGATGGCGCCGCCGGCCTCGAAGGCGATGCCCGCGAGCCCTGCTTCCGCCGCCCGCTCCACCGTGGCCGGACCGAGGGAGGGCAGGTCGACGCGCCGGTCCTGCCCCGGCTTCGGCGCCTTCACCAGCACGCCGCGCCGCGCGGGGATGCGCAGGCGGCCGGTGCGGCGCATCTCGCCGTAGCGCGCGAGCATCTGGTCGGTACCTTCCGCCGCTTCCACCGCCACGACGAAGCCGTCGACCACGATCACCCCCTGCCCCACGTCGAACGGCCCGAGAGTGCGGATCAGGTCGAGCCCGCGCGCCATGTCCGCCCGGTCCTGCGCCGTGGGCGCGAGGGCGCCCAGCACGCCCTCCGGCAGGAGCAGGCGCGGCACCGCCTCATGGGCGCCGATGAGGTGGAAGCCCTGCTCGGCCACCAGGCCCAGCACGCCGGACAGGAGATGATTGTCGCCCCCCCGGAACAGCCGGATGATGCGCGGCAGCACGCGGAGCATGGTCCAGTCGAGGCCGAGGTCTGACACCCGTGGGCGCGTGAGCGCGCCCACCATGACCAGGTCCTTCACCCCACGCGCCTTCGCCAGCGCGGTGACCGAGCCCAGCGAGCCGAGGCGGAACCAGTGGTGGGGATAGCGCTCCAGCGCCGGGTCGGCGAAGCCGCGAATGAGGAAGAGCAGCACCTCCCGCCCTTCGGCCACAACCGCGTCGGCGACGGCAGCGGGAAATGCGCCACCCCCGGCGACGATGCCGAGGGGACCCGTCCCGGACGGGCGCTTGCCGATCGGTCCTTCACCGGGCGTGGACGGCCCCTTCGGCTCACCTCCGGCCGGTCCCGGGCATGATGGCTCATCGGACGGGCCGGGCGCCGGATCCGTCTCCCGCCCGTTCTGCCCCGGCAGGCTCACGCCTCACTCCTCCTTGATGACGCCCCGCGAGGGCTGGCAGAGGGGGCGCTTGCGATCGGCGTCGATGAAGCCCAGCACGGTGGCGGCGAAGGGCGACTGCGCCTCCTTCTCCCGAACCCGCGCGAGGCGCTCGTCGAACGTTCCCTCGCCGAAGAACAGGTCGCGATAGACCGCCCGGGCCTCGTGCATCTCGGCCTTGCTGTAGCCGCGGCGCTTCATGCCCACCACGTTGAGGCCCACGAGCTTGCCGGCCTGGCCGAGCACGTTGCCGAACGGGATCACGTCCTCGCGCACGCCGGTGAGGCCAGAAATCATGCACTGGGCGCCGATGCGCGTGAACTGGTGGACGGCGCACTGGCCGCCGAGGAAGGTGAAGTCCCCCACGCTCACATGGCCGCCGAGCACCGCGTTGTTGGCGAAAATCACCTGGTTGCCGACCGCGCAGTCGTGGCCCACATGGGAGCCGGTCATCATCATGACCTGGTCGCCGATGCGGGTCACGCCAACCCCGCCGGCGGTGCCGGTGCTCGCGGTGACGTACTCGCGCAGCACGCATTCCGCACCGATGTGCAACTCTGTGCGCTCGCCCTTGTAATGCACCGACTGCGGTGCCGTGCCGAGCGAGGCGAAGGGATAGACCACGGTGCGCGCGCCGATGGTGGTGACGCCCTGGACATTCACATGTGAGAGGAGCTTCACGCCCGCCTTCAGCACCACGTCCGGACCGAGAATGCAGTAGGGGCCGATCTCCACGTCATCCGCGAGGCCCGCCGGGTTTTCCACCCGGGCGGTGGGATCGATCTTCGGCACTAGCTGTTCTCCACGATCATGGCGCCCACCTTGGCTTCGGCCACCAGCTCGCCACGCACTTTCGCTTCGCCCCGATACCACCACATGTTGCGGCGGCGGGAAATGCGGGTCATGTGGTATTCGAGCACGTCTCCGGGCACCACCGGACGGCGGAACTTGGCCTCGTCTATGGTCATGAAATAGACGAGGGAGGGCTTCTCGTTGTCCTTGCCCAGGACGCAGACGACGCCGGCGGTCTGCGCCATGCCCTCGATGATGAGCACGCCGGGCATCACCGGATTACCGGGAAAGTGGCCCTGGAAATGCGGCTCGTTGGCCGTGACGTTCTTGATGCCGATGCAGGAGAGGTCGGCGTCGATCTGCTCCACCCGGTCCACCATGAGGAAGGGATAGCGGTGGGGAAGGCACGCCAGCACCCGCTGGATGTCCGCGCTCTGGAGCACCTTGGTTGCGGCGTCCGCCCCCATAGACGTCGTCTCGGTCATTCGTCCGCTCCCTCCCCCTCCATGTCCTTCTCCCCCCGGCGCGCGCTTGCGGCGGCAAGGCGCTTGAGGGTCGTCACCTCGCGGAACCATTCGCGCACGGGCTTGGCCGGCGAGCCGCCCCAGCGCACGCCGGGGGGGACGTCACCCTTCACGTTGCTGGACGCCGCGATCTGCGCGCCGGTGCCGATGGTGACATGGCCGACCACGCCCACCTGCCCGCCGAGCATCACGAAGTCGCCAAGCGTGGTGGAACCGGAAATTCCGGTCTGGGACACGACGATGCAGTGGCGCCCGATGACCACGTTGTGGGCGATCTGCACCAGGTTGTCGATCTTGCTGCCCTCGCCGATCACCGTGTCGGTGAGGGCGCCGCGATCGATGGTGGTGTTGGCGCCGATCTCCACCTGGTCCTGGATCACCACGCGGCCGACCTGCGGCACCTTCACGTGGCCCCGGGGCGAGGGCTGATAGCCGAAGCCGTCGGAGCCGATGCGCGCGCCGCCGTGGATGATGACGTCGTTGCCGAGGAAGGCATGGATGACGCTGGCGCCCGGCCCGATGGCGCAGCCCCGGCCGATGCGCACATGCGGCCCGATGATCGCCCCCGCGCAGATGACCGTTCCCGCGCCGATCTCCGCGCCGGGACCGATGACGGCGCCGGGGTCCACCGTCACCCCGTCCTCGAGCCGCGCCTTGGGATGCACCTGCGCCCCCGGGGCGACGCCGTCCTGGCCGAACACGGACAGCGGCCGCAGGGCCGAGGGAAACAGCCGACGCGTCACGGCCAGGAACGCCGCCGCCGGGCGATCGGCGATGAGCACGGCGAGGCCGTCCGGCGCCTTGCGGGCGAAGCGTTCCGAGGTGATCACCGCGCCGGCGCGGCTGGCGCCCAGCTTCTCGGCATAGAGGAAGGTATCGCAGAACGCGAGCTCCTCCGGGCCGGCGGTCTCGAGGGTGCCGACACCGACGATGCGCCGCGCGCCGAGCGCCTCGACCTCCGCATCCGTGGACGCGGCGATGCGGGTGCCGCTGAGGGCCGCCACCTCGGCGAGGGTGAGCGGCTCGGGTAGCGGGAAGAAAGCCTGTTGGCTCATCTGAAAACACGCTCGGGCGCCGGGAGGGTCGGAGAGGAACCTCCGCCCGCCGGCGCCCGCCTTGCGAAGGACAGGATCAGAAGCGCGTGCCGCCGGAGAAGCGGAACGCCTGGGTCTGGTCGTAGGCCGCCTGCGACAGCACCCAGGCATAGTCGAAGCGCAGCGGACCGAACGGCGACTGCCAGATCAGGCTCGCGCCGACCGAAGAGCGCACGGTGTTCTCGTCGTACACGCAGACGTTGCCAACCTTGTTGCTCGAACTCGCCGGGCAGGTCACGAAACTCGGGTTGCCGTAATAGTTGTTCTTGTCCCAACCAGGCACCGAGCGGAACGTGGTCGGACCGCCATAGTCGAACAGCGAGCCGGCATCGGCGAAGACCGCCCCCTTCATCCCGAAGTCCTTCGGCAGGAACGAGAAGGGGAACTGGATTTCCGCCGAGACACCCCAGTAGGTGGTGCCACCCAGTGCGTTGGTCTCGTCGTTCAGGCAGTTGTAGTAGATGGGCGAGTTCTTGTTCGTCGCCGCGCAGGGCGCGATGTCCCGTGGGCCGATGCCGGACGGCGCGAAGCCGCGCACCAGGTTCGGGCCCATGTAGAAGTTGTCGAGCACATCCAGCTGCTCACCGCCCCACGAGCTCACATAGCCGGCCTGCCCTCGCACGATGAGCACCGAGTCGTAGATCAGCGGCGTGTAGTGCCGGACGTCGGCCGTGGTGCGGATGAAGTTCACGTCACCGCCAAGGCCGGCGAGGTCCTGCTTGAACTCCGCATACAGGCCTTGAGTGGGGTTAATGTTGTTGTCGAGACCGTTGTAGGACAGCGTGTAGCCCACTGCCGAGGTAATCGTCGCGCCCTGCGCCGCCGCATCGCGAATGGCCCAGGAGATGGAGTCCGCACAGTAGGCGTAATAGGCCGCTGTCGCCGTGTAGTCAGAGCAGAGATTGATGGACCGCTGGTAGAGGTTGTAGCGCAGCGCCAGCGTGATCTCGTCGGTGATGGGCAGGCCGAAGCGCAGGCCGCCACCCACCGTACTGGTGCCATAAGGCGTGTAGCTCGTGGTGTTCGTCTCTTTCCAGTAGAGATCGAAGCCCGCCGACAGCCGGTAACCGAGGAAGTAAGGCTCGGTGAAGGAGAATTCCGCACCCGAGGCATTCTGGCCAAGGGAGCCGGACACCTTCACGTACTGGCCGCGGCCGAGGAAGTTCTTCTCGCCCACCGAGATCTCGGCGATCACGCCATCCGAAGTGGAATAACCGCCGGAGATGGAGAACTCGCCCGTGGGCTGGTCTTCCACGTCCACCACCAGGATCACGCGGTCGGGGGCGGAGCCGGGCTCGGTGGCGATCTTCACCGTCTTGAAGTAGCCGAGGTTGCGCAGACGCCGCTCGGCGCGATCGACGAGCACCCGGTTATAGGCGTCACCCTCGCCGATATCGAACTCACGCCGGATGACCCAGTCCCGGGTGCGGGTGTTGCCGCGGATATCGATGCGCTCGATATAGACGCGCGGGCCTTCCTCCACCACGAAGAGCACATTGATCTTCTTGGTCTCGAAGTCGCGGTCGCCGCGCGGACGCACCTGGGCGAAGGCATAGCCGCTCTTGGACACCTCGATGGTGAGGTTCTCGACCGACTTCTCGACCATCTCCGCGTTGTAGATCTGCCCGTCGGCGACGCGCAGCACGCGCCGGAGGGAGTCGGCGGAGACGTCGCGGATGTTGGAAACGATATCCACCTTGCCGAAGCGGTACTGCTCGCCCTCTTCCAGCGCGAAGGTGATGACATAGCCGTCACCGCCCGGATCGAGCTCGGCCGTGGCCGCAACGATGCGGAAGTCGGCGTAGCCGTTCTTCAGGTAGAAGCGGCGCAGCAGCTCCTGGTCCGAATTGACCCGGTCCGGATCGTAGATGTCGGTGGACTTGATGAAGGACAGCCAGTTGGTGGTCGTCGTCGAGATGACGTCCTTCAGCTTCCAGTCCGAAAAGGCCTTGTTGCCGACGAACTTGATGTCCTTGACGCCGGTCTTCTTGCCCTCGGTGATCTCGAACACCAGGTCCACGCGGCCGTTGCCGCGGTCGATGGTCACCGGGTTGACGCGCACGTCGTCGCGGCCGGAACGGCGATAGACCTCGATGATGCGCTGCGTGTCGGCCTGCACGGTGGCCTTGGACAGGGTGCCGCGCGGCTTGGACTGGATCTCGCCCTCGAGCACCTCGTCCTTGAGCTTCTTGTTGCCCTCGAACGCGATCTTGTTGATCACCTCGTTCTCGGACACGCGCACGATGATGCGCCCGCCGGACTGGGACACCTGCACGTCGGCGAACAGGCCGGTCGCGTACAGCGCCTTCCAGGCCTCGTCCACCTTTGCGGGGCTGTAGGGACCCGGGCCGAAATAGGACCGGATGGTCTCGGAATCAACGCGGCGATTGCCTTCCACCACGATCGAGCTGGACTGAGCCGCGGCAGGAGTGGCCACGACAAGGGAACCGGCTACCGTCGAGCCCGCAACGCAAATGGCGAGACCCAGGGCGGCCGCCAGATTTCTCAGTACCCGGTGCGGAGCAGTCATATGGTGCGCAACCTTGAAAATTCGTGGTTCTAGAACCCGGTCGGCGAACCTTCCGGATTCTCGCCCTTCGTTGCTGCTTGTACAGGCTTTTACCTGCGGTGCAAACCGAAGCCCCCCTGGAGCCGGTCCTTTTCCGGCGACCGTTGCGCTCCCGCCACGACCCCGGTCCGAAAAATCAAAAACCGTTACATTGCAGGAATATGCAGCACGTCATTCCAGGTGGCGAAGAGCATCAGCATCAGCACCAGCGCAAGGCCGATCCGGAAGCCGATGTCCTGCGTCCGCGCGCTCAGGGGACGACCGCGCACAGCCTCGAAAGCGTAGAACAGAAGGTGGCCGCCATCCAACAGCGGGATGGGAAAGAGGTTAAGGATTCCGATAGAGACCGACAGCACGGCGGCCAGAGACAGGAGTGCGCCGATACCGAAGGTCGCGACCTTGGCCGAAACCTGGGCGATGCGGATCGGTCCGCCGAGCTGGTCGGCCGATTCCCGCCCGGTCATCAGGCCGCCGATATAATCGAAGGTGCGGGCCACCACGAACCACGTCTCCTGCACCCCCATGCCCACGGCTTCGACGGGACCGTAGCGGTGCGTCGTTACATCCGCCGTCGAGAGCGAGCGGGAAATGCCGAGCAGGCCGGTGCGGTGCACATTGCCGAAGGGGTCCTTCACCTCCTTCAGCTCGGGCGTGGCGGTGAGCGAGAGCTGCCGGTCGCCGCGCTCCACGGTGAAGGTCAGGGGCTCGCCCGCATGGCCGCCGACGATGCGCTGCATGTCGGAGAAGCTCTCCACCGGCGACCCGTCGATCTCCAGCACCAGGTCGCCCGGCTTGAAGCCGGCCATCTCGGCGACGCTGCCTGGGTTCACCTGGTCCACCCGCGGCGCCGTCACCTGCTTGCCGAACACCATGAAGACAAAGGCGAAAATGGCGATGGCGAGGAGAAAGTTGGCGATCGGGCCGGCGGCCACGATGGCGGCGCGCCAGGCCACCGGCTGGAAGAAGAAGCTTTCCTTGCGCTCGGCCGGGCTCATCTGCGCCAGGCGCGTGGCATCCGGCGTGGAGGCGGCGTCCTCGTCGCCGAAGAAGCGCACATAGCCGCCGAGCGGCACCGCGGCGAGCCGCCAGCGGGTGCCCTTCCGGTCGGTGAAGCCGGCGATCTCCGGCCCGAAGCCGAGCGAGAAGGTGAGGACACGCACGCCCGCGCGCCGCGCCACCCAGAAGTGGCCGAGCTCGTGGAAGAACACCACGAGAGTCAGCACGAAGAGGAAGGGAATCACATAGCCGAGGAAGTTGGACACCAGTCCGCCCAGGTTCACGCCGAGACCGGAAAGCACATCCATCATCCCGTATTCCTCATTTCCCGCCGGCACCACGGCACCCGTTCAGGTCCGCATCGCCGGCTCGCGGAGGGCGCCGCACGCCCGGAATCCGCCTTTGCCACGCTTGCCCGATAATGGGCTGGAGGTGCTCTTAGGATGCCTTTGCGGCAAACTTAGGCAAGAGCGCTTCGGTCGCCCGCCTCGCGGCGGCATCCATGTCCAGGGCCTCGGCGACGCTGGCCGGTGCCGGCCCGCCATTGATGCGATCAAGGGTTGCAGCCACCGCATCGGTAATACCGTAGAGACCGATGCGTCCCTGGAGAAAGGCGGCCACCGCGACCTCGTTGGCCGCGTTGAGGGTGGTGGATACCGCCCCGCCCGCCTCCATGGCCGCGCGCGCCAGTCGCAGCGCCGGGAATCGGTCCGCGTCGGGCGCCTCGAAGGTGAGTCGGCCGAGGGCGACGAGATCGAGACGGCGGCATGTGGTGGCGATGCGGTCGGGAAGGCCGAGGCAATGGGCGATGGGCACGCACATGTCCGGAAAGGCGAGCCCCGCCACCACCGAGCCGTCGATAAAGGAGACGAGGCCGTGCACCACCGACTCGGGGTGCACGATCGCCTCGAAGCGCTCCGCCGGCAGGCCGAACAGGTGCTGGGCCTCGATCAGTTCGAGGCCCTTGTTCATCAAGGTGGCGGAATCGATGGTGATCTTGGCGCCCATGGACCAGTTGGGGTGCTTCAGCGCATCCTGCGGCGTCGCCCGGGCGATCTCCTCGCGGCCCTTCAGCCGGAACGGACCGCCCGAGGCAGTCAGCGTCACCTTTTCCACGTCCCTGCGCGGGCCGGCCGCGAGGGCCTGGAAGATGGCGTTGTGCTCGCTGTCCACCGGCAGGATCTCGGTGCCGAGGCGCGCCGCCTCGGCCATGAAGAAGGTGCCGGCCGCCACCAGGCATTCCTTGTTGGCCAGCGCGATGCGCCGGCCCGGCGCGAAGGCCGCCACCGTGGGCGCGAGCCCCGCCACCCCGACGATGGCGCTCACCACCACGTCCGCCTCGCGCGCGGCCGCCTCCAGCACCGCGGCGGGACCCGCCCCGCTCTCGATGCCGGTGCCGGCGAGGGCATCGGCCAGAGCGCGGCCGCCGGCGGGATCGGCCAGCGCGGCGAAGCGCGCGCCGAGCGCCTGCGCTGCCTCGGCCAGGGCCTTGGCGTCCTTGCCCCCGGCCACCGCCTCCACCCGGAACAGGCCCGGCGCATCGGCGAGCAGCTTGGCCACGCTGTGGCCGATGGAGCCGGTGGCCCCGAGGAGGGAAAGGCGTTTCATGTAAACGGTCCTACCACAACAGGAGCCCGGCCGCCGGATCGGCCGCGGCCCGCACGAAGGCGATGCCGGCGGCGACGAGGGAGGCCGCTGCGAATCCGTCCAACCGATCGAGAAGGCCACCATGGCCGGGAATGAGACGGCTCGCATCCTTGACGCCGAACAGGCGCTTGGCCGCGGATTCGGCAAGGTCCCCCAGCTGGCTCACGATGGAGAGCAGCAAGGCGAGGCCGGCGATCACCCAAAGCGCCGGCAGCCCGGCGAGCGCGGCCACGATCACCCCCGCGAGGGCACCGCCCAGCGTGCCGCCGATGGCGCCCGACCAGGTCTTGTTGGGCGACACGCGCGGCCACAGCTTCGCCCCGCCCAGGGCCCGACCGCTGAAATAGGCGAGGATGTCCGTCGCCCACACCACCGCGCACAGGAACAGCACCGCCACGAGCCCGAGCTGCGAGGTGCCGCGCAGCGCCACCACCGGCAGGGCGGCACTGGCCGCCACCAGCACCCCGCCCATGGCCCAGCCGGACTGCCGCGGCACGGCGAAGGTGCAGGCGGCCGCGCCGATCGCCACCAGGCTGAACGCGTAGGCGGCCTCGCCGGCCACGATCAGCGCGCCGCCGCCGGCGATGGCGAGGCCGCCGATGCCGAGGTAGGCGCGGCGATGGTCGAGCCGGGCGAGGCCCGTCCATTCATGGAGAATCGCAAGGCCCGCGAGCACCCACAGGATGGCGAAGGCGATGCCGCCGAGGAAGGCGGCGGCGAGCACCAGCGGCACCAGAACGAGCGCAGAAAGGGTCCGATGCTTGAGATCCGCGCCAAAGTTCACGGGCGTCAGGGTCCGGGGCAATTGGTGACGCCGCCGAACCTGCGATCGCGCCGGGCATATTCGTCGATGGCCGAGAGCAGCGCGGCCTTGTCGAAATCGGGCCAGTAGATGGGCAGGAAGACGAACTCGGAATAGGCCGCCTGCCACAGCAGGAAGTTTGACAGCCGCTGCTCGCCCGAGGTGCGCACGATGAGGTCGGGATCGGGGATGCCCGCGGTGTCGAGCCGCTGGGAGATCATCTCCACGTCCACGTCCTGCGGCTTCAGGCGTCCGGCGGCCACATCCGCCGCGATGCGCGAGACCGCGCCGGCGATCTCCTGCCGCGAGCCGTAGTTGAACGCCACCACCAGGGTGAGGCCGGTGTTGCCGCCGGTCATCTCCTCGGCTTCCGCCAGGAGGTCGCGGATCTCGGGCGAGAGATTCGCCCGCTCGCCGATCACCTTCACCCTGACGTTCGCCCGGTGCAGCTCGGCAAGGTCGTGGCGCAGGAACAGCTTCAGGAGCCGCATCAGCTCCGTCACCTCCCCCACGGGGCGGGACCAGTTCTCCGAGGAGAAGCTGTAGATGGTGAGGAAGCGGATGCCCACCTCACGCGCGGCGCGCACGCACCGGCGCAGCGCCTCCACCCCGCGCCGGTGGCCTTCGATGCGCGGCAGCTTGCGCGCGGCGGCCCAGCGCCCGTTGCCGTCCATGATCACGCCCACGTGCACCGGCACGACCGCTGGCGCCCGCTCGGGGGCGCTGGCGTCGCCCGTCGCGGCGCGCAGGGTCATGGCTTGCTCAGGGCTCACGCGTGGCTCCTCAACCTGGCTCCTCAGACCGAAAGGATTTCCTTTTCCTTCTGGGCAAGCGTCTGGTCGATCTCGGCAATGGCGTCGTCGGTGGCCTTCTGCACGTCCTTGGACAGGCGGTCGATGTCATCGGAGCTCATCTCGCCGTCCTTTTCCACCTTCTTCAGGTGGTCCATTCCGTCGCGCCGCACGTGCCGTACCGCGACGCGGGTCGCCTCGGCATATTTATGCGCCACCTTCACCAGTTCCTGGCGCCGCTCCTGGTTGAGCTCGGGAATGCGCAGGCGCAGCACCTGTCCCTCGGTGGCGGGGTTGAGGCCGAGGTTGCTGTCGCGAATGGCTTTCTCCACCGCGTTCACCATGCCGCGGTCCCACACCTGCACGGAGAGCAGGCGGGCCTCGGGCACCGAGACGGTGGCCACCTGGTTCAGCGGCATGCGCGCGCCGTAGGCCTCGACGGTGATCGGATCAAGCAGGCTCGCGGAAGCGCGGCCGGTGCGCAGGCCGCCAAGCTCGTCCCTGAGCACGCCGATCGCGCCCTGCATGCGGCGCTTGATATCGGCCATGTCGAAGGTCCCGGTGGTCATGGCTATCCTCTGTCTGTTCTCAGGGCGCATTCCTTTCGCACGGAAACGCTTCTGTTTCCATGCGGACGCAAGGTCGCCCTCTCGTCATGGATCATTTTCCGGATCATCCCGGATTGCCGCTGGGGCGCTCCATGGCAGCCCGAAGGCACGCCCCCCGCCGGAAAGACGTAACCAGATACCGTAAACGGCAGGGAATGATCGCACCTGCGCGACCACCCCAGGTTCGTCCGGCCATGCTGCGCCCCATCGCCCGAAACTTTTAGATAAAACGCGTCGTCCCGCGTCCAAGGATGGCCGTCGAAGACGCTCCGCCCCCGCCGATCAGGGGGCGACCACGGTCACGCGGCCCTCGCCTCTGGCCGCCGACGCGATCGCTCCCGGTTCGCGAATGGAGAACACGATTATCGGCAATGCCGCCTCGCGGGCAAGGGCGAAGGCGGCGGCATCCATCACCTTGAGGTCGCGGGCGAGCGCCTCGTCATGGGTGATGCGCTCGTAGCGGGTCGCCGCGGGATCAAGCTTTGGGTCGGCGGTGTAGACGCCGTCCACGTTGGTGGCCTTCAGCACCGCGTCGCAGTCGAGCTCGGCGGCACGCAGCACCGCGCCGGTGTCGGTGGTGAAATAGGGATTTCCGGTGCCGCCGGTGAGCACCACGATGCGGCCGCGGCGCAGATGGCGCATGGCCGGCTGGCGGGCATAGGGTTCGCATACCGTGGGCATGGGGATGGCGGACAGCGTGCGGGCCGGCGCGCCGGCGGCCTCCAGCGCCCGCTCCAGGGCGAGGCCGTTCATGACGGTGGCGAGCATGCCCATGTGGTCGGCGGTGGCGCGGTCGAGGTTTTCGTCCGCCACCCGCGCGCCGCGCAGGATGTTGCCGCCACCCACCACCACCGCCACCTCGCAGCCGGCGGACCGCGCCGCGACGAGGTCGCGGGCGATGCGCGCCACGGTAGCGGGATGCAGGCCAAAGGGCTCCGGGCCCATCAGGGCTTCGCCGGAGACCTTCACCAGGATGCGGGGATAGGGCAGTCCCGGTGCCGCGTACGGCACCGTGGGTTCGGGATAGTCCGAATCGTCCGAGACGGAAGCGGTCATGGGAGCCCCCTCCCCGTTGCGATCAGGACTGGCCGGCGGCGGCGGCCACCTCGGCCGCGAAGTCGGTCTCTTCCTTCTCGATACCCTCGCCGAGGGCGTAGCGCACGAAGCCGGTGAGCTTGACCGGGGCGCCGACCTGGCCCTCGGCCTCCTTCAGCACCTGGGCCACGGACTTGGAGCCGTCATGCACGAAGGCCTGGTCGAGGAGGGTGACCTCCTTGAAAAAGCTCTTGATGCCGCTCTCGGCGATCTTGTCCTGCACGTTGGCCGGCTTGCCCTGGTGCTTCTCGAGCAGGATCGCCTTCTCGCGGGCGATGGTCTCCTCGGAGATGCCGGAAGCGTCCAGCGCCAGCGGGTTCAGCGCGGCGATGTGCATGGCGATCTGTCGGCCGAGGGTGGAGAGCTTCTCCACGTCGCCGGTGGATTCCAGCGCCACCAGCACGCCGATGCGGCCCTGGCCTTCCACCACCGCGCCGTGCACGTAGCTGGCGATCACGCCGGCCGACACGGTGAGCTTGGTGGAGCGGCGCAGGGTCATGTTCTCACCGATGGTGGCGATGAGCGCGGTGAGGCGCTCGCCCACGGTCACGCTCTCGCCCGGGAAATGGGCGGAGGCCACCGCCTCCAGCGAGCCATCGGTGTTGAGGGCAACCTTGGCCACCTCGCGCACGAACGCCTGGAAGTCCGGGTTGCGGGCGACGAAATCGGTCTCCGCATTCACTTCCACGGCGGCGGCGTAGTGGCCGGAAGATTCCACCGCCACGAGGCCCTCGGCGGCCACGCGGCCGGCCTTCTTGGCCGCCTTGGCGAGGCCCTTCTTGCGCAGCCAGTCGATGGCAGCCTCGATGTCGCCGTTCGTCTCGGTGAGCGCGGACTTGCAGTCCATCATGCCTGCGCCGGTCTTTTCGCGCAGTTCCTTCACGAGCCCGGCGGTGATCGCAGCCATGTTCAATCCCTTCTTCTCGCACCACGGCCGGCCAGGGGTGAGCCCGAGCCGGCCGCGGGGGCGCCCCAAGCGCCCCATTACTCTCGATTCGCTTTCAGATCTGCGACAAGGTCACCCGATTTCGGGTCACTCCACCTCGGCAGACATCTCCTTGGCCTGGGCCACCCAGCCGTCGACGCGGCCGGGCAGTCCCACTTCCTCGCCGATGCGGTGGGCGTCGATCGCGTCGAGACCCGCCACCTGGCCGAAGTGGAACACGCCGAGATCGTTCAGCTTCTGCTCGATCTCGGGGCTGACGCCGGTGAGCTTCTTCAAGTCGTCGGCGACGCCGCGCGGACCCGACAGGGGCTCGAAGGTCGACCACGCGCCGGCCTCGACCGGCAGGTCCTCCACCAGCGGGGCCTCCTCGGCGCCCATGTCGTAGCCGCCGAGGTCGGTGTGGCCGCGGCCGATGCCGTCGATGGCGGCGCGGGCGATGAGGTCGCAATAGAGCTGGATGGCTCGGCCGGCGTCGTCATTGCCCGGCACCGGGAAGGCGATACCGTCCGGATCGCAATTGGTGTCGAGGATGGCCGCCACCGGGATGCCGAGGCGCTGGGCCTCCTTCACCGCGATGTCTTCCTTGTTCGTGTCGATGACGAACAGCAGGTCCGGCAGGCCGCCCATGTCGCGGATGCCGCCGAGCGCCTTGTCCAGCTTCTCCTTTTCACGGGAGAGCGTCAGGCGCTCCTTCTTGGTGTAGCCGGAGCCCGCCTCGGGGGCGGCCAGCATCTCCTCCAGCTTCTTCAGCCGGGCGATGGAGTTGGAGATGGTCTTCCAGTTGGTGAGCATGCCGCCGAGCCAGCGGGAGTTCACATAATACTGGGCGGAGCGGCGGGCGGCGTCCGCCACCTGCTCCTGGGCCTGGCGCTTGGTGCCGACGAACAGCACGCGCCCGCCCTGGGCCACCGTATCGGAGACCGCCTGCAGCGCGCGATGCAGCGCGGGCACGGTCTGCGACAGGTCGAGGATGTGGATGTTGTTGCGGACACCGAAGATGTACGGAGCCATCTTCGGATTCCAGCGATGGGACTGATGTCCGAAGTGCACGCCAGCTTCGAGAAGCTGACGCATCGAATAATCGGGAAGCGCCACTTTGGTATTCTCCGGTTGAGCCTCCGCGGACGTACCCCCACCAATGGAGAGGGGCACCGGATGGCCTTGAGGGCCTGATGTCCGCGTGCGGAATGGCCGGCCATATACGCGAGCCGGCTTCATGAAGCAAGATGGCGGGCATTCGGCCGGACCGGCGATGGCCCCGAATGCCCTGCGGCGCAGGCGTGCCTCAGCCTTCCGCGCGCTGGCGCTCCTCCTCCACCAGCTCCTTCTTGGAGAGCTTTCCGACCACGCTCTTGGGCAGGCTGTCGCGGATCTCCACCGCCTTCGGCATCTCGATCTTGGAGATCTGAGCGGCGAGGAAGGTCATCAGCTCCTCCGGCGTCGCCTCGGTCCCGGCCCTCAGGGTGACGAAGGCCTTGGGCGCCTGGCCGCGATAGCTGTCGGCGACGCCGATGGCCACCGCCTCGGCCACGGCGGGATGCAGATAGAGCGCCTCCTCGATCACCCGCGGATAGACGTTGTAGCCGCCGCACAGGATCACGTCCTTGATGCGGTCCACGAGGAAGAGATAGCCGTCGGTATCCAGATAGCCCACATCGCCGGTCCTGAGCGCCCCGTCGATGAAGGCGTTGGCGGTCTCCTCCGGGCGGTTGAAATAGCCCTTCATCACCTGCGGCCCGCGCACGCACACCTCGCCCTTCTCGCCGGGCCCGAGGATGCGGGAGGGATCGGTGAGGCTGCGGATCTCGATCACCGTCTGCGGCAGGGCGGTGCCCACCGATCCGTCCTTCACCAGGCCGAGCGGCGGATTGGCGCTCACCACCGGCGCCGTCTCGCTCAGGCCGTAGCCCTCCACCAGCCGGCAGCCGGTGATCTGCTGGAACCGCTCGCGCACGTCCTGCGGCAGGGGGGCGCCGCCGGAGATGCAGAGGGTGAGGGAGGACAGGTCCCGCTTTTCAATGCCGGGGACGTTGTTGATGGCCCCGTAGATGGTGGGCACGCCGGGAAACATGGTGGGCTTCTCCCGCTCGATGGTGTCGAGCAGGTCGGAGAGCTGGAATCGCGGCACCAGCACGATCTCCGCCCCGAGGCAGATGGGGATGAGCATCACCGTCTGCATCGCGAAGACGTGGAACAGCGGCAGCACCCCCACCACGCGGGTCACGCCGATGCTTCGGCAGTCGGCATGGGCGACGAGCTGGCGGGCGTTCGCCGAGACGTTGCCATGGGTGAGCATCGCGCCCTTCGGAACGCCCGTGGTGCCGCCGGTATATTGCAGGACCGCCACGTCCTGCTCGGGATCGACCGCGACCGGGGCGGGGCGGCCTGCGTGCCGCAGCAGGTCGGCATAAGGCAGGTGCAGCCCGTCGCCGCGGCTGTAGACGGCCTTGTCCTTGCGCTTGAACAGGTTGAACAGCAACCCCTTGGGAAAGGGCAGGATCCCCGCCATGGGGCACACGATGACGCGCTGAAGCCCCGCCTCCCGCGCCACCGCGGCGACGCGCGAATGGATGAGCCTGAGGTCCGGCACCACCATCATCAGCGTGCCGGAATCGCGGATCTGGTGCCTCAGCTCCCGCTCCACATAAAGCGGGCTGAAGTTCACCACCGTGCCGCCGGCCTTCATGATGGCGAAGAAGAAGATGACGGAATAGGGCGTGTTGGGCAGGCACAGGCCGACCTTCGTGCCCTTCTGCACCCCGTTTGCCTGTAGCCCGGCCGCCACCCTGTCCACGAGCGCGCCCAGTTCGGAATAGGTCCATTTTCGGCCGAAGAAGCTGAGTGCGTTGCGCGCGCCGAACTCGGCGACGCTGGCATCAAGCAGCTCGGGCACGGGGGCGGCTGAAGCGAAGCCGCCATCGGTGCGCTGGAGCATGGATTTCCTCCCTCCGCCGGCGCCGTCTTCTGATTTGCGTACGCGCAGCGGCAAATGCCGGCAACCTTGCGTCACGCACTATCCGGCACGATTGCGCCGGCATCGCGATGACCCTGCGGAACGCGGCGGCCTGCGCCGCGCCTTGGGGGAGCGGCGCCACGGCGCCCCTCCCCGCCCCTTGCGGGTGTACCTGGAGGTAGACCGGCGGGCATCCTGGCGGACGCCCCGCCCGAGCCCTCACTTCATGGCCAGCGCCGTCCCGGCCGGGCTGTCGAACTTGTAGCGCAGGCCCACCGACACGATGTCCACGTAGCCGTCGTTCACCTCGGCGATGAGCGTGCCGCGCAGCGCATTGGAGGGATCGGCGGGAGAGAGCGTGATCGGGCTGTTCTCGCCGAAGATGTGGCTATAGGCGAAGTCCACGGAGAACTGCGGCGTGAAGTTGTAGGTGAGGCCGGCCGAGAGCCACAGCCGGTTGGTGTCGGGCAGGCGCGGCGAGCGCGTCGAATCAGGCACGGGCGTCAGCTCGTAGGCGAGGCCGGCGCGCAGCGCGAGCTTCGGATCCCACTGATATTCGACGCCGCCGGAGAAGAACCAGCCATCGTTCCACTGGAGGTCGAGCGTGCTGACCGGCACGCCTCGGGACTTCACCACGAGCTGCTGGACCGTGGACCAGTTGGTCCACTCCACGGTGCCGAGGATGGTCCAGCTCGGGTCCAGCTGGGAGCGGAAGGAGGCGGTGACCTGGTCCGGCAGGGTCAGCGCAGCCGTGGCGTGGAGCTTGTTCAGGGGCACGATGTTGGCGAGGGAGATGCCGAGCGTGCCGCCCAGGTCCTGGCTGATGGAAGAACGGTAGCCGATACCGACCGTCGTTCCCGGCGCGAGGGTCACCAGCGCGCCGAGGTTGAAGCCGTAGCCGATATCGTCGCCATCCACCTGCGCGTAGAGATTGTTCGCGGGCGGCGCGAAGCCGGTGAACTGCGCGTTGCTGAGCCGCGCGTCGATATAGTTGACGTTCACGCCCGCGCCGAGGGTGAGCCAGTCCGTGACCTTGTAGGCGAAGGAGCCCTGCACGTTCATGTCGAAGATGCGGCTGTAGCAGCCGTAATAGCGGCCCGACCAGTTGCAGGGCGCATCCGTCACCAGCCCGTAGGGCGAGGTGACGGCGAGGCCCACCGACCACCGTTCGCCGGCATAGGTCATGTAGGAGGTCGGCAGGGTCCCGTTGTCGACGATGTCGCCGACCCCGAGATTGCCGAGGCTGGCGCCGGTGAGGGGCGCCGTAGCGCTGAACACGTCCACGGACGCGTGCGGCGCGATATAGGTGACGTTGCCTTCCACGCTCAGGCCCGGCGCGAAGCTCAGCGCCGCCGGGTTCCAGAACATGGAGGCGAGGCCGGCCCCACCCGCGGCATCGCCGGCGAAGGATGTGCCCTGATAATAGGCGCTCTGCTCACGCAGACCGAATCCGCCAGCGCTCGCCTCTCCGGCCGCGATCATGATCGCGGGAAGAGCAAGTGCCGGTGCCGCCCGCACGGCCCACTTGCGCATCGTCATGGGTCACCCCTCCTCCGACTGTTTCCCCAGGGCCCGGCACGTTGCGGTGCACTATAGGTTTTTACGGTGCCCTATACGTCACCCAGCATGCCTAAAGGAACAGCCACGTCAACCAGCTCTTTCTAACTTACGTGCGCCGAACTGGCGAATTTCGATTGCGTTGCATGTCCGCCACATCTGCGGGCTGTCGGGCGGCGACGCGGGCGTCGGCGGCACATGCATCCCCTCGCCGCATTGACGCAATCGCGATGGAAACGGCGCGATTGCAGTCTTGCGCCCAAGGTCAAAGCATGTATCTTCGGGGCCGACAGATGACGTATAGGTGAACCAGTGACATCCACAGGCAAGCGCGGAGCCGGCTCGGCCCTGACGGACACGTTCTTCACGGTCACCGAGCTGGCGCGCGACCTCTCGATCACGCCCCGCACCATCCGGTTCTACGAGGACAAGGGCCTCATCACCCCCCGCCGGGCGGGGACCATGCGGGTCTACACCAAGCGCGACCGGGCGCGGATGGTGCTCATCCTGCGCGGCAAGCGGCTCGGCTTCTCCCTGCGCGAGATCAAGGAATACCTCGATCTCTACGACATGGATTCGAGCCAGGCCGAGCAGATCAGGCTGCTGGTCAAGAAGGTGCAGGCGCGCCTCGAAATGCTTGAGGACCAGCGCCTCGCCCTGGAAGAATCCATCATGGAACTGAAGGAAATCGAGGAGCAGGCGATGTCTGCCCTCGCGCAGGAGGCAGCCCAGAAGAAGGCCGCCGGCTGACCGAATCGCAATTCGGCCGCACCGCGCAAACGGCGCGGAACAAACACACAAGACAGGCAGGAGAGCCCATGCAGAACGTCGTGATCGCGGGCTATGCCCGCTCGCCCTTCGCGCTGGCCAGGAAGGGCGATCTGGCGCGGGTGCGCCCGGACGACCTCGCCGCGCAGGTGGTGGCGGAGCTGATCGCCCGCACCGGGGTGAAGGTGGAGGACATCGAGGACCTCATCGTCGGCTGCGCCTTTCCCGAGGCGGAGCAGGGCTTCAACATCGCCCGCCTCATCGGCATGATCGCGGGCCTGCCCGATACGGTCGCCGGCGCCACGGTGAATCGCTTCTGCGGCTCGTCCATGCAGTCGGTGCACATGGCGGCCGGGCAGATCCAGCTGGGCGCCGGCGAGGTGTTCATCTGCGCCGGCATCGAGAGCATGAGCCGGGTGCCCATGACCGGCTTCAACCCCATGCCCAATCCCGCCCTCTACGCGAAATTCCCGGCCGCCTACATGGGCATGGGCGAGACCGCGGAGAATGTCGCGGCCAGGTGGCAGATCACCCGGGCCGACCAGGATGCCTTCGCCCTGAAGAGTCACCAGAAGGCAACGAAGGCCGAGGCCGAGGGCAGGTTCAAGGGCGAGATCGTGCCCATCCGCATCGACGGCAAGAACCCGGGCAAGACCGCCGAGACCGACGGCTGCATCCGCCGCGATGCCACCGCCGAGGCGCTGGCCAGCCTCAAGCCCTCCTTTGACGAGCACGGCACGGTGACCGCCGGCACCGCCTCCCCGCTCACCGACGGCGCCTCCGCGGTGCTCGTGTGTTCGGAAGCCTATGCGGAGCGCAATGGCCTTGAGCCCCTCGCCCGCCTCAAGGGCGTGGCCGTGGCGGGCTGCGCGCCGGAAATCATGGGCATCGGTCCCGTGGCCGCGACGAAGAAGGCACTGGCCCGCTCGGGCATCGCCATCTCGGACGTGGACGTGGTGGAGCTGAACGAGGCCTTCGCCTCCCAGGCCCTCGCCTGCCAGCGCGAGCTCGGCATTTCGGAGGCGACGCTGAACCTTGACGGCGGCGCCATCGCCCTCGGCCATCCGCTCGGCGCCACCGGCGCGCGCATCGTCGGCAAGGCGGCTTCGCTGCTGAAGCGCGAAGGCGGGCGCTATGCGCTGGCGACCCAGTGCATCGGCGGCGGCCAGGGCATCGCCACCGTGCTCGAGCGCGTCTGAGGGAGGCGCGTCATGAGCCAGTTGAATTCCCAAGTGAATTCCCAGATGAATTCCGGCACAATCAGGAAGGTCGCCGTCATCGGCGCCGGCGTCATGGGCGCCGGCATCGCCGCCCATGTGGCAAATGCGGGCGTCGAGGTGCTGCTCCTCGACATCGTCCCCGAGGGCGCCGCCAACCGCAACGTCATCGCCGAGACGGCGGTGGAAAAGCTGCTGAAGGCCGATCCCGCCGCGTTCATGTCCAAGCGCGCGGCGAAGCTGGTCCGCCCCGGCAACATCGAGGACAATCTTTCCGACCTCGCCGCCTGCGACTGGATCGTCGAGGCGGTGATCGAGCGGCTCGACATCAAGCAGGCGCTCTATGCGAAGATCGAGGCCGCGCGCCGGCCGGGCAGCGCGGTGTCCTCCAACACCTCGACCATCCCGCTGGGCGACCTCACCGCCGGGCTGCCCGAGAGCTTCCGGCGCGACTTCCTGATCACCCACTTCTTCAACCCGCCGCGCTACATGCGGCTCCTGGAGATCGTGGCGGGGCCGCAGACCAATCCGGACACGGTGGCCGCCGTCGCCCGCTTCGCCGACGTGAAGCTGGGCAAGACGGTGGTGACCTGCAAGGACACCCCCGGCTTCATCGCCAACCGGCTCGGCACCTACTGGCTCCAGCTGGCGGTGGGAGAGGCCTTCGCCGGCGGCCTGAAGGTGGAGGAGGCGGACGCGGTCATGGGCCGGCCGTTCGGCTTCCCCAAGACCGGGGTGTTCGGCCTCATCGACCTCGTGGGTCTCGATTTGATGCCCCACGTGCAGGGCTCGCTGAAGCGGGCGCTGCCCGCCTCCGACCCGTTCCACGCCACCCTGCGCGACGAGCCGCTGATCGCGAGGATGATCGAGACCGGCTACACCGGCCGCAAGGGCAAGGGCGGCTTCTACCGCCTCAACCGCGAGAATGGCGGCAAGCTGAAGGAGGCCATCGACCTTTCCACCGGCGCCTACCGCCCGCAGGAAAAGCCGCAGGTTCCCGAGCTGGAGGACGGCGGCGGCAAGGATCTCAACGCCCTCCTCACCGCGCCCGGCCCGGCCGGTCGCTACGCCCGCGCGGTGATGGCGCGCACGCTCGCCTATGCCGCGCGCCTGGTGCCGGAGGCGGCGGACGACATCGTCGCCATCGATGACGCCATGCGCCTCGGCTACAACTGGAAACTGGGACCGTTCGAGCTGATCGACAAGATCGGCGCCGCCCGCCTCATCTCCCTGCTGAAGGCGGACGGCGAGGAGATCCCGCCGCTGCTCGCCCTCGCGGCGGACAGGCCCTTCTACCGGGTGGAGAACGGCACGCGGCAATACCTCGCCCTCGACGGCGGCTATCGCGATGTGGTGCGCCCGGACGGCGTGCTGCTGCTGTCCGACATCAAGCTGAAGTCTCAGCCCATCCTCAAGAACGGCTCCGCCGCGCTGTGGGACATCGGCGACGGGGTGGTGTGCCTCGAATTCACCTCCAAGAGCAACTCGCTGGATGAAGGCATCATCACCCTGCTCGGCAAGGCGCTGAAGCTCACGAAGGAGAAGCACAAGGCGCTCGTGATCTATAACGAGGGCTCGAACTTCTCGGTCGGGGCCAATCTCGGCCTTGCCCTGTTCGCCTGCAACATCGGCGCGTTCGGCGAGGTGGAGAAGCTGGTGGCCACCGGCCAGAAGACCTATCAGGACATGAAGTACGCCCCCTTCCCCGTGGTCGCCGCCCCCTCCGGCATGGCGCTGGGCGGCGGATGCGAGATCCTGCTGCACGCGGATGCCGTGCAGGCCCACGCGGAGAGCTATATCGGCCTCGTGGAATGCGGCGTCGGCGTGCTGCCCGCGTGGGGCGGCTGCACCGCCATGCTGGAGCGCTGGCAGTCCGATCCGAAATTCCCCAAGGGCCCCATGCCGGCGCCCTCCAAGGTGTTCGAGACGGTCTCCACCGCCACCGTCGCCAAGTCCGCCGCCGAGGCGCAGGAGCTGAAATTCCTGCGCGAGAGCGATGGCGTCACCATGAACCGCGACCGGTTGCTGGCGGACGCCAAGGCCAAGGCCCTGTCCATGGTGGATGGCTATGCGCCACCCAAGCCCCGCGACCTCACCCTGCCCGGCCCGTCCGGCAAGGTGGCCATGCAGATGGCGGTTGAGGGCTTCGCCAAGCGCGGCCTCGCCACGAAGCACGACAAGGTGGTGTCCGGCGCGCTGGCCGAGGTGCTCACCGGCGGCGATGCCGACCACATCGCCCCGGTCCCGGCGGCCCGGGTGCTGGAGCTGGAGCGGGAAGGCTTCATGAAGCTCATCCGCACCAATGCCACGCTGGACCGCATCGAGCACATCCTGGAAACCGGGCGGCCGCTGCGGAACTGAGGGGGCGCCGCCCGCTCCCGCTTGCAGGGGGGCTGAAGGCGATTACACGCCGTCGCCGTCCGGCTTGACCGGACGGCCCATGCCCCCATGGCCCCGCCGGAAAAACGCGGCGGAGACCGGGCAGGCGGCGAGATGGGCCCTCCGGTCAAGCCGGAGGGCGACGGGGTGGAGAATTGCCGGCCCCGCCCCCTCCCCCGCAAGCGGGTGAGGGTTCAGCGCCGGAACGTCCCCTCTCCCCTTGCGGGAGAGGGTTAGGGTGAGGGGTATCGCGTCGCTTGGCGCATGGTTCGGATATCCGAGCGCCGGTGCCACCCCTCACCCCCAACCCCTCTCCCGCAAGGGGAGAGGGGAGGCACGGAAAAACAAGGGAGCCCAACGCCATGCAGGTCTACACCCCCCCGCTGCGCGACATGCGCTTCGTCCTCCACGAGCTGCATGGCTCGGAGGAGCTTTCCACGCTGAAGGGCCTTGAGGAGGTCACCCCCGACCTCATCGACGCGGTGCTGGAAGAGGCCGGGAAATTCGTCACCGAGGTGCTCGCCCCCCTCAACCAGTCGGCGGACCTTGAGGGCTGCACCTATGAGAACGGCGTGGTGCGCACGCCCAAGGGCTTCAAGGAAGCCTACAAGGCGTTCTGCGAGGGCGGCTGGAACGGTATCGCCTGCGATCCGAAATATGGCGGCCAGGGCCTGCCGGCCAGCGTAAACAAGCTGGTGGAGGAGATGCTCTGCTCCGGCAACTTGGCCTTTGGCATCTGCCCCGGCCTCACCCACGGCGCCTACCGGGCGCTCCTGAGCCACGCGTCGGATGAGCTGAAGGACCGCTTCCTGCCGAAAATGGTGGAAGGCGTCTGGTCCGGCTCCATGTGCCTCACGGAGCCCCAGTGCGGCACCGATCTCGGCCTCGTGCGCACCAAGGCGGAGCCTCAGGGAGACGGCAGCTACAAGATCACCGGCAACAAGATCTTCATCTCCGCCGGCGAGCACGACATGAGCGAGAACATCGTCCATCTCGTGCTGGCCCGCCTGCCGGACGCCCCCAAGGGCATCAAGGGCATCTCCTTGTTCCTGGTGCCGAAGTTCCTGCCCCGTGCCGACGGCTCGGCGGGGCCGCGCAACGGTGTGCTGTGCACCGGCATCGAGCACAAGATGGGCATCCACGGCTCGTCCACCTGCCAGATGTCGTTCGAGGAGGCCACCGGATGGCTGGTGGGCGAGCCCCACAAGGGCATGCGCGCCATGTTCTCCATGATGAATTCCGAGCGCCTGTCGGTGGGCACCCAGGGCCTCGGCCTCGGCGAAGCCGCCTACCAGTCGGCGGTGGCCTATGCCAGGGAGCGGCTGCAGGGCCGCTCGCTGACCGGCGCCAAGCACCCGGACAAGCCGGCCGACCCCATCATCGTCCACCCCGACGTGCGCCGCACCCTCATGACCATGCGCGCCTACAACGAGGGCTGCCGGGCGCTCGCCGGCTGGGTGGCCCGCGCCCTCGACCTCATGGAGCACGCCGAGGATCCGCAAGAGCGCCAGCGGGCGGAGGACTTCACCGCGCTGATGACGCCCATCGTGAAGGCCCTGTTCACCGACCTCGGCTTCGAGGCCACCTCCATGGGCATGCAGGTCTATGGCGGGCACGGCTACATCCGCGACCACGGCATGGAGCAATATGTGCGCGACGCGCGCATCGCCATGATCTACGAGGGTACCAACGGGGTGCAGGCGCTGGACCTCGTGGGCCGCAAGCTGCCGGCGCACATGGGCCGCTACCTGCGCGCCTTCTTCCATCCGGTGCTCGCCTACATGGATGCGAAGCTGGACGACGAGAATCTCGGGCCCCTCATCACGCCGCTGTCGAAGGCTTTCGGCGCGCTCCAGCTCGCCACCGCCCACATCGCCGAGAAGGGGCTGAAGGACCCGGAGGAGGCCGGCGCCGCCGCCACCGAATATCTGCGCCTGTTCGGCCTCGTGGCGCTCGGCTATATGTGGGTGCGCATGGCGGAAGTGGCCTACGAGAAGCGCGTCTCCAACCCGGATGACGCCGCCTTCTACGACGCCAAGATCGCCACCGCCCGCTTCTACATGGAGAAGCTCCTGCCGGAAGTGGCGGCCCTGTGGGGCTCCATCAAGGCCGGCAAGGCCTCCATGATGGCGCTGGACGAAGCGGCGTTCTGAAAGCCCGCCCCCATCCAGGAGGGGTCGTCGCAGCCGCCGCCGCCCGCGCCGATCGGTTCGCTCCGGTCGGATCGGGCTCTACCAAGGTTTCCTCCCACCGCCCCGCTTGCGGGGCGGTTTTTTTCCTTCAGGGGTGCTCCGGATGGCCGATCTTTCCTCCCTCGTCGACGCCATGCGCGAGCGCTCGGGCGCGCTGTCCGAGCTCGGCTACAAGGTTCGCTTCGATCTCACCGACACCGGCGAGGCCATCCTCCTCGATGCCACGAACGGTGGCGTCGAGGTCAGCGAGGGCGCGGGCGAGGCGGATGCCGTGCTCAAGCTCTCCACCGACACGCTGGACAAGCTGATCACCGGCCGCATCGGCCCCATGCTCGCCTTCTCCACCGGCCGGCTGAAGGTGGAGGGCTCGCAGGGCGTCGCCCTCAAGCTCGCCGGCCTGCTCGATCCGGGCTGAGCCACCGCCGCCTGAGGCCCCCACCACCGGAGGCCGGGCCGCGGCACGGGCCTACGGCTTCAGCGCCGCGCTGCCGCCGCCGCCGGCCATGAGCGCCGAGGCGAGCACGTTGCGCAGGCCGGAATTGGCCATGGCGTAGCGCGAGCCGGTGCGCGAGAGGTGGTCGGTATCCACATAGAAGAAGCGCTTTCCGTCGCCTGCGGTGCAGGTCTCGTCGCGGCAGAACACGTCGGCCATCAGGAAGGCCGCCACACCGGCATGCCGCGCGGCGGCGGCGGCCAGGATCTCGTTGCCCGGGCCGACGCCGCGCAGCGCCTCCTTGCGGGTCTGGCCGAAGCAGGATTCGGGGTCGCCGCTGCGGTAGAACTCCCGCGTCGCGACGCATCGGGCCGGCGCCAGGGCATATTCCGGTGACTGACCGAGCAGGATCACCTGGATGCCGAGCCCGCGCAGCTCCGTCACCGTGCGCTCCACCATGTGGGCGAAGACCCGGGCGCTGTTCTCCTTGCTGCGCGCCTCGCCGCCGGGGAGTTCGTCGGTGACGAGGGTGAAGGCGGCGCCGGCGCGGGAGGTCCACAGCGCCCAGCGGCCCACCAGCACCACCACCTTCGGCTTGACCCGCCGGATCTCGTCCAGCACCGCCGTGTTGAAGGCCACGCACGCGCTGCCCGGCATCTGGTCGCGCCGGGCGATCCCGCCGATGAGGGGCGGGCATCCGGCCATGGTCTGCAGCCGCGCCGTGTAGCCCATCGCCACCGCCTCCTCGGCGATGCCGATGAAGGTCGCCCCCGCATGGGAATCACCCCAGACGAGGACCTGGTACTGGCCGGCCGCCGCCCCCGGCCCGAGGGCGCACTGGGCGACGGGCTTCATGTCCGCCGGACGCCAGAACTTCGCGGTGTTGTTGCAGTCGCGCTGGAAGCGGCTCTTGTCGTCGGCCGCCGCCTCGGCGATGGCGCCCAGGGGCGAGATGGAGAAGAAGCCCTGCCCCACGCGCTCGAGCGTGAAGGCGACGACGAGGGTCGCGAGGATCGCCCCTGCCCCCGCGCCGATGCGCATGAGGCGCCGCCCGCCCAGCGCGCCGGAGCGGCGCAGCGGGGTCTCCACATATTTCAGCGACAGGGCCGAGAACGCCACCGCGACGAGAATCACCCCCGCCGACTGGAAATAGGTGAGGTGCCGGCCCTTCCACATGGCGGCGAGCACCAGCAGCGGCCAATGCCACAGATAGAGCGAATAGGAGATGCGCCCCACATAGACCATGGCCGGCAGGCTGAGGATGCGGGAGACGATGCCGGACGGGGCGAAGGCGCCGGCATAGATGATCGCCGCCGCGCCCAGCACCGGCGGAAGCGCGAAGATGCCGGGAAAGGTCGAATCCTGGCTGTAGATGAACACCGGCGCGAGAATGCCGGCCGCGCCCGCCACCGCGATCCAGGCCGCCGTCTTCTGCGGGAGGCGCGGCCAGGCCACGAGGGCGAGCAGCGCCCCCGTCAGCAGCTCCCACGCCCGGCTGGTCAGCAGGAAGAAGGCCGCCGTCTGGTCCGTCTCGACGATGCTCTGGGAATAGGCCAGCGAGGCGACGCCGACGGCCAGAAGACACCCGGCCGACACCCGGCGTCCACCCAGCTTCATCAGGACGAAAAGCAGCAGCGGGAAGAAGATGTAGAACTGCTCCTCCACCGCCAGCGACCACAGATGCAGCAGCGGAGTCTCGTCCGCCTTGGGGCCGAAATAGTTGAGCAGCTGCTCGAAATGGATATTGGCGTAGAACAGCGCCGAGGGGATCAGCGTATCCACGTACCCCATCATCTGGCGCGGCATCAGCACCAGCGCGCAGAGCAGCGTGGTGACGGCCAGCACCACGAACAGCGCCGGAAAGATGCGCCGGATGCGCCGGTCGTAGAAGTCCACCAGCGAATAGGTACCGGCCGACATCTCCCGGTAAAGGATTGAAGTGATGAGAAAACCCGAGATGACGAAGAAGACGTCCACGCCGATGAAACCGCCGTCGAACGGCGGAATGCGGGCATGGAACAGGACGACGCTTCCAACGGCGACGGCCCGCAGTCCGTCTATGTCGGACCGGTAGGTCAGACTCATTCCGCTTCCCTTGATCCGGGCGCGATCCCCAACTCGCGCGCCCACTCGCCGAGGGGCGATTTAGCCACATAATCGCGGCACGGCAATTCGCGGCGGCACAATGGGGTCGTCAAAAACCATCCATCGACCTCCTGCGGCGACCCGACGCCGACCCGACAAGCCGGGTGTCGGGCGCATGTCGGCCAATGTCGGTGTCGTCGTCGGGCCGCAACGCGATTGTCATGGCTTCGTTGCACAACGCTTCCATGCACCATGCATCCCAAGCGGGCCCGGACCCGCGCACAGGAGGACGATATGGCCCGCATCTCCTCGGCGTTTCTCTCCCGGAGCGGGGCGCTCGCCACGCTCTCGCTCGCCGTCCTCGCCGCGACGCTCGCCGAGCCGGCGGCGGCGCAGACCCAGGTCCAGTGGTGGCACGCCATGTCGGGGCCGCTGGGCGAGAAGCTGGAAAAGCTCGCCACCGACTTCAACGCCTCGCAATCCGAGTACAAGATCGTGCCGGTCTACAAGGGCACCTATCCCGAGGCCATGACCGGCGCCATCGCCGCCTTCCGGGCCAGGCAGCACCCCGCCATCGTGCAGGTTTTCGAGGTGGGCACGGCGACCATGATGGCGGCCAAGGGCGCCATCTATCCCACCTACAAGCTGATGGCGGACGCGGGCGAGCCGTTCGATCCCAAGGCCTACCTGCCGGCGGTCACGGGCTACTACACGGACACGGCCGGCAACATGCTGTCCTTCCCGTTCAATTCCTCCACCCCCATCCTCTACGTGAACAAGGACCTGTTCCGCAAAGCCGGCCTCGATCCAGAGGCGGCGCCGAAGACCTGGCCACAGATGGAGGCGGCGGCCAAGACGCTGCAGGCGGCCGGCGTCGCCTGCGGCTTCACCACGCAATGGCCGTCCTGGGTGAACCTCGAAAATCTCTCCGCCTGGCACAACGTGCCCATCGGCACGCTGGAGAACGGCCTCGGCGGCTTCGGCACCACCCTCACCATCAACAACCCGCTCACGGTGAAGCACTGGGGGGCGCTGGCCGACTGGCAGAAGACCAAGGTCTTCGACTATGGCGGACGCCAGTCCAAGGCGGACCCGAAGTTCTTCTCCGGCGAATGCGCCATGAGCATCGGCTCCTCGGCGGCACGGGCGGGCGTCCTCGCCAATTCCAGGTTCGAGGTCGGCTACGGCATGATGCCCTACTGGCCGGATGTGCCCGGCGCGCCGCAGAACGCCATCATCGGCGGCGCCACCCTGTGGGTGCTCACCGGCCGGCCAGCGGCGGAATACAAGGGAGTGGCCAAGTTCTTCGGCTTCCTGTCGAAGCCCGAGGTGCAGGCCTGGTGGCACCAGAATACGGGCTACCTGCCCATCACGCAGGCGGCCTACGATCTCTCCAAGGCCCAGGGCTTCTATGAGAAGAACCCCGGCACGGACGTCTCCATCCGGCAGATGACGCTCCACCCGCCGACCGCCAACTCCAAGGGCCTGCGCTTCGGCAATTTCGTGCAGGTGCGCGACGTGATCGAGGAGGAGCTGGAGGCGACGCTGGCCGGCCAGAAGACCCCCGAGGCCGCGCTCGCCGCCGCCGAGAAGCGCGGCAACGAGCTGCTGCGGGCGTTCGAGAAGGCCAATCCTTGACCCTGGCAGCGATGGCCGCAAGATGGCCCCCGCGGGCGCGGTGCCCTCCCTCTCCCCTTGCGGGAGAGGGTTGGGGTGAGGGGTGGCAGGCGCTCTCCACCTCAGAACCCGGCCCGCAGCGGCGCCAGCCCCCTCACCCGTCTCGCGGCTGCGCCGCGATCCACCCTCTCCCGCGAGGGGAGAGGGAAAAGACGGCCTGCGCTCCTCTGCAAAACGGCCTCCAGGCACCGCCCCGCCCGTCCCCCTCTCCCCGCTTCGGCGCGGTGCACTCCCTCTCCCCTTGCGGGAGAGGGTTGGGGGCGAGGGGTGGCAGGTTCTCCCCACCTCAGAATCCGGCGCCCGGCGGGCGCCAGCCCCCTCACCCGTCTCGCGGCTGCGCCGCGATCCACCCTCTCCCGCGAGGGGAGAGGGAAAAGACGGCCTGCGCTCCTCTGCAAAACGGCCTCCAGGCACCGCCCCGCCCGTCCCCCTCTCCCCGCTTCGGCGCGCTGCCCTCCCTCTCCCCTTGCGGGAGAGGGAGGGGGTGAGGGGTGGCAGGTTCTCCCCACTTCAGAACCCGGCCCCCAGCGGCGCCAGCCCCCTCACCCGTCTCGCGGCTGCGCCGCGATCCACCCTCTCCCGCGAGGGGAGAGGGGCTGTCCGGGGGCCTGTTCTCAAACCCTCCCGCCTCGCCGGCCGCCTCCCCTCTCCCCTTGCGGGAGAGGGGTTGGGGGTGAGGGGTGGCGGGCGCTCTCCACTTCAGAACCCGGCGTCCGAAGGCGCCAGCCCCCTCACCCGTCTCGCGGCTGCGCCGCGATCCACCCTCTCCCGCAAGGGGAGAGGGGCTGTCCGGGGGCCTGTTCTCAAACCCTCCGGCCTCGCCGGCTGCCTCCCCTCTCCCCTTGCGGGAGAGGGGTTGGGGGTGAGGGGTGGCGGGTTCTCCCCACTTCAGAATCCGGCGCCCAGCGGCGCCAGCCCCCTTCGTCCCTCCGGCGTTGCCGTTGCCGGGCCGGCGCGCAATATGCGCGGCAGCCCGCTCCCCGACCCGCACGGTCCTGACCCCATGCAAGCCAAGCGCGTCACCTTCCCATCGAAGATCACGCCCTATTTGCTGCTGCTGCCGCAGGTGGCGGTGACGCTCGTCTTCTTCGTCTGGCCGGCGGGGGAGGCCATTGTCTCCTCCTTCTATGCGCAGGATGCCTTCGGACTCAGCGAGACCTTTGTGGGCCTCGCCAATTTCGCCGCCCTGCTGCGCGATCCCGCCTATCTGCAAGCGATCGGCGTCTCCTTCGTCTTCGCCTTCTGCGTCACCACGCTGGCCATGGGGCTCGGCCTGCTGTTCGCCACGGCGGCGGACGCGGTGGGCAAGGCGTCGGGCGTCTACCAGGTGCTGCTGGTGTGGCCCTATGCGGTGGCGCCGGCGGTGGCCGGCATCCTGTGGATGTTCATGTTCGACCCATCGGTCGGCCTCGTCGCCCGCGCTTTGCGCGGCGTCGGCCTCTCCTGGAACCACTTCCTCGACGGCGGGCAGGCGCTGACCCTGGTCATCCTCACCGCCGCCTGGAAGCAGGTGAGCTACAATTTCCTGTTCTTCTATGCGGGCCTGCGCGCCATTCCGCTCGGGGCCCTGGAGGCCGCCGCCCTCGACGGGGCCGGGCCGTGGCAGCGCTTCCGCCACATCGTCTTCCCGCTGCTCGCCCCCACCAGCTTCTTCCTGCTGGTGGTGAACCTCACCTATGCCTTCTTCGACGCCTTCGGCATCATCCATGCCACCACCGGCGGCGGGCCGGGGCGGGCCACCACCATCCTCGTCTACAAGGTGTTCCGCGACGGCTTCGAGGGGCTCGACCTCGGCGGCTCCTCGGCCCAGTCGGTGATGCTGCTTTTGATCGTCATCGCGCTCACCGCCATGCAGTTCCGCCATATCGAGCGGAAGGTGAGCTACTGATGGTCGGCACCTCGCGGCTCCAGCTCATCCTCGCCCATCTCGCCCTCATCGCCGGGGTGGCGATCATGGTGCTGCCGGTCTACGTGGCCTTCGTCGCCTCCACCCATCCGGGCGCGGACTTTCTCGCCGGCCGGGTCGGCCTGGTGCCGGGGCCGGACCTCGTGGCCAACTACCGCCTTGCGCTCGGGACCGGCTCGTCCACCGCCGGCATCCCGCCGGTGGCGCCCATGCTGTGGAATTCCTTCGTGGTGGCGCTGCTGATCGCGGCGGGGAAGATCGCCATCTCCATCCTCTCGGCGTTCGCCGTCTGCTACTTCCGCTTCCCGCTCAGGGTGGCCGCCTTCTGGCTCATCTTCATCACCCTCATGCTGCCGGTGGAGGTGCGCATCCTGCCCACCTTCCAGGTGGTGGCGCGCCTCGATCTGCTGAATTCCTATGCCGGCCTCACCGTGCCGCTGATCGCCAGCGCCACGGCGACCTTCCTGTTCCGACAGGTGTTCATGACCATTCCGGACGAGCTCACGGAAGCGGCCCTGGTGGACGGGGCGGGACCGCTGCACTTCTTCTGGTTCATCCTCTTGCCGCTCTCGCGCACCAACATCGCGGCCCTGTTCGTGATCCTGTTCCTCTACGGCTGGAACCAGTATCTGTGGCCGCTGCTGGTGACCACGGACGCCAGCTACTACACGGTGGTGATGGGCATCCGGCGCCTCGTCGGCGCGGCGGCGGAGGCGGACCCGGTGTGGCACCTGGTGATGGCCACCGCCATCCTCGCCATGCTGCCGCCGGTGATCGTCATCGCCCTGATGCAGCGCCTGTTCGTGCGCGGGCTGACCGAGACGGAGAAGTGAGGGGCGGGCTTCCTGCCCCGTCATCCCCCGGACAAGCCGGGCGATGACGGCTGCGACGTCCCTCAGAACGCCTTGAAGGTGATGATGGTGCGCGTGTCCTGGATGCCGGGAAGGACCTGCACCTTCTGGTTCACGAAATGGCCGATGTCGGTGCCGTCCTCCACGTAGAACTTCACCAGGAGGTCGAACTCGCCCGCCGTGGAATAGATCTCCGAGGCGATTTCCGCGTCGGCGAGGGCGTCCGCCACCTCGTAGGACTTTCCGAGCTGGCACTTGATCTGGACGAAGAAGGGAACCACGGCTGAGCTCCGCTAAGGCGGTCGGGGAGGCCGGCGCGCGGCCGGCGGCGCCAAGGTGGACAAAAGCCGGTGGACTGGCAAGGGTGGCGCGGGCACGGGTCACGCGGGAACGCGACCGAATGTGCCCGCCGCACGGAGTCCTCCCCGCCCATGGCTCGCAAGATCCCCATCGCCCTCACCATCGCCGGCTCCGATTCGAGCGGCGGCGCCGGCATCCAGGCGGATCTGAAGACCTTCTCCGCCCTCGGCGTCTACGGGGCGAGCGTGATCACCGCGCTCACCGCCCAGAACACCCTGGGGGTGAGCGCCATCCACGACGTGCCGGACGCCTTCATCGCCGCGCAGATGGACGCCGTCTTCTCCGACCTGAAGGTGGATGCGGTGAAGATCGGCATGCTCTCGCGCCCCGGCGCCATCCGCACGGTGGCGGAAGGGCTGGCGCGGCACGGGGCAGGGAACGCAGGACGCCCGGTGGTGCTCGATCCGGTGATGGTGGCGGCCTCCGGGGCGCGGCTCCTCTCCGATGATTCCCTCGCCGGCCTGAAGGCGCTGCTGCTGCCGGTGGCCGACCTCCTCACCCCCAATTTGCCCGAGGCGGCGGCGCTGCTCGGCACGGACGTGGCGCGCGACGAGGACGCCATGCGCCGCCAGGGTGAGGCCCTCATGGCGCTGGGGGCAAGGGCGGTGCTGATGAAGGGCGGGCACGGGAAGGGACCGGAAAGCGTCGACCTGCTGGTGACCCCCGCCGGCCTCACCCGCCTCGCCAGCCCGCGCCACCCCACGCACAACACCCACGGCACCGGCTGCACCCTGTCCTCCGCCATCGCCGCCGGCCTCGCGGCGGGGCTGGCGCTGGAGGCGGCGGTGGCGCGGGCCAAGGCCTACATCACCGAAGCCATCGCCGCGGCGGACGCGCTGGAGGTGGGAGCCGGACACGGGCCGGTGCACCATTTCCACGCCCTCTGGCGCGCATGAGCGCAGGACCGTGTTCCTTTACCGAAACGGTCTTCCATCCGCGTCCTCTGGCCAGTATCGTCCGGCACGGCGAACGTTCGTTCGATGAAAGGATCGCTGGCATGGCTGTGAAGGACCGCGGCGGGACCCATCTGGAGACCGGTGCGCAAGTCATTACCGGGCAGCTCGGCAAGACCATCCAGCGCCTGCGCAAGGCCTACAACCTCTCGCTCTCGGATCTCGCCGAGCAGTCCGGCGTGGCGAAATCCATCATCAGCCAGATCGAACGCAACGAGACGAACCCGACGCTGGCCACCGTCTGGCGGCTGTCGCAGGCGCTCGACATGTCGGTGGAGCGGGTGCTCGCCTCCTCCGACGACGCCCCCTTCGTGGAGAAGCTGACGCGGGCCGACACGCCGATCCTGCTCTCCGAGGACGGGCTGGTTCGCCTGTCCATCATCGGCTGGATCAAGACGGTGGAGTGGCTGCAATATTACGACCTGTACGCCGAGCCCAAAGGCGAGCTCGATTCGGACGGCCACCAGCGCGGCTCCATCGAGTGCCTCACCGTGCTCTCCGGCGCGCTCGAGGTGGAGGTGGGCGGCGTCATCGAGACCGTGCGCGAGGGCGAGACGGTGCGCTATCGCTGCGACCGCCGCCACGTCATCCGCAACCGCTCCGACACCCAGGCCCACGCCTTCATGGTGTGCCTGCTGAAGGCGGCCGTGCTGGAGTGAGGGGCGCGCGGTTCCGCGCCCCTCCCCCGAAGGCGCTCACTCGTCGGTGAGCGGGCCGAGGATCAGCATCTCCAGCTTCACCCAGTTGGAGAGCTGCACGTTGGTGAGCTTCTCCGCCTTGAGGTCCCAGGTGACTTCCGAACGGGTGGGGCCGACGCACTTGTCCTTGCCGTCGTCGCCCTTCACGCGCTTGCAGGCGTCCTCGCTGTCATTGTAGTAGACGCGCCCGTAAAGGCCCGGCTTCGACTGGTCGGCGCTGGAGAAGAACGCATCCGACTGCGCCTGCGCCGCGGACGAATCAAAGAAGGACTGGTCCGAATTCACCGCCTGCTCGTTCCAGCGCAGGTTGTATTCGTAGTAGCCCGTGTAAGGCTTCTTCTTGCCGCCCTTGTCGGTGAAGTTGCCTTCCTCCTCCACGAAGCGGATCGAGCCGGACACGCGGTCGGTGAAGGACCGGTCGGCCACCGTGTAGGTGAAGCTCACGCCATTGGCGTCGGTCAGCCAGTTGCCGAGCTCGTAGTCGTAGTCGAGATTGCCGGAGACCCGCGTCTCCGGCAGGAAGGAGAACGGGCCGGAGGCGAGCTGGGTGCGCTCGAACCGCAGCGGGTCCGGGTTCTTCACCTGGATCGACACGGTCTTGCCGTCCACCACGCGCGAATAGACCTTGGTGGCCTCCTTCTGCGCCTTGCGGAACTGCTCGCCCACCTCCCACCAGCGGGTCACGTTGCGCCCCTGGATGGAGCCGCCGAAGGCGGAGGAGGTCTGGTTGCCCTTCACCACGTCGATGCGCAGCCGGCCGGCATCGGGGATGTAGCGGCCGTTATTGTCGATCTGCAGCTCGCCGCGCAGGATCGCCACCTCACGGGCGATCTGGGACGGGTTCGACGGGTTCACCACGTCGAACTTCACCGAATAGACGAGGCTCTTGCCCGGCGTCCGCTGCACCGAGCCCTTGAGAACCATCAGGTCCGCCACCGCCAGCTCGGAGATCTCGTAGAGATCGGTGCCGCTGGTGGAACGGGCGGAGCGGGAATTGTAGTCCACGGTCATGCTGCCCGTGAGCCTCGCCTTGTCGGCGGGAATCTCCTTCAACGCCGGGCTCTGCTGCGCCAACGCGGCACCCGCCGCAAGAAGGCTCGCGGCACAGGCGAGCGTGGCCGGCACGATGCGTCTGGTCATGTCTTTCATCCCTAAGGTCGCGGCGAGAACGCATGGTGGCAACGCCCCTTGCCGCCACCCCTTCCGTAACGGGAAGGAGCCGTTCAGTCGCGCACAATGACGGCGCCTTCCTGAACGCAACATGACGAACCGTGAGGGACGGTGCAATCGGGCCGACGCCGGGCGATGCTCACAGAAGGCCGAGATCGCGCAGCTCGCGGCGCATCTCCTCGGGCAGGTCGCCGGCGGCCTCCTCGCGGGCGAGATCCTTCGGCGCCTCGCCGGGCGCCAGGTAGCGCCAGCCCTGGAACGGCCGCGCCGGACGCGGCACCACCGGCACCACCTGCGGATCGAGCACCAGGGCGCACCGCCGGATGCCCTCGCCGTCGACGAAGGTGCGCAGGTCGAGAAGCGTCTGGCGCGCCGCCACCTCCCCCTTGATCACCCAGTAGAGCGAGCCGCCGGAAAGCAGCTCGTCCCGCCGCGCCGGCACCATGCGGGTCACGTGCACCTGCTCGAAGGCGACGCCGGCCTTGCGGGCGGCGGCGGCACGTCCGGCGATCCAGTCCTCCAGATCGGCGATGGAGGTCGCGCCGACGCAGAGCTTGATGAGGTGAAGCGGCATGGCGGTGCGAGGCGGCCGGCTACTGGCCTGCCGGCGCGTCCGGCTCGGCCTGCTGGTCAGGCTCCGCCTGGGGCTGCGCCGCCGGGGCCGGCTGGGGCCGCGGACGCGGCGCGGCCGGGCGAGGCGCCGCCGTCGCGGCGGCGGCGGCGGGCGGGGCCGGCGGACGGGCCGGGCGCGGCGGCGGCAGAGGCGCCGGCGGCGGCGGGGCGGCGGCCGGCGCCTCCTGCGGTTCCTCCACCGGAAGATTGGCGACCGGCGGGTGTTCTGCGGCGGCCGTGGCGTTGTCGCGCGGCGTGACGGCGAAGCCGAAGGGGCCGGACCTGGTCGGCGTCGCCTGGGTGACCGTTCCGCGATTGCGCGCGTTGCGCTCCCAGATGGGGCCGTACTTGCTGACGAGGGCGGCGTAGCGGCCTTCGGCCATGTTGGCGAGAATCCGCGCCGGATCGCCCACCACCGCCGCCTGGGGGCAATAGCTGGGGGTGCAGCCGGAATAATCCACCAGGGCGGCGGCCACGAGGCCGTACGGGTCCTGTTCCAGCGGCTTGCGCCAGGCGGCGATGCGCTCGGTGAGATAGGAGGCGTCGCGGCGGCGCACGAACTCGAAGGCGTCCTCCACCAGCGCCATGCGCGCACGCACCAGGGCACGGGCCGCCGCCACCGAATCCGGCCGCTCGAACAGCACCATCTCGCACACGTTCACCAGTTGCTGGTCGGCGGACAGGCAGCCCAGCGCCTGCGACTGCGCCGCCGCGGCGTCGAGCGAGGCGGCGCGCGCCTCGAGCGCCTTCGCCTCGGCGATGCCGGAGGACGTGTTGATCTGGCGCACCAGCGCCGTGCCGACCGCGAGACCACCCACCAGAATGCCGATCAGGACGAGGATGGTGAGCGGGTTCTCGTTCGGCTCCGAGCGCACGAACAGCAGGAACACGAACACCGCGCCGATCACGAGCGAGGCCAGCACAACCCAGCCCGGCACGACCAGCGACGTGTTCACGATGCCCAGGGCTTGGGCGATCCACTCCATATCGTCATCCTCCGCGGAAGCACTTCACAAGACCTGCTCCGCCGGCCGGCGGGTCTGCCCTGCCCGTTCGGAACGCTTCCGCCTTGCGGCCGGCGACAGAGGCCGCTTTGCCCCCGTCCCCGGCGGGCGGATGATCCTACCGGGCAGCGGGCAAGGCAACGCGACGGGGCCACCGTCGGCGCACATGGTAAAGCATTTGCCCCGGCGCCGAAATGCGCATGGGTCGGCGGCAACCCGAAGGCTGCGCCGACCGTCGCCAATGGGACAATACCTTCATTTTTATGAGTTTTCCGGCGGGCGCGCCGCCCGGCCGGGGACCCCGGGGCTCAGACGGGCCGAACCATCGCCGGATCGAAGCCGCCGAAAAGGTAGACGACGGTGACGGCGACGAGAAACACGGCAAGGGCGGTGCGCGCCACGCCCCAGCAGGAGCGGCGATGGAGATAACCTTGAGTCAGATTCATGATGGAAGCTGGATCTTTCGACATGTCCCCGCGGCACGCGAAGCGTTCCGCAACGCACCATGATTTAAGATTTTATGAACCAAACGGCAAGTCGTTCGCAAAAGCAGGCGATGGCGTTGTCGCGCCCCGGCCGTTGCCGCCGCGTCGCCTTTTGCCCTAAGAGCCGGGACCGCTCCCCTGCGGCTCGCCCGATGCGATTCGTCTGGCAGCGGTAAATCCGTTTCTGTTCCATCGTTCAGAGCCACAACGCCGCGTCGCGGCATGCCCGGAAGCGTTTCCCCGGGCCCGCGCGCCCACCAGAAGCAGACGGCAATGACCAACGCTCCGCAGCCAAGCCCTGACGCCGAGGACCACCTGCCCGACGAGGCGGAAGCCGAGGCGGTGCTGCTGCGCCTGTCGGCGGCGTGCGCGCCGGGCAAGAGCCTCAGTCCCATGGACGCGGCGCAGGCGCTGATGCCGAAGGACCAGTGGCAGCGCGCCCTGCCCCTGGTGCGGCGCGTGGCGGTCCGGCTGGCGCTGGACGGGCGCCTGATGATCTATCGCAAGGGCAAGGTGGTGGACCCCGCCGACTTCCGCGGCGTCTACCGCCTCGGCCCGCCGCGCGACGAGTGAGCCTCACGGGGCGGGAAACAGCGCCGTGGTCTTGCCGGAAAAATAGTAGGCGATCAGGCCCACCCACTCCTTCACCCCCACGTCGGTGAGGTTGAGGCCGGAGGCGGCGCGCGAGAAGGGGTCGTCGAGGCCGCCGGGGCCGATGGTGCGATAGTCCACCGGATAGGCGACCACGTCGAAGCCGGCCTTGCGGAAGCAGCCCATGGCGCGCGGCATGTGGAAGGCGCTGGTCACCAGCAGCCAGCGCTCCCCCGGCCTGGGCTTCAGCACCGCCCTGGCGAATTCGGCATTCTCCGCGGTGTTGCGGGATTTCTCCTCGAACTCCACCCGCGCGGCCGGAATGCCGAGATCCGGCAGGGCGAGGCGCATCATCTCCGCCTCCAGCGCCGGGCCGCCCGGCAGCAGCGCGCCCGAACCGCCGACGAAGGCGAGGCGCGCGTCGGGATATTTGCGGGCCAGCGCGCCGAAGGCGATGGCCCGCTCGCCGGCCTCGGCGAAGGCCGGCACGCCGCGGGCGAGGCCGACTTCCGGCACCTCGGCGCCGCCGAGCACGATGATGCCGGTGACCGGCCGGCCATCCTGCGCGAACTGGGGAAAGCGGTCCTCGAGTGGGGCGAACAGGTAGTTCGCCGCCGGCGAAAAGCCGAGCACCACCCAGCCCGCCACCGCCACCACGATCAGCGCTCCGCCCAGCCGACGCAGGCGGACGGCCCGCAGCAGCAGGCCGAGCACGGCCAGCAGCACCAGCGCATTGGACGGCGCCACCAGGAACCACAGCACCTTCGAGGCGGTGAAGAAGGAATCCATGTCGCGGGCGGCCTTTGCGAAGTGGGGCGGATGCACCGCCCGGGCGGGGTCCGTCAGGCGAGCTCGACCACCTTGCCCTCGCGCAGCGTGACGCGGCGGTCCATGCGCGAAGCCAACTCCAGGTTGTGGGTGGCGATGAGGGCGGCGACGCCGGTGGCGCGCACCAGTTCCGTCAGGGCTCCGAAGACGTGGTCGGAGGTCTTGGGGTCGAGGTTGCCGGTGGGCTCGTCCGCCAGCAAGAGGCGCGGCGCGTTGGCGAGCGCGCGGGCGATGGCCACCCGCTGCTGCTCGCCGCCGGACAGCTCCGAGGGCCGGTGCGTCAGGCGGGCGCCGAGGCCGAGATAGGTCAGCAGGTCCTTGGCCCGCGCGTCCGCCTCCTTGCGCGAGAGGCCGCGGATCATCTGCGGCATGGACACGTTCTCAACCGCCGAGAGTTCCGGCAGCAGATGGTGGAACTGGTAGATGAAGCCGATGGACAGGCGGCGGATGCGCGTGCGCTCCCCGTCGCCGAGGCGCGCGGTGGGGATGCCGTCGATGAACACCTCCCCGGCATCCGACTGTTCCAGCAGCCCGGCGATGTGCAGCAGCGTGGACTTGCCGGAGCCGGAGGGCGCGACCAGCGCCACCGACTGGCCGTGGGAGATGGCAAGGTCCGCCCCGCGCAGGACCTCGATGGCCCCCTGCCCCTGCGAATAGCGGCGCACCACGCCGGTCAGCGCCAGCGCGAGCGGGGGTCGGGCACCCTGGGCGGTGCGGCCTCGGGGATTAACGGGGGTGTCCATCACTCGTATCTCAGGGCTTCCACCGGATCGAGCCGGGCCGCCCGCCAGGAGGGATAGAGGGTGGCGAACAGCGACAGCGCCAGCGCCATGAGCACGACGGAGGCGGTCTCGCCGAAATTCATCTGAGCGGGCAGCCGGCTCAGATAATACAGCTCCGGCGAGAACAGCTCGGTTGCGGTGAGCCAGGAGATGAACTGGCGGATGCTCTCGATGTTGAGGCACACCACCACCCCCAGCAGCAGCCCCGAAAGGGTGCCCACCACGCCGATGGAGGCGCCGGTGATCAGGAAGATGCGCATGATCGCCCCGCGCGTCGCCCCCATGGTGCGCAGGATGGCGATGTCGTGCCCCTTGTCCTTCACCAGCATGATGAGGCCGGACACGATGTTGAGAGCCGCCACCAGCACGATCAGGGTGAGGATCAGGAACATGACGTTGCGCTCCACCTGGAGCGCGTTGAAGAAGGTGGCGTTGCGCAGCCGCCAGTCCACCAGGTAGACCGGCCGCTCGGCCGAGCTCTGGATGGCGGCGCGCAGCTCGCCCACGTCGTCGGGATTGTGGAGGTAGACCTCGATGGCGTTCACGTCGCCATTGCGGTTGAAATAGGCCTGCGCCTCGGGCAGCGGCATGAAGACGAAGGCGCTGTCGTATTCCGACATGCCGATCTCGAACACCGCGGCGATCTTGTAGACCTTGATGCGCGGCGAGGTGCCCATGGGGGTCACGGCGCCGCGTGGCGCCACCAGGGTGATGTTGTCGCCGGCCCGGAGCGAGAGCTGGTCGGCGAGGCGCTTGCCGATGGCGATGCCCTGCCCCTGGTCGAAATTCTCCAGCGTGCCCTGGCGGATGTTGTGGGAGATGGAGGGCAGCTCGCGCAGGTCCTTCTCGGCGAGGCCGCGCACCAGCACGCCCGAGGCGCCGAAGGGCGAGGAGGCCAGCGCCTGCCCCTCCACCAGCGGCACCGCGAGGCGGATGCCGTTGAGCTTGGCGATGCGCTCGGCCACCGCCGCATAGTCGGTCAGCGGCGATTCAAGCGGCTGGACGAGGACGTGGCCGTTGAGGCCGAGGATCTTGCCCAGCAATTCCTGCCGGAAGCCGTTCATCACCGCCATGACGATGATGAGGGTCGCCACCCCCAGCATGATGCCGAGGAAGGAGAAGCCGGCGATGACGGAGATGAAGCCTTCCTTGCGCCGGGCCCGCAGGTAGCGCAGCGACAGCATCCACTCGAACGGCGCGAACGGGCGCGTCGCCACCGGGTCCTCGCCGCTCCGCGTCACCGCCCCGGTTGCCGTCATGCCTTCAGCCTCTCCAGGATGTCGCCCGGCGCGATCAGTTCGCGCGAGCCGTCCACGCGGCGCTTCAGTTCCACCTTGCCCTCGGCGAGGCCCTTCGGCCCCACCAGGATCTGCCACGGCAGGCCGATGAGGTCGGCGGTGGCGAACTTCGCGCCCGCCCGCTCGTCGGTGTCGTCGTACAGCACGTCATAGCCTGCCGCCGTCAACGCCGCGTAAAGCCCGCCGCAGGCGGCCTCGGTGGCGCTGTCGCCGGCCTTGAGGTTGAGGATGCCCACCTGAAACGGGGCCACCGCATCCGGCCAGATGATTCCGGCCTCGTCATGGCTGGCCTCGATCATGGCGGCCACGAGGCGGGACGGCCCGATGCCGTAGGAGCCCATGTGGAGCGTGCGCTCGGTGCCGTCCGGCCCCTGCACCCGGGCGCCGAAGGGCTCGGAATACTTGGTGCCGAAATAGAAGATGTGCCCCACCTCGATGCCGCGCGCCGCCATGCGGCGCGGCTCGGGAATGGCGTTGAAGGCGGCCTCGTCGTGCTTCTCCGAGGTGGCGGCGTAAAGCTGCGTCCAGCGGTCGAACACGGACTGCAGCCCGGCCGCGTCGTCGAAGTTCACGTCGGCGGAGGGCGGCGCCATGTCGAGATAGTCGCCGTGGCAGAACACCTCGCTCTCGCCGGTGGAGGCGAGGATGATGAACTCGTGGGAAAGATTGCCGCCGATCGGTCCCGTGTCCGCCACCATCGGAATCGCCTTGAGCCCCATCCGCGCGAAAGTGCGCAGATAAGCGACGAACATCTTGTTGTAGGAATGGCGGGCGCCGGCGGCATCGAGGTCGAAGGAATAGGCGTCCTTCATCAGGAACTCGCGCGAGCGGTAGACTCCGAAGCGCGGGCGCACCTCGTCCCGGAACTTCCACTGGATATGGTAGAGGTTCAGCGGCAGGGCCTTGTAGGACTTCACGTAGGCGCGGACGATCTCGGTGATCATCTCCTCGTTGGTCGGGCCGAAGAGCATGTCGCGCTCGTGCCGGTCCTTGATACGCAGCATCTCCTTGCCATAATCGTCGTAGCGCCCGCTCTCCCGCCACAGGTCGGCGGACTGGATGGTGGGCATCAGCATCTCGATGGCGCCGGAGCGGTTCTGCTCCTCGCGGATGATGTTGCACACCTTGTTGAGCACGCGGTGGCCCAGCGGCAGCCAGGCATAGATGCCCGCCGCCTCCTGCCGGATCATGCCCGCCCGCAGCATCAGGCGGTGCGAGACGATCTCCGCCTCCTTCGGGACTTCACGCAGGATGGGAAGGAAATAGCGGGAGAGACGCATCGGCAGGCCCGGGTGGCTGGAGCGAAGGGGAAAATCGGTCGGCGGGAGTGAAAGCGGATGGAGGACGAAAAGACAAGTGCGGCGGCGGCCGGGACGGCGGGAGGACCGCGGGAGGACCACGGTGTCCTGCAACCATGATGCGGTGCAGCGAAAGGTTTATTGCGGCGCAAGGATGACAAACGACACATTCTTGTTCTATTTTCACGGCGCACAAGAAAGGGGACCGTCGCCTCCCAGCCAGAGGGTGGTGAATGCGGTCCAGGTCTCGGGAGGAATCACAAAAAAGCCGACCGACGGCCGCCTCGCGGGCTCATGCCTCTTGGGCGCATACGGAATCGGCATCACGGATTGGCCGCGCCGCGGAAAAACGGACTTCAGATCCGCACCCGGCGCAGGACCCGTGGAATCAAAAAGGCGAGGCCATTCGGGCCTCGCCTTTTCTTTTTCCGCCCTACCCGGCCGTCCGCTCCGAGAACAGCAGGCGCACATGAGTCCTGAACTGCAGCACCTGCCGCGGCAGGATGGTGGGGTCCTTCAGCGCCCGGCCGAGGATCAGCGCGCCCTCCACCAGGGTCGCCAGCATGTCGGACAGGGCCTCCACGTCCAGCGGCTCCCGGGGCGGATGAGCCATGGCGATGGCCTCGAACCGCGCCCGGAAGCGGTCGCGCCAGGCCAGCATGGACCGGGCGTTCAGCTCGCGAATCTCCCGGTTGAACAGCTGGTCCTGGTAGCAGAAGGAAGCGGCGAGGCAGCCCGGATGGGCCTCGGGGAGCTGCGCCATCATCTCCGCGAACAGCTTCAGCGCGATGAGCAGCCCATGCAGCGGGTCTTCGTGCAGTTCGTCGGCGCGGCGGAACAGATCGTCGAGCAGGGCCCGGTCGCGCTCCAGATAGCGCAGCATCATGGCCTTGGCGAGTTCGGTCTTGTCCTTGAAATGATAGAAAAATCCGCTCTTGGTGATGCCGACCGCGGAAATCAGCTCCTCGATGGAGGTGGCCGCGAAGCCCTTGGCCAGGACGGCCTCCTCCGCCAGCGCGAGGATCCTCTCGCGCGTCTCGCTGCCTCTGCGCGGCGCCTGGTCAAGCATGCGCCTGCTGTACCACAGGTACAGTTGACAGGAAATGCAGGCTTCCGCTGCGGCACCTCAAACACCCCGCCCGGAGTGGAAAATAAAAAGCGGCGCAAGAGCTTGTCTGATTTTCCCGGACGCTTGACCACGAGTCGGCTGGAACGGCGCAGGCGCGTGCCGCATGTTTCGCGCCGTCGCGGCGCCGGCTCTTCAATGCATTGAAGGCCCTCCGGGTGCCGTTCCGCTCCGCTGGAGACCCGAATGAGCAAGTATCGCGCGGCACTGCCGCAATTGTCCGAGCGCGTGTTTCTGATGGATGGCGGGCTGGAGACCACCCTCGTTTTCCATCAAGGTATTGATCTGCCCTTCTTCGCCGCCGCGGATCTGCTGAAGGACGCGGCGGGCACGCAGCGCCTGCGCACCTATTACGACCATTATGCCGGCCTTGCCGCCGAAGCCGGGCTCGGCTTCGTGCTGGATTCCCCCAACTGGCGCTCGAGCCCGGACTGGGGCGCCAGAATGGGCCTGTCCCTGTCGGCGCTGGAGGACATCAACCGAAGCGGCGTCGCCCTGATGGAGGAGATCCGCCAGCGGCACGAGACGGCGCGCGCCCCCATGGTGGTCTCCGGCGTGGTGGGTCCGCGCGGCGACGGCTACAAGGCGGAGGCGACGATGAGCGCGGCCGAGGCCCGCGATTACCACGCCTGGCAGATCGGCATCTTCGCGCGCACCTCGGCCGACATGGTCGCGGCCTACACGCTGAACTATGTGGAGGAAGCCATCGGCATCGCGCTGGCGGCGCGGGAGGCCGGGCTTCCGGCCGCCGTCTCCTTCACCCTGGAAACGGACGGGCGCCTGCCGTCCGGCCAGTCGCTGAAGGATGCGATCCGGGAGACCGACGCGGCCACCGCAGGCGCACCGGCCTATTACCTCATCAATTGTGCCCACCCCACCCATTTTGCCGGCATCCTCGAGCCGGGGGCGGACTGGACGGCGCGCCTGCGCGGGCTGCGCGCCAACGCCTCGCGCCGCAGCCACGCGGAACTCGACGCCTCGCCGGACCTCGACGCCGGCGATCCGGTGGAGCTTGGCCGCCTCTATCGCGACATCCGCACGCGCATGCCCCAGTTCACGGTGCTCGGCGGCTGCTGCGGCACCGACCACCGCCACGTGGAGCAGATCCGCTTCGCCTGCACGGCGCAGGATCGGGTGGCGTGAGGCCGGGGCTCCGCCCCACCGCCGGAGCGCTGCCACGGTGCCGCCAGACCGCCCTAATAATTCGCCCACAGCCCGGGGCTGGCGATCTCCGCCAGGTTCCCGTCGGGGTCGCGGAAATAGAGGCTGACGGAGCCCTTCGGCCAATGCACCTCGCCCTCGATGGCGACGTCGTGGGCGGTGAGGTGCGCCCGCCAGGGCTCCATGTCCTCCGCCGCCACAGCAAAGGCGAAATGCAGGCGGCCGGTGCCGTCATGGGGCGGGATGGTGCCGCCGAACGGCAGCGCGATCGCCGCGCCGGCGGTGCCGCGCACGAACAGCAGCAGCACCGTGCCACCCACCGGATAGGCGGCGAAGCGGTCGTCGGCGAGCATGGGGGCAAGGCCCAGCACGCCTTCGTAGAAGGCGCGGGCGCGGGCGAGATCATCCACGTAGAGGCCGGTTTCGACCACCCGGCCGAGCGGCGGAGCGGGGCGCGCGCCGCTCACCTGAGCTCACCAGAGGTTGAGCGTCGCGCGGGCTTCCTCGGACATGCGGCCCTGGTCCCACGGCGGGTCGAAGGTGATGTCCACCTTCACGTCCGCGACCCCCGGAACGGTCGCGACCGCGCTTTCCACCATGCCCGGCAGCTCGGCGGCGGCGGGGCAGTTGGGGGTGGTCAGCGTCATCTCCACCGCCACGGTGTGATCGTCGGAGATGTCCACCTTGTAGATGAGGCCCAGCTCATAGATGTCCACCGGGATCTCCGGATCGTAGACGGTCTTGAGCGCGCCCACGATCTCGTCCGTGAGGCGGGTCAGCTCCGCCTCGGGGATGGCGGACTTGATCTGCGGCTGGTGCGCCGCCTCGGCGGCCTTCGTATCGGGGGCGTTCGTATCGGTCATGCGAACAAATCCTGCGCCTTGACGAGGGCGTCCACCAGACGGTCCACGTCGGCGCGCGTGTTGTAAAGGGCAAAGGATGCGCGGCACGTCGCTGAAGCACCATATCGGGCCAAAAGCGGCTGCGCGCAATGGGTGCCGGCCCGCACCGCGACGCCGTAGCGGTCGATGACGGTGGCCACGTCGTGCGGATGGGCCCCCTTCATCTCGAATGAGATGATGGCGCCCTTGCCCGGCGCGGTGCCGATGATGCGCAGGGAATTGAGCATTCCCAAGCGCTCGTGGGCGTAGGTCGAAAGCGCATGCTCGTGCGCTTCGATGCGTTCGCGGCCGATGGACTTCACATATTCGATGGCGGCGCCCAGTCCGATCGCCTGAACAATTGGAGGTGTTCCAGCTTCAAATCTGTGGGGGGGCACGCCATAGGTGACGTAATCTTCCGTCACCTCGCGGATCATCTCGCCCCCACCTTCGTAGGGTGGCATCTGCGCGAGCAGGTCCAGCTTGCCGTAGAGCACGCCGATTCCCGTGGGCGCGTAGAGCTTGTGGCCGGTGACGGCGTAGAAATCCACGTCGAGGTCGCGCACGTCCACCGGCATGTGGACGATGGCCTGGCAGCCGTCCACCACCACCTTCGCCCCCACGGCGTGGGCGGCGGCGGCGATCTCCTTGATGGGCGTGACCGTGCCCAGCACGTTGGACATCTGGGTGATGGCGACGATCTTCGTGCGCGCGCTGAGCAGGCCCTGGAACGCCTCGAAATCGAACGACCCGTCCTCGCGCACCGGCGCCCACCTGATCACCGCGCCCTTGCGCTCGCGCAGGAAATTCCACGGCACGATGTTGGAATGGTGCTCCATGATGGACAGCACGATCTCGTCGCCCGCCTCGATGGACTGGCCCAGCGAGGACGCCACCGTGTTGATGGCCCCGGTGCCCGAGCGGGTGAAGATGACCTCCTCCACCGATGCGGCATTGATGAAGCCGCGCACGCTCTCGCGCGCCTCCTCGAAGGCCTCGGTGGCGGCATTGGCGAGAAAATGCAGGCCGCGGTGGACGTTGGAATATTCCCGCTCGTAGGCGGTCACCATGCGCTGGATCACCTGCCGCGGCTTCTGCGCCGAGGCGGCGTTGTCGAGATAGACCAGCGGATGGCCGTTCACCTCAAGCGACAGCGCCGGAAAATCGGCGCGCACCGCCTCCACGTCGAAGGTGTCGCCGGAAACGGCGGGGTGGAGGGGGGAAGAGGCAGTCGTCATGGCAATCGGGTCCTCATGCAATCGGTTCGGCCTAATGCCCCCGGCGCCCATCGCCGTGTCATCCCCCGGCTCGTCAAGCCGGCGCTAGGCCGCCCCTCACCCCGCGCGTTGCTCCAGCCACACCATCATGCGGTCCATGAGGACGTCGCGCAGCGCCTCGTCCTCCACATATTCCACCGCCTCGCCCACGAAGGCCTGGATCAGCAGCTTCTCGGCCTCCTTCTCGGGCAGGCCGCGCGAGCGCAGGTAGAACAGCATCTTGTCGTCCAGGGCGCCGGCGGTGGCGCCATGGCCGCACTGCACGTCGTCGGCGAAGATCTCCAGCTCGGGCTTGTTGTCCATCTCCGCATCGTCGCTCAGCAGCAGAGACTGGCTCATCATGCGCCCGTCCGTCTTCTGGGCATCGCGACGCACCACGATCTTGCCCTGGAAGACGCCGCGCGCCCTGTCGGCGAGCACGGTCTTGAACAGCTCGCGGCTTTCGCAGCCCGCCACCGCATGGTCGATGAGCAAGGTGGTGTCGCCGTGCTGGCGATCCTTGAGCAGGCTGGCGCCGCGAATGCCGGCCGTGGCCCCCGCGCCGGCGAAGCGGCCGAAGACGGAATAGCGCGACAGGCCCGCCCCGCGTGCCAGGGAGAACAGGTCGAGCCGCGACCCCCGCCCCAGCTCCACCATGAGCGTGGACAGATGCAGGGCGGCCTCGCCTTCTTCCTGGAGGCGGACCAGATGGACCACCGCCGTGTCCTCCACCACCAGCTCAACCGCGTGGTTCGCGTGGTAGGCGACGCCGGCGCGGCCGGAGAAGCTCTCCACCAGCGTCAGCTCGGCGCCCTCCTCCACCACCACGATGGTCCGGGTGAAGCCGGCGAAAGCCTCGTCCGAGGGAAAGACGTGGGCGAGGTGCACCGGCTTTTCCACCCGGGTGCCGGCGGCGACGCGCAGCACCAGACCTTCGCCGAGGAAGCCGGCATTGAGCGCGAACGCCCCGTCATAGCGCTCCGGCGCCAGCGCGCCGATGCGATCCGCCAGCGCATCGCCCGCCGCGATGGCGCTCGCCAGCGGCAGCGCGGTGACGCCCTCGGGCAGCGCCCCGAGATCGGATTCGCCGGGCGCCAGAACCCCGCTGACGAACAGCATGCGCGCGGCATGGGGCACGCGCAGGGCCCGGGCACCGGCCTCGGCGCGGGCCGCCGCGTCGGGGGGGCCGGCCAGCGCCGGAAAGTCCCGCACCGCCGCGCGCAGGTCCGTATATTTCCATTCCTCCACCCGCCGGTGTGGCAGGCCGTGGGCGCGGAACGCCTCCAGCGCGTCGCGGCGCAGGTCGCCGATGCGCCCCTGCCCGGCTTCCTTTTCAAGCTGCGCCGCGAGCGTGGCGGCGATGGCTTCCTCGGCCGCGGTGCGGGCCGGTCGAAGGGTGATGTTCATGGCCGCGCTCACGCCGCGTCCTGGGCATAGGCCGCATAGCCGGATTCCTCCAGCTCCAGCGCCAGCTCGGGGCCGCCGGTGCGCACGATGCGGCCCTTGTGCATGACGTGCACCACGTCCGGCACGATATGGTCGAGCAGGCGCTGGTAGTGGGTGATGACCAGCATGGAGCGGTTCGGCGCGCGCAGCGCGTTCACCCCCTGCGCCACCACCTTGAGCGCGTCGATGTCGAGGCCGGAATCGGTCTCGTCGAGAATGCAGAGCTTGGGCTCCAGAAGGGCCATCTGCAGGATCTCGTTGCGTTTCTTCTCGCCGCCGGAGAAGCCCACGTTCACCCCGCGCCGGAGCATCTCGGTGGAGATGCCGAGGTCGGGGGCCTTCGCGCGCACCAGCTTGAGGAAGTCGGGGGTGGAGATCTCCTCCTCGCCGCGCGCCTTCTTCTGCGCGTTCATGGCGGCGCGCAGGAACTGCATGTTGGCGACGCCGGGGATCTCGATGGGATACTGGAAGGCGAGGAACACCCCCGCCGCGGCGCGGGCATCCGGCGGAAGGTCGAGCAGGTCCCGGCCGTTGAAGGTGACGGTTCCGTCCGTCACCTCATAGTCCGGCTTGCCGGCGAGGACGTAGGAGAGCGTCGACTTGCCGGAGCCGTTCGGCCCCATGATGGCGTGCAGCTCGCCATCGGGAATGGTGAGGTCGAGGCCCTTCAGGATCTCTTTGTCGCCGATGCGGGCGTGCAGGTTCTTGATTTCGAGCATGTGTCCGATTCCTTGAACTGTTCAGGGCGTCCCGGGCGATCTCGAACCGCCCGTCATGCCCGGGCTCCTCCCGGGCATCCACGCCGTGCCGACCACGCAGGATCGGCGAAACTTGTGCGAACCCCGCCGCGTGGAAGGCCGGCTCAAGGCCGGCCATAACGGGCGGGAAAACGCGACCGGGAAGGCCGGAAAGCGGCGCCGCCGCTCACCCCACGCTCCCTTCCAGGCTCACCGCGATCAGCTTCTGCGCCTCCACCGCGAACTCCATGGGCAGCTGCTGGAGCACGTCGCGCACGAAGCCGTTGACGATGAGGGCCACCGCCTCCTCCGGGCCGAGGCCGCGCTGGAGGCAGTAGAACATCTGGTCCTCGGAGATCTTGGAGGTGGTCGCCTCGTGCTCGAACTGGGCCGAGGCGTTCTTCGCCTCCATGTACGGCACGGTATGGGCGCCGCAATTGTTGCCGATGAGCAGAGAGTCGCAGTTGGTGAAGTTGCGCGCGCCCGTCGCCTTGCGGTGGGCCGAGACCAGCCCGCGATAGGTGTTGTCCGAATGGCCCGCGGCGATGCCCTTGGAGATGATGCGGCTCGACGTGTTCTTGCCGAGATGGATCATCTTGGTGCCCGAATCCACCTGCTGGTGGCCGTTCGAGATGGCGATGGAATAGAACTCGCCCTGGGAATTGTCGCCGCGCAGGATGCAGCTCGGATACTTCCAGGTGATGGCCGATCCGGTCTCGACCTGCGTCCACGAGATCTTGGAATTGTCGCCCCGGCAATCGCCGCGCTTGGTGACGAAATTGTAGATGCCGCCCTTGCCGTCCTTGTCGCCGGGATACCAGTTCTGGACGGTGGAATACTTGATCTCGGCATCCTTCAGCGCCACCAGCTCGACCACGGCGGCGTGCAGCTGGTTCTCGTCGCGCTGGGGGGCGGTGCAGCCTTCCAGGTAGCTCACGTAGGATCCCTCGTCGGCGATGATGAGGGTGCGCTCGAACTGGCCGGTGTTGCGCTCGTTGATGCGGAAATAGGTGGACAATTCCATGGGGCAGCGCACCCCCTTCGGCACGTAGACGAACGAGCCGTCGGAGAACACCGCCGTGTTGAGCGTGGCGTAGAAATTGTCCGACACCGGCACCACGCTGCCGAGATACTGCTTCACCAGCTCGGGATGCTCGCGGATGGCTTCCGAGATGGGCATGAAGATCACGCCCGCCTTGGCCAGCTCCGCCTTGAAGGTGGTGGCCACCGACACGCTGTCGAACACCGCGTCCACCGCCACCCGCGAGCCGGAGGCCCCCTCGATGCCGAGCAGCGCGTCGCGCTCGCGCAGCGGGATGCCGAGCTTCTCGTAGGTCTTCAAGATCTCGGGATCGATCTCGTCGATGGACTTCGGCGCCGCCTTGGGCGCGGAATAGTAATAATAGTCCTGGAAATCGATGGTCGGATAGCTCACCCGCGCCCAGGTGGGCTCTTCCATGGTCAGCCAGCGCCGATAGGCGTCGAGCCGCCATGCGAGCATCCATTCGGGCTCGTTCTTGCGGGCGGAGATATAGCGGACGGTATCTTCGGATAGGCCCTTGGGGGCCTTCTCGCTCTCGATGTCGGTGACGAACCCGTACTTGTACTGGTCCACGTCGATCGCGCGGACGCGTTCGACCGTTTCCTGAACCGCAGGCATCTTCTCATCTCCTCTCCCGCGCGGGGTCAAGGCCCGCGGGTCAAGTCCACGTCTTCGATCCTCACGCCGCGCGTGACGCACGGCTTCGAAAATCCTTGCTCCAAACGCCGCGGGTGACGCGCGGCTTCAGAAGTTCCTGTTTCTACGCCGCGCGTGACGCGCGGCTTCGAAGTTCCTGTTTCTACGCCGCGCGTGACGCGCGGCTTCTCAGGTGCGACACGACCTTTTGCAAGGCCGCCACCGCCTCGTCCACATCCTGCGCGGTGCTGGACCAGCCGAGTGACAGCCTGATGGCACCGGCCGCGGTGTCCGCCGGCAGGCCCATGGCGGCGAGCACATGGGAAACGCCGACCTTCCCGGAAGAGCAGGCGGAACCCGCACTCACACTAACGTGGGAAAGGTCGAGCGCGATCACCAGTGTCTCGGCCCGAATTCCGGGAAAGGCCAGCGTGCTGGTATTGGGCAGCCGCTCCGCGCCGTACCCGATCACCTCCGCGTCGGGCAGGACGGCGCGCACCCCGCGCTCCAGCGCGTCGCGCAGCCCGGCCAGCCGCGGCGCTTCCGCCGCCAGCCCCGTCCGCGCGGCGATCGCGGCGGCGCCGAAGCCGGCGATGGCGGGGCCGTTCTCGGTGCCAGCCCGGCGGCCGCGCTCCTGCCCGCCGCCGGCGAGCAGCGCCGGCATCCGATGGTCCGGCCCGCCCGCCACCAGCGCTCCGGCGCCCTGCGGACCGCCGAGCTTGTGGGCGGACAGGACGAGGAAATCCGCGCCGAGCGCGGCCGTGTCGAGCGGCAGGCGCCCCGCCGCCTGCACCGCATCGCAGAAGACCACGCCGTCGTGATCGTGGACCAGGCGCGCCGCCTCGGCCACCGGCTGGACGACACCGGTCTCGTTGTTGGCCGCCATCACGGCCAGCATCGCCCGGCGCCCCGCGCCGGCATGGCGGGCCAGCGCCTCGGCCAGCGCGTCGAGGGACAGCCGCCCCTGCGGATCCACCGGGAGAACCTCCACCGCGCCGGCGGGGAAGCGGTGGCCGCGCAGCACCGCGGGATGCTCCACCGCGCTCACGAGCAGCACATCGCAAGGCTTCGGCCGGCCATCGATCTCCACTGCGGGGCTGAGCGCCAGGGCGGCCGCCTCGGTGGCGCCGGAGGTGAACACGATGCCGCGGGGCGAGGCGCCGACGAGACGGGCCACCTCGGCCCGCGCCGCCTCCATGCGCGCCCGCGCGGCGCGGCCGTCGGCATGGACCGACGACGCGTTGCCGCCGGCATCGAGGGCCGCGACCACGGCGGCGCGCGCCTGCGGCCGCAGCGGGCTCGTGGCATTGTGATCGAGATAGACGCGCCGCGCCGACGCGGCGGCCGAGGGCGCCTGCGCCGCTTCAGCCGAACCGCCCGGATGGTGCGACCCAAAGGTGCCGCCCGCGCTCATCTTCGCCTCCCGGCCCTTCGCGCGCAACGCGCCCGGACCCCGCGCCAGACTTGCAATTGCCGGCAATCTCGGTCATAGGTCAAACTTCACCCGAACCCGCATTGCAGCGCCCTACGGTTTGCGCAGCCGGCGGGAACGGTTTAGAATTATTCTAAACTGATAGGTCGTTCCTGTCTGTAAGTCAAGCATTACCCGATCGTCGTCAAGTCGCTACGGTGATGCTCGCGGATGCACTTTCTGAAATGCGCGGTCCTCGACCGGGTTGTTTCGGGTCGATATCCGTCCCGCGCGTCATTGCTACCCAGAGGTTGCAAAACTTCCATGCCAGAAGTGATCTTCCCCGGCGAAAAGGGACGGCTCGAAGGCCGTTACCAGCCCGCCAAGACCCGCAATGCGCCCATTGCCATCATTCTTCATCCGCACCCGCAGTTCGGCGGCACGATGAACAATCCGGTGGTGTATAATCTCTACTACCAGTTCGCGAACCGCGGCTTCTCCGTCCTGCGCTTCAACTTCCGCGGCGTCGGGCGCTCCCAGGGGTCCTTCGACCACGGCCAGGGCGAGCTTTCGGACGCCGCCGCCGCGCTCGACTGGGCGCAGTCGGTGAACCCGGACGCGCGGGCGTGCTGGATCGCCGGCTTCTCCTTCGGCGCCTGGATCGGCATGCAGCTGCTGATGCGCCGCCCGGAGGTGGAGGGCTTCATCTCCATCGCCGCGCCGGCGAACCTCTACGACTTCTCCTTCCTCGCCCCCTGCCCCTCGTCCGGCCTGTTCGTCCATGGCGACAAGGACGCGGTGGTTCCCACCTCGGCGGTGCAGACCCTGGTGGAAAAGCTGAAGACGCAGAAGGGCATCGTCATCGAGCAGCAGGTGGTGGCCGGTGCCAACCACTTCTTCGACGGCAAGACCGAGGATCTCATGGGCGTGGTGGGCACCTACCTCGACAAGCGCCTGCCCGGCACCCGCAAGCCCAGCGCCGCCTGAGGCGATCGGCATCGCAACCAAGACGGCGCGCCCCTGCGGCGCGCCGTTTTCATTTTGGCCGGAACAGCACGCCCCCGGTCATCGGCGCCGCCACGCCGGTGGTGGTGGGAAAGGTCAGCGGCAGCCCCTTCAGCGCCCGCGCCGCCAGATAGCCGAAGGCGTGCGCCTCCAGCGCGTCGGCGGACCAGCCGACGGCATCGGCCGTGCGCACGTCGGCGCCGAGCCGGGCGGCGAGCATGGCCAGCAGCGTCGGGTTGCGCGCCCCGCCGCCGGCCACGATCCAGCTTGCCGGCGGGCGCGCGAGATGCGCGGCGAAGGTGGCCACCGAAGCCGCCGTCAGCGCCGTCAGCGTCGCCGCGCCATCCTCCAGCGACAGGCCGTCGAGCCCGCCACGCCCCGTCACGAAGGCACGGAAGTCGTTGCGGTCGAGAGACTTGGGGGCCGGCCGGGAGAAGAAGGGATGGGCCAGCACCTCGCCGACCCAGGCCTCGTCTACCGTCCCCCGCGCCGCGGCGCGGCCGTCCGCGTCATAGGGCACCTTGGTGCGGGCGAAGAGGAAGTCGTCGATCAGCGCATTGCCCGGCCCGGTGTCGCAGGCGATGGGCGGGGCGGCACCGTCCAGCACGGTGACGTTGGCGACGCCGCCCACGTTCAGCACCGCCACCGGCCGGGGCAGCGCGAGGCGCCGCGCCAAGGCCTGGTGGAACACCGGCACCAGCGGCGCCCCCTCGCCTCCGGCGGCCACGTCCGCCGCGCGGAAATCCGCCATCACCGGCACGCCGAGGCTCTTCGCCAGCCGCTCCCCCGCGCCGATCTGGACGGTGAGGCGCGCATCGGGGCGGTGGATCACCGTCTGGCCGTGAAAGCCCACGAGGTCGATGTCCGAAAGCGTGAGGCGCAGCGGCTCCAGCAGTGCCCGCACCGCCTCGGCGTGGAGGTCGGTGATGCGGATCTCGGCCGCGCCCAGCACGCCGGGCCGGTCGGTGCGGGCATTGACGCCGCGCGCATCGGCCATGGCCGCCACCAGCAGCGCGCGGGTCGCCGCGTCATACGGCCGGGTGACGGCGGGGCCGAGCCAGAACACCTCGTCCCCGTCCGTCTCGATCAAGGCGGCGTCGATGCCGTCCATGGACGTGCCGCTCATCAACCCCACGACGCGCATCCCGCCTCCCCGCTTCCATCTCGCCCCATGCAATCTCGCCCCATGCAATCTCGCGCCGGACCTGATACACCACCGCTCCTTTCCGGCGTGCCAACACACTTGCGAACAGAATTGCGATGACCACTCCCGCCTTCCGCTCCGAATTCATGCGCACGCTCGAAGAGCGCGGCTACATCCACCAGTGCTCGGACCTCGAGCGCCTCGACGCCAAGGCCGCGGAAGGGCCGATCACCGCCTATATCGGCTTCGACGCCACCGCATCGAGCCTGCATGCCGGGCATTTGCTGTCCATCATGATGCTGCGCACCCTCCAGCGCACCGGGCACCGGCCCATCGCGCTCATGGGCGGCGGCACCACCAAGATCGGCGATCCGTCCGGCAAGGACGAGGCGCGCAAGATGCTGACCGACCAGCAGATTGCGGACAACATCGCCTCCATCCGCAAGGTGTTCGCCCGCTTCCTCGACTTCGAGAAGTCCAAGCAGGGTTTTGACGCCTTTCAGGAGCGCACGACCCTGCTTGACGAGGGGCAAGCGGCGGACAATTGCGCCATCATGGAGAACAATGCGGCCTGGCTCGACGAGCTGAAATACATCCCGCTCCTGCGCGAGGTGGGGCCGCATTTCACCATCAACCGCATGCTCACCTTCGATTCGGTGAAGCTGCGCCTGGAGCGCGAGCAGCCGCTCACCTTCCTCGAATTCAACTACATGATCCTGCAGGCCTACGACTTCGTGGAGCTGAACCGGCGCCACGGCTGCATCCTGCAGATGGGCGGCTCGGACCAGTGGGGCAACATCGTCAACGGCATGGAGCTCGGCCGCCGCATGCACGGGGCGGACCTGTTCGCCCTGACCACGCCGCTGCTCACCACCTCCTCCGGCGCCAAGATGGGCAAGACGGCGGGCGGCGCGGTGTGGCTCGATGCGGAGCTGCTCTCCCCCTACGAGTACTGGCAGTACTGGCGCAATGCCGGCGACGCGGACGTGGAGCGCTTCCTGAAGCTGTTCACCGAGCTGCCGCTCGACGAGATCGCCCACCTCGCCGCTTTGGCCGGCCAGGAGATCAACCACGCCAAGGAGGTGCTCGCCACCGAGGCGACGGCGCTGCTGCACGGCCGCGGGGCCGCGGAGAAGGCGCGGGAGACCGCCCGCACCACCTTCGCCGAAGGCGCGCTGGCCGTCGACCTGCCCACCATCGAGCTGCCGCGGGACCGATTCGAGGCCGGCCTTCCCATCGCCAACGCCTTCGTCGAAGCCGGCCTCGTCGCCTCCACCAGCGAGGCGCGGCGCCAGATCAAGGGCGGCGGCCTCAAGGTGAACGACGCGACCGTGACGGACGAGAAAGCCCTCCTGACCCTGCGCGACCTGACCCCCGAGGGCGTCATCAAGCTCTCGCTGGGGCGGAAGAAGCACGTGCTGCTGAAGCCGGTGTAAGCGCTGCCGCGCCGGTGGGTCGCGCGCCGCCGGCGGCGTTTCGGCCATCTGCGGCCCCGTCGCGAAGCGGCCACGTTTGCCCCTCATAGGCTGGGACGTTCCGCCGGCCGTCGACTGGCGGACTCGCGCACACGTGAACGCCGGTTGCCATCGGCTCCGGCCTTCCGCAATGTGAGCCCTTCGCAGGCCGGCGAAGACACGCTATGGCGTGCCTTCAGGGCGCGGCAGGCGGGCGCGGGGATGGGCGCATGAGGAGGGAACCGGCGAGATGCGGCTGATTCTGAGGTTTCTGGGCTTTCTCTTCGCGCTCGGAACGGTGGTGCTGCTCGCCGGCGCCGCGGGTGCGACCTACTTCGTCTGGAAATATTCCCAGGACCTGCCGGACTACTCCCAGCTGCAGAACTACGAGCCGCCGGTGATGACCCGCGTGCACGCGGCCGACGGGGCGCTGGTGGCCGAGTACGCCAAGGAGCGCCGCCTCTACATCCCCATCCAGTCGGTGCCCAAGCTGGTCATCGAGGCCTTCCTCTCGGCCGAGGACAAGAATTTCTACGAGCACGGCGGCGTCGACCCCACGGGCATCATCCGCGCCGCGTCCGTGTTCATCCAGAACTACGGCAAGAACGTCCGCACCCAGGGGGCGTCCACCATCACCCAGCAGGTGGCGAAGAACTTCCTGCTCACCAACGAGCGCAGCCTCGACCGCAAGATCAAGGAAGCGCTGCTGGCCCTGCGCATCGAGCGCGCCTATTCCAAGGACCGCATCCTCGAGCTCTATCTCAACGAGATCTATCTCGGCATGGGCGCCTACGGCATCGCCGCCGCCGCCCTCGTCTATTTCGACAAGTCGGTGGACGAGCTGAACGTGCAGGAGGCGGCCTACCTCGCGGCCCTGCCCAAGGCGCCGTCCAACTACAACCCGTTCCGCGAGCGCGCCCGCGCCACCGATCGCCGCAACTGGGTCATCGACCGCATGGTGGAGAACGGCTTCGTCACCCCGCAGGGGGGCGAGGTCGCCAAGAAGACCGCCATCGAGGTGACCCCGCGCCCCTCCGGCGCGCAGATCTTCGCGGCCGAATATTACGCCGAGGAGGTCCGCCGGCAGATCTACGAGCGCTACGGCGAAGGCAAGCTCTATGCGGGCGGCCTCTCGGTGCGCACGCCGCTCGATCCCAAGCTCCAGGCCCTGGCCAAGAAGACCCTGACCGACGGCCTCGTGCGCTATGACGAGGAGCGCGGCTGGCGCAAGCCCGTGACCCACATCGAGATCGCCGGCGAGGACTGGGGCGTCAAGCTCGGCGAGGTGAAGGAGCTCGGCGACATTCCCTGGCGCCTCGCCGTGGTGCTGGACGTGAACAAGGACAATGCCCGCATCGGCCTCCAGCCGCTCCGCGGCAAGTCCGGCGCCCGCTCCACCGATCGCGAGGTGGGCCTGATCCCCGCCGACGGCGCCAAGTGGACGCGCCGCCCGCTGCCGCAGTTCCTGCGTGCCGGCGACGTGGTCTATGTGGAGCCCCTCGCCGACCGCGCCGGCCAGTTCCGCCTGCGCCAGCCGCCCGGCGTGGAAGGCGCGATGGTGGTGATGGAGCCCACCACCGGCCGCGTCCTCGCCTTGTCCGGCGGCTTCTCCTTCGACGAGAGCCAGTTCAACCGGGCGACCCAGGCCATGCGCCAGCCCGGCTCCTCGTTCAAGCCGTTCGTCTATTCCACCGCCTTGGACAACGGCTACACCCCCTCCACCATCGTCATGGATGCCCCGTTCGAGCTGGAGCAGCAGGGCCAGGCGACGTGGCGGCCGGAGAACTATTCCGGCAAGTTCTACGGCCCGCAGACCCTGCGCTTCGGCCTGGAGCAGTCGCGCAACGTGATGACCGTGCGCCTCGCCAACGACGTGGGCATGCCCATCGTCGCCGAGTACGCCAAGCGCTTCGGCATCTATGACGACATGCCGCCGCTGCTCTCCTTCGCCCTCGGCGCCGGCGAGACCACGCTGATGCGCATGACCGGCGCCTACGCCATGATCGCCAATGGCGGACGCAAGGTCATCCCCTCCCTCATCGACCGCATCCAGGACCGCTACGGCCACACCATCTACCGCCACGACGAGCGCGAATGCCGCGGCTGCGAGGCGACCAAGTGGGAAAGCCAGGCCGAGCCCACCCTCATCGACCGCCGCCCGGTGGTGCTCGACCCCATGACCGCCTACCAGATCACCTCCATGATGGAGGGCGTGGTGCAGCGCGGCACGGGCACCGCGCTCAAGGAGCTGGGCAAGCCCATCGCCGGCAAGACCGGCACCACCAACGACGAGAAGGACGCCTGGTTCATCGGCTTCACGCCGGAGATCGTGGTGGGTGTCTATCTCGGCTACGACAAGCCCAAGCCCATGGGCAAGGGCTCCACCGGCGGCCTGCTTTCCGCCCCCGTGGTGCGCGACTTCATGAAGGTGGCCATCGCCGACCGCCCCGCCATCCCGTTCCGCGTCCCCGCCGGTATCAAGCTGGTGCGCATCGACCGCAGGAGCGGGCAGCGCTCCGGCCCCGGCGACGGCACCATCCTCGAGGCGTTCAAGCCCGGCACGGCGCCGCCGGACGGCTATTCGGTGGTGGGCTATTCGAACGGCGACCCCGCGGCGCCCGCCGGCGAGCCCGATCGCGCCGTCCGCGCCGGCACCGGCGGACTGTACTGACCCACCAGCCGCCGGGCGGCGCGGCGCGCCTCCCTTGCGGCGCTCGCTTGCGACTTCCGAGGCCAGAACCGCGGCGCAGCCCGCCGTCCGGGCGGATCCGCCGGGCGCGGCGACAAGGTCGGCGGAACGTGAGCCAGGACATGGCCAAGGGGGCGCCCGAGGGTGCGCCGGGCATTTCGGCACCGGGCGTCCCGCACCCGCAATCACAACCCTTTGGCGAAGATGTCGCGCCGCGCGACTTTTAAGTTCGGGTGCGGCCACGAGGGTTAACTGATTTGCCCGATCCTTCTATACATGTTCCACTTAGCCGGTAATCTGGGCTGCAAGTTGGAAATCTGAACGGGGTGGCGCGAGGGGCGTGCCTTCGCAACCCGTGTCGTGGGTCATCTTTTGTGCCACCGTGGCGTGGAGCCTCAGCATGGGAAGGATCATCGCCAATCTTCCCTCGGCCGTGACGAGCCATGCCACGAACGCGATGGTCCTGGTGGACGAGGATCACCGGATTGCCTTCTGCAATGCGGCCGCGGAGGAGATCTGGGGCCGCTCGCGCGAGGAAGTGGTCGGCAGAGACGCCCGCCAACTGCCGGCCTTCCTATATCCCGGGCCGGCGCCGGGCGCCGGAAGCGGGCTGTTGGCGGGGGAGGATTATGACGTGCGCATCGAGCCGCGAGGCGGAGCGATGACATGGCGGGTGATGTCCGTCGTCCGCACGAAGCTGAACGGGAAGGACTGTGATCTGGCCTTCGTACGCGCCCAGCCCGCAACGGTGAGTCAGCAGCTCGATCGGCTGAAGACGCTGCATCTCCTGGCGGAGAAGACCGATCGGGGCGTCGTGGTCACCGATGCCGACCTGCGCATCCGCTGCGTCAACCGCGCGTTCGGCGAGCTGCTCGGCTACAGCTCGGAGGAGCTGGAAGGCCGGGACCTGCGGACAATTCTGGCGGCGAGCCCCGATCAGCACGAACTGCGCCGGCGGATCGACGACGGGATCGCCAGCGGGCGTGATTTCACCGACGATGTGCTTTTGTACGACAAGGCAGGGAAGGAGATCGTGGTGACAGCGACCATCACGCCCGTTGTCGATCAGAAGAGCGGAACCCTCGAAAACGTCGTCGCCATCCTCGCCGACATCACCCACACGCGCCTGCTGGAAGATCTTCAGCGGCAGGTGCTCGCCGCCCTCGCCGCCGACGCCCCGCTCGCCGACATCATGGACCTCCTGTGCCTGAAGGTGGAGCACCTCGCCCCCGGCATCCGGTGCTCGGTGCTGTCGGTGACCGACGACGACCGGTTGAAGGTGATCGCGAGCCCGAGCATGCCCGAGGCGTTCAGCGCCGCCATCGACGGCCTGGCCATCAGCTCCAGGTGCGGCTCCTGCGGCACCGCCATTTTCCGCGGCGAACCGGTGTTCGTGGAGGATATCGCCACCAGCCCGCTCTGGGAGGATTACCGCGACCTTCCCCTTCCGCCGGATGTGAAGGGATGCTGGTCGATCCCCATCAAGCTGCGCAGCGGCAAGGTGGCGGGGACGTTCGCCTTCTACATTTGCGAGCATCTGCACACCCGCTGGCTCGAAGGCATCGTCTCGGCCTGCTCGGACCTCTGCGCCCTCGCGCTGGAGCGCTACGAGGCCAAGAACCGCATCGAGCAGCTCGCCAGCATCGACACGCTCACCGGCCTGCCCAACCGCTCGCAGCTCATCGAGGCCCTGTCGGTCGCCATCGCCACCGCGCGCCGCCTGGAGCAGCCGCTGGCGGTGCTGTTCATCGACGTCGACCACTTCAAGGACGTGAACGACACGCTGGGCCATTCGGCCGGCGACCAGATCCTGGTGGAGATGGCGCGCCGCCTCAAGGTGCAGCTGCGCGCCGGCGACACCGTGGGACGCATCGGCGGCGACGAGTTCGTGGTGCTGGTGCAGGGATGCGGCAGCGAGGAGGCCGATCCCATCTGTCGCCGCCTGCTGGAATACCTGGCGGCTCCCATCGCCGCCCACGACCTCCACCTCACCATGTCGGTCAGCATCGGCATCGCCCTGTTCGCCGAGCACGGGCTGGATGCGGAATCGCTGCTGAAGCACGCCGACACCGCCATGCACGAGGCGAAGCGGAAGGGGCCGGGCAAGTTCCAGTTCTTCACCGAGGACCTGAACCAGCGGGCGCAGGACCGGCTGGTTCTCTCGGTCGCGCTGCGCGAGGCCATCCAGAACCGCAAGCTGCGCCTCGCCTACCAGCCGCAGGTCTCGCTCACCACCGGCGAGCTGCACGGCGTGGAGGCGCTGGCGCGCTGGCGCGATCCGGTGCACGGCGAGATTCCCGCGCCCCGCTTCATCGAGCTGGCGGAAGAATACGGCCTCATCGAGAGCATCGACCGCTGGGGCGTCGGGGAGGCCTGTCGTCAGATCACGCTCTGGCGCGCGGCGGGCGTTTCGGTTCCACACGTATCGGTCAATCTCTCGCCGCTCAGCTTCCGCAGCGGCGACATCGTCGGCATCATCTCTCAGGCGCTGGAGGAGCACGGCCTGCACCCCTCGGATCTGCGGGTGGAGATCACCGAACGGGTGATGATGGACCAGCATCCGAACTCGTTCGCCGCCGCCCGCGCCATCGAGGCGCTTGGCGTGCGCATCGCCATGGATGATTTCGGCACCGGCTATTCCAGCCTCAGCGCCCTGTCCCGCCTGCCCATCGCCGAGCTGAAGCTCGACCGCAGCTTCATGCTCTCCATCGAGCAGGACGAGAACGCGCGGGCCCTTTCCACCGCGGTCATCCGCATCGGCCACAGCCTGGGCATGACGGTGGTGGCGGAGGGCGTGGAGACCGAAGCGCAGGTGAGCCTCCTGCACGCGCTCGGCTGTCACGCGGCGCAGGGCTATTACTTCGCCCGCCCGCTGGCGCCCGAAGCCATTCCCGAATGGCTGGCCGCGCGCCCCGCCGTCCCCGGCACCGCCACCTGACGCCCGGTTTGCGCCCGCGCCGCGCCCGCGGCGTGTCCTGGCGCTCCCGCGTCGGCACCTGACTTTCGCCGGCACAAGCACGTCTCGCGCCCCGGCCGAGGTCGCCGGCGCGCCCCGCCGGCCGCGACAACTTCATCCCCCGGCCGAGATTGCGGTTCACCGGGCATCGGGCTAAGCATCGGCGCCATACGGCCAGTCCAGATCTTCCCCCACGGGCCGTGAATTTGGCGGACTGCCATGCGCGTTGCGATGATCGGTGCGGGTTATGTTGGTCTTGTGTCGGGGGCTTGCTTTGCGGATTTCGGGCACATTGTCACGTGCGTGGATACCGTTGCGGCCAAGATCGAGGCGCTGAAGGCCGGGCAGATCCCCATCTTCGAGCCCGGTCTCGCCGAGATCGTCGCCAACAACGTCAAGGCCGAGCGCC